>Ga0181532_10000112_pt1 | contig 78201 bp, 78 predicted proteins | sample PEATcosm2014_Bin_33_FD_119768 | JGI IMG/M metagenome (GOLD analysis project Ga0181532, IMG submission 119768) | Peatland microbial communities from MTU Mesocosm Facility, Houghton, MI, USA - PEATcosm2014_Bin11_30_metaG | ecosystem: Environmental > Terrestrial > Soil > Wetlands > Peat | place...
ACATCGGCTGCCGAAGATGGGTCACAGTAAACCTCCTGTGACCCCGAGGTTTACACAGCCAACAATGCCAGGCGATGACCCACGCCGCAGCGTCCGTCGCGCCAGCGACTTAGTTCAAACGCCTCAGGGTCTACGAATGCTATTGGGCGCATTTCGCGGCGGAAATCCACTTGAGCGAATAGTCGGCGACGCGGAGTTCTGCCCGCCCTCGATGCTAACTGTGTGCCAAGAGGGCGAGATGGGCGTTACTCGGCAAGTGGGAACGCATACAACACAGCTCTACACTCGGCGACAAGTGAGGGGGCTATTTTCCGCGGCAGCTCACCCCTCCAGCGCGGCACCTCCGAAAGCCGGCCGGCCGCCCCTGGAGGTGTAGAAAGCAGAGAACGTAATCGCGGCAGGAGGAGAATCCCGGCGAGACTGATGCCCGCATACCACGCAGAGCCCTGCGCCGTCAGTGGGAATGTCTCCAGAACACTCCAGAAGATGTCATGAGCCACCATAGTCAGCAGGCCGAAGCGGATCAGCAAAAACACAGCCACACCGCTAAAGATCAGATTACCCACCAAGACAGCGGGAGCAAGTCCGCTGAGGGCTCCGGCGAAAACCCCTAACAAAAGAAAGAATGCGACCGCTGCCGCCGAATCTTTGCGCAGTAATGCCCGGAGAAGAACCAGGACAAACAAGGCCGCAAGCCAGAAAATAGGCGCACCGAACAAGATTTGCGATATGCCCGCAATGATCGTACGTGCGCCCAGAAACTGCCAAGTGGGACCGAAGAATGGTTTCGACGGAGCATGGCCGATCCACGAAGGAATAAACCACAATAGTGTTCCAATAGCGGTCGTAGATGCTGCTGAAAGACAACCGATAAGCACATCGCGGCCCACCAACGGATCTCGAAAGTCTCCCGCCAGCAAGCGGCTCCAGGAGACCAGCGTGGCGGGCCAGCGGCGGCGCACATAGGGCTCCAGCGCAATGTAGAGGATCCAGATTAAACAGGACCAGGCAAGCCCCGTGAGCAAGAACTCCATGAACAGCTGGAATTCGGCAAGATTCGTGACGTGGTGCGCGCCAAAGAGTCCGGCCACTGCCCACGCCGCAAAGACGAAGGCTGCCAGACGAAAAGCTCCCCGACGATCGCCCCGGCCAAGGCGCAAGTTCTGCCGAACGAGCATTGCACTCCCCACCAGCACGGGGAAAAACAAAAGGACGGCAATCACCAGAAACGCCCGTTCAGCGCCAGTTGGCTGATACGGCTGCATGCTTCGGGACGGGTCCCCGGGCCGATCAACTCGAAGTAAACGGGCTTGCCCCGGTATGCCGCCGCCTCGATCCGCATCGGGATGTTGGGGCGCTCGGCCAGCGATCCTGTCCACGCGGCGCGCGCATCGCTATCAACAGGTGGTGTCCATATCGGCCGCGCCGGCAGCCAGCGGGACGGATCGAGCCCCGCTGCGGAGAATAGCGGAGCCCAGTCAGGTGCAGGCGCCGCACCTGCCGACTCTTCAAGCTGCGGAGGAACAGCGATCAACTGGGTAAGACGACCGAGCGGATTGAGCCTGACAAGCGTCATCCCAGACACTTCCAACGGCGGGTCGTCTGTCCATACGGCTCCCAATATGGGTGCATCCGAGAAGAAGTAACGAGCCGCGAGCGGCCGGGGGCGTACCGTAGTCCGCTCTCGAAGATCACTCGCTGAACTGCGGCAGCGAAGCGCTCCGCTCCGATCTGGTCGAAGAGTAGTCGATAGTTTTCCAGCATCGGCGCGACGCGACTTTCCTCGAGGGGAGGAAAGTTAGCCACGAGCTTTCGCATCAAGTTCTCGAAGCGCTCGGGTGATTGGGTCTTCCCTGGGTCCACTGCTGTTACCCCTATCTTTCAAGCTCTTGGGCTTACCGAAGCGATCCAAGGGCTCTTTGCGAAACCTAGCGAGGTGCTTGACAAAGTCGGTCGGCGGCTCGCTTTTGTTGACATCGCTTTCAAAGCGATGCTTGACGCATTCAATCCAGTCGTCGGCCGTCCATGCCGGCGTGCCCACCATGAGTTTCTTGAGCGCGGCGAAAGCCTGAGGTCCCCAAGGGCAGTTACAACCGTCGTTGGCCTGGCGGTAGCTTTCCTCGATCGCAGCGATCACTCGGTGCCAATCGGTCGGTTCCTTCGGAACGAATTGCGGATCGAAGAGGAATTTAGTGGAACGATCCTTTGATCGTCCGCGCGAGCCAGCGAGCGCAGGGGGTTTACTTGTTAGGGTTTCCTTGTTAATACCTTGTTGGGGTGCAGCCGGTGCACCACTAACTTGCTCAAATTGCACCACTGAATCTGTCGGAATTGCACCACTGGGGAAATCTAGTGGTGCAGCCGGTGCACCACTAGCGGGAAAGGAATAATGGGTTGCAACGCGCTTATGCTCGCTGCGATGAGCGACTAGACAACCTGAAGCCTCGAGCGATCGGATGCCATTTATCAGCGTGTGCCGGCTCAAGCCACTCTCGCGCTCGAGCGTGCGAAGGGTGGGGTCGCAACGCCCGCTCCCAGCGTTCCGATGAAAAGCGAGCCAGAAGAGAATCAGTTGCGGGTGCGGCTCAAGTTTCGCCGCAAGAGCACTCCGCGCGGCTGCTTCCATCTGCCGGCCGCTCATGGCTGCACCGGCCCGGGCGCGCATGGTTGATTCTTACGGCGACCTGGTGGTAGGCTCCGCATCAGAGAAATCCCTTGTGGTGGGCTCCGCGGGCAAGGCGGGGCCTTTCTTGCGCTAACCGCTTATCCTTGCGAAGGCTGACCAAGGCGTGGCACCGCGAGGCCTTCCTTTTGGGCCCTCGCAATCTCCTCTACCGTGCACATGACCCTGCCGCCGATTTTGACGCTTCTCAAAGCCCCAGCAGTGACAAAACGCCGCATGCTGTAAATACTGACGCCGAGCGCCTTTGCCGCCTCGTTTAGCCCGATCAATCGTGAAAGTTGTTCGGCCACGTCTGTTACCCTCCTGAAAAAATTTCCGACTCGTGCGTAATAATGATTGTTTTTTGGTGGCCAATCTATTACTTTTTTGATCTACAGATAAATGCGATGAAGCGTAGGTTGAAACAATCCGAGCATGAGGACCGAGAGCGGCAGGTTAAGTGGCTCGTCGAATGGCTAAATACGGAGAAAGGGCACCTACGGGAACAGGGTGGCGACAAAACACGGATCAAGGTGCTGATAGGTCGCCTACAGGCGCTGTCGAGCGCACTGAAGCCGGATCCGCTAAAGGGTCGCAAAGAGCAAGCAGAACTTGCCGCCTGCACCAGGCGGTACCTCATGAATCCAATCTTCGAGGTGGCCTATGGTCCTGGGGTCGGTGGCCGCGGGCTGATAGAAAACAACTTCCTGTGGCTTCGGGGTGCGGGCCTTAACGAGGGACAAGCAATCGCCGCTCTGCGAGAGTTGGTCGAGCGGAGGAGGGTTGACCCTGATTCTCTAGAGCGGCTCACCCTCTGCGCCCAATGCGGCGTGAGATGGATTTTTCGCAGCCGGAAGGACCGGCAGTTCTGTAGTGAGAGGTGCCGGCAAAGTCGGTATGAAGCCTCACCTCGACGGAAGGACCAGAGACGCGAGTACATGAAGGACTACTACCAGAAGCAACTTTCGAGCACGCATCCACGGAGGAAAAAACATGGCAAGAGTAAGAGATCATCTCCATAGGCGCGAGAACGGAATTTTTGCGTTTTCCTACAAAGACGTCACGACCGGCGAATGGAAGGAAAAGTACTGCGGGACCACCGATCGTCGGCAAGCCAAACTTGTGCGAGAGCGGTTCCTGGTCGAGCTCGCCGCAGGAATTTTGCCAACGGATATGAGCTCCTGGCGACTCACTGAGGCTGCCGAATGGTGGAATGAGTTTAGGCAGCCGAGAATCTCAAAGGCATCGCGTGGTTCAGAACCCTACCGGCTCCAGCACCTGCCTCGGATCATCGGCAACAAGCGGCTGAAAGAGATCACGAACCAGGACCTGGACAGATACACGACGGCGCGGCTGGCCGTTCCAGTGGGAGCATGGAGTATCAACCGCGAACTTCAAATTTGGAGTTTGATTCTGCGAAAGGCGAAATTGTGGCACCGGCTTGCTGAGGATTACCGGCCGCTCAAAACCAAAGCCAGCGACATCGGCCAGGCGCTGACGCGCGAGCAGTTACGCCATCTCTCCGAAGTCGCAGAAACTAATCGTGAATGGGAAGCGGCCTTCTATGGTTCCGTGCTGGCGGCCAACACCGGACTGCGCGGCGGTGAAATCAAGCGGCTGAAGGTCGGCTCCATTGACCTCCAGCACCGGCGCATCAAGATCCTTCGCAGCAATGCCAAGAGTGATGCGTCCGCCCGCTTCGTTGAAACTTAACCGCGATGCGACTGAAGCCGCGGCCCGGCTGCTGCTACGTGCCAACCTGCTCGGGTGCAACCAGCCACAGCATTACCTGATGCCGAAGAATCTTTCCCGTATTTCTTACGGCGAGCACAAGGGCGGCCGCGGATACGATCCGCTCCAACATCAGGAAGCATGGGACACCGCCTGGGCGAGCCTTACCGCAGAGTGCGGCTTCCCACGTTTGAGATTTCACGATCTCCGACACACATTCGTCACTCACATGGTCGAACTCGGTGTTCCCTTAGGCGTGATTCAAAGCATGGTCGGGCATATCAGCGCTCGCATGACGCGGCACTATTTGCACGTCACCAGCGGAGCGGCTCGCGAGGCGGTGGAGCGGCTCGACGCGCAGTCGATACTGGCGCCAACGCTCACCGAGAGGCCGGAAGTTATCCAGTGAGCCATTCGTGGGGAAATTCGTGGGGAAATACAAAATGCCCGCATGGGGCATCCTGTAAGCCATTGATTCTAATGGCGGGGTCGACGGGACTCGAACCCGCGGCCTCTGCCGTGACAGGGCAGCGTTCTAACCAACTGAACTACGACCCCGCTTTTGTTTGCACTGGGTTAGCGGAAACCAGCATCAATACTGGCGATTCTGCACACTCAACTTCAGACAGCGTGCCGAATCGCTCTGCTTGCGCTGTATCCAAGCCTCATTGATTGTAACAGATCAGCTCTGGCAATGGCAGTTCCACCGCTTCGCCGCGTCCACCGGGTGATGGGAGACGTACCGACTCCAAGCCGTGACGGGACTACCGAGCGACCAAGATTGTACGCCGGCGGCCTCTCAACCATTCTCACATCAAACCCTACAGGGGATCACATTTGGAGTGGCATATGAAACCACATCCTGCACCAAGCGGGAGACAGCGCGACAACCGATTGAATTGTGGCGTGGTTAGTGTGCCCCAGAGCTTATGGCAGCGATCTATTAATCGTCAAGGGAAAAGGTCGAGCGGCGTCCCCGGCGGCTCTTACAGTTGCCCGGCAGAGCACAGCTCTACTGTCGTGTCACTCCTACCGAGATTGGGAAACCTGATCAGTGGTATACGAATAGCGCTTCAGGGCAGCGGGCCAGCGCACGGTGCTAACCGGTGTGCAGGGGGAACAATGTCTCTGACTTCGGTTCTGCTCGGAGCGATTCTGCTGGTTATTGGCTGCGGTGCAATATTTCTTTATCGAATGCTCGTGGCGATAACAAAAATGCTGGAGGCGATCATAGAACTGCTCGACTCGATCGACCACAAACTGCCGTCGTCTCGATTGCTAACTTCGCTGCTGTCATTTTGACGGGGCTGCAGGTGAAGCGCTGCTACCTGTTTGATTGCACAATAAGAAAGCAGTGGGTAGTGAAACAGCGGCAATGAATCACTGTGCGGGCCTCTCGAAGGTCTTGCGATGACTACGGGGTTTACCTGCATCGCGGTAAGAGTCATGCTCATCTGCGGCTGTCCCGCTTCGCTGAACAGCTCATATTTGGTGGGATACTTCAGGCCGCCGCAACTTTTCCAGTCCGCGTAGGTCATCGTCTGAATGCTCCCGCCTGCTTGTGTCATGTCGGAGTAGCGTTCCTGCAAGAGTTTGCCGTCGGCTGCGATCCACCAGCGGGTTGGAACGCCATCGGCCTCAACGTCTACCACGGTCGCTTCGGCATTTCCTACCTTTTCCTGGCCGGTTGCGACAAAAACGTATCTCGGATCACTGATTTGCTGCAGAATGTTGATAAAGTCGTGCTTCAGGGTCGCATCCAAGGCGGCGCGCTGAGTTGGGGGAAGATTCTGCAGCCGCCCTCCCAAAACCATGAACGCGTCCGTTGGAGTAACCACCAGTAACGCTTTTCCCTGCGGCAGCGTCATCTTCTGCGCCTGCTTGTCTGGGTAAACGATGCTCTGCTCAAGCTCCATGCGCTGTCCCTGGCGCATGGCAACCACGGTCTGCCGCAGAGTTTTGACCGCGTTTACCCTGGCTGGCCCTCCCATCGCCTGCAAGAATCTGTCGGCGGCCGCCTTGCCTTCAGAGTTGCTGGCCGTGGGCCCAAAATTCAGAACGAGTTCCGAACCTGACGACTTCTGCGGCTGCGCAGGTGTTTGCTGGCAGATCAGTGAACCCAAGGGCAGGATTGGGAGTACGAAGAAGGCGACAATTCGGCGAACGGTGGTCATGGGTTGTGCCTCCAGCCTTGATTGTCCCGTTGGCCGGTACGAGCTTTCGGTGCACAGAGGGTTGGTGGGCAGTGCAGGGCTCGAACCTGCGACCTCCTGCTTGTAAGGCAGGCGCTCTAACCAACTGAGCTAACCGCCCCTCGCACGCGGCTTGGGAAATAGTTGTAGACGAAGGCGCCCCAATCGAGTCTACATGAGCCTACGCGATTGGGTAAACGCTACCTGAGCGCCGTGATCAAACGGCGGTCAATCCCTCAGCGGCTAAAGCCGGAGTGACTCAGCGGAATTTACGGACGGCCTGAAGGTCGTCCCCTTCAAATCAGCTTCATCCGATCCCTTAATTTTTTGCCGTGAACTCCGCCAGCAACTGCAGGCGCTGGCGCGCGTGGCCGCTATCGATGGCATAGGCGGCCAGCGGAACGGCGTCGCTGATACGATCGGTGTGGCCTGCGGCCACCAGAGCGGCTGCGGCGTTCAGCAGCACGACGTCGCGGCGGCAGGAACGCTCGCCGTCAAGAATCGCGCGGATGATGGCCGCGTTTTGTTGCGCGTCTCCGCCGGCAATCTCTTCGAGCGGCGCGCGCGCCAGGCCAAAGTCTTCCGGCGCGACCTCATAGACGTGCACCTGACCGTTGCGCACTTCGCCAATTTTGCTTGGCCCGGTGATGGTGATCTCGTCGAGGCCGTCGCGTCCGTGGACCACGAGCGCCCGGCGCAGACCCAGTTCGCTTAAAGCGTCTGCCAGCTTCTCGACCAGATCGGCGGAATAGACTCCCACCACCTGCGCCGACGCCTTCGCCGGATTGGTGAGCGGCCCAAGCAGATTGAACACCGTGCGCAGCCGCAACTCGCGCCGGGCCGGCTGGACATACTTCATGGCCGAGTGCATGGCCGGAGCGTAGAGAAACGCAATGCCCGTTTCCTGCAGACATGCGGCGACGCGCGCCGGCGCCAGCCCGATATTGACGCCGAGCGCCTCCATGACATCGGCGGAGCCGCATCGGGAGCTGATACTGCGGTTGCCGTGCTTGGCAACGCGGACACCGGCGCCGGCAATGGTCAGGGCAGTCGCGGTCGAGATGTTGAAGGTGCCGCTGGTATCGCCGCCAGTGCCGCAAGTGTCGACCAAGGCATCGCGCTCGGTGCCGCTGAGGTCGAGCGCCTCGCCATCGTCGGACTGCAGCGGCGTGGCTTCCTCGCGGATGGCTTGCGCGAAGCCGACAATCTCTTCCACCGTTTCGCCCTTCATATGAAGAGCGACCAAGAGAGCTCCGATCTGCGCGTCGGTGGCCTCGCCGCGCAGGATTTGCGCCATCACCACGCGCGCCTCGTCGCGGGTGAGGGAAGTGCGATGGTTGGCGAGCTTGTGCAGAGCGTCGAGGATCATGGGAAAGACAAAACGCCGGTAGTTCTCGGTCGAATAATGCTTTGTATCAGGGCACGGCTTGAGCCGTGCCGGCCTGATCGTCAGAAAGAGCGCGGCTTTAGCCGCTGCGGTAATGCTTTTAGCAGGGGCTAAAGCCCCTAGTTCTTTAGTAGAGTCTGACGGCACGACCGAGGTCGTGCCCTGATACAACCCACAAACAACTCACGAGATGAGTAGATTACCATTCGGCACGCTCCCCCGTGCGCGGCGTGAACGTGCGATATTGGTGATGTGAAAGTCGCAATCGCGCTCATGCTCTTCACTATCGCTGCACAGGCGCAGCAAACGTACCTCGGCATGGATCGCAACGACTATCCCGGCGACGCCAACATGATGGTTTTGCGCGCGACCTTCGCGTTCACCGGATACTGGCTGAATAATCCCCCCGGCGCGAATCGCGACACTTGGCGGGGTAAGCGCAAACCGATTGAGGCGATGGGCTATGGTTTCCTGCTGCTTTTCAATGGCCGCGAGTATGCGCAACTAAAGGCTTCAGGCAATGCCGCGCGCGTTGGAACAAATGATGCGGCTGCGGCAATGCACTCAGCACAGCAGGAGGGCTTTCCCAAGGGCGCAATTATTTTTCTGGACCAGGAGCAGGGCGGGCGCATGTTGCCTGAGCAGCGCGCCTACATTCATGCCTGGGCGGATCGAGTGACGCGCGCGGGATATCGGGCTGGTGTTTACTGCTCGGGAATTCCGTTTCGCGAGTCGGCCACGGTTTCCGTGGTGACGGCCAACGATATTCGGGACCAAGCGGGAGGGCGGGAGATACATTTCTTTGTCAGCAACGACCAGTGCCCGCTGTCTGCGGGATGCGTTTTTGCGCGGACGCCCGCGAGCCCAGAAGATAGCCGGTTGAAGTTCGCCGATGCGTGGCAGTTTGCGCAGTCTCCGCGGCGTCCGGAGATGACGGCGGCCTGCCGCCAGACTTATGCGCAGGATGGCAACTGCTATCCGGCTGGCTCTAGTGTGTATGTTGATCTGGACACGGCGACCTCTGCCGATCCTTCGCGGGGCAGGGGCCGCTAAGGTAGTCTGAGTTCGGTTAGAGCTGGCCCTTCAGGCCAGCGTCTAGGTTTTTTCTCTGCTCTTCGAAGCCGGCTTCGGCCGGCGGCAGGTTGGCTTTCACCGGCTAAAGCCGACTCGGAAACGAAATCACGCTTTGCGACGCCAGCCTGAAGGCTGGCTCTACCGGACTCTTTGTTCGCAGATGAAGAACCCACAGTCCCCATCGCGAGCCGAGATCGAACATGCCGCGTCTTTGTTGCGTGCCGGCAAGCTGGTCGCATTTCCCACCGAAACTGTGTACGGACTGGGTGCCAACGCGCTCGACGCGGCGGCCGCGGCGCGGATATTCGAAGCCAAGGGCAGGCCGGCGACCAGTCCGATTATCGTACATGTCAGCAACATGGAAATGGCGCGCGAGGTGGCCGCCGAATGGCCAGCGGCGGCGCAGATCCTGGCGCAAACGTTCTGGCCGGGTCCGCTGACGCTGGTGTTGAAGAAGCAGCCCGCTGTTCCCCGCAATGTCACCGCTGGATTGGAAACGGTTGGCGTGCGCATGCCGTCGCATCCGGTCGCGCTGGCTTTGATTGAAGCCGCAAGGATTCCGGTGGCGGCACCAAGCGCGAACCGGTTCACCCAGCTTTCGCCGACGACCGCAGCACATGTGCGAGTGGGACTGGGCGATCGTGTGGATTACATCCTCGATGGCGGTCCGTGCATGGTCGGCATTGAATCGACGGTGCTGTCATTGGCCGAGGGCGCTCCTGTTTTGCTCCGGCCGGGCGGAGTGTCGCGCCAGCAGCTTGAAGAGGTGATTGGGCCGGTCGCGGTACAGACGAAATCTCCGGGCGAAGCTCATCCCTCGCCGGGAATGCATCCGCGACATTACAGCCCGCGAACGAAGCTGCTGCTGGTGCGCGATGGCGAGGTGCCGCAAGAAGGCGCGGGAGCGTACTTGCAATTGCATTGGCCGCCGAAATGGGAGGTGCGAGAAATTGTTTTGATGCCCGTGGATGCCGCTGAATATGCGGCCAAACTCTATCGCACGCTGCACGAGCTTGATTCGCGGGACCGTGACTGGATTGCCGTGGATACTCCGGACAACACGCCAGAGTGGGAGGCAATCTGGGATCGGCTGAGGCGGGCAGCCTCCAATCAGCAAAACCCAGATTGAAGATCGGGCGCCCATGTTACAGTCGAGAATTTGATTTTGCGGTTCTCCCGCGTTGACCACCAAAACCTCCAAATCGCCTCAACCTGAATCGTCATCGGGGCTGCTGCGGCAAGTCGGCCTCTTCGACGCGACCATGATCGTCATGGGCGGCATAGTCGGCGCCGGCATCTTCATCAATCCATACGTAGTGGCGCAGCAACTGCACACGCCTGTGCTCATCTTGGGCGCATGGATCGCAGGCGGGGTTGTGGCCATGTTGGGCGCCTTCGTTTACGCCGAACTGGCGGCGCGCCGGCCCGCGGTCGGCGGGCAATACGCCTATCTGCGTGAAGCGTTTCACCCGGCGGTCGGCTTTCTCTACGGATGGGTGCTGCTGCTGGTGATTCAGACCGGAGGCATGGCCGCAGTAACCGTGACCTTTGCGCGGTACTTGCTGGAACTCACAGCGTGGCATATTTCGGAGCGCGCGGTCGTCGTACTTACCATCGTGGCGCTCACCATCATCAATTGCCTGGGAGTGAAGCTGGGCAGCCGCATGCAGAGCGTGCTGATGCTGTTGAAGATCGCCGCCATCGCGGGGCTGATTGCCGCAGGCCTGTTTCTGGTGCGCTCGCCGCATCCCTTGCTACATCCCCTGCTCGATCGCGAGCCGTCGCTCGATCTGCTGACCGCGATCGGGGCCGCGATGGTGCCTGTGCTGTTTGCTTTCGGCGGATGGCAGACCACGAACTTCATTGCGGAAGAGATCAAGGAGCCACGAAAAAATCTTTCGCGGGCGCTGGTGCTGGGTGTGGCAGGAGTGATCGTGCTTTACGTGGGCGTGAACTTTGTCTGCGTCCGTGTGCTGGGGCCGCAAGCCTTGGCCGATACGCGCGCTCCGGCGACGGCGGTCATGCGAGCGACGATGGGAGATACTGGAGCGCGGCTGATCGCGCTGGGCATAGCGGTCTCGACGCTGGGATTTCTCAGCCAGTCGGTCCTGACCGCGCCGCGGGTTTACTTCGCGATGGCGCGCGACAAGCTGTTCTTTCGCAGCGTCGCCAGCGTGACCCGGCCTACGCACGTTCCGGCGGTCGCGATCATTGTGCAGAGCGCGTGGACCATCGTGGTCGCGCTCTCTGGCCGCTATGAACAGATACTGAATTACGTGGTGTCGATGGACTTCCTGTTCTTTGGCCTGACGGGCGCGAGCCTGTTCGTCTTTCGCAGCAGGGAAGCGAAAGCTGCGGCGAATGGGAAAGTTGGATACCGCGCGCCGGGTCACCCGTTTACTACCGGATTGTTTGTGCTGGTATCGTGGCTGGTGGTTATCAATACGGTCTATAAATACCCGAAGAATAGTTTGCTTGGCATGTTCATTTTGCTGCTCGGACTGCCGGTATATGTCTTCTGGGCTGCGAAGCAGAAAGCTGGAGAAGAGAAAGTCTGATGCCATCTCGCACACAAAGCGGTTCGCCCTACATGCAGTTTGCCAAGCTGCGCTCTGAGGCGAAGTACAACCTGGCGAGCAGCGGGATCATGAGCTATCCGCTGAAGGATTTGCCGGTGACACTGGAAGGTCTGGAGATCTGCGGGCCCACGCTTTACGGCTACGCTCCTCTGGTGGAGCAGCTGGCTCGGCTGAATGGCGTCACTCCCGACTGCGTGGTGACGGCCGCGGGAACGTCGATGGCGAACCATCTTGCCTTGGCGGCGACGCTGGAACCCGGCGACGAAGCTCTGGTGGAGTGGCCAACCTACGAACTGATCATTTCCACGCTGGCATATCTCGGTGTGACGGTGCGCTATTTTGATCGCCGGATGGAAGACGGATTCCGCGTTGATCCGGAAGAGGTCGAGCGGAGGATGACGCCGCAGACCCGGCTCATCGTGCTTACCAATCTGCATAATCCTACCGGGACGCTGATCGACGAAGCCACGCTTCGCGCTGTCGGCGATCTCGCCAAGAAAAATAACGCTCGCGTACTGGTCGATGAGGTTTACCAGGAAGCGCTGTATGAGCAAAGGCCGCGTCCCGCAGTGCATCTGGGCGATCACTTCCTGGTGACCAGCAGCCTGACGAAGGCTTATGGGCTGAGTGGCCTGCGTTGCGGATGGGTGCTGGCGAACCCGGAACTCACACAGCGAATGTGGCACATCAACGATCTGTATGGTGTGAACGCGGCATTTCCGGCGGACCTGTTGAGCGTGATTGCGCTGGATAACCTGGAGCGCGTGGCGGCTCGCGCCAGGAAGCTGCTGGAGGCCAATCGCCCGGTGCTGGACGCGTTTCTGCGATCGCGCCAGGACATCGAGTACTTTCGCCCGGAGTTCGGCACGGTCGTCTTTCCCAAGGTGTTGCACGGCACCGTCGATCAGTTGGATCGTCTGTTGCGCGAGGAGTATGAGACCAGCGTAGTCCCAGGCAAGTATTTTGGAATGCCGGAGCATTTTCGAGTTGGGATCGGAGGCGATCCGGACATGACGCGCGCGGGCTTGGAACGGTTGGGGTTGGCGCTTGATAAGATGCGGGGGCGGGGAGGATTCGCGCCGAGTGAATTGTTCATACCCGTGAGAGAAATATCCGAGAAAACTGACTTAAGGTGAAAGGGCATGGCTTCAGCCGTGCCGCACAGCGCGAAATAGGGTGGGCTTTAGCCCTGGGCACCGCGGCTAAAGCCGTTTCCGGTATTGTCCCCCGTTCGCCGGGCTTAAAGCGCGGCGCTTCCACCTTGGAATGGGCATTTTTTCCGCAACCATCAATAATCAAGCGCTCACCTCTTGCGCCAGTAATGCCTGTCGACAAAGTCGCGATATTGCCGCTGCTGCGGTCTTCCTACATCCCAAGTGAAAGCTCCCTTCTGCAACGTGAATCGAGGCTGCTCTCCGGTATCCGAGGTGACAATGCTGAGGATGTCAAAGCGGCAGGATGGCTGGCGATCGCCGGGCAAGCGGCGGAGATAACGCCGCGCGACGGAAATAATGTTGCGCTGCTTGTGTGGCGTGACAGCAGTTGATGGCGGAGCAAAGCTATCGTCGCTGCGTGTCTTGACCTCGACAAAGCACAGGGTGCCCTGGTCCCAGCCAATCAGGTCGATCTCGCCGCGATTGTGCGGCACGCGGAAGTTGGTCGCCACAAACTGGTAGCCGAGGTTCTTCAGATAAAAATACGCTTCGGTTTCGCCGTGCTTGCCGAGCGCCAGGTGTTTTGGCCGGCGCGAGCGAGGGGCAAGCTTCTGTAGAGCGCGGATGAGGAATTGAGTGAGCCGGGCCATCGGTCAAGGCGGCTGGACAAGAGTCCCGATCATACATGTAATCTCAGTTTTTGCTCCAGCATGTGACGGGCATCACGGAGCACCAGTGCGGCCAAGTTAAATTTACGGCTCGCCACCGCGGCTAAAGCCGTCTTTACTTTTGCCCGTTATCGCCGGACTAAAGTCCGGCGCTTCCCCACCAGCGAGTACAAATGCCCGTCCACGAGAACTTCCAAAATCACTCTAGAATGTCAAGTGGAAAATCCTGAGAAGCAAGAGAAAGATATTCTGAAGCTGTTGTCGGCGCCGAAGCGGCCGCCTAAGCTCACCGCGCGGCGCATTGGGATTCACACCTCGACTGCGGGCGGCGTGGCGAATGCCGCGGAGCGAGCCTACCGGCTGGGCTGTAATGCGTTGCAGATTTTTTCTTCGAGCCCGCGGCAATGGAAGCCCTACGAGCTGGCGCGCGCGGACTGCGAAGAGATGGTCCGGCTGCGCGAGCGCTACGATCTGAGACCGCTCGCCATTCACGCCAATTACCTGGTGAACCTTGCGGGGGGAAATTCGGAATTTCATGCGAAATCGATTGTGGCCTTTCGCGGCGAAGTGGAGCGCGCGCTGGCTCTGGGCGCGGAGTTCCTGGTGCTGCATCCCGGCTCGTTTCGGGGAAGCAGCCGCGAAGAGGGTTTGCGGCGGGTTGCGCTGGCGATTGAGCAGGCGGTCGAAGGTCTGGACCTGGCGGCTGGCAACTTGCGTGTGCTCATCGAGAACACTGCGGGCTCGGAGTTTTCCCTCGGCGGCAACTTCGAGCAGGTTGCCGAGCTGCTGTATTTGCTGGCGAAGTTCGTGCCTTCCGGAGCTTGCATCGATACCTGCCACACGCACGTAGCAGGCTATGACATTGTCAGCGAGGAAGGATTAGCGGACACGCTCGATCAACTGGGTCGCACCGTCGGCCTGAAGAATGTTTACGTTTGGCATTGCAACGACGCTAAGGCCGCGCGGGGATCGAAGTTGGACCGGCATCAGCATATCGGGAAGGGAAGCATCGGATTAAAGACATTTCGCAGGTTGCTGAACGATCCGCGTCTGGCGCAGGCGGCCTTTATTGCGGAGACGCCGATTGACGAGCCGCTGGATGATCTGACGAATGTGAATGCGCTGAAGACGTTGGTGGAACGCGACGGACGTTCCGATTCGGGAACGGCTCCGAAGAAAATGTGATCGTGTAGTCCGCTACAAGCTTAGGATGAGTTTGGGGTCTTGCGGCGGCATTACGAAATTCGCGTCGATCAGTCGAATTCAGGGAGCGCTGCGATGAAGAAGTCCCCCGTACTCTGGTTTGTTCCCAGCCTAATCGCTGTCTGCCTGCTTGCAAGCTGCGGCGGCGGTGGATCGAGTGGGCCCGCAAATTTACAGATACAGCTAATGCCCCTGGCCCCGAGTCTAGCGGTCAATTCGTCGGTTTTGATCAGTGCGCAAACTGACCCCGCGATGTCGGGGAATTTTGGAACGATGACGTGGAGTGTCCAAGGCTCCTCCGGGTGTACAGAGGGTGTAGTGGATGCCCAAAACGCGCCACCTCTGTCTCCTTGCCCCAATGGCTGGGTGGCGTGGGAAATCACGCCTCCGCCAGAGCTTGCCCTTGCTGTGTATTATTTCGCGCCCGCCACCACGGGAACTTACCAAGTCAATGTACAGGGACAAATCATGAACTCGACATTCACGACTGTCACGTATCAGGGAAGCGCGTCGGCGACGGTCACGGTGACGGCGCAATAATTGCCGGCCGCCGGTATTCTCTCTACTTTGTCCCTCCGACATTCCGAACCCGGCGACTCACCCGCTCGCTGAAATTCATCAGCGGCGCACGTTGTAAAATCAAGGTTTACCCCAAGCTCACCTAAAGAAAACTTATGGCCGACTCCAAAACCGAAGAGCCGAACACGGAAACGCAGACCCAGACTGCTGCCCGTCCCGACCGCTACGATCCGCAGGCGATCGAGCAGAAGTGGTTCGAGCGCTGGGCGCAGAATCCCGATCTCTATCGCTCAGAACCTTCAACATCTTCCCGCAAGAAGTATTACGTGCTGGAGATGCTGCCGTATCCTTCGGGCGCGCTGCACATGGGCCATGTGCGCAACTACGCCATCGGCGACGCGCTGGCGCGTTACATGTGGATGCAGGGGCACAACGTGCTTCACCCCATGGGCTGGGATTCGTTTGGGCTGCCGGCGGAGAACGCGGCCATTGCCAACCAGACGCCGCCCCGCGAGTGGACGCTGGGCAACATTGCGAAGATGAAGCGGCAGATGAATCGGCTGGGCTTCGCCTACGACTGGTCGAAGGAAGTGACCACCTGCCTGCCGGAATATTACCGCTGGAACGAGTGGTTCTTCCTGAAGTTCCTGGAGCGCGGCCTGGCCTATCGCAAGAAGAGCAAGGTGAACTGGTGTCCGAAGTGCGCCACCGTGCTGGCCAACGAGCAGGTGCTGCCCAACGGCTGCTGCTGGCGCCATGAGGACACGCTGGTGGAGCAGCGCGAGCTGGAGCAGTGGTTCCTGCGCATCACCAATTACGCTGACGCACTGCTGCAAGGCCTGGACAGCCTGCCCGGCTGGCCGGAAAAAGTTCGCACCATGCAGCGCAACTGGATTGGGCGAAGCGAAGGCGCGCTGGTCGACTTCAAGCTGGACGGCCCAGTTGGACCGGCGGGCGACACGATATCGGTCTTCACCACACGGATCGATACCATCTACGGCGCGACCTCATTGCAGTTGGCGCCCGAGCATCCGATTGTGACCGACCTGATCGCCAACGATTCTGAGCTGCTGGCCAAGGTGGAAGACCTGATTGCTCAGCAGAATCGGGCGAAAGAAGAAGGCAATATCGGCGCTATCGAAAAGCATGGCTTCTTCAGCGAGCGCTATGCGCTGAATCCGTTCAATGGCGAGCAAGTGCCCATCTGGGTGGCCAACTACGTTCTGCTCGACTACGGCACGGGCGCGATCATGTCGGTGCCGGCGCACGACGAGCGCGACTACGAGTTCGCCAAGAAATACGGCCTCGACATTCGCGTGGTGATTTATCCGCGGCGTGAGGGCGACGCCCCCGATGGCGGACCGAACGAGCCGGTCCTGCCCTTCGTCGAGACCAACAGCCTGCTGATGAATTCGGGCGAGTATACCGGGCTGGCATCGGAGGAAGCGATTGCCAAGATGTCCGATTTCGCCGAGGAGCACGGCTTCGGCAAGGCGACGGTGACCTTTCGCCTGAAGGACTGGGGCATCAGCCGGCAGCGCTATTGGGGCACGCCCATCCCGATCGTCTACTGCGAAGCGTGCGGCATTGTGCCCGTCCCGGAGAAAGATTTGCCGGTGCTGTTGCCGGAGCATGTGGAGATCACGCTGGCCGGCGGATCGCCGCTGGGCAACGTGCCGGAGTTTGTGAACGTCGCCTGTCCCAAGTGCGGCGCCCCGGCGCGCCGCGAGACCGACACCATGGACACGTTCGTCGATTCGTCCTGGTACTTCTACCGCTATACCGATCCCACATTGTCGGACAAGCCGCTGGATCCTGACACTGTGGGATATTGGTTTCCCATCGACCAGTACATTGGCGGCGTGGAACATGCCATCCTGCACCTGATCTATTCGCGCTTCTGGACCAAGGTAATGCGCGACATGGGACTGGTACGCAACTCCGAGCCGGCAGAGCGGCTGTTCACCCAGGGGATGGTGATCAAGGGCGGCGCCACGATGTCGAAGAGCCTGGGCAACGTGGTCTCGCCTGACGACATGGTGGCGCGCTACGGCGCGGACGCGACGCGTATGTACACGCTGTTCGGCGGGCCTCCGGACAGAGACTTGGATTGGCAGGATGCGGGAGTGGAAGGCATCAGCCGGTTCCTGTCGAAGGTGTACAGGTTTGTCACGCGCAACGCGAAGCCGGGCGATCCGGCGTGGAATGGTGATCATGATGGCCAGCTGTCTCCGGCGGCGCGGAAGATGCAGCGCAAGTTGCACCAGACGATCCAGCGCATCACCGAAGACTTCTCGGGCCGCTGGCATTTTAATACGTCAATATCCGCTCTTATGGAGCTGGTGAACGAACTTCATGACTACGAAGCTAGCGCGCAACGCGGCGAAAATCCCCACTCAAGCAAAAGCGGCTTGGGTGGGGCACCCGCAGCATTGCCACTGGTGGCCGATGCGCAACGCAAGCTGGTGCTGATGCTGGCGCCGTTTGCTCCCTATCTGGCGCACGAGCTGTGGGAGATGCTGGGCGAAACTTCCGAACTGCTGCGCGCACCGTGGCCAAAGTACGATCCCGCGCTGGCGAAAGAAGAAGAGGTCGAGATCGGCATTCAGGTGAACGGAAAAATTCGCAGCCGGATTGTGGTTCCTGCCGACGCGGCCGACGATCACGTGCGCGAGTTGGCGCTGGCCGATGAGAAAGTCAAAGCCGCGATCGAGGGCAAGGAGATCGTGAAGGTGCTGTTGGTGAAGGGGAGATTGGTGAATATTGCGGTGAAATAGGAAAGTAATTCGTGCACTATACAGGTTGTTTGCCATCTGGTTGCCTTCGTAACTATCTGATAGCAAATACAAATCGCCGTTACGGCGACTACTAGACCAGCCTGCTTCGTCAGATAAACTCGTCAGATAACCTCCGACCGTCACCCGTTACCCGATGCCGAGGTCCTCAGGCATTTCCAGCGGCGTACCGCAGAGGCGGCAGATTACGGCCGAGCAGTCGCCGCAGGTGAGTGGATCGTCCACTTCGCGCGCGCAGACCGGGCAGTAGAGCAGGGGATGGCTCTCGCCGTTCGTCGGTGGCTGAGGAGTTTGAGCCATGAGTTTCCGCGACTGTACCATAGAAAATGGATTTGTCACCACAGAGACACAGAGGCACAGAGTTCTTTTTCAACACGGAGGACACGGAGAGCACGGAGAAAAACTTGAGATAGGAAAAGGGCTTCATTCTTCCTCCGTGCGCTCCGTGATCCCCGGGGTAAATATGCCTCCAATTCTCTGTGCCTCTGTGGTGAAAACGAGGAGCGAATGAGCGAAAACAAGACGATTTCCGTCGACGAGCAGATGCGGCGTGAGTTCAACCAGTGGGCCGAGGCCGGCCGTGGCGAGGAGATGGAGCAGCACCACATCAGCATCACCCAGCAGACGCTGGCGCTGATGGGGCTGAAGCACGGCGAGCGCGTGCTCGACCTGGGCTGCGGCGCGGGATGGGCCACCCGGCTGCTGGCTCAACTTGTTTCCGGCGGCGAGCGGCCCGGGCAGGTGGTCGGCCTCGACGTGTCGGACGAGATGGTCCGGCTGGCGCGCGGCGCATCGACCCAGTATGACAACGTGCTGTTCGTCGTTGGCTCGGCGCAGCAGATTCCCTGGGAGGAAAACTTCTTCGACAAAGTGCTGTCGGTGGAATCGTTTTATTACTACGGCGACCAGGACCGCGCGCTGGACGAGCTGTTTCGCGTAATGGCACCCAGGGGCGAGCTGTTCATCCTGATCAATCTATATAAGGACAACGCGTATTCTCTGCGCTGGGTCGAGGAGCTGAAGGTCCCGGTGCAAGCGCGCTCGGAGCAGGAGTACGTCGAGCTGCTGAGGGAGCACGGATACGAAAATGTGCGGGCCGTGCGGGTTCCGGACCTGACGCCGACGCCGGAGGAATACAGCGGCAAGTGGTTCAAGAACGCCGAGGAGTTGCGCGACTTCAAGCGCATTGGTGCGCTGTTGCTGATCGCGCGCAAGCCGGATGTGGTGTCGCCGCCGAGGGGGTACGAACTATCTTAGCCGCGAGCTACGAGCCTCGAGCTTCGAGCAAGGTTCGACGTACGAGCAACTAAGATTCACGCGGCAGACGTTCCAGCGGAGGCCGCGGCAACAAATGCTGTGACCAAAGGGTGGCTGCGGCCGGCAAGCGCCGAGCGCTCAGGCTGGAAAAGGGTGGCGAAGAAGAAGGGATGGGCGGGCAACTCCAGCGTCCGCGCTTCACCAGCAGGGCCGGTCACTCCTGCGCGCTAACTGCTAACTGCTAACTGCCGTCTTCCTGTCGGCTGCGATCTCGAAGGGAGTGCGGGGCGCGTCGTGCAGCAGGAAGTCGCACAACACGCAGTTGAATTCGTCGGGCACCTCCTCGTAAGGCATATGCCCCGCTCCCTGGAACATCACCAGAGCACTATTTTTCAGTTGCCGCTGCAACTGATGAATGGACGAGGGATAGACAGCGCGATCGCGCGAGCCCCAAAGCAGCAGGGTAGGGAAGCCCCCGATTTCGTTTACTGCCTGCCCGATGGCCTCCAGATCGTCATTCCAGGAACGCAGGATGCGCACCAGGTGTTCGAAGCTCCCCGGTGGGTTCAGTCCGGCCCGGTAGCCTTCGAACGTGCCAGGAGAAATTCGCAGCGGATCGCCATAAAGAGCTTTGATGTAACGCTTGGCGATAACGTGGAGCCGTGGCTGCACGTGGACAATATAGAGACCGCCCAGCGTGGTAGCGAACAAGCGGGCCAGAACTTTTCCTTGACTCGACCAGGGGTTGATGGGCGAGACCAGCACCAGCCGCCGCAGGCGATGCAACTGGTCGGTCCTGGCTGCGATGGACGCTAGGATGATGCTCAGTCCGCCGCCTCGCGACGAACCGACGATGTCAGCGTTCTCAATCCCGAGCTTCTCCATGAAGCGCAGGACGCCTTGAGCATCCCCAGCCAGCGAGCAGCCGTTGCCATTCGTGCGCTGCGAAAAACCGCAACCGGGCAGGTCCACGGCGTAGACGGAAAAGTATTGTGAGAGCGCCGCGATGTTGAATCGCCAGGAGAAGGAATAGCCCATGAAGCCGTGTATCAGCAGCAGCGGGGGGCCTGAACCGGCAAACCAATAGCGCCACATCACGCCGTCGAGAATGACGCTACGCTCTTCCGCCCCAGCCACTTGGGCGATTTGCGGAATGCTCCCGATCGGCTCGGCCTGCAAGGTCTTTGTCATGGCAACCAAACGATCCAAGTTCGAATCTACTTCAGCGATATCGCCTCTGCCGCTAAGGGGGCCGCAACTACCCCTTAAGGTTATCACCGCAATAGGAGATCGTTGCGGAAGTGCCGCGATTTCTGCTGCCGCCACTTTAAGATTTTCATACAATTGGCGACGTATAATCAAAGACCGGTCAGGAGTACCCAACGATTATGAGTGGAACTAATGGCAGCAATGGCAAGACCACGCTGAAGCCGCGCGCCGAGTGGATCGCCAGGCGTCGCGAAGAAGCCTCGCGCACGGGCGACACCAACATGTCGCAAATGCATTTTGCCCGCAAGGGTCTGGTGACGGAAGAGATGCTCTTCATCGCCGAGCGCGAGAAGCTGGCGCCCGAGCTGGTCCGCGACGAAGTTGCCGCCGGGCACATGATCATTCCGGCCAACGTCAATCATCCCGAGCTGGAGCCCATGTGCATTGGCGTCGCATCGGCGTGCAAGATCAACTCCAACATCGGCAACTCGTCGGTCACCAGCAATGTCGATGAGGAGTTGAAGAAGCTGCACACCTCCGTCCACTATGGCGCCGACACGGTGATGGACCTCTCGACGGGCGGTGGAATTCATGAAATTCGCGAAGCCATTCTGCGGCACTCGCCCGTGCCGATCGGCACCGTGCCGGTTTACGAGGCGGTCTCGCGGGTCAAGCGGATCGAGGACCTCAACGCCGACGTCATGCTCGAAGTCATCGAGGAGCAAGCCGAGCAGGGCGTGGACTACATGACGATCCACGCGGGCGTGCTCATCGAATACTTGCCGCTGATCACCAAGCGCATCACCGGCATCGTGAGCCGCGGCGGCGCGATCCTGGCGCAGTGGATGGCTCATCATCACAAACAGAATTTCCTGTACGAGCGCTTCGATGACATCACCAAGATTCTCGCCAAGCATGACGTGAGCTATTCGCTCGGCGATGGCCTGCGTCCGGGTTGCATTGCCGACGCCAGCGACGAGGCACAGTTTGCCGAGCTGAAGACGTTGGGCGAGCTGACGAAAAAATCATGGGAGCGCGATGTGCAGGTCATGATTGAAGGCCCAGGCCACGTGCCGCTCGACAAAATCAAAGAGCAGGTGGAGAAGGAAGTCGAACTCTGTTACGGCGCGCCGTTCTACACGCTGGGACCGCTGGTGATCGACATCGCGCCCGGCTACGACCACATCACCTCGGCGATTGGCGCGGCCATGATCGGCTGGTACGGCGCGGCGATGCTCTGCTACGTCACGCCTAAGGAGCATCTCGGACTGCCCAACGACAAGGACGTGAAGGACGGCATCATCGCCTACAAGATTGCCGCGCACGCGGCCGATGTGGCGCGGCATCGTCCTGGTGCGCAGGACCGCGATAATGCGATCAGCTACGCGCGCTACACCTTCGATTGGGACAAGCAGTTCGCACTGTCGCTTGATCCCGAAACGGCGCGCTCCATGCACGACGAGACGCTGCCCGACGCGTATTACAAAGAGGCGGCGTTCTGCTCGATGTGCGGCCCGAAGTTCTGCTCCATGAACTACTCGGCGAAAGTGGACGAGTACAACAAGCAGGTGCACGGCGTGGAGAAGAAGGACTATTCGGAGCTGATGAACAAGCTGGTGGCGATCAAGTAGGGGTCAGCTATCAGCTCTCAGGCATCAGCTAAACCTGGTTTATCGGCTCGCTCTGCACCGCGGTCTCGCGAGGTGGCGTGCGATGAAATCACTTCTGCTAGCCGTTGTGATGTTCTCGACGGGATTATTTTTCCAAACGACCGGCGATACACACAGTGACATCGTGGCAGAGCTTATTATTTGGGGATCTCCGCTACGAGTGGCAACGCTCGACCCCGCCCAGGAAAGATACGCAATAGAGCAGCTCCAAAAAGCGCAGAGGCAAGCCACAGGAAAGCGCTCTCAGGAAACGGCCTTTTTGTTGGCGGCGCTTGGTTCCAACTACGAACAAAACCGAGACTACCTTGTCCAAGCTCTGCGGGGATGTAATTCGGCAATCATCAAGGAAAACTGCGACCAGGACAAGGCGGCATTTCTCATAGCCTTGTACGAACGCGGACATCACGAGGTGCTTTATCCACTTCTTGCAGTGGGGATGCACAGTTATAATGCGGCGGCTTCAGAAATGTCGGGCGGCTTTTACGGCGATGTACTCGTGAAAAAACCAAGCGAGTTTCTTGAAACAATTCGACCGTTAACCGCTCCGACACAAAGCAAGCTATGTCAGTTGGCTGGTTCCGGAGACGGTGGTGGGATGCGGGCGAACCAACTGAAGCAAGTAAAGAAGCAATTGCTGGCGATTGGTGATGGAACTGCGTTGAGGTGTTTAAAGCGGGTTGAGGCGGGTGCGAGGCCGCAGTGACCACGTGCGACTACCGTAGCAATTTCGGATGTCATCTGGAACCTATGGCGAGAGTTTGAACCGGTTCATGCCCGCTTGCGTTTGCGCCCTAATTCCTCGCGCTCGAGTTGCTTGAAGAACGCGTCGCCGTCGATGCCCTCACCACGTTCCAGGCACGCCCAGCCCTGGTCGATTTTCCGGCGAGCCTCTCGAAGCTGAAGCTCTCGAACCCGGTCCCTGTCGTTTCCATTCGCCATGATCAATGTTGGCGAGTATAACGGATAACATTTGGTGATCGCGGTCTGAAAGAATTCTGAATGAGGTCGGCTCCTAGCTTGTGCAGGTCACGGACCGGAATAAATAAAACGGTGTCGCCGACTAAGCCGGCTCTGGATAAGGCAAGGCACCTGGCGGCACGTCTGAAGACGTGCCCTGATACAAACCTCAGGTACCCAACCCCTGTAATCAACGCGTAATCTTCGGTTCGCTCTAGCATTCACTCCACTTTGTTACACTCGCTTAGTGAGAAGAATCCGCCCGAATGCCTGGATCTTCGCCTGCCTCTCGGGTGTGCTTCAGGTGCTGATCTTCCCCAACTTTTCTTTTTATCTGCTTGGCTGGGTCGCGCTGGCCCCGCTGATCTACGCCATCCTCAAGTGCCGCGAGCAGGATGTGATGCTGGTGCTCGCCGACGGCGGACAGTTTATTGCGCCGGCGACGCCGCTACAAGGATTCCTGCTCGGCTATGTGTGCGGCGTCATCTGGTATCTCGGTAGTTGTTCCTGGATTTTTCACGTCATGCACGTATACGGCGGGATCGGCACGGCGATGTCGATTCTGCTGCTCGTGATGTTTGCCTTGTATCTCGGCCTCTATCACGGCCTGTTCGGATTTCTGCTTGCCCTGATCGCCGCGCGCCGCAACGGTTTCAGCCTGCGCGCGCTGGTGTTCACACCGTTTCTCTGGGTTGCAGTCGAACTGGCGCGCACCTACATCACCGGATTTCCCTGGGACCTGCTGGGCACCATGCAGATCGATAACATTCCGCTCTCGCGCATTGCGACGGTCACAGGCGTGTATGGAATTTCGTTCGAGATCGCGTTGGTGAACACGGCAGTCGCGGCGGCGTTCCTGGTGCCGCGTGCGCGACGCAGGTTCTTGCTGACGGCTGCGCTGGTGGCGGCGATTATGCTCGACGCCGGCAAGTTGCAGAAGCCCGGCGCTCTGCCCACCGAACGCAGCGCGACGTTAGTCCAGGCGAACATTCCTATCCTCGAATCCGACTGGTCGCTGGACTACCTGGAGCAGACACTCAGCTCACTGCGGGAACTTAGCGTGCGACCGCAGAATGAAAAGCCTGATACAACCGTGCTGATCGTCTGGCCGGAATCGCCCGCGCCCTTCTGGACCACCGACCTGCACCTGCGAAGCACCCTGGCGAACCTTGCTCGCTCGACCGACTCGTACATCATCGCGGGATCGATTGGTATCGACCATACGGGCGATCCGAACCGTCGTCCCGACGTCTACAATTCGGCTGCCGTCGTGACCCCGACAGGGGCGTGGACCGACCGGTATGACAAGATTCACCTGGTGCCGTTCGGCGAGTACGTACCCTTCGAGAAGGCGTTCAGCTTCGCCAGTGGGCTGACGCGGCAGATTGGGACCTTCGCGCGCGGTCGATCGCGCGTGCCGTTGGATTTCGGCAATATGAGGGCCGGAGTGTTTATCTGCTACGAGTCTATTTTTCCCAACGAAGTGCGGCAGTTTGCAAGGAACGGCGCTGAAGTATTTGTGAATATCTCCAACGACGGCTGGTACGGCGAAGGCGGCGCGCCGCGGCAACACCTGAACATGGCCCGCATGCGCGCGGTGGAAAACAATCGCTGGCTGCTGCGCGATACCAACACCGGCATCACCGCGGTCATCGACCCGTACGGCCGGGTTGTGGCGGAGGTGCCGCGCAACCAGCGCGGGGCGCTGCAAGGCAACTTTGCGCTGCTGGAGTCCACGACGTTCTACACCCGGCACGGCGATTGGTTCCCGTTTCTGTGTGCGATAATCACGTTGGCGGGGTTGCTGCTGCACTACGTCGAGCCGGCGGAGATGACGCAGCCGCAGCTGGCATAAAGATCTTATTCACCACCGAGACACGGAGAACACTGAGAAGAGAAAAGATTCTTTAGCACTTCTTATTTGAGTCAGATGGTTTATTGGCAGAACATAGTCCGTGTCAAGGCCCAGAGTTAGATGCCGTCTCCTCTCCGTGTTCTCCGTGCCTCCGTAGTGAAAACAGTATTTGAGGCGAAATGGTTGAAGAACTAGAACAGGAATACGCTGCACTGCGCGACAAGGTTCGCGATCTACAGGAGTATCTTTGACGCGCCCAAGCTGCGCGAGAAACTGAGCGAGATCGAGAAACAGGCTGCCGATCCCACGCTCTGGTCGAACCCCGAAAAATCTCAACATGTCATGCGCGAAAAGAAGCGGCTGGAAAGCGCGCTGGCTACGCATGACGAGCTGGTCCGCCGCACCGGTGACATCGGCGCCTACTTCGACCTGGCGCATGAGGGCGAGGACGTTTCGGCCGAGCTGCGCCGCGAGGTAGATAGCCTGCGCGCGGTGGTGGACAAGCTGGAAACGGCCACGCTGCTGTCAGGCGAGAACGACGACCGCAATGCCATCATGACCATCCATCCCGGCGCCGGCGGCACCGAGTCGCAGGACTGGGCGGAGATGCTGATGCGCATGTATATGCGCTGGGCGGAGCGGCAGGGCTTCTCGACGCAGCTCTACGAGTACCAGCCGGGCGACGAGGCCGGCATCAAGTCGGCAACCTTTGGCGTGAACGGGGAGTATGCCTACGGGCTGCTGACCAGCGAGATCGGCGTGCACAGGCTGGTACGCATCTCGCCCTTCGATCAGGCCAAGCGACGGCACACTTCGTTTGCCAGCGTGTTTGTATCGCCGGAGATCGATGAGAGCATCGAGATCGACATCAAGCCGGAAGACATCCGCACCGACACTTATCGCTCCGGCGGCAAGGGCGGTCAGCACGTGAACACTACGGATTCGGCGGTGCGCATCACGCATATTCCGACCGGGATCGTCGTGGCCTGCCAGAACGAGCGCTCGCAGCACAAGAACCGCGAGAAGGCGATGAGCATTTTGCGCTCGCGGCTTTACGAGTACGAATTAGAAAAGAAGCGCGCGGAGACGAAGATCGTCGAGGATTCGAAGCTCGACATCGACTTCGGCTCGCAGATTCGGTCGTATGTGCTGCAGCCGTATCGCATGGTGAAGGACTTGCGTACGCGCGTCGAGATTGGCGACGTGGACCGCGTGCTGGACGGCGATTTGAACGAGTTGATCAGGGCGTATCTGCTGCTGCGGCGGAAAGAGCAAAAATAGCGTCGATTGCGGGACCGGTTCCGTAACGGGACTCTTGCCTGTATTCCTCCAGCTCCCAGTATCTCGTCACTGACTTTAGTCAAAGCGCGGAGCTAGACTCCGGCCGGAGGTGGACTATGCCTCGGAATTCCTCGGCTCATGGCCGAGTTCACATCGTGCTCATTCCTGGTTTCGCCGGGTTCGATGCGTTGGGCCAGATTGAATACTATGCTGGCGTTACTCCTCAATTTCACCTCTGGAAGAAAAACCGTAGCCACAACCACGGAGAGGCAGCCCTCCCCTACTTCGATAATTTCCCGACGGCTGCGGTCCGCACGCGAGCGGCAAGGCTGCGAAACTATCTCGCCCAGCGTTTCGCGCGCGGGGAATTCGTGCGCGGCGACTCGATCGCGCTGGTGGGTCACTCGACCGGCGGTCTCGACATTCGCTGCCTGCTCTGGGAGCTGAGCAAATCGCCGAATCGAACCTTTCCGGTGGATGGCGCCGTTGATCCGGAATACATGGTTACGGCAGATGACATTCTGGCGCTGATCAAGCGGGTGGTTTTTCTCTCTGTCCCACAATGGGGTACCAACCTTGCGGACTGGGTGCGCAGCTATAAGTTAGTCCGGCAGATGGTGGTGGAAAATATGCGTGCGGGCTTCGCCGGATCGCAGGTGCCGATCATCGACACCCTGGAAGAATGGCTCTGGAATTATGCGAGTAAGACGACCCGGCTTGGGCTGGCCGATGCCGTGCGGGATGTGGTGAGCGAAGCCGAGGCGGGCTGCAGCCATGATCCGACGGTCGTCGCCATGGCGCAGGAAGCAGCGTCAGAAGTTGCGCTGTGGTTGCGGCACATCGCGACCGACTTTCACGCGATTGACGATCTGGCAGTGCAAGGCGATGCCCAGAGCCCGGCGCGCTTCGAGGATGACCAGCGCGAGGAAGAAAGGGAAGTCTGGAAAAAGGCCGGCATCGTGACGCGCTCATACGCGACCCTCGGCACGCGTCCATGCAAGTTCAAAGCGGGCGAACCCGCGCCGCGCTGGGACGCGTTCAATCCGTTGACCTATCCGGAGGTCACGCCGCGTGAGCGTCCAGCTCCGAAAACCGACATCATTTATCGCATTGGATATCGTGCCTGTGCGGGAGGACCATTCACTTACCACAATGGCGACAGTGCGCCTGCGGCGAAGCCATTTTTCCCTGCTGCCCAGCGACCGCGCAACATCGAGTTATGAAACAACGATGGCATCGTCAACACGGCTTCCCTGTTCTGGCCGATCGGCAAGGACACCCTGCTGTTGCACTGCGATCACCTGGATTCGCAGCGCGGACGAAGACAGCCCGCGAAGATTTCAGGCTTACGACTTGCTAAAGTCAGATTCAGGATTCAATCCTGCCGGATTTGCGCGAGTCTGGAACGATGTCTTCAATTTCTGTATCTAGCCCTCGTTCCCACTGCTCACGACGGGGACCGCAAGTCGCATCGTCATCGGCTGACTAAGCATGCTCCAACGGGAGTAAAGTCTGAATTATGTCTGCGACTGCGACCAAGGCGCCACTTCGGCCCAGCTGTGCGTTGCAGACGGTCCTGAAGGCTGGTCTGCTCGCAGGAGTTCTGGATGGCATGGACGCTGTCGTTTTCATCGCATGGATGAGTGGCATCCGCGTAATGCGAGTTTTTCAGTTCATCGCAAGCGGCGCGCTGGGCGTGAAGTCTTTCGATGGCGGTTGGGCGACAGCGGCGCTCGGGGTCCTGTTTCACTTTGTCGTTGCAATGGGTGCAGCAGCGGCTTTCTATGCCCTGAGTGTGAATATGCCGGTGATATTGCGGAGGACGTGGCTGTGGGGGCCAATCTACGGCATCGGGGTTTTCCTGTTCATGCACTTTGTTGTGGTGCGCTTGTCCGCCGCTCCCAGGCAGCCGGCGCTATCGGCGGCCGCTCTGGCGAACCTGCTGTTCCCGCACATATTTTTCGTGGGAATTCCGATAGCGCTGGTGACGAGCGCGGAGAAATCGCAAACCAAGCACTGCGCCGCCGGCTGAAGCCGGCTCAGGAGAAGAAACCAAAGGCTTAAACGCTGGCCTGAAGGCCAGCTCTACCTTAGCGGGAAGAGGGAAGAACGAAGTCGATGCCGCGGTCCTCGTTGTCGCGCTTGGTCGCTGGCAGATCGAGTTCGGAAAGCACAATTTTTCTGGCGCGCGATTCGTCGAAGATCCAGATTGTCTTGCCGACGATGGCGTAATTTTGCACTTCCTCGGTATGCCCGTCGCGGTAGACGAGCACCGTCTCGGCACGAATCTCGGCGGTCCGCGACTGGCCTGAGCTCTGCTGAGAACGAAGCTGGTTGACTTCACCCGTCAGGCGATTGATTTGATCCTGGGTCTGGTTGTCCTGTGAGTAGGCGCCGCTAGGCGGGTAATCGTAGGGATAAGTTTGCGCGACATAGGCGTCGGACGGATAGTAGTTGTAATAGGAATTGTCGTAGTAGCTGCCGCCCCATCCCCACCAGGGCCAACCTGCATAGCCAAATCCCCACCAGGGATATCCCGAGCCCCAACCGTAGCCTCTATAGGGATAGCCGCCGCGATACGGATAACCACGCCAGTTGTAACCGTAGCCGCGATAGCCGCCGCCCCAATACCCGCCGCGGTAAGCGCCCGCATAACCTGGAGCGCGCGAATAGCCGACACCACCGCGATAGCCGTAGCTACCCGCATAGCCGCCACCGCCGCCCCGGTACCCGCCCCCGGAGAAGCCGCGAGCACCGCCGCCACCCATGCCCCCGTGTCCGCCGCCGCCGCCGCCGCGCTGTCCCCAGACCGGGAGCGTGAGCAGAGCGCATAAAGCCGCATTCAGAACCCACCGCTTCATATACCTATTATCGCTCCAATAGTATAGATGCGGGAAGCGGAGAAGTGTTTCGGAGTTTCAAAATGGGCATGGGCATCGCAACGGGACTGTGGGGAAAAGACGAAAAGCAGATCCCTCGCGGGCTGAAGCCCGCTCGTGATGACAAAACGAAAGGGGCTCATAACGGCGTACCCTTCGGCAAGCTCAGGGCAGGCTCTAAAGGTACGCTCCTTCGAAGCGCGACCACAGTGCGGGCCTGCTCGTCAGGCGGGCGTCACTTCTTCTTTTTCTTTGCGGGCTTCGACTTCGTTGCGGGCTGTAATGGTGGAGCGGTTTCAGGCTTCGCGGCTTTTATCTTGCCTTGGCGGATGGCGCGCCGCAGCGCCTCCCAATCCTTCACCGTCTGGTTCGCGTAAGTGATACCGAAGCGCGCCATCGCGGTGTCGAACCTGTCGGCGGTACCCAGGTATCCGGACAACGCGCAGGGATCGCCGGAGCGCGCGTGCCCCTTAGCGAGCAGTTCGCCAGCCATGCGCGCGTACTGCACCAATCCAGCGCCCTGGAGGACATCGGTCTCGATGGCCGCCTTGTGATCGCGCAACTGGCGAACCACGTAGTCGCGGCCGTCGATTGAGGTCCATCCCAGGAAGATGTCCGACTGCATTTGCATGGCGCGCTGGCCTTCGGTAACGCGTTCGCCCTGATGCACGGGATTGCGGCGCGGCGGCAGGTAAGGCGCGTAGGACGACGGCGGCTCTTCCTTGACTTGGAGGAAGAGCGGGTCAGAGATGGCGCCGGCGAACATGAGCAGCACGTAATCGTGGGTGCCGACGCTGCCGGTTCCGACGACACGAAAGACAACGTGTTCCGGGGAGTACTGGGAGAAGAAAAAAGCGCGGTCCGGCGAGAGAGTCCTGGCATAGGAGCGCAGCGATGCGATTACCGCGCTGGCCACGGCGTGCGGAACGGGGAATTGGGTTGGTCTCTGCTCGTAGAAGTGATGTTTGCCGTTAGCAAAGACGGTGAGCTTCTGGAGATTGTGCAGCGGCGTGGCACGCTCCGCCTGGCGAAGGACCGATTTCACGGGCCCTACGACACGGAATATTTGATAGCGCGCCAGTTCGATGACCGCCATCTCCGAAAACCGGCGCATGCATTGGCGGTAGCGCTCGACGCAAGCCAGCACCGCCAGTTTGCATTCCTTGTCGGAGTTGCCTGCCTCGCGGCCAGCGAGCACCAAACTGGCGGCCATACGTTTGACGTCCCACTCCCACGGACCAACGATGGTCTCGTCGAAATCGTTGATGTCGAAGATGAGGCGGCCGTCGGAAGCTTCGAAGGCGCCGAGGTTTTGGACGTGAGCGTCGCCGCAGATTTGCGTCCTCAAGGTGGTGCAGGGCATGGCCGCCAGATCGGCCGCCATCACCGGCACCGCGCCGCGAAAGAAGCCGAACGGCGAAGCCGCCATATGTTCGTACTTGATGGGCAGTAAACGCGAGATGCGCGGGCGGTTGGAGTCGATTACTAGAGGGATAACGTCGAACTTGCGTTGCTTCGGGTCCCAGTCGCCCTGCCTGATGCGCGCGATCTGGTTGCGGAGCGATCGCCCGAACTGACGGCGCACTTCGCGCGTCTTGCGGGATGGTTGGCCGGCTGACATAGTGGCAAAACAGGAAGCATCATACATGGTGCAGGGGCAAAGGGGGAAAGACTCGCCGAAATTGAAGCGGAATTGTGCTTTGAGGCGGACGAGCAGATTGTCGGAAATCGTGCGAGGTTGCTGGTCAGCTGTCAATCTAGATACCCTGGAACGTTTCCAGCCCAAGCGTGTTCCAACCCGGGGCGCGCACCAACTGTGAATCTGCTCTAGCCGATGAACATCCAACGACGAGTACCAATTTTTTCGATTGAGGAAGCAGATGAAGATCGCATTTGTTGGTTTAGGAAATATGGGAACGGCGATGGCCCGGAACCTGGTTCGCGCCGGACACGAATTGACGGTGTGGAACCGCACTCTGGCGAAGGCCGAGCCGCTGAAGTCGGAGGGCGCGAAGGTCGCCCAGTCCGCGGGCGAAGCGGCCAGAGCGGCGGAAGTGGTCATCACGATGCTGGCCGACGATCACGCGGTGGAATCGGCGGTGCTGCATGCGGGAGGTGTGCTGGAGAACCTGCCGCGAGGCGCAACTCACATCTCGATGAGTACCATCAGCGTCGTGCTCTCCAAAAAGCTGGCCGAGGAGCATGGCAAGCGCGGTCAGCACTACGTTACTGCTCCGGTTTTTGGCCGTCCCGAGGCTGCCGCGGCAGGGAAGCTGTTCGTGGCGACCGCTGGCGAGAAAGCAGCGGTTGAACGGTGCAAGCCGATCCTGGAGCTGCTTGGCCAGCGGGTGTTTGTAATCGGCGACAAGCCCGAGATGGCCAACGTGGTGAAACTGAGCGGCAATTTCCTGATCGGGTCGGTGATCGAGTCGCTGGGCGAGGCGATCGCGCTGGTGCGCAAGTATGGCATCGATCCGCATGAGTATGTGGAATTCCTGACCAATTCGCTGTTTGCCGCTCCGGTGTACAAAACCTACGGCGGCCTGATTGCCGATCAGAAATATCAGCCCGCGGGATTCGCCTTGCGGCTGGGTCTGAAGGACATCCGGCTGGCGCTGGCGGCGGCCGATAGCGTTAATGCTCCTTTGCCGGTTGCCAGCCTGGTGCACGACCACATGTTGGCTGCCGTTGGCCGCGGCCGGGAGAAGTCCGACTGGAGCGTGCTGGGAGAGTTGGCGGCGGAGGACGCCGGGCTGTAAAGCACTTTCCAGGTTGTCTATCCCGCTGGGTGGAGCACGCCTTCAGCCGTGCCCTGTTACAAAGCACTCCAAAGGCGAGTTTCTCAGCGGCCTGTGAAGGCGTGCTCCAGCCAAGATCACTGGACCGCAATTTCAGACTGGCCCATTACCCCGCGGCGGAAAGGCCGCGCACGAAGCGCGTTGCACACGATACAATTTCGCACGGGTGCTTTCGCTGGACAACAAGGCCATTGCGCAGATTTTTTATGAGACCGCCGACCTGATGGAGGTCAATGGCGACGACTCTTTCCGCATTCGTTCGTATCGCCGCGCCGCCGAGGCTCTGGAAGGGCATCCGCAACAAGTTTGGGAGCTGCTCGACGAACCGAAAAAGCTGCTGGAGATTCCCGGCATCGGCAAGGGCATGGCAGCCAATATTCAGGAACTTACTCGCGAGGGCAAACTCGGGCTACATCAGGCGCTACTTCAAAAATATCGGCCCAGCATGTTGGAGCTGCTGAAGATCCAGGGACTGGGGCCGAAGACGATTGCGCTGCTATGGAGCGCCTTCCAGGTAAGCGATCCGGCGGGCGTAGAGAAACTGGCGCGCGAGGGCAAGCTGCGCGAACTGCCGCGCCTCAGCGAAAAAAGCGAGCAGAAGATCCTGAAGGCGATTGAGGACTATCGCCGCATATCTGGCCGCTTTCTGCTGGACGAAGCCGATCGCACCGCCGAGAAGCTGATCGAGCATCTAAAGCACATCAAGGGTATCGAGAAGATTACGCCCGCCGGGTCGTTGCGGCGCGGCCGCGAGACGGTCGGCGATCTTGATGTGCTGATCACCGGGCCGTGCTGCGTCGACGATCAGCAACGCGCTGCGCTGATCGAGGATATCCTGCGCTTTCCCGGGATTCAGCAAGTTCTGGCCAAAGGCGAGAATAAAGTCAGCTTCAAGCTGCGCAGCGGAATGCAGGTGGACGTGCGCTTGCTACCGCCAGAGTCCTACGGCGCAGCGATGCAGTACTTCACCGGATCGAAAAACCACAACGTGAGCCTGCGCCAGCGCGCGCTGAAGATGGGTTACACGTTGAACGAGTACGGACTGTTTCGTCTGGACAACGAAAAGCTCGTGGCGAGCGCGACAGAAGAAGAGATTTACGGCGCGCTCAAACTCGACTGCATTCCTCCGGAGATGCGCGAGAGTTGCGGAGAGATCGAAGCTGCGGCGGAGCACAAGCTGCCCAGGCTGATCACGGTGAAAGACCTGCGCGGCGAGGTACACATGCACACCGTCGAAACCGACGGCAAGTGCACCATCGACGAGATGGCCAAGGCGGCCAAGCAGCGCGGCTACAAGTACATTGCCATCACCGACCACTCGAAGAACCTGGCCTTCGCCAACGGCCTCGACGACAAGCGCGCGGTGGAGCACATCGCGCGCATTCGCGCGGCCAACGAGCAGATCGGCGGCATCACCATCATGGCTGGTATTGAGGTCGACATCCTGGCCGATGGCGAGCTCGACCTGTCGGATGAGGTGCTGGAGCAGATGGATGTGGTCGTCGCCAGCGTGCACTCGGCGTTTAACCAGGAGCCGCAGCAGATGACGGACCGCCTGCTGCAGGCCCTCAGCAACAAGAATGTGTCGATCCTGGGACATCCCACGGGAAGGCTGTTGCTGCGGCGCGATGCCTATGGCTTCGACATGAACGCGATCCTGAAATCCGCACTACAGAATAAAGTTGCGATGGAGCTGAACGCCTATCCCGACCGGCTCGACCTGAATGATGTTCATTTGCGGATGGCGCGCGAACGCGGAGTGAAGATCGTGATCAACACCGACGCGCACCACACTTCGCACTTCGAGAAGATCAAGTACGGTATCCTGCAAGCGCGGCGCGCATGGCTGACGCCGGCGGATGTGCTGAACACGATGCCGGAGAAGGAATTTCGGAAGGCAATGAGAAAGCAGTGGCCAGTGGTCAGTAGCCAGTTGTCGGTTGTCAGATATTAAGCTTGGTCGTCGGGAGATTGGAACCTTGTTGCCGTAACCAACGAGATGATCTATGGCTGAGAACGAATATCCGCTAACACCCAGCATGCCGGAAAACGAAATCCTCCCCCAGCCTGAGAACGAAACTTCGCCGGAGCTTACCGCGCCAGGAAGCGCATCCGCCGCAGGTCCTGCTTACGACGAGTTCGGCACCGCGAAGCGCAGCCTTCCGCCAGTGGCTCCGGTTGCGATTGCGATTGTGCTGGTTGCCGTGGTGGTCGCCATCATCGCCTATACCCAGCGAGCCAAACCGGTCGCGCAAGGCAACATTGACGGCGTCTGGTTCAGCCAGCCGGCGAATATGCCCAGCCCTATGATTCTGGTGGCATTCACCTTGCGAAATGTAAGCGACAAGACGCTGTACGTGAAAGACATCAGCGCGGCGGTAAAGACGGACCTGGGCGATCAGTCGGACGAGGCGGCCTCGGCCAGCGACTATGACCGCTATCTCACGGCCTATCCCGATCTCGCGGGACATGGCCGCCCGCTTCAGGTGGAGACCAAGATCCAGCCCGGCGCAGAGCAGAAAGCGACGGTATTGGTGACACTCCCCATCACGCAACAGCAGTTCGATACGCGCAGAGACCTGACGGTCACCATCGATCCGTATGACCAAAAACCTATCGTGCTGCACGACCAGAGCGGGGCGGCGAAGTAGGGGGCACCGAGTAGCTTGAAACCAGTGCCAAGGGCGTTCCCGGCTTTGAAGGGGCACGGCTTCAGCCGTGCCGTCCGGTGCGCGAAGGAAATTGGCCGTTAGGCCCTGAGGGCTTGCTCCCCTCAGCGGCTAAAGCCGGTTTTTCTGTTTGGCGTTACCGGCACGCCTGAAGGCGTGCCCCTTCAAAACAGCCGACACAGGCTGGACGACAGCACCTGAGGGTAGTATCGTTTGCACCGTGCATGCGTGGTAGCCTCATCGTGCAGCAAGCAATCCCAATTTGTTCGGAGTGGAATTATATGAAGACGCGAGTATTGGCGGCCGGTTTCCTCTGCCTGTTGGTTTCCACGTTGGCTTTCGCGCAAAAAGTAAAAATCGATGCGGACCGCAGCGCAAATTTTGCCAGCTATCACACCTACATGTGGGAAGCGAGCCCGAATCCCGCCCACGGTCTTTGGGACCAACGCATCGTCGAAGCGGTGGACAAGCAGCTGCAGGCCAAAGGCCTGACCAAAGTCACTTCCAACCCTGACCTGTGGGTTGTCTACAGCAACAGCATCAAGGACGAGAAGAGCGTCGCGGGCGCGGGCTATGGCATTGGGCCTCAATGGGGATGGGGTAATGCGGGAACAACTGCTGCCGTCCATAACACCTTCGTTTTCAAGGTTGGCACGCTGGTGGTGGAACTGGCGGACACGAAGGACAAGGATCTGATCTGGCGCGGTTCGGTAAGCGACACCATCAATGACAACACCAATAAGAACATCAATAATCTCGACAAGGCTATCGCCAAACTGTTTAAGGGATATCCGCCGAAACAGAAGAAGTAGTGAACCAGACTAAGGGATGTTGGGATGGCGCCAGAGCGCGCGTAGCGCCGAACTTCTGCGTGTCCGGCGGGGGGTAAGTCAAGATGCGTCGGATTGCGATCCTGATTGTCGCCGCGATGCTGGCTGCGACAGCTTTGCTGGCCGCGAACTCTGGGACTCCGCAGCAGTCGCCGGGCGTGACCGGTTCTCCCATCCCTGGCGAGGCCGGATATGGCGTTGATCTTGGACTGGATCCCACGAGCGGCAAGATCCTGGAACTCCTGGTGTATCGCGGGCAGAAACAGGTGCAGGCGCTGAAGGTGTGCACCGGCGAAGCGGTGCCGCGCGAAAGTCCGGTCGGCACCATGGACACCGCTGACTACAACTTCGATGGGCACGGCGATCTGGCACTGGAGACTGCGTTCCAGCAAGGCAATGCCTCCCACTGCATATGGCTGTTCGACCCCAAGACGAAGCGGTTCGTAGCCTCCCCGCAGTTGTCGCAGCTCACCAATCCCCGTCCCGATCCCAAGACCAGGACCGTGATCTCCTCGTCGAAAGGAGGTTGCATCGGTTGTTCCAAGCAGGAAACCTACCGCTGGTCAAAAGGACAACTGATACCTGTTCGGGAAGAAATCGTGACACAGACGGAGATGGGTATGTCGACTGGCGGCGATTGTGGGTGGCTTCGCACGGTGAGAGAGGAAAAGAACGGCCAGATGGTGTTCGTCAGCCGAGACCAGATCAATAGCCTTGGGCAGGTGTGTTTGCCGGGGCAATAAACGCCGGGTGCCGGACTTTTACCCAGGTCTCGAAAAGCGCGAGACCCTTCGACAGGCTCAGGGCAGGCTCTGGGGCACCCGTCCGGCGCCTCTACTTCGCGAAGAAGCCGACCACGCCGCCAAGGGTATCTTGCAGTCCGTGGGCGAGGATTCCGGGACGTAGGCTCTTGCGCCAGTCGGCAAGCAGTCCCATGAGCCATCCCTCGACCATGATGGCCAACATGGCCTTGCCGTAGTATCCGTGGGCGAGCCCAAAAGCCACTGCTTGCAGTACCAGACCGAAGGCGCGGCTGCCCGTCCACCCGCTGAATTGACGCGTGAGATATCCGCGGAAGATAAGCTCTTCACAAAAGCCGCCGGTCGCGGAGAGTCCCAGCCACACCACAAGCTCGAAGACGGTCTTGGGCGTGATGTTGGACAAGGTGCTATTGGGGTGGACCCGAAGAAGATGAATCACACCGCTCACGGTCGGCACGGCGACAACGATGAGTCCGACGCCCAGCCCTAGATCTCTGAAGAAGCTTTTGAGCGACTGCCAACGGCCTGAGACCAGACTGCCGATCGAGAGGCCGCGTCGTTTGAGTGCGAGCGAGATCATGAGAACTACAAACCACTCAGCCGCGATCACCGTGACGTAGCCCGATAGCCGGGAACTCATGCCCGGCAGGTTGAGGTTCGGAAACCCGTGCTGGTGGGCGCTCGCGACAGACATTATCGCGATAGGCAGGAGCACCAGAACGGTATGCCACCAGGGCGCGATGGGCTGGTTCGAAGTATCGGCTGGCGCGGAATGGGAAAGTAGCTGGGAAGGTTCAGTCGCTGTCAGTGACGCGTGCATGATTTCACCCCGCGCCTGATACGGCTGACTACGGAGAAAGGTTTCAGCAGCGAGGCCGAGACTTCAGTCCGCCAAGGCTGGGATACCCGCCACCCAGCATTGTAGTATTATCCCCCGAACTCGGTTAGCGGTTTGGAGGCTTCGGGGGCACCATACTTTGCCGGAGGACCTATGCCGGACACATTCCAGTCCGTCGTGATAGGTGGTGTGGCTGGAATTGTGTCTGCTGTGATCACGTACTTTTCCACTCGCTCCAAGATCAGACTTGACCTTGCGGCACAATATGACAAGGACCTGCAGGAGAGCCGCCTTCAAGTCTACAAGGAGCTATGGGCAATGCTTGAACCGCTGGCGAGATACGCACGCGATGCGTCCGTGACTTACTCTGTTATTCACACCATCTCAGTGGAAACACGCCAATGGTATTTTCAGAAGGGCGGTATTTACCTGACCGAACGCAGCCGCAGTCCCTACTTCGAGCTCAAGAAAGCCATGCAGCCGGTGCTTGACGCCTCCGAGTGCAAAAGCCGCGCCGACAAGGAGATTGATCCGCAACAACTCGAGCGTATAGTCGCCGCAGGGAGTGCGCTCCGGACTGCTCTTTCGGATGACATCGGGACCAAGCGACTGTCGCGCGTATAAGCGGGCTGACCCCGGTGGGTAGCCCGGCTAACGACCATGATGAGGGTTCCTCCGGCTAGCCTTCCCCCGCCCAGGTCAGCATCCAAATCTCAAGACATGCATCTGAGTACGGGACAAGGAGCCAAACATGCGCGCATTCGCAGTGCGGAGCTTCGGCGAAGCTCCGGCAATCCTCGATCTACCGATTCCCGGCGCCGATGGCGCGTTGCTCATACGCGTCAGCTATGCGGGGGTCAATCCGATTGACTACAAACTCATCGACGGGCTGACCGCCAAATCAACGTACCCGTTTGTCATCGGTGTCGACTTCGCAGCTGTTGTCGAGCGCGTTCCGCCGGGAGAGCGCAATTTCCAGCCCGGCGAACGTATCTTCGGCATCGCGCCGCACGGCGCGTACACCGAATACATTGCGGTCGCGCCCGCAGTGCAGCCAGAACCGCTGGCCCGCATTCCCGATGGCGTCACCGACGAACAGGCAGCCGCTCTGCCGGTTGCAGCCATAACTGCTCTGGGGTCGCTCCAACTGCTGAAGGTGGCCGCAGGCCAGCGCCTGGTAGTGATGGGCGCCACCGGCGGCGTTGGTGGTTACGCGGTGCAAATGGCCCGTGCCCGAGGCGCGCATGTCTTGGCGACCGTTCGCGGCGATGCCGATGAAGCTCGCCGCCTCGGCGCCGAAGAAGTCTACGACACCAAGGCCGTCGATGTAATCGACGCGCTGCATGCGGCCCACCCGGACGGCGTCGACGCGGTCCTCGATCTCGTCAACGGCGCGAATGCCATCCAACGCGACGCTGAGATTCTAAAGCCCGGAGGCAGTCTGGTCTCGACCATTCGCGTGGCGGACGAAAAGTGGTTTGCGGGACGTCAGATCACGGCGTACAACATTAACGCAGACTTGAATCCCGCGGAATCGTCGCAAGGGCTGGACCAGGTTGCGCGCATGTTGGCCGACGGCAAGACCACCGCGCGCATCAGCGCCACGGTTGATCTCGACGGCGCAGGCGAGATACTCGCAAAGCTTCGCAAAGGCGGCCTTCGCGGCAAGGCCGTCATACGGCTCCAGGGCTGATGTTTGGATTGAGTTGAGCGTTAGCGGCCGAAAGATGCCAGCCCGAAGGGCGAAACAATCGTCGCCCAGGACGTCAGTCCTGGGTTGTTGGGATTTATCGGAATGAGTCCGGTAGGACGGCACATGGTTTGTGTCGTCCCTGAAGGGATTCAAGGATTTATTTCTCGAATCTCCCCAGCACTCACGTGCTGGGCTACGGTTGTTCCGCCCTCGCGGGCTGCGGCTCCGAGGCGACGCGAGGAGCTAGAACGACCCACAAGACCATGGGTGGCACTAACGTTGATACATCGGAGTTAAAATCTGCACCACATGATATGCAAACTTTTGCGCAATTTGCCCTAGGGCGGGCGATAATTCGGCGGATGACCTGAGGTCGTCAGGGCGACAGAAAGCCTCTGTAGTATCCTCTGTGCGCGATTACGTGGCATTCTACAAAATGGTCAGACGCCCTAAGTCCGGGCAGTCGCCGGCTACTGCGATTTATATAGCATTAACGTGCTACTCTGACGCGACTCTTTCCCCCTTTTGGAACCTACGGCGTCATCGGCGTGGGTGCATTCTTCGGCGTCGACAGATAGCCGCTGATGCTGTTCTTGCCCGCCGTAAAGACAACCACTTCATACAGCATGTGATCGCGACCGGTGTAGAACTGCAGCGGCTCGGCCACGGTGCGGTCTTTCTTTTCGATGGTACGGTCGTCGGCCATCACGTCGACGGTAAACCGGCCCTTCTTCGGATCGACTTTCTTCAACTGCAGGCTCACGGTTCCCACGGGCGTCCGCGCGTTCTTCTGCAGCGTGAAGTCGTAGTAATTGCGCTCACCCTTGCGCTTCAACTCCTCCAGCTCGGAAGCGTTGCGGGCGACCAGCCCACTCTGCACGCCGAGGTCGCCGATAGTCTTCTCCAGCTTGGCGTTGGTTGCGGCCAGATCGGTCTGCGTCTTCTGGATGTCGGTCTTGGCCGCGCCCACAGCGGTCTTCACCCCGCTAACCTCGCCGTTGACGGCAGCGATCTGCTGGATCTGCTGGCTCTGTTGAGCGGACAGCCTGGCGGCAGCCGCGGCAGTCGCCTTCTGCTCCTTTTGCAATTCGGCGGCACGCTCATCCAGCTCCTGCTTGGTCATGCCAACTTCCGACGTCAGGGTCTGCTTTAATTCCGAAGACGTAGCATGGATGCGCTGGACCAGATCGTCCTGCGCCGTTGCCAGTGCGGCCTGCTTCTGCTCCAGCGCCGTGATCTGCGTCTTCAGACCATACATCAGGTACAGTGAGGCGATCACGTAGATTGCGGCCGCTGCCAGCAATACATATTTCAGCACGTCGCTCTTTTCGAACGCGGCCCAACGCGATTCGGGAGGAGCGCTCGGTTGTTCTTCAAACATTGTGAGTCCTTTCCTGCTACCTTCGATTCTCCGGGAGCGAAAAACCCCTGTCAATGCAACATACGTGGCGGGAGAACCAAGAGTCACCCTTGGCCATTACCTCGCGTCACCGCCCCAACCTGACCGTCTGGGTCAAAATCGACAGCGAAATCTGTAGCAGTTTTGCTCTTGCTGCGGTAGAAACACAACTTCGGTCGCATGGTTACGGTCGCGCTCCAAATGGACCATGTCTGAAAAAGCAACCAAATCGCGGAAGCGTGCTCTGGATCTTCTCGGAGCTCTGTTGCTCGCAATTGCTTTGAGCTTTCCGTTGCTGGCGCAAGAGACGGCGTCTCGGCCGGCTGACAAGTCCGATCCGTGGGCGTACTCCATCACGGTGGATGGCTATATCGCGCCGAACGGCATTGGCTATGCCAGCCCAATCTTCACGGCCGACAACAATTGGCATTTCGAAGCGCGCTACAACTACGAGAACCTGGACACCGGGTCACTCTGGTTTGGCTACGACTTCAATTTTGGCAAGAAAAATCTGAAGCTGAGCCTTACTCCGATGCTCGGCGGGGTCATGGGACAGACGACAGGAATCGCTCCCGGCCTGGAGACCACGCTCACCTACAAGAAGATCTCGTTCTATGCCGCCAGCGAGTATGTCTTCGACACCACCAAGGCTTCCGGCAGCTTTTTCTACAGCTGGCCGGAACTGACGTATTCGATCAAGTGGTTTCGGATCGGGGTCGTAGCGCAACGTACCAAGGCGTACCACACCAGTCTCAACACGCAGCGCGGATTTCTGGTTGGAGTGTCGATCAAGAAGCTGGAATTTACGACGTATGTTTTCGATCCGGAGCTGGCGAACCCGACTACGGTGCTGGAGGTGGGATATAACTTCTAGCTGCCTAACAAGCCGCGAATCGGCGCGAGCGCAAACGTCAGCACCAGCATCAGCACCGCCAGCAGCGCGAGTGCCTGGCGATTTCTGTCGAGCGGCGGCCACTTGGGAACATTCGGATGCCGCAGGCCGGTGAATCCCAGGATTACCGCCCAGACCAGCCAGCCCGGCCAATAATGAATGCCCAACGGTATCAGGACAAGAATGCTGGCCCACGTCACCCACCTGTGAGCTCGCGGCGCGACGGCGTAAGTGATATGGCCGCCGTCGAGTTGTCCGCCGGGCAACAGATTCAGCGCGGTGGCCAGCATCCCCACCCAGGCTGCAACTCCTACGGGATGCAGATAGAGGTTGCCCAGCGCAACCGGATGCGCCGTGAGCGGCGCCACCACACGATACACGAGATTAAAAATAAGCGGATAGCCAAAGAGCAGCGAAGAGTCGAACGCGCTCGGAGGCATGGGTTTCGAAAGTGCCAGGCCCCAGAACAACACGGGAACCGCAACCAGAAATCCCGCGATTGGTCCGGCGATGCCGATGTCGAACAACGCCTGCCGCGAGCGAATCGGCGATTTGATGCGAATGACCGCACCAAACGTTCCGATCAATGTGGGAGCGGGAATGAAGAAGGGCAGCGTTGCATTAACCCCGTTTCTCTTGGCAACGATGAAATGGCCGAACTCGTGCGCCAGCAAAATGCCCATCAGCGTCAGCGAGAAAGGCAGGCCCAGCAAGATGTCTGCCGGATGGCGGATGAGCCACTTCAGGTGAAACAGCGGCAGCACGACGGAATCGTCGCTAAACGCCGGCTGATTGTGCAAGAAATTACTTTCCAGGCGCGCTCCAACCACCAGAGTCGTAAACAGCGTGATCAGCAGCAATAAAATGTGCAACCAGTATCGCCGGTTCTGCGCCGGCGGCGCGACGAAGACCTGCGGATAGGAAGAAACTTCGAAAGTGTAAGAGACGGGCGGCGTGGAGTTAGACATCGTTGACTGTTGGATGATCGGCCATGGGGACAAGAAGCAATGCGCAGTCGAGTAGGTGTATGCCGCCTTCGAACGGGCGCGGCTTTAGCCGCGCCGAATTGAGGCCGAATAGTATCGGCCTTCAGGCCCTGAGGGAACGCCCTCAGCGGCTTAAGCCGCCTTCCAGCCGCACTATACGGCACGCCTTAAAGGCGTGCCCCTTCAACAGTCGGAATATACCGCATCGCGTGCACCGCTTTACTCGATCGACTGCAACTCCTTCCCGGGCTTGAAGCGGACAGCCTTGCCGGGGGGGATGTTGACTTCTGCGCCGGTGCGCGGGTTACGGCCGATTCCGGTTTTCCGCGGCCGGACGGTGAAGACGCCGAAGCCGCGCAGCTCGATACGGTCGCCGCGCGCCAGCGACTTCTTCATGCTTTCAAAGACGGTCTCGACGGCCATTTCCGCTTTGGTCTTGGTGACGCCGGTCTTGGTGACAACTTCGTTGATCAGGTCTAGTTTGATCACAAGTAGCTCCGCAAGGGTTGAGGCTCGCCGGGCGCAATGGCCTGCACCGCCGACGCACCTGTGATTCTATCCGACTTCACAGATTCGCGTAACTACTTTTAACGTAAATCGTTACGGGGTAATCTCGAAGACTACGCCGCACCCTCCATCACAGCTGCCTGTGCCGCCAAAAAAGGTTGTGCCATAAAGATTCCCGCTGGCATCCACAATTAGCTTGTCTTCGGGCGTTCCGCCATCGCTGCCGCCGGTGAAATCGTACAAGGACTGGTAGATCCAACCGCTGCCGGAAGGGGTCAGCTTGAAGACGTTGCCCCGATCATGAGAGCCGCCCCCATAGGTTGTGCCATAGAGGTTGCCATTGGCGTCGAAGACCACCGCGTCGTAGGGCCCTTCTTGCTGGACTCCTCCGTAGAACGTGTGGAGCACCAAAAAATCGCCGCTCGATGGCGTTAGTTCGTAGACCGTGCCGGCGTTGCCCGCTCCGCCCTGGGGAGTCGTGCCATAGAGACTCCCTTGTTGATCAAAAATCAGGTTGCCTTGCGGTTCGCCCCCGTCGGTCCCGACGTTGAAGCTGTGAAGTTGATTGTAGGTCCAACCGCCTGCGGAGGGTGAGAGTTCGAAGACGACCCCGTAGCCGTCGCCACCAGCGTAGGTCGTGCCATATAGGTTTCCGGCCTGGTCGAAGATCACGCCGCTGAACGAGCAGCAGCCGCCATCCTCCTGGGTAAACGCGAACAGCAGGTTGAATGTCCACGTGCCATTGGAATGCACCACTTCGTAAACTGTCCGTGGCGTCGTGCCGTAGACGTTCCCGGAATGATCGAAGCTCAGGTCGCCAAGTTGGGGCCAATTTCCATCGCTGCCTCCAGTAAACCGATAGAGCACGGTTTCTGACCATGGGCAAAGCACGGACTTACAGACGCTGGCGGGAGGCCTCAGGTTAAAGACGGTGCCGCAACTTTGACCGAAGGTACAGTTACCGCCACCTCCGAAGACAGTCGTGCCGTATAGACTCCCGTCCGGCCCAAAGACCATGCGGCCCGAAGGGGCCTCTCCGTCATTTCCTCCGGTAAACGTGTATAGGAGATTGAAAATCCATCCCGTACCTCTGTGCGCCAACTCGAAAGCCGTTCCACAGCCAACGGTGCCGCCAAATGAGCAGTTCCCGTTACCGTAATCATCCGTCATGCCGTACAGGTTTCCATGCGCATCCATCTCCAGGCCACCGGCAGGATTTCCTCCATCTTCGTGCCCGGTGAAGTTGTACAGCACATGATAGGTTTGGGCCTGCGCCGCTGTTGTGACAGCCGTCATCACCGCAACCGCAGCAAGAGTGACGAGAAACAAGTGGGACGTGAGACAGCGCATGAGGTGCTCCTTGGCGTTTTCCATGATCACTCCTCGTGAAATTGAAGGCTGCGCACAGCTTCTTGTGTGTAATCTGTCGTTACTGTGGTGATAACGAGGTATCACCTCAACCTGAAAGAGCTGAGTGCATTGGCGCTACGGCGTAATCTCGAAAATCACGTTGTCGGCGTTGGCCCCGTATACGTTCCCCTGCGCATCCACTACCAGCGGCCCATAGGGTGCGCCTCCATCGCTGCCGCCGGTGAAACTGTGGAGATCGGTGAATAACCAGTTGCCATTCAAGGGCGTCAACTTAAAGACATAACCATCGTCGTATGCACCGTTGGCGGGGTCGGCAGCGTAAAGATTGCCGGCCTGATCCATCGCCGGAGTACCCTGAGGACCGTAGGCAACATTCACATTACCCGGGGCGGCGTAAATCAGGTTGTATTGGCCGCTGGAGGGATTGAACTGGAAGACGCCGCCATTCCCTGCGGGACCGTTGTCGGCGACAGTTCCGTAGATGTTTCCCGCCTGGTCGAAGATGAAGTTGCTCGACGGAGATCCTCCGGTGGTATTGCTGAAGCTGTAGACGACGTTCTCGTTCCATCCCGAGGCCGACGGCGTCAGCTCCCAGATGACGCCGCACCAATACGGTTGGTAAGGGTCACCGCAGTGGAGGTTGTTGCCCCCGTAGCCTGCATCCCAAAGGTTTCCGGCGGCGTCGAAGGCCACGCCCAAACCGGTTTCGCCGGTGACAAGCTGCTGGTTATAGAGAACGTTGAAGGTCCAGCCGCCGTTCGAATGGGCCAACTCCCAAACCGTACCGCCATTGTTCTGTCCGTACCTGCCGGTCGTGCCGTAGATGTTTCCGGCCTGGTCAAAGGTCACGGTCTGCGAGGGTTCCGCGCCATCGAGGACCAGGCCGAACTGGAACAGCGTGGTTTTCCTCCAGGGACAGGACACCGAGCGGCAAAACGTTGCCGGAGGTTGCAGGCGAAAGAGAGTGCCGCAGCCCCAATCCATGAAACCGCAGCTGTTGAGTCCGCCAAGAAGCGTCGTACCGTAGAGGCTGCCATCCGGCCCGACGGCTATGGTTTGTGGCCACCATCCGTCGCTCACTCCAGTAAAGCTATAAAGAACGCTGAAGGTCCACCCAGAACCGTGACGCGATAGCCTGAAGACGGTGCCACAACCGCTTGGAGTCGCGGGGCAGTTCGGGATTCCGCCAGTGTAAGCCGTACCGTATAGATTGCCCTCCCGGTCGATGGCTAAACCGTTAGCCGCCCCACTGCCGTCCGATCCGCCGTTGAGGGTGTGAAGCACGTTAAAGGTCTGCGCCTGCGCCGCAAGGGAGGTCAGGAAAATTGTCGCCAGGGTCAGGACCAAGACAAGCGTAACGCTTACCTTTCGCGCCTCGCTGTCGAAAATCGAAGCTGAACTTTGCTTTGAAGCTGCCATTTGGCTATCTCCTCGACTATTGCCGGCACCTGTCCACGAAAGCGCGGACGGATTTATGCGTCGGCGGTAGCTCTTCCCGCCGTCGCGGAGTTACTATTGCGCGCTCTTATTGGTCCCGTCAACTTAATTTCACATTACGGCGCAAGACGTTCATGGCGGGAGGTTTACGAGGTTACGGCTCCTTATCCTGTCCATCCTGTCCCTAGCCGCCTGATGATGATTCTCCTGGTTTCGGCCAAAGTGAAAGGGACGCCTGGCTAGGCGCTTAAGGCGCAGAGCTTCGACTTGCGGGATAACGCGAGAACCCGATTGAGGCTGGCGGGCATTGTCAATCGACAGCGCATTCCGTAAGATGACGTTTTCGCAGACAAGACAGGTTTGTATCAGGGCGCGGCTTCAGCCGTGCCGAACAGGCGCAAAAAGGAATTGGGCTTTAGCCCCTGCACACAGCCTATCAGGGGCTAAAGCCCGGATTTCCTAAGCCAGCTCGCTGGCACGGCTGAAGCATGCCCTGATGCAAACCTCACCATTGTCATCCTGAGCGGAGCGTCCGCACCGTTTTCGACCCGCTGATTTTGCGGCGCGGGCGGACGCGCAGTCGAAGGATCTGCGATTCGTAATGTAGCGCAAATTTTCGGCCGCTCGTCGGCCGCCAAGGAGCTTCATGGCAATCAAGAGCGACCGCTGGATCCGCAAAATGGCCAACGAGCACGATATGATCAATCCCTTCTCGGAAAAGCAGGTCCGCGAAGGCGTCATCTCCTACGGTCTCTCTTCCTACGGATACGACCTGCGCGTCGCCGACGAGTTCAAGATCTTCACCAACGTCAACAGCACCATCGTCGATCCCAAGAAGTTCGACGAGCGCTCATTCGTCAGCCTGCAAACCGATGTCTGCATCGTGCCGCCGAATTCGTTTGCCCTGGCGCGCTCGGTGGAGTACTTCAAGATCCCGCGCGACGTGTTGACCATCTGCGTCGGCAAGTCGACCTACGCGCGCTGCGGCATCATCGTCAACGTGACGCCGTTTGAGCCGGAGTGGGAAGGCTTCGTTACGCTGGAGATTTCTAACACGACGCCGCTGCCCGCCCGCATTTACGCCAACGAAGGCCTCTGCCAGATCCTGTTCTTCCAGTCCGACGAGATGTGCGAGACCAGCTACAAGGACAAGCACGGCAAGTATCAGGGCCAGAAGGGAATCGTGCTGCCCAAGCTGTGAAGAGCAGTTGCCAGCGGTCAGTGGATAGGGGGTCCTTCGACTTCGTTCGGTCGCGTTGCGACCTCACTGCGCTCAGGATAACAGGTCGCTTTCTTGTTCTGGCGAACAGCGAAAAGCGCCTTTACTGACGGCTGATGGCTGACAGCTGACGGCTCTCTTACTTCTGCGGCCCGGCTTCGCTTTCCTTGTACAGGTACTTGATGCTGGGCTTGTAGATCAGCAAGTTCGACGCGCCGGTGCGGTTCACTTTCAGGCAATATTTGTCGTACCACTCGATCATGCCGTAAATCTCCTCGCCGTCCTGCAGCACCAGCACCATCGGAGTCTTGGACTGCATCTGCTTCTGATAGTAAAAATTCTCGGCGTGGGTCTGTTCCGGCGGCGGAGTTTTCTTGCCGTTGGAGCGGTCGGCGCGATCAGGGCGCTCGATCCGTTCGCGGCGCTCGCCATCCGGGCGCGGATGATCGTTGCGGTTCAGTGCGGGGCGGATCAGCTTGCGGTTGGCAAACCCTTCCGGGTCAATAGCTCGCCCTACGGCGGTGGCATCCATGGACTCTTTCATGGTGATTAGCTCCTGTGGTCTGCACACCAGCCTTTCGGCGTTCGTGAACTCGGGACGCTGCAATCGGCGGCACGGTAGCGTGGCAAGCCTTGGCGTTGGGTTGAACCCCGAGGTTTTCCTAGGTGTGAACTTAGCGATACCCTACCACAGCCGTTCCGCCAAGACAATCATTTGAATGCTACTTTGGTGTCATCTCCAGCGAGGTGGCAAAGGTGTCTAGGGCCAGCGAGCGCAGCAGGTTTCGACGCATTCCGCTCTCCAACTCACCCAGCCGCTGCACGGCAGTCACGATCCAGGGAAAATCCACGCTCTCGGCCATTCGCCCCAGCTCCGCCTGGATGTCCTGATTGCGCACCAGCTCCGGCGTGCCCGAGCGCAGGAACAGCATGTCTTCCAGCAGCGAATACAGCGTGCGGATCAGTTGCTCGGTCTTCGCCTTACCCTCCGCGCCTGAGCGGTACGTGTCGGTCACATGGAAGAGATCGCTGTGGTCGCGCGCGCCCATCCCCAGCAGCTTCAGCGCGTCCTGCCGCGCCGCCAGATATCCCGCCAGATCGAAGCTGCGCGCCCGGCCCAGTCCGCCGCCGCAAACCCGCGCCACCACCGCCCGCTCCCGCGGCTTCCACTCGGGACGCGTCTTAGCCAGGTACTGCTCCACATCCGCCGCCGGAACCGGCGACAACCGCAAATGCATGCAGCGCGACCGAATCGTCGGCAGGAGCGCGGAAGGATTATCCGTCAGCAGGAAAATCGTCGCAAACTCGGGCGGTTCTTCCAGAATTTTCAGCAGCGAGTTCGCCGCCTCCTTCATGAAATCGGCATCGCTGAAGATGTAGACGCGTTCGCCGCCTTCGGCCGGCTTGTAGTAAATCTCGTGAATGACGTGGCGCACCTGGTCCACCTTCACCAGCATCTGCGGCGGATCGGGCGGAATGATCAGCACGTCGGGATGCGTCTGGACAAAGATGCGGGTCTCGCGCTTGTCGGCGTCGCGCAGCTTTTCGCGGGCCTCCACCGCTTCGGCAAAGCGCTCTTCCAAGCCATCGCTTTCGGCAATACGAACGCAGTTGCTGCAATGGCCGCAGAAGTCCGGCAGGCCGTCGGTCACCGGACGCTCCAGGCAGTTCATCGCCTTGGCCACCATTTGAGAGAGCGTGAACTTGCCCGCTCCTTGCGGCCCGGAAAGAATCAGCGCATGAGGAAAGTGCTCGTGCGCCAGCATCTCGCGCAGCGTGTGCACCGTCTCGGCATTGCCATGAAAATCAGAAAAAGGCATTGTGTTCAAAGTCTTCCACTAACGAAACCCCGTACCGTTTGCAGAAAGCGAGCGCTGTCACCTCTTTGAAAGTCTAGCTTTGAAAGGGCACGGCTTCAGCCGTGCCGCACTCTTGCCCCACCTTTAGCGGCTTTAGCCGCTGAGGGACCTCGTCTTTCAAGCTGCCCGGGAAGGCCGAGCAATATGGATACTCGACTGCTTGTTCCACCAGTTTTCTTCCTGTCGGATTCCGCATTATGTACTCGACATGCACTTCATAGTCGGCCGAATCGCGAATCCTATGATCGGAAAAGCCGCGCTGCCAAATTTCCAGAGAAGATTCAAGTTCCTTCTTTGCACGAAAGGAAAACCCGCCTTTGAGAAACTGCACCGCTCGTTCCAAGCTCTCCATTGGTGTAAACAAAATGTGAAAATGTTCCGGCATGAGCACGTACTCGTGTAATAGGTATGCGCGCCCTCGATCGGAATGCCAAGTACTCAAGAAAAGATCGGCCCATGATGAATTCTGAAACAAGGCGCGTCGCTGCCAAGTTATTGCTGTAACGAAATACGTCTGATCGTTTCTGGTGGCGTGTTCGCGTTCGGGTTTCATGAGCACCCCTCTAGCCAAGGACCCACTTTATCGTAAGCCTTCGCGCTCGGCACGGCTCCACAGGCTGCGGAGAAAATCCGAAAAGCGGATTCCTCGTGGGCTGAAGCCCGCTCGGAAGAAAAACTAATGAAGGACTTGTTACGGCACACCTGAAGGTGTGCCCTTTCAAAGCTAAGCAATCGGTCATTTCTGTAGCGTGTGAAGCTATGTCCTTTCAAAGGCGAACAATCGAGTTTTCAGAGCCTGGAAGACATGCCCTCTCAAATTGGCTCTATTAGCTTCTCCCTCACCACCCTGACAATCTCCTGATGCACCACCTCAATCGGCGGTCTCGCATCGATCATAACCACGCGCTGCGGCTCGCGCCGCGCGATCTCCAGAAACGCCTCACGCACCCGCGTAAAGAACGCGCCGTTCTCTTTCTCGAAGCGGTTCTCATCCTCCTCGGCGGCTTTGTTGCGCCGCCGCGCCCGGCTTACGCTGGAGCTCACATCCGAGTCCATCAGGATGGTCAGGTCGGGCCAGACGCCGCGGCATAGAACTTCGTGCAACCGCAGCACGGCTTCGGTTCCAAGCTGCCGCCCGCCGCCCTGATACGCTTCCGTGGAATCGGTGAAGCGATCGCACACCACCCACTCCCCTGCCTCCAGCGCAGGCAGGATGACTTCGGCGATCAACTGCGCCCGCGAGGCAAACATCAGCGCCATCTCAGCGTGGGGGTCGAGTCCGGCCGTGCGCGAACTCAGGAGCACGGCGCGAATGCGCTCGCCAATCTCCGTTCCGCCGGGCTCGCGCGTGGTCACGACTTCGATTCCCTGCCGGCGCAGCGCTCCGGCAAGCTTTTCCAGTTGCGTGCTCTTGCCGCATCCGTCAAGCCCTTCGAAGCTGATGAACTTCCCCCGCGCCGCTCGCCTGGTCACGGTCGCCATCATAACAGCGACACCGGCGCGGACCAGAGCAGATCCTCCGCTCGTCACGCAACCGGTTGATTGTCCCGAACATTCACATCGTCGCAACAGATTGCTAATAGCGGCGAATTTCACCCGCGGCAAACATAAATTTTCACGCCACTTTCGGTCATTGCCTTAAAATAGGCCGCAAGATTGGGGTTCGGCTTGCTTCCTAGAAGGAGAGTAGTATGCAACCCACAGCGAATTCGCAGAATTTCCGCCCCGCCCCGGCTACTAAAACGATCCTCGCCGCCCTCACGTTTGCTCTGACAATGGCGACCCAGACCGCTTCCGCACAAACCTACAACGTCCTGTACAACTTCACCGGCCAGAGCGACGGTGGAAATCCCCAAGCGAGCGTGACGCTCGATCAAGCCGGCAATCTGTATGGAACCACGTATGACGGAGGCTCGACCAATTGCAACGCCTACCACTATGTGGGATGCGGCACGGTGTTTAAGTTGTCCCATCGAGGAGGCGGATGGGTGTTCGGACTGCTCCATGAGTTCAACGGCAGTCCCGACGGCGCTAACCCTGAAGCTAGAGCGGTTTTTGGGCCGAATGGCGCACTGTTTAGGACGGCCAGTGGAGGAGGAATAGGCTACGGAACGGTCTTTCAGCTGCAGCCTCCTGCCAATTTTTGCCCCACGCCGTCTTGTCCTTGGATCGAGACCCAACTCCATAGCTTCCAGGGTCAGTACAGCGCAGCCGCACCCGGTGGTGGTGATCTGATCTTCGACGCCCAGGGAAATATGTGGGGCACCGCGACCGGCGGCAATGGATATCTGTGCGACGACGGTCCCTGTGGCGGGGTCTTCGAGCTGTCTCGCAGCGGCGGTGGCTGGAACGGGCATGATTTCAACCCCTTCGAAGGGATAAGCCGCAATCCCTATGCCGGCCTTGTCACTGATGACGCCGGCAACTTCTATGGCACGACTGGCGCCGGGCTAGGTGGTCTCTATTCGATCACCAGTTCCGGCTCAGGAGGGACTTTTCTCCTGTTTAACCAGCAGAGCAGCGCGCTCGGCGGACTGCTTCTCTTGGGGAACAATCTGATCGGCACCACCTCCCAGGGGGCACAGGCGGAGGCGGCACGGTGTTCGAGTACTCCCTCTCCGGCTCGAGCCTCACCACCCTCTACAATTTCGCTGGACCGAATCAACCTGGCTCGGGTCCCACAGCCACATTGCTGATGGACGCGTCCGGCAATCTCTACGGCACTACGCAGATAGACGGAGCGCACCAGCTAGGCTCGGTCTTCAAGCTGAGCCAGTCGAACGGGGTTTGGACCCTGACCACACTGCACGACATCACCGGCGATGCCGATGGAGGCCAGCCCTTCGGACAGCTCACCATGGACACCAGCGGCAACATCTACGGCACGACCCAGGCGAGCGGCAACAGCGTCGGCAATTGCTACCAGAATCTCGGCTGCGGAGTGGTTTTCGAAATCACGCCTTAACGCGCGTGACTTCATCTGACTTCCCCAAACGCGGAAAAGCGAAGAGTAAAAAGCTAAAAGCGGCTTTTCTTATCTCGACGTGATTGAGTACCGCACCACCACGCCGTCCACATACGTCACTTCCACGCGATAGTCGTTGGGCAGGTATTCGAAGATCTGCGTCTTCAATCCCTCTTCCGACGTGGACTCCGACAGCATCCGTCCCAGTCCCAGCAGTTCGCTGATCTCGCCCACCTGCATGCCGCGTTTCAATTGGGTGATGGGCGAAGCCGACGCGCCATTGGCGGGCGCGTTGGCGTTGGCGGCCGCGATGTTCTGCGCCGTAGGCTGCAGAATCGCCTTCTGCCCCGCCAGATCGCCGAAGTTGACATAGCCATCGAGTAGCTTCATCAACGCTTCCGGGGTGAGCTGGTCCTGCGGAATGCTGCCTGCCCAGCGCAGGTTGAAGCGCGACCCGCCGCGAATGCGCTTGTCCGCCACTTCTTGGGCTTTCAGCTGGCTGGCAATCTGGGCCGCGCGATTGTCGGCTGCCTGCTCGCGCTCGCGGCGATAGCGCACGCGGTCCAGCTCGCGCTGCAGGTCACGTTTCTTCTGCGGATCGCTTGTGTTGCGGATGTCGTTCTCCAGCTGCCTCTCGTAGCTGCTTTTCTCTATTTGATAAGGAGTGACCGTCGTGCGAGTGTCGTCCCAGAACGTTCCAAAGCCGCCGCCGTCGAGCTGAAACTCGATGAGGTTCTTCTTTACCACCAGGGTAGTGATGGTGGCGCGGTCGCCGCTGCGGATCGCCGGGCCAAACTGCTTCAGCCGGCTCGAGTAGGCTTTCCAGTCCATGGGATCGTCGCGCTCGACGCGCAGGTCAACGCCCTGCTGCGTGCCCGGCATGTCGATCTCGATCCTCACCTGCCGGCCGACGAAGGCGCTCTGCAAGGCAGACTGGCCGCCCTGCGCGCCGCAAGGCAAACTCGCGATGACTATCGCAAAGAAAATAACACGTCGAAGCATTTCGATGCGCTCCTTATGATTGTTTTGGAACAGGACCGAGCGCAGCGAGTCTAGCACAGCGGTGCTGCAACCGAAATGTTGCGGGCATCGTCGACTTTGAAGGGGCGCGCTTTCAAGCGCGCCGTAAAGCGACGCAATCCGTCGGCTTTAGCCGCCGAGGGAAATCGTTCTCTACGATTGCTAAGTTCGAGTTTCCTCAGGGCTAATAAAGCCCGCTGTCAAGATGGTGTCGATCGGCGCAGCTGAAAGCTTGCCCTGAGCGAAGCCGAATGGGCCGCGCCCCTTCAAAGAGAATGTCAACAGAGCCAGAATCGTTCCAGTTTTTCCTTGCGGTTGGGCCCAACTCCTCGAACCTCCAGTCAGAAGCGCAGTTTCGGTACAATCGCGCCCGTACTCCTGCTGTAGTCGTCGTATTCCGCACCGAAGGTGTTTGTCATCGCGCGCTCTTCGATCTTGCTCTTGATCTTGAAGCCGGCGTACAACAGCACAACAGCTATCACGCCGCGCACCTGCCTGCGCTCCAAAGCCGTCCCCAGCATCGCCAGGATCATTCCGGAATAAATGGGATGCCGCACCCAGCGATACGGTCCTGTCCTGATCAACTGATGTCCCACTTTGACCGTCACCGAGCTGCTCCAGTTGGTGCCTATGTAGGCCCTGGCCCACACCGCGAAGCCAAGCCCTGCCGCCGTAATGGCCACGCCGAGCACCGCGGTCCACGAATTCGCCGGAAACAAGCGAATGCGCAGCCACTCCCGGGGAACATCACCGCTGAACATGCTGAAGAAGGCGGCGATCGTGAGCACCGAGTACGTCAGCCGTGACGATACCCCTTCCCGCATCTGTGTCGGCTTGGTTCGGATCGCCCAGACCATCCACACCACGGCAAACGCGATCCACAGCCCGCCGCAAACCCACATTCCGTCCATCGCCATCTCCCGAGCACGTTACGTTAGCGTAATCGAAATGGTTCCCGGACGCACGGCGACTTCAGGCCGCACAGCCTTCATCCCACTGGACGCCGGCAACTCAGAATAGTATCTTTGGCGATGCGATGATGCCCACGCGCATCGCCGCAGCAATCCATCCTAAAGGGAGCCGTTTTCCATGATGAAACGCGTATTCTCGATTGCACTCCTCAGCCTTCTACTTTCCACGCTGGCCCTGGCGCAAAAGGTCGACATCGATTGGGACCGCAGCGCTAACTTCTCCAACTTCCACACTTACATGTGGGAAACAAGCCCGCGTCCCGCTCATGGCCTCTGGCACCAGCGCATCATCGACGCGGTCGACCAACAGTTGCAGGCCAAGGGACTCACCAAAGTCGATTCCAATCCCGACATGTGGGTGGTTTATAGCAACAGCATTCACGATCAGAAGGAAGTGGTCGGCAACAACTACGGATTCGGGGCCGGATGGGGCTGGGGTTACTGGGGGCCAAGTCAGACCACGTACAACACCTACGTCACCAAGCAGGGCACGCTGGTCATCGAACTGGCGGACGCCAAGAACAAACAGATCCTATGGCGCGGCTCCGCCACCGACACGATTACCGATAACAGCAACAAGAACATCAACAATCTGGATAAGGCAGTCGCAAAGCTGTTCAAGGGCTATCCGCCAAAACAGAAATAGGGTCGCGAAACTCTGTGAAGGGGCGCAGCTTCAGCGGTCGCACGGATTTGGAAGGGGCGTAGCTTTAGCTGCGTCATTCAGTTCGCTCAATTCCTTTTATTCGCTTCCTACGGGATCACGGTCGAAGCCGTGTTTCTTTTGTATCAGGGCGCGGCTTCAGCGTACTGGCCGAGGCTGCTGTTGTTCCACTTCTCATGCCAGTGATGGACTAGCGGTGGTTCGTGCTGAGATACGAACCTCATGATGTCGGGCCAGAACTCGGTCAAGATGCGGGCTTGCGCCACCGAACCTAGACCGGTAAGGGCATTCTCAATTGTTCCTGGCACCGTTTCCCTGCGGTAAGGAATGTAGGCGTTCGATACGGCGGCCTGCACAAATTCGCTGAGGATCAAAGAAGTATTGATGACGCTGCGGCCGCTGTCGCTGCGCCCAATCAAGACGCGGCTGGCGGCGTAGGCCAGACGGTCGGAGATGTCCGTCTGCTGCGACCGGAAGTATCTTGGATCCTGGTGCAGCAACGCGGGCAAGGCGAATGTCCCGAAGAAAGATGCGCTTTCCGCGCCGGCTGTTGCGGCTCCCAGGCGCTTACCATAGCCGGCCATTCCTCCGCCGAAGCTGGGATAAGCTCCCGTTGCCTGCGCGGTGAGCGAGTCCATGATCGCCCCGCTGATCGTATCGAACGAGTGGGCGCGGCGCACAAACAGGTCAAACTTTTGCCGGCTGCTGCGCGGTACGTAAGCAGGTGCATTCGGAAACGGCTGGCCAGGAACAAAGTTGTGCGCCATCTTGACCAGATTGTCTTGGGTAAAAGCGCTCTTGAGGGCCGCGGCTGTGAATTGCAGGTGATCGAAGGCGTAATCGCTCTGGTGCGCGGCCAGCACAGGCGGCAGCGCCTGCGTGCACACGTTCGCAGGACCGTGCGGCAACACACCCTCATACAGTTCAGTGTTCGCCGGAAGTCCCAGTACGAAGGAGGAAAGCTCAAGGTCAGATGGGGCCGCCGGCCTGGTGGATCGCGAAAGCTCCGGAGCCGGCGCCATGGTCAGGATGGCGGGCAACGACGGCGAAGCCGCTCCACTGGCAATGACCGCCTGCTGCGCGGCCAGCGGCGAACACCATAATCCCACAGCCAAACACAACACCGCGCCCGTGTTCATTCCCCACCCATGGCCCGAAGTTCGGTGTGTGCATTATGTATGAAGTCGTCCGATTAAGAAAGGCTGTTCTGGCTTTATCGGAGATAAATTTTTCGTAATGCGGCAACCCAGGCGGCAGACTATCGTTTTATTCGAGCCTGCAATTCTTGTTTCCGATCCTGCAAAACCTGCCTGCTCCAGTTATGATGTCGGAATGGCACAACGACTGAAGTTGGCAGTCGCAATCTCCCTGATTCCCCTGTTCGCCCTGTTTAGCGGCTGCAAGCCGAGGACGCCCAAGTCTTCCACGGTGGTAGTACACCTGCTGCGAAACCTCAACTCAGTCTATGGCAGTAATCTCGACCGCAGAATTCTGGATTTTGAAGGCAGCAATCCGCGCGTGAAGTCAGGCCAGCACATTGACATTCAGAGCGAGACCGGTGACTACAAAGAAATGCTGCGCAGGCAAAGCAGCGGCAGCGACAACGTCAGTCTGATCATACTGGATTCTGCGGACGATGCCAGCTCGAGTTCCGCGCTGCAGATCGCTTTGCCGCAGGCCACCAACGTGTGTGCCGGACTCCAGGGATGCCCAGTAGTTATCCCCGCCATCATTCCCGCTCAGATCACCGGCAATGATCGCGAAGCGGCCCAGGCATTCGTCGATTTTCTGCAAAAGGCGCCGTAATGAACTCCTCCAGAACTTCAGCAACTGGAAAACCGCATTGTTCCTGCTTTGAAGGGGCACGCCTTTGCAGGCTGCGGAAAAAGTCCGCTTTGAACGCTTTGTAACAGGGCACGACTTCAGTTGTGGCGATACAGCCGTTTATTTTTCTTCCCGAGCCGGCTCTTAGCCGGCGGCACCGCTCCCCGCTGCCTCTTCAGCCGTGCCGAACCGCAGCCCAAGAAAACATGGCTTTTAGGCCCTGAGGTGAAAGTCGAAGGCCGCATTCAGTTCGTAAACGAATCTCTGACTCACTACCCGAACTCTCCTTCGCCAGGAGTTTTTCCGCAATCTGCAAAGGCGTACTCCAAACCCAGGGTACGGTAACCTCTGATCCCCCTCATAGATTGCGTGTTATAACACGCATGCTACTTTTGGCCCGCTCCGGCATCCAACGTTCGTAAGCCCCGACTAAAGTCGGAAAGAGAGACTAGCAGGCGGGGGCGGCACACCTGACGGTGCGCCCTTTCAAAACCTGGAGCAGACCATGATCACTATCAGGCCATCAGAAGAGCGGGGACATGCCAACCACGGCTGGCTGGATACCCACTACAGCTTTTCGTTTTCTGACTACTACGATCCCATGCACATGGGGTTCCGCGACTTGCGGGTCATCAATGAAGACCGGGTGAGCGCCGGGCGCGGCTTCGGCATGCATCCGCATCGCGATATGGAGATCCTCACCTACATCATCGACGGCGAGCTGAGCCATCGCGACAGCATGGGGCGCGGCACGACCATCAAGCAGAACGATGTGCAGCGCATGTCGGCGGGCACGGGCGTGATGCATAGCGAAGTCAATCAGTCGAAGGCGCCGGTGCACTTGCTGCAGATTTGGCTTCTGCCCGAGGCTGAAGGACTGAAGCCGAGCTACGAGGACCGGACATTCTCGCGGGAAGAGAAGCGGAACCGGTTGCGGCTGATCGCGTCGCACGATGGGCGCGACGGCTCGACCACGATCAACCAGGATGCGAGTGTTTATGCGTCGCTGCTTGACAGTGGGAAGTCGGTCGAGCTGGAGCTAAATAAGGAACGGCATGCATGGGTGCAGTTAATCAGCGGGGAACTTGACGTGAATGGTGCGAAGCTGGCGAAGGGCGACGGGGCTGCCATCAGCGGGGAAAGCAAGTTGCGGATTGCCAGCAACGGCGGAAATGGCGCGACCGAGTTTTTGGTGTTCGATCTGGCGTGAGGGTGGAAGGGCACGGCTTCAGCCGTGCCGATAGCATCGAATTCTAAGGACGGCTTTGGCCGCGGCGTTCCGCAGGGGCCAAAGCCCAGTCTCTTTATCGCGCCCTTTTTCGGCACGACTAGAGTCGTGCCCTGATGCAAACCAGTTTCGCTGGGCTTAAATCCGGCGCTTCCACCGCGGAAAAGACATGTCATCACCGCCTATAATCCCTCAATGCCTTTCAAGCGCACGGCCAAGACGTATGACGAAGAGTCGCTCTACGAATACGCCGTGGGAGCGCTGGGACGGCAGATGCGCACGGTGGCCGAGATCAAGCGCCTGATGCGCAATCGCGTTACCGCGCAGCCTGACGGGGACGCGCTCGTCGAAGCGGTTGTCGCCCGGCTGAAGGCCCAGCGATATCTCAACGACACCAGTTACGCGGAGAGCTACTCACGCTTTCGCAAGGAAAACGAAAAGTTCGGGCGGCTGCGGGTGATCCAGGACCTCAAGCTCAAGGGAGTTCATCCTGAAATCATCGAGAAGGTGGTTCCGGCGGCGTACAACGATGTCAACGAAGAGCAACTGGCGCGCGAATTCCTGCGGCGAAAACGCATCGCGAAACCGATTGGACAGAAGCAATCCGCCCGTGTTTTTCGCACCCTGGTGCGCGCGGGCTTCGCAAGCCGTATTATCTTTCGGATACTGAAGTTGTGGGACGTTGACGACGAGACGATCGCGGCGCTGGAGGAGGAAAGCAGTGGCTCCTAGCCGCGAGCCGCGAGCCTGTAGCCACGAGCCAATTGACCGTTGGGCGTTTCATATTGCCAGCTGACGATTCGCAACTAGCTCTTGGCTCGAGGCTCGGAGCTCTTGGCTACTGCATTCCCATGCCCAAGAAACTTGACCACAGCTCGGCTTGCGAACATCTGACGCGAGTGGACCGTCAACTGGCGCGCATTATCGCGCGCTGGGGGCCGTGCAGCCTTCAGCAGGAGACGACGCAAAGCATCTTCGAAGCGCTGCTGGAGTCGATCATCTACCAGCAGCTCAATGGCAAAGTTGCCGCGACTATCACGGCGCGGGTGAAGGCGCTGTTCCCGGAGAACACGAAGCGCATTCGCACTCGCCGGGGCCTGGTCGATGGCTTTCCCACGCCGGAGCAGATTCTGGCAGCGTCAGAAGAGCTGCTGCGATCGGCGGGATTGTCGCGGGCGAAGATGCTGGCGATCCGCGATCTGGCAGCCAAAGCGCTCGACGGCACGGTGCCCACGGCGAAGCAGGCGCACCGCATGAGCGATGAAGAATTGATCGAACGCCTCGACACTGTGCGCGGCATCGGCCGCTGGACGGTCGAGATGCTGTTGATCTTCCGGCTCGGCCGCCCCGACGTGCTGCCCGTAGATGATTATGGCGTGCGCAAAGGTTTCGCAAAAATGCGCAAGCTGGACGAGCTTCCCAAACCAAAAGAGCTGATGGCCTATGGTGAACGATGGCGTCCCTATCGCAGCGTAGCTAGTTGGTATATGTGGCGGGCCGCTGACATGAAAGATTTGCCGCTGGCCGGAACGGCGGCGAAAAAAGCGGTGGTTAAGGCGCGAACGGCCACCAAGCCGAAGGCAACAAGAATCCGCACTCGAAAGCGAGAGACAAAATGAAAGTCGCCGCCGTCATGTTGCTGAGCTTTGCTGCCCTTGCCGCGTGGGGCCAGGACTTGGCCGGTAATTACGTTTTACACGGAGTCATGGAGGCGGGCTCCGAGCTGCTGCTGAAGCCCGATGGGAAGTTCGAATTCATGCTCGCCTATGGCGCGGCCGACTATTGGGCGAAAGACACCTGGAGCCACGACGGCGACGCCGTCGTGCTGCATAGTGCCGGCAAGGAAGAAGCTCCGTTCCGCCTTGTGCGCAGCGAGGCCGGTAAGCCCGGCCGGATTCGCGTGGTCGTGCTTGGCCAGAACAACAAAGGGGTCGAGAACATTGACGTCCATCTGCTGACCGCCGGCAAGGCGCTCGATGGAAGGACAGATTCCGACGGCGCGGCGGTCTTTCCCGACGATCCCAAGGCGCACGCCGTTGCTTTCGAGGTGCCTGTCTACCAAATCGCAACCAAGCCTTACGAAATCGATCTCACCAGGAAGGATCAGTACTTCGAGATCAATGGCGATGCCATCACCCAGGTGTTGTTCAAAGATGAACGGCTGGCCATCGACGGAACTACGCTGGTGATGAAGCATTGGGATCCCAAAGAACCCATGCGCTACGTGAAGGAATAGCCGGCTAAAGCCGGCTCGGGAACTGCTATTCCGACTCTTTCAGCGGCCTGTCAAGGCGTGCTCCGCCCGACACGGGGTGACCCACTTTCCGTCCTGGCGGAATGTTGTACAGTCGAATGGGTGTCCTGATGTGCCCGAAAGTCAATACGGTCGCCGTCCGGCCCGCGCGCAACATTCTGGGAAGCCTGCGCGTGCCGGGCGACAAATCCATTTCCCACCGCTATGCCATGCTGGCCGCGCTCGCCCCGGGGCGCTCGCGCTTCGACAACTTTGCTCCCGGCGCCGACTGCGCCAGCACTCTGGCATGTGTTCGCGCTCTCGGCTGTAAGGTCGAGCGCGACGAAAAGGGAAGTATTGTCATCGATGGCTTGGGCGCTCAACTCCGCGCGCCAAGCGCGCCGCTCGATTGCGGCAATTCAGGTTCGACCATGCGAATGCTCTCCGGCATTCTGGCTGCACAGCCGTTCGCCAGCGAATTGATCGGCGACGAATCGCTGTCGCGCCGCCCCATGAAGCGCGTCATCGAGCCGCTGACGCAGATGGGAGCCGAAATTCACGCCGCCGGCGACCACGCTCCGTTGCGAATCAATGGCGCAACGCTGCATGGCATCGACTACGCGCCGTCCGTTGCCAGCGCGCAGGTGAAGAGTTCCGTATTGTTCGCGGGATTTCTGGCGGAAGGTAAGACGACAGTAGCCGAGCCGGTCCGCACCCGCGATCACGGCGAGCTCGCGCTCCGTGCGTTCGGCGCAGAAGTTGAGCGCACACATAATTCAGTCAGCATCGTCGGCGGTCAAGCGCTGCATCCCCTGGAAGCGTTTGTGCCGGGAGACCTTTCTTCCGCGGCGTTCTTCCTGTGCGCCGCCACGATCTTTCTCGAGTCGAACCTCGTGATCGACGGCGTGCTGCTGAACCCTACGCGCTCGGCATTGCTGGATGTACTCACCGCGATGGGCGGCCGAATTTCTATGGTGCGCGTGGAGGAGAGCCACGGCGAGTTGTTGGGGACCATTGCGCTGGCGCCGGGGCAGGGGAGACATGTGAAGATTGAAAACTCTCTGACTGCTCTGCTGATCGATGAGCTTCCCGTGCTTGCTGCTATCGCTCCGTTTACTACCGGAGGACTGGAGGTTCACGATGCGGGCGAGTTACGCGTGAAAGAATCCGACCGGCTGAGCGCGGTCACCTGCAATCTGCAAGCGATGGGCGCGCAAGTGGAGCAGACTGACGATGGCTGGCACATTCCCGGCGCCCAGCGCCTGCACGGCGCCGAGATCGAAAGCTACGACGATCACCGCATCGCCATGGCGTTTGCTGTGGCGGCACTGCGGGCCGAAGGCGAGACGCTTATCCGCAACGCCGAGTGTGTCGCGATTTCTTATCCCAGCTTCTTTCAGGATTTGGAAGGTCTTGTCGAGCGATAGCGCTGGGTGCCGCGTTCTAGCCTGCTTTTGGCTGGGGCCTTCTTGCCCCAACGAAAATCACTCTGAAGCTAGATACTCCCCTTCGCGCTCCACCGCTGAAACTTGTATCGGCGCGACGCTTGCCTTCTGCAGAGCTTCATTGAACCTCGCCAGTTGCGCGCTCTTCAGTTGCGTCCACGCGGCGATGCCGGCCTTTGCCGCCTGATCCGCCTCGCGATAAAGATCGACCGCCTCCGACGGCACGGTGCGATCGCTGCTTTCCACCACCCGTAACGCCGATCCCAGACCAGAGCTGGCCGACTCAAGCCCGCTGATCGCCCCCGGAATCGTCTTTTCGCCCTTTTCGATCTTTCCGATGAGCAGGTTCAACTCCGTTACCTGAGCGAGCAGCTCCGGATGTTGTTTCAAGCTTCCGGCTTCTATCTCGCTCAGGCGCTTCTTCACGGCAGCGATCTCGGCCAGCGCTTTACGGCTGCTACGCACCTCGGCCAAAAACTCCAGCCCCAGACGAAGCTGCTTATCCAGCTCGGCTTGGGTCGCCTGCGAGCGCGGATCCATCTCCATCTTCAGAGGCTGCGTCAGCGCGTTGCCATCCACCGTCAGCTTCAGCTGATAATTTCCCGGTGTCGCTCGCGGTCCACGCGGCGCGCCGAAGCCTTCTTCCTCCTCGGTCTCGGGATTTGGACCCGAGGTGCCCCAGCGCAAGTCCCAAACAAAGCGATGAGCGCCGGCAGCGTTCTCCAGCACTACGGGCTTCGGCAGCCAGCGCTCGGCGATGGCCATGGGTGGATGAGGCTGCTCCTTCATGGGTCCGCCAATGTATCGGCGCACCAACTTGCCGCTCGAATCGGAAATTTCCAACGTCACCGCTTTCGCAGCCGTCGGCAGGTAGTAGTCGACGATTGCGCCGTCGGGCGGGTTCTTCGCCGTCGGCTCTTCCGGCGGCAGTGGACTGCCAAGGAAAACGTCATTGTCCACGCGGATTGCCGTCGCCGGTTTATAGAGTTGGGCAGTCGCGCCCGATTGCGAATTCAACTGCCGCAGCAGCGTGATGTCGTCCAGGATCCAGAACGAGCGTCCGTAGGTCGCGATAGCCAGATCGTCGCCATGAATCGTGATGTCACGGACCGAGGTGACCGGCAGGTTCAACTGCAGCCGCTGCCAATGGTCGCCGTCGTCGAAGGAAACATAAATTCCAAGCTCGGTTCCGGCAAACAGCAATCCCTTCCTCTCGGTGCCCTCGCGAATCACGTTCGCGAAAGAGTTCGTCGCAATTCCGTTCACAATCGGCTGCCAGCTTTTCCCATAATCGCGCGTGCGATAGATATAGGGCGTCAGGTCGTCGAGCCGGTGACGGTCAACCGCGACGTAAGCGATGGCGGGATCGAAGTGCGAAGCCTCGATCATCGCAATCTTGCTCCATTCGCTCTGTCCCGGAGGCGTAACATCCTGCCAGTTCTTGCCGCCGTCACGCGTCAGGTGCAGCAAGCCAGTATCGCTGCCCGCCCAGATTTCGTCGGCCTTTACGGGCGATGGTGCGATGCTGTAGACCACGCCAAAGCCGCGCTGCTTTGCGTTCTGCACCGTCGCCGGCCCTGACGGCCTTTCGGCTGCGGCCGACTCCGCTCCGGTCAGATCGGGACTGATCTGCTGCCAGTGCAGTCCGCCGTCGGTCGTCTTCATGACATATTGCGTTCCCAGGTAAAGCGCGTTCTTCTCTGCCGCCGACCGCACCAGCACCGGAGTCCACGGGTCGCGATATTTCCGCTGATTGATTTCGCTGCCGAAGTTCTGCATCGGCCACGGCGAGATGTCCTGGCTGAACGAGGTTCGGCGATCATAGCGCACGACGCTTCCGTAGACGCCGCTGGCATAAAGAATGTTGGAATCGCCCGGATCGGGCGTAATCCAACCGCTCTCGCCTCCGCCCACCATAAACCAGTCGCGTCCCGTAATATTGCCGTGATCGGTGCGATTAGGAACGCCGACGGAGCCTGTGTCCTGCTGCGCGCCGTAAACATGGTAAGGAAATTCGTTGTCGGTGATTACGTGATAGAGCTGCGCCGTCGGCTGGTTGAACCACGATGACCACGTTTGCCCGCGATTGACGCTAACCGTCGTTCCCTGGTCGGTGCCGAGAATCAGGTGCGACGAATCCCTGGGGTCGACCCATATCTGGTGATAGTCGTCGCCGCCCGGCGCGCCGCGCACAATTGAGATGGTCTTGCCGCCGTCCTCCGACTTATACAGCGCGATATTCGGCATGAAGACGACATCCGGATGGGAGGGATCAACCGTGACGCCCATGAAGTACCAGGCTCGGCTGGTGATGCGAGGATCGCCATTGGCCAGCGTCCAGGTGTTGCCGCCGTCGTCCGAGCGATAGAGGCCCGATTTTTTGCCAGCATCGATCAACGCGTAAACGCGCTTGCCGTCGGGCGCCACAGCCACACCCACGCGGCCCCAATCGCCGTCTGGAAGCCCGTTGCCGGTCAGTTGCGTCCAACTCGCGCCGCTGTCGGTGGAGCGATAGATTCCGCCGCCTGGCCCTTGCAGGGGAGCGTATGTGCTCCACGGCGGACGATGCGTGTTCCATGTGCCTGCAAAAAGAATGTTCGGACTCGCTGCGGCGATGGCGAGGTCGGAGACGCCGACGTTCGCGCCTTTATCCAGCACGTGCTGCCAGGTCACGCCGCCATTGATCGACTTGAAGACGCCGCGCTCGGCATTGGGCGCGTAAGCGTGGCCCAGCGCGCCGACGTAGACCACCTCGGCGTTACCAGGATCGACGACGATGCGGCTGATCTGCCGCGTATCTCGTAATCCAACATTCTTCCAGCTCTGTCCGCCGTCGCTGGACTTGTAGACGCCATCGCCCGAACTGAGCGCAGAACGAATATCCGACTCGCCCGTGCCGGCGTAAAGAACGTTGGGATTCGAAGGCGCAACTTCCAGCGCGCCGATGGACGCGATGGGCTGTCCATCGAAGATGGGATTCCAGGTCACGCCCGCGTCGGTCGTCTTCCACACTCCGCCATCGACCGAGCCAAAATAAAATACAGCTCCGCCGCCGGGAACCCCCGTGACCGCAACCGCGCGGCCGCCGCGAAGTGGGCCGATCAGTCGCCATTGCAAGCCGCCGAGCAGTTCGGGCGAGACCGTCTGAGCAATAGCGGTGATGTTGAGAAAAAGTGTGGCAAGAACAATAACGGCAAAATGGCAGACACGTCTTACACGATGACTCAATCGAAGGTCCTCTACCTGCAAAGATCTGTGTGAATAGATTACACTTTCGCGATGCCCTACGACTCGCAGGCACGGTTTCAGGATTGGGTATATATCGCGGTGGGTGGAGCACGCCTTCAGGTCTGCATAGAAGGACGTCTTAAAGAAACGGTGGAAGGGCACGGCTTTAGCCGTGCCGAAAACGCGCTCTTAGAGGATGGGCTTTAGCCGGGGCCCATCGTGGCTGAAGCCATTTCTGAAATGGTCCGCTGTCGCCGGGCTTAAAGCCCGGCGCTTCCACCGTCGAGAGCACACAGGTGACTCCTCAATGTCGATGAAGCGAATTGTGATCACGCTTTGTTTTGCACTCCTACCCGCCGTTACCTTCACGTCTCGGCTTCAGGCACAACAAGTCGACACTACGCTTCTCACCGAGATGCGCTGGCGCAACATTGGCCCATTTCGTGGAGGCCGCACCCGCGCCGTTTCCGGCGTCGCCAGCCAGCCGAATGTTTTCTACATCGGGGCGGTGAATGGCGGCGTCTGGAAGACCACCGATTACGGCCGTACCTGGCAGCCGATCTTCGACCAGCAGCCCACCGGCTCGATCGGCGCGATTGCGGTTGCGCCATCGGACCCGAACATCGTCTATGTTGGCAGCGGCGAAGGACTGCATCGGCCCGATCTGTCGGTCGGCGACGGAATCTACAAGTCCACCGATGCGGGCGCCACCTGGACCCATCTCGGCCTGCGCGAGGGCCAGCAGATATCAACCATGGCCGTTGATCCCCGCGATCCTAACCGGCTTTTCGTCGCGGTGGCCGGACATCCGTATGGGCCGAATCCCGAGCGCGGCATCTATCGGTCCACCGACGGAGGCCAGAGCTTCGAGAAGGTCCTCTACAAGGACGAGAACATCGGCGGCAACGATGTCGAGATCGATCCCTTCGACCCCAACACCGTCTATGCCACATTGTGGGAGGCGCGCGAAGGCCCATGGGAGAACGGCGAATTCAGCGGCCCGAATGCCGGAATCTTCAAGTCCACCGACGGCGGCCAGACCTGGAAGCAGCTCGCTGGCGGTCTGCCCAGCAGCATCGCACAGGCGTACATCACGATCGCGCGCAGCGATCCCAAGCAGTTGTTTGCCGTGGTGGCGATCAAGGGGGGCGTCGAATTCTACCGCTCCGCCGATGGGGGCGAGACCTGGTCGACCGTGACCACCGATCCGCGCCCCAGGCCGCGCATTGGAGGCGGCGACCTGCCGATCGCAACGATGGATCCCAAGAATCCCAACGTCGTCTATGTGGTCAGCACCGTGACCTGGAAGTCCACCGACGGCGGCAAGACCTGGACCGGCTTTCGCGGCGCGCCCGGCGGCGATGATTACCAGAACATCTGGATCAATCCCAACGATCCCCAGATCATCATCCTGACCAGCGATCAGGGCGCGATCGTCACCGTCAACGGCGGGCAGACCTGGAGCTCCTGGTACAACCAACCCACCGCGCAGCTCTACCACGTCAATGCTGACAATGCATTTCCGTATCGCCTGTGCAGCGGGCAACAGGAGAGCGGCTCCGTTTGCATCTCCAGCCGCGGCAACGACGGCGAGATCACCTTCCGCGACTGGCATCCAGTGGCAGCCGAAGAATACGGCTATGTCGTGCCCGATCCGCTCGATCCCGACATCGTCTTCGGCGGCAAGCTCACGCGCTATGACCGCCGCACGGCGCAGGCGCAAAACATCATACCGGTGCCGTTGGGCGGGCCGGAGTTTCGCGTGATCCGCACCGAGCCGATTGTCTTCTCGCCCTTCGATCCGCACATGATGTACTTCGCCGCCAACACGCTTTGGGCCACGCGCGACGGCGGCCGCAGTTGGAAGCAGATCAGCCCCGACCTCACGCGCAAGACATTCGAGATTCCCGCGACCGTCGGCATCTACAGCTCCGATCCGGCGGCCCAGCCCAGGCAGCGCGGCGTGATCTACGCGCTGGCGCCGTCGCTGCCGGACGTCAATCGCATCTGGGCTGGCACCGATGACGGCCTCATCTGGTTGACAACGGACGGCGGCGCGCACTGGAACAACATCACTCCGCCGCAGCTTTCGGCGTGGCAGAAGGTTTCGGTGCTGGAGGCGAGTCATACCGATCCGCAGGCGGCCTACGCTGCCATCAACACGCTGCGCCTCGACGATCTGCGCCCGCACATCTATCGCACGCGCGATTCGGGCAAGAGCTGGACGGAGATCACCAATGGCATTCCGGCAAACGAGAACGTGAATTCCGTGCGCGAAGATCTCAAGCGCAAGGGGCTACTGTTCGCCGGGACCGAGCGCGCGGTCTACGTCTCATTCGACGATGGCGACCACTGGCAGTCGTTGCGGCTCAACATGCCGGCCACGTCGGTCCGAGACTTGCTCATCAAGGACAACGATCTTGCGGTGGCAACCCACGGCCGCGGCTTCTGGATACTGGATGACATTACTCCTCTGCGTCAGTTGGACGACAAAAGTCTAGCCAGCAATGCGTTCCTATTCGCCCCCGAGTTGGCCTATCGCGTCCGCTGGGACACCAACAGCGACACACCGCTGCCGCCGGATTATCCCGCGGGGCAGAATCCTCCGGACGGTGCAATATTCAACTATTACTTGAAGTCTCCATCTTCAAGCCCTGTGGCGCTGGAGATTATAGACGCCGGCGGGAAGACGGTCCGACGCTTCTCCAGTGCCGATCCGGTGCCGCCGCCGGATCCGCTGCTGGCCATTCCCGCGTACTGGCTTCGTCCGCCGGAGAGGTTGTCGAACGCCGCCGGCTTCCACCGCTTTGTCTGGGACATGCATTACGCGCCGGTGCCGGGAATCAAGCCCGAGTATCCCATCGCCGCCGTGCCTGAGAACACCGCGCCCCAGCCAACTTCGCCGTGGATCATGCCCGGCAAGTACACCGCCGTCCTTACCGTGGATGGCCAGAAGTACACGCAACCGCTGACGGTGGAAATGGATCCGCGCGTAAAAACCTCGCTTGCGGATTTGCAGAAGCAGTTCAATTTATCGAGCCAGGTTTATGCGGACGTGCTGGCGCTGCAGCCGGTCGTGGACGGGGCTGCGGCTGCGCGCGCGCAACTGAAGGCCACGCGCGAAAAGGCGTCCGGCGCGCAGGCGGCGAAACTCGACGAAGTGAGCAAGAAGCTGGACGCAGTGGCGGGAGGTGAGGGAAGGCGCCGGCGTGGACTGCACACCGACAGTCTGACCGGCGTGCGCGACTCCTTGCTGCAAGTGCTCGGCATGCTTCAGGAGGTTGATCTGGCGCCGACGACCCAAGTCGCGCAATCGCTGCCCAAGTTGCATCAGTCAACCACAGCGCTGCTCCAGCAGTGGAACCAATTTGAGGCCGCGGAACTGGCGCCGCTGAAGATCCAGCCGTGAGGTTTGTCGCGTCTCGGCAATCGGCTTCGGTTTTGCGATAATGAATTCGGCGCGTATCCTTTGCGCGCTCCGTGGGCCCGTAGCTCAAGTGGATAGAGCATCAGCCTTCTAAGCTGAGGGTTGCTGGTTCGATTCCAGCCGGGCCTACCATTCCTTTCTATTAGTTAGCGCGAGAGGTTGGCGGGGTGGATTCTGATACCGGGGAGAATACCGGGGACCCCGGATGAATTTCGCCCCTAGCGATACTCTCCACTGCGCCACGCAACTCCTCGATTCCGAAGTGACCGTAACGCCCGGCCATCTTCGCCATCGTGCCAGCAGACCATCCGACGATCTTGGCAATAATCGGCAGGGGCACCCGAGCGGCAATCATGCGGCTAACTGCGCTGTGCCGAAGATCGTGGAACCGAACGGAGCACAGGCCAGCGGGCAACACCGAAATTGCTCCCCGGCAACCGATGCACACGAAACCGGCGCCGGGTTTAGGCTGGTCTGCTAACGTGCCAGTCTTGCATTGTGGGCAATGGCGGCGCGTTCGCTTCTTTGCGCTCTCCCATGCTTCCTTAATCGCCCCAACCGGCTTTGTCGGGTCCGTGTCGTACACCTTTGCATCGAAGGCATCGCCAGCAGCTCCCACCTTTTCAGCGGGAAAAACGAAATGCTGAGGCAGACGGTTCGGGAACTGCTGGGCCCAGAATTTCAGCACTTCAAATGCCCGCTGATTCAAAGGGACAGTCCGGCCGGTACCTGCCGCGGTTTTGTCCTTCCCAATTTTGAGGCACCGATCCGCGATGTCAATATTGCCCCATAGCAGTGTGCGAATCGTGTTGTAGCGGGCTCCTGTTTCGAGGGCGAGCACAACGAATGGGAGAAGGATGCGGCGATGGCTCTTACTCTATAAACCTCCGCGGCCACGAGCTTGGATACCGCGCATCTTCTTCTACTACTACTACATCCTATCGATCCCGATTCGTCCTTTCATCACCACTCATACGGTTGCTTTCGCTGTGGTTTACAACCTCGTGGTCGCCTTCTTTTTCCGCTGGCTGTCGGCCTGGGCCGAAAAGCCACGCGTTGTCGGGGCACGCTAGCGAACCGACCGTCTTTCGCGAGGAAATACACAACATGGTCGCGAAAGGGCGATATTCTGGCTACGCTACGGAGCCGACCGAGCCAAGCATGACAACCAGACCGATAATTGCAATCGTATCCGGCAGCGGTACGCGCGCGGCGAATCACGCGACTCACTGCGGTCTGCCGCAAGTCGTGAAAGCGAGCACCAGTGAGACCGGGCGGCAGGCCGGGCATCGTGGAGCTGCCAGCCGATTTCAAGCACCATTGGATTCGTGAACAGCACTTCGACGCCTAGGGATCGGCGACTTCCGGTGTTTCATCCGGTCTGTTACTGCTTGCCGAGGTGAATGCTGGAGAGCGTCTTGAGCAGTCCGAAGATATTCAGCAGCCATAAAACGACTGCGATCACGACCACACCATTCAAGATTGAGTTGATTGAACTCGCCATCGGGACGTAGCGATTCACCAGCCACAGAAGCACCCCTACGACGACCAGGACGATAACAACTTGAAGTAACGGCATTGTTTAACTACCTTTCTATATCTCTCGCAGACCGGTGTTGTGGTTTGGCACTCGGTTGGCTTTAAGCCTCTTGCTTTATAAAATCGCCGCCCGCTCCAACGGCAACGCTGCACTGTGAATATTAGAGGAGAAGGCGACCGCGACAGGAGAAGTTGCATGCAGCGGCGAACGCCTCCATGGACCTTTTTGCAAACTGGGTTGCAGCATATAGGTCCGTTCTGCTCCGCAGTCACAACAATGCTGCAACGCCATCACCTCTCCGTCGCAACGTATGGGCCAGCCGATGTTGTTGTGAGGACAGAAACCCAGAGTTCGCATGAACCTAGTCAGCACTTTCGGAAGATTTCTGTCGCGCGAATTGTGTTGAGTCGTCAGAAGGCCTCCTGTTAGGCACACCGGCCTCGACAATCCAAGGTCAACCCCATTGTCGTTGGGGAGCGCAGATTTCGTCTGGTCAAGATTGACCATCCTATAGAGACTTGTAATTTCGGCGAGATATCTGAGTCTGCGGGGCGCCGCAATAGCTGGATGCCGTCTACCGCAGATCAGTGCGTGCGTAAGACGAAGTTGAAGCCGGTTCCGCAGATGGTCAATTTTGCTCAGACGCTAGAAGGCTGTGAGATTAAAAGAATGGTAGCCGTCGGAGTGGCTTGCATGAATACCCTTCCCGTATCAATCAACCGAGCTTGAGGCTGCGGCATTGTCGCCGATCTTCTGCGTAGAGCCGCAATCCTCACTTCACAAGGACCGAGGAGAACCATGAAAACCAGTACGAAAGACCAGATTAAGGGCAGTTTCCACGAAGTGAAAGGGGCGATCAAAGAACAGGTGGGAAAGGCCACCAATGATCGTGACTTGAAAGCCGAAGGCAAGTCCGAAAAAAATGCAGGCAAAGTTCAACAACGGTTAGGCCATGCTAAAGAGGCCGTCGTAAGGTTGAGAGGCAAGCTGGCAGAGATAAAAGCAGGATAAGCTATGAAACGACAGCGGCCAGTGGCCGCAAGGTTAAACCAACCATAAGACAGAACAACCGCAGCGTCATCAAACGTCAATAATTCCTTTACTCAGAAGAAGGCGCGCACATTCAGCATGTGTTCGCCTTCAGTCTCTGAAAAACAACTCGAAACCAACGATGCTTCGGCTTCGATCAATCCGCGGCATATATTGAACGAGCAATTCTGACCAGATTTCGACGAACTGTTTGATAGATACTTTTATACAGCCGCAGACGAGGCTCCAAACCGAGCCTTTAACTGTTTGCAGGCGCTCAGGCCTTAAGGGAGTTTCTCGATGAATCTCAATCTGATGGATCCAAAACTGATTGTTTTCGCAGTCGCAGTGGTCCTGGTAATCGTGGTTGCCATTGCCCTGTACATACGTAAACGCAAGCACACCACGGCGGAGCTACGCGACCGTTTCGGGCCGGAGTACGATCGCGCGGTTCGACAGCACGGGTCCGAGCGCAAAGCTGAAGCCAAGCTGGCGGACCGTGAAACGCGAGTCGAAATGCTGAAGATCCGCGATCTTGATCTGACGGAACGTGAGCGCTACTTGTCCCAGTGGCAGGCAGTGCAATCCCGCTTTGTCGATTATCCGAAGGGTGCTGTGACCGAAGCCGACGAGTTGGTGTGTTCGCTGATGCAGACTCGTGGCTATCCTGTCACTGATTTTGATCAGCGCGCCGCGGACATCTCCGTCGACCATCCCCGAGTCGTGGAGAACTACCGGTCGGCGCACGACATCGCATTGCGGCTGGGCAGAGGCGAAGCCAGCACCGAAGACCTGCGCACCGCGATGATTCACTATCGCTCACTTTTCGACGAGCTGGTGCAGACGCAACCTTCAATAGACAAAAGAGTCGCCTAACACGACAGGCTGGGTACTTGTCGAGCTGTAGGGCGTCAAATCAACCTTACTCAGGAACCGAGGAAAATTCATGATGAAACCGAGCACAGACGACAAAACCACAGGCAAGATCCACCAAGTCAAAGGAACAATCAAGGAGGAAGTTGGCGAGCTTACTAACAACCCCGACCTGGAGGCTGATGGCAGAGCTGAAAAGAATGCCGGCAAAGTCCAGAACTGGATCGGCAAGGTTGAAAAAGCTGTCGGGAAGTAAGCGAATTGTTAACGAACTCAACGAGAGAGAGGTCAAGACCGAATGATTCAATCAGTGTTGGAACGAACAGGTGACCAGGTTGCCGAAACGGCACGCAAGGCTTCGCGAGCGGCATCCGCGGTTGCTGATGCACTTGAGGATGGCGTAGGAGCGGCGCGGCGCGTCGCAAAACAAGGCGGTGATGCTGCGGAAGAGTTTATCGACGACACCACCAGGCGATTGCAGCGTCACCCCGTGGAGACGATCGTGACAACGTTCGCGGTAGGCATCGGACTCGGAGTGTTGATCGGCTGGATGATCAAGCGAAGATAATTGTTATCTGCTGACCGAAAGCTGCAAGATCAGGGTCCAGCGCGCTGGACCCTTTCTTTGATATACGCGACGACAGTTCCAAGGAGACATGCAATCACTGCGGTGGTTTCGGTGTTGCCGCCGCAGAAGCCTGGACCGGTTCGATCGGGGTTGTTTTGGACACGGCACCAGCGTGCGCTTGCTTGTCAGGCGGCATTTCCGTCCCGGTTGGGTACACGAGAATCTGCAGCGTGCCCCAGCCAATGTCAGGACTCGCATCCGCCTGCTTGCCCAATCCCAGGGTCTTGAGGTGACTGTCATCAAATCCAAAGTTCTCAACCAGATATTCACGCACAACCATGGCGCGTCCTTCCGTCAGCACTAGGTCCTTCTGGGTGTCACCTTCCATGCCGGCGGACGCCACGATCACCGCGAACCCGAACTGGTTATTGGCCAGGAACTCCCCGCCCGCGTTTAGAGATTTCTGATTCTTCAGCTTAGCCGAATTCTGCTTGTCAAATAGCTGTTTTGCGGCATAGGTAAACTCTTTTACCGGTGAGCCCTGAGGCAGCCGTTCAATCGCATTCTCTGTCAACTCGCTGGCATCTTCATAGCCACGGTTCTTGAAATATCCTCGCACAAAGAAACTGTGCTTCAAGGCTTCCATATTCTCCTGGAAGTCAGTGACCCCTACTTGCGCCTGGGCCATCGTGTCATTCATCGTGTTTGCCGTCTGTTCAAGGCTGGTATAGAGCTGTTTGTCGTTAACCAGCGCTCCTGCCGTTCCCTGACCGCTGTCGATCTTGGCGGTTATCGAGTCCAGGTTGGCTGTGGCCCGTGTGGCGTTCTGGATAGCCTGTCGGCTGCTATCGAGAATGACGCCCGTCTTTTTTAGCAGCTCTGACATTTCGAGTGGCGGCTGGCTGGCAATGATATCGCCGCCCCGTACGTTGGCCGCACCTGCAGAGCCAAATGAGATCGCCAGATACTGGTTCCCCAATAACCCCTCGGTTTCGATTGATGCCACGGAGTCCTGCTTGATGATCTCGTGCGTCGACTTGCTGAGATCCATGACTACCGTGACTTTGTCACCCGGCTTGTGGGGCAACACGATGTTGCGTACGGTTCCGCTATGAACGCCGCCCACGCGGACATCGCCGCCGACATCCAAACCCGCCACATTGTCGAACTGGGTTTTCAATTGGAATGTGGAACTGAAGAGATATTGCTTACTCCCGATGATGAAGACACCAGCCACCAGAATTGCGAGTGTCGCAACGATGAAAGCTCCAATTCGCGCCGCTCTCGACATGCGTCCTCCTACGATTACTTTAAGAATTCCCTGACAAACTCAACGTCGCTTTCCTGAAGTTGTTCAAAGCTGCCTTCAATCACAACCGTTCCCTCATTGAGCAGGGCTAGGCGGTCCGCAATCGTCTTCGCGCTGTGCAGATCGTGAGTTACTACGATGGATGCCATGTGATGTTCTTGCTGAAGCTTCAGGACTAAATCATCAATCTCTGCGGAACTGATGGGGTCGAGACCAGCCGTGGGCTCGTCGAGCAGCAGAATGTCCGGCTCCAAAGCTAGCGCCCGGGCAAGCCCAACTCGTTTCTGCATGCCGCCCGAGATATCCGATGGCATCTTCTCGAAACCGTCTAGCATGCCCACTTCCGCCAGCAACTGTCTGACTCGATCTTCCCGCTCGGAGGTCGACATTTCCTTTTTATGGTGTTGTAGGGGAAAAGCGACGTTCTGCTCAACGGTTAGCGAATCGTAGAGTGCAGCGTGCTGAAAGAGGAACCCCATCTTCTTCCTTATCTCCCCGATCTGATCCAGTGCCAAGCCTGCGATATCTTCACCGTGAATTCGAACCGAGCCCGAATCAGGCTTCTCCAATCCGATGATGAGTTTCAGCAATACGCTCTTACCGGAACCACTGCGCCCCAGAACTGCCAGGGTTTCTCCGCGCCTCACCGTCAGGCTAACTCCATCTAAAACGGGCTGACTTCCGAAAGATTTGTGCAAGTTCTCGACGACAACAGCTGTGCTGCCGTCTACTTCAGCCTCTACTGGCTGCATGACGAGTTGATTGGTTGTCTCCATACTTGTGCCACGAGTTGTTCAATCAATAAGTTCACGGGAAAAATATGATAATGAGCTTTACCAGCACGACGTCGGCCAGGATCACAAACAATGAAGACAAGACCACCGAACTTGTCGCCGCGCGGCCGACGCCCTCGGCGCCTCCCTTGGTTCGCATTCCCTGAAAGCACGCAATGAGGCCGATGATGAAGCCGAAGACAGCGGTCTTAAACGTGGGCGGCAGGAGATCGTTGAAATCGGCGCCCTTGAAACCGCTAGTGATGAACTGGTGGAACGAAAGCGGCTCGACTAGGGCCTGTGCGGCCCAGCCCATAACCAGTCCGCACAAATCGGCACCGAGAGTCAGGAGTGGCAGCATAAGGATGCAAGCCAGAATGCGGGGCGTCACTAATAGCCTATAGGGATTTACCGCAGACACTTCGATGGCATCGATCTGCTCTGTCACTTTCATCGAAGCCAACTCTGCGCCAATGCCTGCGCCTACTCGTCCACTCACCACCAGGCCGGTGATGATTGGACCGGTCTCGTGAATAACAGAGAACACGATGGCGGCGGGAAGCAGAGACTTCGCCCCAAATCGAGTCAGGCTGTAACGGGCTTCTAAGGAGAGCACAACTCCGGTAGCGGCACCGGCCAAAGCGACCAGTGGCAGGGACATTGAGCCGATCTCGTCGAGTTGTCGAAAGAACTCCCGGAATTCGTATGGCGGCGTTACTGCAGCCCGCACAACTTGCCAGAGAAAGAGGCCCAGGTCGCCAAACCATTCGAGAAACTCGATGATAGGGCCTTTGCTAGTACTCACCGTCGGCGACACGAGTGGGGTCTTTAACCCCATAAGCGAAGGTTCTAAGTCTGCGGTCGCGATGAGTTTCGCGTCGATCATCTAGAATCCAGGCTGCCTGACCAGCAGGTTATGCGTCGTTATACAGTCAGCGGACAAGTTCCATGGTCGCACTGGCATGCAATCTCGACCTCGCTGGATCCTGCTTCTTTGCAGGCCTGTCCGCAGTATTTGTCGCCGGGTTGCACCATGCACCTGCATGGCAGATGCGCACACTTACTCTGCTCATTTGTCGTCATTAATGGTTGTCCTTGTTCCAATTTGGGTTTAGGTTCTCCCGAGCCAAGACTAAGAAAGTTCGCTACAGCGCCGGCAAGAGACGGAAGTTCCGTCTACTCACCACACAGAGCAATAATGGAAGAACAACCTCACTGGCGAGGCCGCGACTCTTCGATATCCGGCGTGCTTGGAAGCCACACCCGGCAATCTCACCTACTTATTTTCGGCAGTTTCGCGCGTCTGTTTCTCGGCTGCCTTTACAGCTGCCAAAAACGGGTCAGCGCTGACTGGGATATGCTTGTTGCCTGACAGCGTTTCACGAAAAGAAACATCCTTGCCGTACATAGCGATCGTTGAGTCTTTGTCCTGCTGGATCTTAGCGCCATCCACAGCGACTCCTACAAACAAGCCTTTGGTACGCGAGTAGCTCAAGGCTTCCGTGTTCATCTTCCAGTCGGTACCCGCCGAGGCATGCCGTCCAACCGGACCCGCCGTGGCTGATGCTTCCCCAGTAAGTTCAAATTTGCTTGACAGCAGCCCTTGTACACCCTTGTCATTCATGAACAAAATGACAAGATCAACTGACTGAGCGCCAGCTTGGAAGCCGAAGTTGCCGCCGCCGATCGAAATAAATGCCGGTGCACTCCACCCATGGGCCGTGCGGCAGGTGACCACACCACGTCCATGCTCACCGCCTACAATAAATCCACCCTTCCCCATGCTTGGTACCACGGCGATACACTTGGCGCCATTCAGCACTTCCTCCGGGATGCCCTTATCGGGGGCAGCCATGATCTCGTTCACGACCGTGCCGGCTGCTTGCAAGCGCGCTGTGGTGTCTTGCTCGCCGGCAAAGGCAACCGTGGACAAAGATAAAGTCAACAAAGCGATTGCGTATTTCTTCATAAGACATTTCCTTCTTGTTCCACGCTATTTTGTGGACCAGCTTTGTGAGAGGGCGATTGCCGCCGTGAAGATCAGGCTGTCCTGCGGCCGCTGATCAAGTTGATAACCAGAACCACGACAGCAACGACCAGCAAGAGGTGGATCAGACCGCCTGCAATGTGGAAACTGAAGCCCAGAAGCCACAGAACCAGCAGAATAACGAAAATTGTCCAAAGCATGGATGCCTCCCTTTGGCTTGGTTGGGTGCGTTGGGGGTGCCGCTAGGCAGTCAAGACAGATTTGTCTTCACTTCCACCGAAGTTCACGGTGATACCATTGCGTTGACATTGGCAGCAGGGCGCGGAGATCGTCGAGCGTCAGTACCGTTCAACTAGATCCGGCCAAGCAGCAGCAAAACCACAACGACGACCAGTATCAAACCCAGTCCGCTGCTGGGAAAATAACCCCAGGAACGGCTGTGGTTCCACGTCGGGAGTGCGCCTATCAGAAACAAAACCAACAGAACGATCAAGACGGTTCCAATCATACGTTTCCTCCTTAGTTCTAAGAATCCAGGGCCGGCCGAGTAAGGTTTTCGCAATGACCCTTGCCGGCCTGGCTCTCGATCAAGCTTGCGATTACTGTTAACAGGTTGTGAGGATGCTGCCCTTTCGGGTAGTACCTGTCGGCGATGATGCCGGCGGGTACGGACTCACCGTGATAGTCGCCGCTCATCGCGACAATTAAAGTCGCCGGATACCGCGTACGCACGTGTGAGATCAACTCCATACCTGACATCCCGGGCATATTAAGATCGGTGACGATCACGTCCGCAGCTGTTTGATCCAGGTGCGATACCGCACTGACGCCGTTTGCCGCGATGGTCACATCGTATCCGACCGAAGTAAGTAACATTCCTAAGCTTTCGCGAATGCTTGGTTCGTCATCCACGACCAGAATCTGTGCTTTCGAGCCATTCGGCATGTATGCCCCTGCCGGGATTACCGGGAGAAAAACATCACATGCTCACTCTCTCATTCCGGGGTCTTTCAGGTCTGAGCAAAAGAGGACACCTCATACCGCATGTTTTTCAAGGCTCGCTAGTCCTATTTGTTTGGAACGCGAACGGATGACCGCGGAAGTGTCGAACAGACTCGGACGTATTTAGTTTTGAAAGGGAGTGGCTGCAGCTGATAGAGATAGAGACGCACACTGAGACGAGGTGTCCTCACATCTCTGCTAAACCGAGTGGTAAATCCCAGCGCTGAATAGGACTCTCGCTGCCATCATGCAACTTCGGGGTGGTTTTCTCTGATGTCAGAGCTTCGGTCCTGAACAAACAGCTCGCCTCGCGCTACTCGGCGCATCGCATCGATGAGAGCGGGTCCATCCATCGACCGATAGACAACCCCCTGTGCTCGCAACCAGCGCACGTAGGCAATTCGGTCGTTTTCCTCCGTCAGCACCAGCAGTGCAGTCTGGCGCCGTTTCAATATCCGCTGGATCTTCGAAAGCGCCGGCAGAAAGTTAGTCGATAGCATCAATACGTGAGGTTGGACCTTTTTCAATGAGGTCAACAACTCTCCTGAGGAGTGTGCTTGACCTACAACGCGGACGTCGTCCGCGACCGCCAGCACCTCCGCCATCCCGATGCGAAAAAGCTCCTGATGGTCAGCGAGGATGACGTCGATCATGATTGCAGCTCCCGGGCGATTATGTGATGGGATTGGTTATCAAGATTAGCTCTCGATCCCTCGCCTAAACTGGTCAAAATTGCACACCGTCCCACCTTACTGGAGCAGAGAAATTGGTACGGAATACGCGACCCAGTTGCGGCGCCTATTCGTGGAGTAGGAAGGTGAGCAGGGCCCGGTGCACGCGCAAACTGCCGTTGTACTCGATGAGACCCATCTTGCGAAACCGGTTCATAAAGAAGCTCACTCGTGACCGGGTGGTGCCAATCATCTCCGCCAAGGTCCCCTGGCTGACCTTCAGGATGGCGGGATCCAGCTTGGATTTCGTACCGAAGTTCGCCAGCGTCAGGAGAGTTCGCGCCAGTCGCTTCTCGCTGGAATTGAAGAGTTGGTCCAGGAAGTCTTCTTCAATTCGGGCAACGCGACAGAGCAGGTGAGCGATAAATAGTCTTGCGAACACCGGGTCTTCGTGAATGATCCGAACGATGATCGCCTTTTCCACCCGCGCGATCGAGGTCGAGTGCACCGCTGTCGCAGTGGACATCCGCCGGGATGTCCTTCCTAAACAGCCTTCCCCGAAACAATCGCCTGGCCGGAAAATGGCGATGACGGCCTTCTTCCCGCCTTTGGAGAGAACCGTCAGTTTCACATTCCCAGTTTCGATGTAGAACATCGCATCCGCAGCATCGCCCTGAGAAAATATGAGCTGCTTATTGCGGTATTCCCGGCTGGTGCGGTGGCGGCCGATCCTTTTCAGAAATGCCCCGGGATTGAAGGGAAGCGCACGTTTACTTGGCATAAGCATCTCGCAAAGCTATCTCCCAAAAGAGTTGATCTTCGGGCTGTGACACCGATCAAGGCATCACTCCAACGCGCATGCCTGTTGATCGAGGCTATATCGCCTGCAATATCGATGACTGACGCAGAAGTTGCTGCAAACCCTCTGTAACCGAAGGTTACCGCTTCAAAACCAGATGGGGCTGTGCAAAACTGCTCACACTGCATATTGCTAGTGTAGTGCGTCACAAATAACTTTACTTATAAACTGCCTCGTCCTATGCTGGCTGTCATGAGCAGACGGGCAGCGGTCATCACGTTGACGACAGAGGAACAGACCACCTTGCAGGCCTG
>Ga0181532_10000113_pt1 | contig 78196 bp, 63 predicted proteins | sample PEATcosm2014_Bin_33_FD_119768 | JGI IMG/M metagenome (GOLD analysis project Ga0181532, IMG submission 119768) | Peatland microbial communities from MTU Mesocosm Facility, Houghton, MI, USA - PEATcosm2014_Bin11_30_metaG | ecosystem: Environmental > Terrestrial > Soil > Wetlands > Peat | place...
AAAACTTCCGTCGCTAGCGTTTGCTGATTCAGGCATTTAGCGGTTTTGCTGGTGCCACAATAACGTTTAGGCCGAGCTGCTGCAGGCGGTGCACCAGGCGCTGGGCCACGCGCTCGGGGTGGATCACGCGCCCATGATATTTGAAAATTCAATTATCTCAATCGTCACAGCCAAGCCAGACTTCGAAAAAACCGCTAAACCTTAGCGGTTTTTCAGGGCGCCTCCCATGAGAACAAAAGACTTCCACATCCAAGACCGCTACGATCTTAGCGGTTTTGCCCGCCCAAACCTGCCCCACGCTATACTGGGTACTTAACCGGCATTTTCCCTAACGGCTCGCTCCATGGCTGAAATGAGTGTCATTTGGCTGCGCGTGGCCGCGGCCCTTTACTCGCTCGGCCTGCTGCACGCCATCCTTACGCTGGTTCGCAAACGCGAGCACCTCTTCCGCGTGGCCCTGACCGCTTTCTCCATCGGCGCCGTCCTGCACTGTGTCTCCATCGTAGAAGAGGGGCTGCTCATGAACCACTGCCCCATCACCAACTTCTACGAAACACTTTCGATGTGCGCCTTCCTCATCACCACGCTTTTCCTGGTTGTCTACTGGCGATACAAAACCGAGAGCCTCAGCGTCTTCATCTTCCCGCTGGTTTTCGTGATGACGCTGGTCGCCACCCTGGGCAACCCGGTGGAAGCCTGGACCAGCCCGGTGATCCGCGACACCTGGCTCACCGTGCACATTGTGCTCGTGCTGCTGGGCTATGCCGCATTGGCCTTCACCGCCGGGGCCGCGCTGCTCTACCTCTTCCAGGAACGCGAACTCAAAAACAAGAAACCGCGCAAGTTCTACTACCGCCTGCCGCCGTTGGGCACCCTCGACGAATTGATCTCCCGGTCCATGGCGCTGGGCTTCGTTTTGATCACGCTGGCCGTCATCGCGGGCACCACCTGGGCCTTCATCGAGTTGAAGACCGAATGGATCAGCCAGCCCAAAATCGCCATCTCGTTCTTCACCTGGGGAGTCTACCTGGCCATGGTTTTTCTGCGCATCACGGCGGGATGGCGCGGCCGCAAAGCCGCTCTCATGGTGATCGCGGTAGTCGGCCTCTCGGCGATCACCTGGGCGGCACACGCGCGCTTGGGAAGCCTGCTGTTGAAGCCATGAAGCTGCTGGTCACAGGTGTCAGCCACAAGACGGCGCCCGTCGAGATCCGGGAATGCCTGGCCTTCCCGGAGCCCGCTCTGCCCCAGGCTCTCGAGGCTCTGAAATCCCGCGAAGGCATCTCCGAAGCCTGCATCCTGTCGACCTGCAACCGCGTCGAGGTTACCGTAACCGCGGATGACGCCGTAGACCCACAGGCCCTGGTCGACGAATTCTTGCGGGAATCGCGCCTGGTCGCGCCCGAATCCATCGAGCCGTATCTCTACCGGCACGAAGGCCAGGACGCCATTCATCACCTGTTCCGGGTGGCTTCCAGTCTGGATTCCATGGTGGTCGGTGAGCCGCAAATCCTCGGGCAGCTCAAGACCGCCTACAGCGTCGCGAAAAATCAAGGCGCGCTCTGCGGCTGGCTCGACGGCCTGCTGGCGCGTGCGTTCAGCGTAGCCAAGCGCGTGCGTTCGGAAACCGGCATCGGGCAGATGGCCGTATCGGTCAGCTACGCGGCCGTCGAACTGGCGCGCAAAATCTTCGGATCGCTGAACAATCGCACGGTGATGATCGTGGGCGCCGGCAAGATGTCCGAGCTGGCCGCGCGCCACCTGCGCCGCTCCGGCGCCACGCACGTCTTCGTCACCAATCGCACCCACGAGCGCGCCATCGAGATGGCCAAACTGTTCCAGGGTACGCCCGTCGATTACACACGCTTCCTGACCATGCTGCCCGAGGTGGATATCCTGATCGCTTCCAGCGGTGCGCCGCACTACATCCTGCACAAGGATGAAATGCACCGGATCATCACGGCGCGCCGCAACAAGCCGATGTTCCTAATCGATATCGCCGTGCCGCGAAACATCGAGCCCGCGGTCCACGATCTCGCCAATGTTTTCCTCTACGACATCGACGACCTCCAGGAAGTGGTCAACGCCAACTTGCGCGAGCGGCTCAAAGAGGCCGAGCGTGCCGAAGAGATCGTGACCCAGGAGGTGGAACGCATGATGGCGCGCCTCAAGGTCCAGGAGGTCACCCCCACCATCGTCAGCCTGCAGGAAGAACTGGAGCGCATCCGCCTGGCGGAGATCGACAAGGTGCGCCGCAGGTATGGTCCAGTCACGCGGGAGCAGGAGGAAGCCTGGGATGCGCTGACGCGCGGCATCATCAACAAAGTGGCGCACGGGCCGATCACGGAATTGCGTTTGCAGGCGGGCCAGCCGGATGGCGCGCATGTGATCGCCGCCATACGCAAAGTGTTTCATCTTACCGAGCCACGACAGTGAGGAGCCTTGAGGGAGTCGGGTGTGGGGCAGGCGTTTTCGGCAGCCAACCAATTTGTTTGCAGCTTCTAAGTGAGCAGTCTTAAGAACATGCTCGTCATCGCATCGAGGGGATCGCAACTGGCCCTGTGGCAGGCGCATTGGGTCCAGCAAAGACTGGCAGACCTGGGCTGCCAGAGCCGTATCGAAATCATTAAGACCACCGGCGACAAGATCACCGAAGTGCCGCTGGCCCAGGTCGGCACAAAAGGCCTGTTCACCAAGGAAATCGAGGAAGCCCTGCTCGAGGGACGCGCGGACCTCGCGGTGCACAGCCTCAAGGACCTTCCCACGGAACTGCCCGCGGGGCTGATGCTGACCGCGACACCTGCGCGCGAAGATCCGCGCGATGCCATTGTGGGCATGCGTCTGGCGGATCTTCCAAGGGGTGCGAAAATCGGCACCAGTTCTTTGCGGCGTGCGGCGCAACTGCGCAAACTGCGGCCCGGTCTGCGGATTGAACCGGTGCGCGGCAATCTGGACACGCGCCTGCGCAAGCTCGATCAGGGCCACTACGACGCTATCGTGCTGGCGGCCGCGGGCCTCAAGCGGCTAGGTTGGGAGAGCCGCATTGCCGAAGTCCTTTCACCCGATATCGTTTGCCCTGCCGTGGGCCAGGGCGCGCTGGCGATCGAGACAGCCGGCAGCCCGGGTTCACAAGTCTGCGCCCAGCTCGATCACACGCCCACTCGTCAGGCGATCACCGCCGAGCGTGCTCTCTTAGGCGCTCTGGGAGGAGGCTGCCAGGTGCCCATCGGCGCGTATGCCACAGTCGCGGATGGCCGTCTCCGTCTTCTGGGCGTCGTGGTCTCGCCCGATGGCGCGCATCTCGTGCGCGACCAAGCCGAAGGCTCCCCCGCGGATGCCGAGCGAATCGGCCGCGAGCTCGGTCAGGCGCTACTCGCCGCCGGCGCGGATCGCATTCTGGAAAGCGTCTACGGATGAGCCGGCGATGAGCAAAGTCCGATGAGCAAAGTCTACCTGGTGGGCGCCGGACCGGGCGATCCGGAACTGATCACAGCCAAAGGCCGCCGCCTGCTGGAACAGGCCGATGCCGTTCTCTACGATCACCTCGCCAACCCCGCGCTGCTCGACCTGGCGCCCCCGCGGGCCGAATGCATTTACGTCGGCAAGAAGAAGTCCGTGCACGCCTTCAGCCAGGAAGAGATTGGCAGCATGATGATCGAGCGTGCGCGCCGCGGCCTCCACGTCGTTCGGCTCAAAGGCGGGGATCCGTTCATCTTCGGTCGTGGCGGAGAAGAGGCCGAAGCCCTGGCTGCCGCGGGTGTCGCTTTCGAAATTGTGCCGGGTGTCACGTCGCCGCTGGGAATCGCCGCATACACCGGAGTGCCGCTCACCCATCGCGAGCATACCCGCCTCGTGACCTTCGTGACCGGCCACGACCCATCCCTCATCGATTGGAGCAAGGTAGGCGCCACGGAGACGCTGGTCATCTTCATGGGCATCACCTGTTTCGATCAAATCGCTCGCGAGTTGATCGCGCACGGCCGTTCCCCGGAGACGCCTGCCATGGCCGTGCGCTGGGGCACGCGGCCCGATCAGCAGACGCTGGCCGGAACTCTGGCGACCCTGCCGGCGCTGATCCACGAGCACGATCTCAAGCCGCCGGCCACCGTCATCATCGGCGAAGTCGTGGGGCTGCGCGACAAGCTCAACTGGTTCGAGCGCTTACCGTTGTTCGGGCAGCGCATCGTGGTCACGCGCGCGCGCGGACAGGCCGAAGCCCTCTCCGCGAAGCTGCGCGCGCTCGGTGCGGACGTCATCGAGCTACCGGCCATCGAAATCCAGCCCGCGCTGGATTACGGGCCGCTCGATCGCGCCATCGCCAACCTGGGCTCCTACGACTGGCTGATCTTCACCAGCGTCAACGGCGTGCGCTTCTTCCTGGAGCGCCTGGACCGCTCCGCCGTGGACCTCCGTGCTTTGCGCGCGCGCATCTGCGCGATCGGCCCCGCTACGCGCGCCGCTATCGAAGCCATTCACCTCAAAGTAGACGTGATGGGCAAAGACTACGTGGCGGAAAGCCTGCTCGCAGCCCTCGCCACGCACGATCTGGCCGGCCGGCGCATCCTGCTGCCGCGCGCCGCCGTAGCCCGCGATCTGGTGCCCGTCGAGCTCACCTGCCGCGGCGCGCAAGTGGACGTGGTGGAGGCTTACCGCACCATGGCCCCCCAGATCGCCGTCCCCGATCCCAAGCCCGACTGGGTCACCTTCACCAGTTCTTCGACCGTGCAGAATTTCGCCGCTGCCGCCGGAGCGGCCGCGCTCGACGGAGTGAAGGTCGCCTCGATCGGCCCCGTGACCACAGCTACCGCCCGCAAGCTCGGCATCGACGCGACGGTCGAAGCCTCCGTCTATACGACAGACGGCCTAGTCGAAGCCATCCTTCGCGCGGTAAGCTCGAAGAAAGACTGAGAGGATCATGCCGTTTGACCGCATCTCGATAAACCCGAATATCTGTCGCGGGCAGGCATGCGTGTAGGGGACGCGCATTCCCGTTCATCAGATTGTCCACATGCTGGCAAACGGAGACACTGGTGGAGGATCTGCTTGCGGAGTACCCCTCCCTCATGGGCGAGGACATCATGGCGTGCCGAGCAAATGTCGGTCAGCAGCCCAACGAAGAAGGCATCTTCCGCTATTTCCTCACCGCGGGCGCCATCGGGATTCTCAATAAGGAGAACGCTTCCATCTCCGGCGCAGAAGTCGGATGCCAGCGCGAAGTACGCGTGGCGTGTTCCATGGCCGCCGGCGGCCTCGTCGCCGCGCTCGACGGCGCCAACGAGGCGATGCCGCGGAAATCGGCATGGAACATAACCTCGGCATGACCTGCGATCCGATCGGCGGCCTGGTGCAGATCCCGTGTATCGAACGCAATGCCTTCGGCGCGGTCAACGCGGCGCGCACGGCCATGACGGAGGAGGCCACAAAGTCACTCTCGACCAGGTGATCCGCACGATGTATCAGACCGGCCTGGATATGCGCTCACACTACAAGGAGACGTCACTTGGCGGCCTGGCGGTGAATGTAATCGAATGCTGAGACGCTCAGGGCGATCGCGAGTGACAGCAGCGTGATCGCCCAGCCGATACGGTTCTCCAGCGGCATCTCGAAGACGAGCGCAATCTCGTCGTCGCCGGCCGGCGCGTCGATCGCGCTAAAATGCAGCGCGTCGGGATGCATCGGCAGCGGCTTGCCGTTCAGGTAGGCGTGCCACGCCGGATCGTAGGTTACCTGAACCAGAACGGATTGGCCCTGTTCCACCCGGGCGTGCACCCGCATCGCATCGGTTCCCTGCCAGGCAGTGGTCGTGGGCGCATCGGGACCTTGTTCGACTACGGTGGTGTAAGCCTGCAGGGCCTCGACGCTCCAATGCGGCCACAACGGGTGCAAGCCATGCAAGCGCGCCCGATCCACCACGCGCGCCAGCGAAGCATAGCGCCGCGGCACCTGGTAAACCACGTTGCCCTGATGGTCGTCGTACAACACCGGCAGCACGCCGGCGAATTTATACGGATGAACGAAATCGTGGTACGTCTCCTGCGAATGCAAGTCGGGAACGATCACGGCATCGGCGCCCACAGCCTTCAGCCAGCTCACCGATGTTTCCGGATCGGAGCCTGTCATGACTGCCCACTGCGCGTCGGGCAGGGCTTGGTTGAGAAGCCCCTGTTCGGAGCCGCCGCCCACCTGCGCCAGGTCGTGCCAGGTATCCCACCAGAACCGTATGGACCCGGTCACCTCCGTGCGCGCCTGCGGAAGATGGCGCGCAATCCAATCGGACATGCGGTATTCGACGCGCTCCTGGTAATCCGATTCGGCCGGACATAGCTCCCAGGCGTGCCGGACGTAATGGCGCGCCCCCCAAAGCGCGAACAACACGATCATCGCTGCCAGTGACCGCGCCGCCCATACCCGCGAGGGCGCAGTCGCTCGCCAGTTCCATAATCGCCGCAGCACCTCGACGCAGGCCATAACCATCACCATATCGAGTTCCGCAGCTAAGCGATGCGCTTCGCCTATCACGCGAAAGTTGTGGAAATGGCCGGCAACATTCAGCCCTAAACACAGCACGCTGCCGCAAAGGAAGACCGCGTAGGCCTGTTCCGGCTTGCCTGACGCGCCCAGCAGCGACAACGCCGCAAACAGGACGATTGCCACGGCGAATAACGCCACGGACAATGTGTTGCCCGGCAACGATACATACCGCAAGTTCTCAATCGTAATTCGCAGGTAGGATGGCGTCAGCCAAAACGCCGACAGACCGTAAGCCAACGCAGGAATCGCGGCGGCGCGCAGCCATACCCGATTGTCGCGGTGAGTGACCCACAGACTCCACGCCAGAATCGGGCAGAAGATCGCCAGCGCGACGGCGCCGTAGAAATTCGTCAGGGCTACCAGCGCGCACCCGATCGCCGCCGCGACTACGAATGCCACGCGGCGCTGCTCGAGAGCCAGCCAGGCAAACGCGAGGGCGAATGGCAGGAGTGCCAGCGACGATATGTGCGGGCCTTCGCCAGTGCCTAGCAGGACCCAGAGACGCCAGGGAGCTCGATAAAGCGACCTCCATGGAATCGCCAGGAACACGGGCGAGACTAGGGCCGCCGCGCCGGCTGCGAGCCATGCCGCGCCTCGCGAGCCACTCATTACCCGGACCATGAAGTACACACCCGCGATTCCCAGGCAGTAGAGCAGCGCTGTGTAGACGTGGTACGCCTTCACCGGGATGAACACGCGCGACAGCAACGCCGTGCCGTAGCGCAGCGCGGGTGGATAGATGTAATCGTAGCGCGTGCCACAATACCACAGCGGCTGCCATTGCGGGTGCGGCCAGTGCCCCTTCAAGAACCGCCCATCCGCGATGAACGTGCTTTCGATCGAATCCCACCGGTTCATGTACTTCGCGCGGAACAGCGGTTTGATCAGCACCGCCGTGAAGAGGAAGATGAGGAGTAGATCCAGGACGAGATAGATGCGGCGCACAGCTAGCCCTTCGGCCCGGCCGGCTTGACTACCGCACGGTAGCGCCGCTGCAGGCTATCGAACTGCTTGTGGTAACCCCAGCCGAACCGGTACACCAAATATCTGGCCAGCAGCAGCAGGATGGACAGGCCGTAGATCGAGCTCTGGAAGAACGAGGCCGACGAAGCCTGCTTGAAATAGCGGGTCGGCACCGGAACCTCGGTAATCCGCATCCTGAGCGCGACGATCTGCGCCAGAATCTCCTGGTCGAAGATGAACTGGTCCGAGTTGGTCTCCAGATTCACGGATTCCAGCACCTCTCTTCGGAATGCCCGGTAGCCGGTATGATACTCGGAGAGCTTCAGCCCGAACGTCAGATTCTCCAGCCATGTGAGAAAGCGATTCGAGACGTATTTCCACCAGGGCATGCCTTGCGCCATCGGGCTCGTTCCCATGAGCCGCGAACCCAGGACTACGTCCGCGCGGTCTTCCTGGATAGGCCGGATGATCTCCGGCAGCAGCGTGGGATCGTACTGATAATCCGGGTGCACCATGACCACAATTTCCGCGCCGGCCTTGAGCGCTTCACGATAGCAGGTCTTCTGATTGGCGCCGTATCCGTAGTTGCGGTCGTGCACGAATAGTTCCAGCCCCATGTCCCGCGCGATCTGGATGGTTTCATCCGAGCTGCCGTCGTCCACCAGGATCACCAGGTCCACCATGTCGCGCGGCAGGTCGGCATAAGTCATGTGCAGAGTCTTAGCCGCGTTGTAGGCCGGCATGACCACTACGACTTTGGGCTTCGCCGTCACGCCTTCTCCTCGGGAGCCGCAGTCAGGATGAATTGGTATGCGAACATCTTCTTCCAACAACGCGCGCTTTCATACGACAACCGCTCCATCGCGCGCACAAATGCGGACCCCTCCCATTTCGGCAGCGCCAGACCAATCGGCACGCCCGAGCATCGCAGCGTTTCAATGTGAAAGCCGGCTGCCGCGAAGAGATCCACCCAGCCGCGCCAGGTATAGAAATGCAGGTGCGTGCGGTCGAACAGTCCGCGATCGTGCGCCGGGAACCGGCCCATCAGAACGTTCGAACGGAAGTAAGCGTGACCGCTGTTGGGAAGCGATGCGGCCAGCCGTCCGCCAGGGGCGAGCACCCGGCGCAAATCGCGCAACATCGAGGCCGGCTGCCGCAGATGCTCCAGCACGTCCGCGCAAATGATGAAATCGAATCGGCCCGTTAAGGGTGGCAAGCCCAGGTCGAGGTCGGCTTCCACCAGCTCGATGGACTCCGGAAACCCTGCGCGCCGCGCGCCCGGCGAGTCAATGCCGGTAACACGATAGCCCTTGGCGGCCAGGATCACGCCCAGGTAGCCGCCGGCGCAGCCCACGTCCAAGACACGGCGCCCCTCGCCATCCTGCGGCAAGCTGGCCAGCAACATGCTGTGGCTGCTGTACGGGCTGGCCTTGAACTGATAGGGCGCGGAGACGACCGATACCATCTGGGAAGATTATCCCGCAATCACTTGCCATAATGAAAATCATGGAGGGTACCGCGTGGTGGAGCACGCTTCAGCGTGCCGCGGCGAACTTCAGTTCGCCGTACAGGGTTTTCATCGCTTCTCCACTGTGCCTCTGCCTGCTGCTGGCGGCCTGCAGTTTGATCCCGCATGGCGCAGTCGACTCCGGCCTGGCCGTCTTTATTCCCCCGGATACGCAGGTGCTAGCCGGCATCCGCTTCGACCGGCTCAGCGCGACTCCGCTTTACCGCAAACTGGCAGCGCAAAGCCCGGCCTTCCACGAATTCCGCGAACAATCGGGCTTCGATCCCGCCCGGGAACTTCAAGAAGTGTTGCTGGCCAGCGACGGCAAGAACATCCTGGCGATCGCGCGGGGCGCTTTTCCAGTGAAGCTGCCCAGCACGTTGAATTCGTCGCTTTATAAAGGCTACACGCTCTCCGGCGATGAACTCGTGGCGGTCACGTTCCTCGACAAGGGCCGGGCGCTCGCAGGACCGGCGCCAGTGGTGCGCGCCGCTATAGACCAGTACCAGAGCGGCCGCCGCGGCGCGCCTCGCGGTTTGATGGCGCGCGCGGATGCGCTGCCCCGTGACGCCCAGATTTGGGCTGTCATGCAAGGTTGGAGCGGAGTCAATCCCGAAACGCTCCGCCAGATGGGCAACGCCGCCAATCTGGACCGCGTGCTCCGCGCGGTCGAAAGCGCGAGTCTGACCGCCGACCTGCGCTCCGGCGTGCATGCCGCCTTTACCGGGGATTGCAGGACCGCGCAAGACGCCAAGACGCTTTCGGAGTCACTCCAGGGGCTGCTGGGGCTTGTCCGCGCCAGCGTCCCCGCCAAACGGCCGGACATGCTGCGCGCCTTCGCCGGCATACAGGTGACGCAAGACGCTCGCGCGGTGAAGGTGAACATCGATATCCCCCAAGACTTGGCGGACAAGCTGGTGGACGAACTGGCGCACTAGCCTGGTGTCCTGACTCTTGACATGTTTCGGCCGCGCGCGTTAGCAAGCGGCAATCTGTGCAGAATTCCGCGGGGCGGACCGCCTGGTCCGCGCGGGTCCCCTGGACCCGCTCTTTCGTTCGAAGAACCAAGGCTTTCGATGATCGCGATGGGCCGACGAGGCGTCGGCTGCGGTCCAGGGGGGCCGCCCCACGATTGATGCAGATCTCGGCCCTATAACGCCGCCAGCACTTCCGCGGCATGACCCTCCGGCTTCACTTTCGAGAAGACCTTCCGAATCTTGCCCCGCTCGTCGATCACAAAGGTGCTGCGCACAATCCCCATCACCTTCTTGCCGTACATGTTCTTCTCCTTCCACACGCCGTAAGCTTGCGCGACTTTCTTATCCACGTCGCACAGAAGGGTGAAAGGCAGGCACTCCTTCTCCTTGAAGCCAGTCTGCGCTTTCGGCGTGTCCGGAGAAATGCCGATCACCACGGCATCCTTCTTTTCGAACTTCTTTATTGCGTTGCGAAACTCGCGCGATTCGATAGTGCAACCCGGAGTACTGGCCCTGGGAAAGAAATACAGCACGATCTTCTTGCCACGCAGCGCTTCCAGATGGAACGGCGCGCCGGTGTCGCATTGTAACTGGATATCAGGAGCCTGATCGCCTTCTTTAATCGCCACAAAAACCTCCAAAATCTATGCGCGCTCATTCGCGGCTTAGTTTCTTCTTCAACAAGTCGTTCACGGCGCCGGGATTTGCCTGCCCGCGGGATGCCTTCATCACCTGGCCGACCAGGAATCCCAGCACTGTCGTCTTTCCACCCTTGTATTGCTCCACCTGTCTGGCGTTGTTTTCCAGCACTTCATCGATGATCTTCTCCAGCGCGCCGGTATCGCCGATCTGCTTCAGTCCTTCCCTCTCGATGATGAGGGACGCCGGCTCGCCGCCCGCGAACATTTTCGGGAAAATCTCCTTGGCGAGCTTGCCGGAGATCTCGCCGGTACGAATCAGAGCCACAAGTTCGCCAAGTTGCTCGGGCGTGACAGGGCATTCCGCGATGTCCTTCCCCTCCGCCTTGAGCGCGCCCATCAGATCGCCCATGACCCAGTTGGCCGCGGTCTTGGGATCGCGCGATGCGGCGGCGGCCCTCTCAAAATACCCGGCAATAGCGCGGCTGGCGGTGAGCACCTGGGCGTCGTATGCGCTCAGCCCGTAATCCGCCATGAAGCGCGCGCGTTTCCGCGCCGGCAACTCCGGCATCTGCGTCCGGATCTCTTCCAGCCAGGCGCTCGCCACCCGCAACGGCGCCAGATCGGGCTCCGGGAAATAGCGGTAATCGTGCGCGTGTTCCTTGCTGCGCATGCCGGCGGTCTCGCCCGTCTCGGCATTGAAAAGGCGGGTCTCCTGCAGGATGATGCCGCCACTCTCCAGTATGGCGACCTGCCGGGCGATTTCGTGGTCCAGCGCCAGCTTCAGAAAGCGGAAGGAATTCAGGTTCTTCACCTCTGCCTTGGTGCCAAAGCGCGCAGCGCCCTTCAAGCGGACCGAGACGTTAGCATCGCATCGCAGATGGCCCTTCTCCATGTCGCAGGTGGAAACGTCCAGGAATTGGAGCGTCTGCTTCAGCTCGGTCAGGTAAGCATAGGCTTCCTGCGAACTGCGCATATCCGGCTCGCTAACGATCTCGATGAGTGGCGTGCCGCTGCGGTTCAAATCCACGTAGGTGTAGCGCTGGGAATCCCGAAAGCCGTCGTGGATGCTCTTACCGGCATCGTCTTCCATGTGAACCCGAGTCACGCCGATGCGCCGGGGCGCGCCGTCCCCCGGGATTTCGACCCAGCCCTGCTCAGCCAAGGGCTCCTCGTATTGCGAGATCTGGTAGCCCTTGGGCAAGTCCGGATAGAAATAATTCTTCCGCGCGAAGCGGGAAACCGGGCGCACGCGGCAGTTCAGCGCCAGCGCCGCCTTGGTGGCTAACTCGACTGCTGTACGATTCAGCACAGGGAGCGCCCCGGGCAGGCCTAGGCACACCGGGCAGACGTTTTCGTTGGGCTGCGCGCCAAAGCCGGTGGGGCAACCGCAGAAGATCTTGGTTGCAGTAGCTAGTTGTACATGCACTTCCAGGCCGATCACAGGCTCGTACTTGGCGATCAACTCGGGCGGTGCTAGGTCCACGAACGCTGACGACATGCTTCCTTTCTTACGTGTGGGAGCCCGGCGTGAACCGCGCGCCCAGTGTGCCGCCGCGGCCCAACTTGACGGGCGCTAAGCTTCTCTCCTACAATAGATTAACGTGTATAGGTCCTGTTTGGGAAGTGGTGTGTATATGGTCTCTAAGGGCATTTTGTTTCCCTGTGTATCCCTCGGTTTGATTCTGGCGGGTTACGCGGTTTGCCAGGATCAGCCCCAGGCTCCGAAGGACGATCAGAAGAAAGCGGACGCAGCCCCCGAGCGCGAAACGGTGGCCAAACCGCTTACCGAAAAACAGAAGAAAAAGCGCGACGAGAAACTTCGCAAAGAGCTCGAAACGCCGTATAAGAAGTGGATGAACGAAGACGTGGTGTACATCATCACGGATGAGGAACGCACCGCCTTCAAGCGCTTGCAGAACGACGAAGAGCGCGAGCAGTTTATCGAGCAGTTCTGGTTGCGGCGCGACCCCACTCCGGACACCGAAGAGAACGAGTTCAAGGAAGAGCACTACCGGCGCATCGCTTACGCCAACGACCACTATGCTTCGGGAATCCCCGGATGGAAGACGGACCGGGGACGTATCTACATCACCTATGGCCCTCCGGATGAAATCGAATCGCATCCCGCGGGCGGCCAGTATGAGCGGCCCATGGAAGAGGGCGGCGGCGAAACGTCCACCTACCCGTTTGAACAATGGCGCTATCGCTACCTCGAAGGCATCGGGACCAATATCATCATCGAGTTCGTCGACCCCACCATGTCCGGCGAGTATCACATGACCATGGACCCATCGGAAAAAGACGCGCTGCTGTATGTGCCGGGCGCCGGTCTTACCCTGATGGAACAGATGGGGATGGCCACCAAGACGCAACGATTCCAGAACACGGACGGCACCCACTTGGGCCAGGCCTTCGGCGGGACACCGGAGAGCATGATGGAATTCAGCCGGCTGGAGCAATTCGCGAAATTGCAAAAGCCGCCGCCGATCAAGTTCAAGGATCTGGAGGCGGAGGTGACCTCCAAGATCACATTCAACATTCTGCCCATGAAAGTGCGCGCGGACTTCTTCCCGCTCACCGAGGCTTCCGTCCTGACCAACGTCACCCTGCAGTTTGAGAACAAGGATCTGCAATTCCAGGCTAAGCAGGGCGTCCAAAGGGCGGCGGTCAATATCTTCGGACGCATCACCACGATCACGCGGCGCGTGGTGCAGACCTTCGAGGACACTGTCACCGTGGAGAGCCCGACCGAGATGTTGCAGGCTTACGCGCAGCGCGCCTCGATTTACCAGAAATCCATTCCGCTGCCGCCCGGCACTTACCGGCTCAACGTGGTGGTCAAGGACACCGTGGGCGGCAATATGAACAACTACGAGACGGCCCTGAACGTGCCGCATGTGGACAACGAGAAGCTGATGTCCAGTACGATCGTGCTGGCGGACCTGATCGAAAAGGTCCCCACCCGCAGCATCGGCACGGGCCAGTTTGTAATCGGAACCACCAAGGTGCGGCCGCGCGTGAACGAGAGCTTCAAGCGCAACGAGAAAATGGGTATCTACTTCAAAGTTTACAATTTCGGTCCGGACGAGAAGACCCAGAAGCCCAGCGGCCAGATCGATTATGAGGTGGTGAAGAACGGCAGTAACGAGAAGATCTTCGAGTTCACCGAAGATGTGGCCAGCCTGCCGGGCGCCTCTGCTTCGCAGGTGACCGTGGAGAAGTTGCTGCCTTTGCAGAGCCTGGTGCCCGGGCAGTACACCCTGAAGTTGAAGGTCACGGACAGGAACCGGAATCAGACCGTATCCTCCACCGCCCAATTTACGGTAACCTAATAGAACGGGTTGCGTCCCGTGATATGACGGGTTGCGTCCCGTGGTATGCTAAGCGTCGCCGGACGATGAATACGAAGACGCACATCTCGATTGCCAGCGTGGTTCTCGGGTTGGTGTGCTTGGCGGCGGCCAGTCCGGTTTCCGGGGCCGTTTCCGTGAGTCTGTCGGGAGCCATCACGGGCCTGGTAACGGATGGCGAGGGTGTCCCGCAGATGGGCGCGACGGTCATGCTCTTCAACCGGCAGGACCGCCTCTTCCAAAAGGCGCTCACGGACGAGAAGGGGGCCTTCGCGTTTGCGGGCCTGCTGCCGGATATCTACTCGATCCGCGTGACGCTGGCCAGCTTCGTGCCGGCCATCGAGAACAACATAATGGTCCAGCCGGGCATGCGTAGCGTGCTCAATGTGAGCATGGCGACGCTGTTCAGCTCCATCCACCTGGCCTATCCAGCCGAGCATCCAGCCTTCATGAGCGACGACTGGAAGTGGGTATTGCGCACGTCCAGTTCGACGCGGCCCGTCATGCGGCTGCTGCCTGGGGTGGACGAGCCTAAGCAGCACCACCCGGTTTTCTCCGACACGCGCGGCTTACTGATGTTCTCCGCCGGCGACGGCTCCTTGGTGGCGGGCTTCGGAAGCAGCGCCGACATGGGCACGGCGTTCGCACTGGCCACATCTCTGTTTGGCAGCAACCAGCTTCAGTTTGCGGGGAATGTGGGCAGCGGCGCGCAATCCGGCATTCCATCCACGGCTTTCCGTACCACCTATAGCCGGGCGGTGGGTCCCGCCAGTCCCGAAGTGTCCGTAACGATGCGCGAACTGTTCCTGCCCGGCCGCATGGGCGCCGCGATCTTCGGCCCGGAAGGCGGGGTGCCGATGCTGCGCAGCATTTCGGCCAATGTGGACGACCACACGCGTATCGGGGATGCGCTCTCCATCCAGTATGGCGTGGCCCTGGACGCCGTGTCGTTCATGGACCACCTGAGCTACTTCAGCCCGTATGCCCGGTTGATCTACGCGCTCGACAAGAACAGCGAAATCGAATTCGGCTATACGTCCGGCAACGCGCGGCCGGACCTGGCAACTGCCGACGGCTCCGCCGATCAATTGCAAAGGGAAGTCGGCACACTGGGCCTGTTCCCGCTGATATCCCTGCGCGCGGGACGCACGGAAGTGCAGCAGGGCCAGGATTTCGAGCTCGGCTATTCGCGCACCATCGGCTCGCGTAGGTTCAGCGTCAGCGCCTATCACGAATCGATCGACAATCTGGCTTTGACCATCGCTTCACCGGACGGCTTCCTGCCAGTGGGAGATATCCTGCCGGACTTCTTCTCCGGCACCGCTATGTTCAACGCCGGGAATTTCTCGAGCATGGGGTTCATCGGCTCCGCGACTCAGAAAATCGGCGAACACGTGAGTGCCACGGTGATCTATGGGTCGACGGGAGCATTGACGGCGGATCGCGGGGAATTGGTGAGCAACGATCCTGACGAGTTGCGGGCCATGATTCATGCCGGGCGCCAACAATCCCTGACGGCGCGTGTGGCGGCGACCAGTCCACGCACTGGCACGAAAATCGTGGCGAGTTACCAGATGGCCGACAACCGCTGGTCGGTGCCCGCCCCGGTTTACTCCACGAGCAGCCTGCGGCCCGCGCCGGGATTGAACATATACGTCCGCCAGTCGATCCCGGGGCTCTCCATTCTGCCATGGCGTATGGAGGTCACCGCGGACTTGCGCAATCTTCTGCAACAAGGCTATTTGCCGCTTACGACGATTGACGGCAACCCGCTGGTGCTGATGGAGACGCCGCGCATGTTTCGGGGCGGATTGAGTTTTATCTTCTGATCGCCTTTCCATTGCTTGATGCCCCTCTCTGAGGGCTCTGCAAGCATGTGGGACAGGCGCTTTCGCCTGTCAACCGCGCAACGCCGCACCTTCAGCGTCCCGATGAGCCGAACCCTCCGGCCCCGCGGCGGGATTCATTCAGTTCTCCCTCTTCCCATTCGATCGGCTCGTAGCGCGCAATTACCATCTGCGCGATGCGGTCGCCCGGTTGGATCTCGTAGGGCTCCCGTCCGAGGTTGAGCAGGATCACGCGGATCTCGCCGCGATAGCCCGGGTCGATCGTGGCAGGACTGTTCGGCAGTGTGATGGCATGCTTCAGCGCCAGGCCGCTGCGCGGGCGGATCTGCGCCTCGAAGCCCGGCGGCAGCTCGATACTGAGGCCAGTGGCAACCAGGTGCGGCGTGCCCGGCTGTAAAGTCACGTGCTCCACGGCGCGCAAATCCAGACCCGCGTCCTCCTGGGGACCGTGCGCGTAAGTCGGCAGCGCGGCGTCGTCTCGCAATCTTCGGATTCGTATTGTCATCGAATCCGTTATCATAGCCTTTTCATGCCTGAAACCAAACCCAAGCGCGTGATTTCCGTGGCGCCCATGCCGCCGGAAAAATGCGCATACGCCTTGGCGCGCTACAGCCGTTCGCCCGATTCCATCCGCGAGTCGCTCGAGTGGGTGCGCACGCACGATTCGCAGAAGTTCCTGGAGAGCTTCTATTTCCAGTACGGCCACGCCTCCATCGCCGACCTGGGACACACGGTGCTGTGCTTCGAAGGCCTTTCGGAGCTGGCCGCCACCGAAATCGAAGAGGAGCCGCTGTGGGACGGGCAGGCGAAGTCTTCCCGCTATCAGGACTTCTCGCGCGCCGGGTTTGTCACGCCGCCGGAACTGACCGGCGACACGGCCGGTTGCTACGAAGCTGCCGGGCGCAAGCTGCTGGAGGCCTACGCCGAGGTCAACACGCGCGCGTTCGATTGCCTCGCGGCGCGCCTGGCGCGGCCCGCCGACATGAAGCCCGAGCCCTACCGGCGCAATCTCGCGGCGCGCGCTTACGATGTGGCGCGCTATCTGCTGTTCTGGGGCGTTCCCACCAATGTCGGGCAGGTCACCAGCATTCGCACGCTGGAAAAGCAGGTCCGGCGGCTGAAGGCGGCGGAGTATCAGGAATTGCGCGAGGTGGCTGACGAGATCGCGCAGGCATGCGCCGCGGAGCCGGATTGCGTGTGGGATCCCAGCGCCGCCCACGAGTTGCTGGCCCCCACGCTGGCGCGCCATGCCGAGGCAGACGAGTATGCGATCCGGGCGCGCGGCGATCTACGCCGCTGGGCTGAACAGAACTTGCCGCGTGCCCAAGGCGGCGAGCCCGCGCGCGTCGACCTGATTCACCCGTCCGATACTGCCGCCGATATCGCCGCCACTCTGCTTTATCCTGTGACGGACCGGCCGTTTCGCGAGCTTTACGAGTTGGCGCGCAACTGGAGCGCCGCGCAACGTGCCGAGGTGCTGGATGTGGCCCTGGGCTCCCGCACCAAGCGCGACGATCTGCCGGCCGGATTCCACGGCGGGCTGTACGCCTACGATTTCGTGATCGACATCGGCGCTTATCGCGACCTGCACCGTCACCGGCGCTGCCAGAAATTCCGGCAAAGCTACTCAGGACGGCTGGGCTTTGACACTCCGGCGCTGGTCGAGGAGGCGGGCGTCACTGCGGTTTATCAAGAGGCGATGGAGGCCGCCCTGGCAACCATGCAGGGCCTGCCCGCGCCCGGCGCGCATTACCTGCTGCCATTCGGCGCCCGCGCGCGCTTCCTCTTCAAAATGGATTTCGCCGAAGCTGAATACATCTCCCGCGTGCGCAGCGGCGTGAAAGGCCACTTCAGTTATCGCGAAGTCGCATGGGAGATGAAGTGCAAGATGGAGGAACTCGAGCCGGAGCTGGGCCGGCTGATGCAAGCGACCCCGCCGTGGATCGAGGATCCGCTGAAGCGTTGAAGAGCGTTCCAGTGCGCCTAGGTCGAGTTAAGAGCCTGCTATACTAGTCCTGCTATACTAGTCTTACCAGAATCTTACGAGACGACGCTATGGCAATGGAAACCACAAGGCTGTCAACGAAAGGCCAGGTGGTCCTGCCCAAAACCATCCGGGACGCACACGGATGGGACTCCGGAACCGAGTTCGTAGTCGAGGAGGCGCCCGGTGGAATCGTGCTACGCCCCTTAAAGCCGTTCCCCCCTTCGCGGTTCGACGATGTGGCAGGATGCCTGCAATATAAGGGCCGGGCCAAGACCCTGAAGCAGATGGAAGACGCCATCTCGAAAGAGTTGAGGCAACGGCGTGCTCGCGGTCGATACTAACGTAGTCGTGCGTTTTCTGGTATGCGATGACGCCCGCCAAACCCAGCGTGCCTCTGCGCTTTTTCGGTCGGAAGACATCTGGTTGCCGAAGACCGTTCTCTTGGAGACGGAGTGGGTCCTGCGGAGATTGTATCGTCTTAACGGCGATCGAGTGCTGGCCGCTCTTCGGGCGTTAATTGGCCTTCCGAATGTGCAAGTAGAGGACGCCGCGGCGGTGGGCAGAGCGTTGGAGTGGACCACGCTGGGCCTGGACTTTGCCGATGCATTGCATTGGGCCAGTCGAGGCGAAAGCCGCCAGTTCGTCAGCTTCGATGAAAACCTGGTAAAGCGGTCCGCGCGTGCGGGACTCACCGGCGTAACCCTACTCGGTGTGTAGCCCTGCCAGGATCGCCGCAACGTCGTTCGCCTCCACGAACTTCACCAACCGGGCCTCCTCGATTCCCGCGCACCGGCCCAGCATCATCCTTGCCGCGTAGGCGTGTGCGCAGCTGCGCCAGTGGGCCATCTCCAGCAGCGGGTCCAGCGCTTGCGCACGCAGGTCGCGCAACAGCTTGGGATCGCGCCTCCTGGTCAACACCTCCAGCAGCAAACTGGCTTTATTGCGGTCGGTCCACGAGCGGGAGTACAGCATCTCGATGAAGCTGTCGGCCGGAATGCGCGCGGCCCTTTCCTCGCTCGACGCGGCCAGCACCCACAGCGCGCGCGTCGCATGGTTTCGAACCTCCTCGCCGGGGTCATGACTGGCTCCTACCAAAGCGGTGATCTGTGCCCGCGACTGGTGCGCGTAACCCATCAGGTGCGCGGCGATGGCGCGCTGCCCGGCGTCGGACGAAGACGCCAGCACGCGGTGTATGGGCCGCTCGTGATGGGTCGCGTAATCCCGTATGGCGATCTGCTTTGCACGCAACGCTGGGTCATCGGAAAGCGCGTACCCTTTGGACTGATCCTCGCCGGTGGCTCCCTTGGCGATCGCCTGCGAGAGAGCATCGGAAAACCGCCGTTCGAGTTGCGCGGCAGCCTCTGGCAACTTGGCCGTGCCCTTCGGAGCCGGATTGCAAACCACGTCTCTCGCCGACTGACCCGGCAGCCCGATATAGATCATCAGGCCTCCTTTATTGTCGCAACAGACCGCCTCAACGCCGGTGGCTCGCACGGCCTGCTTGATCCGATTGATGAGACCCTCCAACTGATCCTCGGAAACCTCGTCGCCTTCGTGGGCCGGCACCGCCGCGCGTATGGCATTCAGGTCGAGACCGGCGTAGCCGTAAAATTCGATTTCGCCGACACGCAAACGGTCCGGCTGCGCAAGGGCGATGGCCGCCAGCAGGAAAATGGCGCAGCGCCGCATCATGCGACAGTTTTTTCGGGCTGGTGAATCTCCTGCAAACTCCAGACGCGGATGGGATCGCGCCGGCGGGCGGCCATGGCCTCGGCTGCCGCGCGTGCGCCGCTCAGCGTGGTGATGCAGGGTACGCCATGGGCTACCGCATGACGGCGGATGGCCTTCTCGTCAAAGAACGCCGGTGCGCCCGCCGTGGTGTAGACCGCCAGTTGCACAGAACCCGCCTTCAGCAAATCGACGGCGTTGGGGCGCCCTTCATTCACCTTGAATACCATCTTGCAAGTCAGGCCGGCGGCGCGCAATGCAGCAGCCGTGCCGCGGGTCGCCACAAGCTGGAACCCCAGCGCCGCGAACTTTCGCGCTACATCCACGGCTTCCGGTTTGTGGTGATCGTTCACGCTGATGAACACGGTCCCTTTCTCCGGCAGCGGCGACCCCGTGCTGATCTGCGCTTTCGCGAACGCCTCGCCGAAGTTGGCGCCAACCCCCATCACTTCGCCGGTGGAGCGCATCTCGGGCCCCAACGCCGGATCCACGCCTGGAAATTTGTTGAACGGGAATACCGGCGATTTGACGAAAACCTGCGGCACGGGTAGCACGCCTGTGTCGTCCGTGAAGTCCCGTATGCGCTTGCCGAGCATCAGTCCGACGGCGATCTTCGGCAGCGGCACGCCGGTCGCTTTGCTTACGTAGGGCACGGTGCGCGACGCGCGCGGGTTCACCTCCAGTACGTACACAGTGCCGTTCTGGATGGCGTATTGCACGTTCATCAGGCCGATTACATTCAGGGCTTTCGCGAGGCGCACGGTGTAGTCTTCAATGGTGTCCAGTTGCCGCCGCGGAATCGATTGCGCGGGCAGCACGCAAGAGCTGTCGCCGGAATGCACGCCAGCTTCTTCGATGTGCTCCATGATGCCGGCGATCAACACATCTTCGGTGTCCGCCAGCGCGTCCACGTCCACTTCCGTGGCGTCCTCCAGAAAACGATCGATCAGCACGGGGCGATCCTGCGAGAACGTCACCGCCTCGCGCATGTATTGCCGCACCGTTTCCTCGTCGTAGGCGATCACCATGGCCCGCCCGCCCAGCACATAGCTGGGCCGCACCAGCACCGGATAGCCGATGCGCCGCGCGATGGCGCAGGCCTCTTCGACGCTGGTGGCCGAGCCGTTCTCCGGCGCCGGAATTCCGAGATCGTCGAGCAGCCGGCCGAACAGCTTGCGGTCCTCCGCCAAGTCGATATTCTCCGGATCGGTTCCGATAATCGGCACGCCCTGGCGCTTGAGCGGCAGCGCCAGGGTGAGCGGCGTTTGTCCGCCGAACTGCACAATCACGCCGTCGGGCCGCTCGGTGTCGAAGATATTCAGCACGTGCTCCAGCGTCAGCGGTTCGAAGTACAGCCGGTCGCTGGTGTCGTAATCCGTCGAGACCGTCTCCGGATTGCAGTTCACCATGATCGACTCGTAGCCCAGTGCCTGCAACGCGAACGATGCGTGGCAGCAGCAATAATCGAACTCGATGCCTTGCCCGATGCGGTTGGGCCCGCTGCCCAGGATCATAACCTTCCGGCGATCGGACGGGTCCGCTTCGCACGAGCTCTCGTAGCTTGAATAGAGGTACGGAGTGAAGCTTTCAAACTCCGCCGCGCAGGTGTCCACGCGATTGAAGACCGCCTGTACGCCCACGGCCTTGCGCTTTTCGCGCACGGCAAGCTCGGCCACGCCCCAGATCTTGGCGAGCTGCGCGTCGGAGATTCCGCAGCGCTTGGCGCGCGCCAGCGTTTCCTTGGAAACTACCTCCAGGCTCTCCCGCTGCAAATCGCCTCCCAGCCGGATCACTTCCTCGATCTGCTCCAGGAACCACGGATCGATGGAGGTCATCTCGTGGATGTCTTCCGCCGTGTATCCGCTCTCGAAAGCGAAGCGTATATAGCTGAGCCGGTCGGGCGTGGGTGTGATCAGCTTCTGCGGGATCAGGTTCTTGTCGAGCTTTTCCGACCCGAAGGCCTTGCCGGTCTCGAGGCTGCGCAGTCCCTTCCACAGCGCCTGCTTGAACGTGCGCCCGATAGCCATCACTTCACCGACGGACTTCATCTGAGTTCCCAGCGTGGGGTCCGCCCCGAGAAATTTTTCGAATTGCCACTTGGGAATCTTGACGACCACGTAATCGATGGTGGGCTCGAAACAGGCCGGCGTCTTGCGCGTGATGTCGTTTGGAATCTCGTCCAGCCGGTAGCCCACCGCCAGCTTGGCTGCGATCTTGGCGATCGGGAATCCGGTGGCTTTGGATGCCAGCGCGGAGCTGCGCGAAACGCGCGGGTTCATCTCAATGATGACCATGCGGCCGGTCCGCGGATCGATCGCGAATTGCACGTTGGATCCGCCGGTATCCACGCCGATCTCGCGCAGGCAGCGAATCGCACCGTCGCGCATCATCTGGTATTCGCGGTCTGTAAGAGTCTGCGCGGGCGCCACGGTGATGGAATCGCCGGTATGCACGCCCATGGGATCGAAATTTTCGATGGAGCAGACGATGATGACGTTGTCCGCCAAATCCCGCATCACCTCCAGCTCGAATTCTTTCCAGCCCAGCACGCTCTCTTCGATCAGCACTTCGTGCACCGGCGAAAGCGTCAGGCCGCGCTCCAGAATCTCCGCCAGATCCTCGCGGTTATAGGCAATGCCGCCGCCGGTGCCGCCTAGCGTAAAGCTGGGCCGCACGATGCAGGGATATCCGATGCGCACCGCAAATTCCGCGGCCTCGTCTTCGCTTTTCACCAGCTTCGAGCGCGGCGTTTCCAGCCCGATCTTGCGCATCGCGTCCTTGAAGAGCAGGCGGTCCTCGGCCTTCTTGATAGCGTCGATCTTGGCGCCGATCAGCTCCACGCCATATTGATCGAGCACTCCAGCTTCAGCCAGTTCCACGGAGAGGTTCAGGCCGGTCTGCCCGCCGACCGTGGAAAGCAGAGCGTCGGGCCGTTCCTTGCGGATGATCTCTTCTAAATAGGGCCGCGTGAGTGGCTCAACGTAGGTGCGGTCGGCCAGTTCCGGATCGGTCATGATCGTGGCCGGGTTCGAATTTACCAACACCACTTCGTATCCGTCGCTTCGCAGCGCCTTGGCCGCTTGCGTTCCGGAGTAATCGAATTCGCAGGCCTGCCCGATCACGATGGGCCCCGAGCCGATGATCAAGATGCGGTGCAGGTCGTTTCGCCGCGGCATCAAAACCCTCGTGGCGCACGCTTCAGCGTGCTGTCGTGGGCTTCAGCCCACGGTCGACAATCCTGGTCGTGCGGCGTGGCGGGACTGAACTCCCGCCGGCAGGCTAAAGCCCGCGCCCCGCGGTCCCTACGTAACACTGGGTCCTCCCACCGGCCTGCCAGTTCTCCCACCGGCGCCGTCCTCCTCCATCAATTTCACAAAATCGTCGAACAGATAATGCGAATCGTGCGGCCCCGGCGCAGCCTCCGGATGATATTGCACGCAAAACACCGGATGGTTGCGATGCCGGAAACCCTCCAGCGTCTGATCGTTGAGGTTCATGTGGGTGATCTCCACCTCGTTCAGGTTGAGCGAATCCGGGTCGACCGCGAAACCATGATTGTGCGAGGTGATCTCTACCTTATTGGTGAGCTTGTTGATCACTGGATGATTCGCGCCGCGGTGGCCGAACTTCAGCTTATAAGTGCGCCCGCCGACCGCCAGGCCCAATATCTGCTGACCCAAACAAATGCCGAAGATCGGAACCTTCCCGATCAGCTTCCGCACGTTGCGCACCTGAGTCTCCAGTGGCTCCGGATCGCCGGGGCCGTTGGAGAGGAACACCCCATCCGGCATCCGCGCCAGCACGTCTTCCGCCGGGGTCAACGCTGGCACCACCGTCACGCGGCAGCCCACCTGCACCAGGCGCCGCAGGATATTCTGCTTGATGCCGAAATCGTAAGCCACCACATGGAACCGCGGCTCGGCCGGCTGCGGCACCGATTCGGAAGGAGAGCACGCCTCCACCGCTTTATCCCATTCGTAGGGCTCCACGGTCGATACGCGGCTAGCTAGGTCGAGGCCCGCCATCGTCGGAATCTGCCGGGCGCGTTCCACCAACTTGGCGGCATCCGTCTCGACGGCCGACAGCACCCCGCGCATCACACCGCGAGTGCGCAGATGGCGGACGAGCGCGCGCGTATCCAGATCCGAAATCACCGGGATGCCGTGCCTTCCCAGGAACTGGCAGGCCTCCTCGCTGGAGCGCCAATTGCTCGCGATGCTCGAGAATTCGCGCACCGCCAGTCCTTCAATATAAGGGCGCGCCGATTCGTTGTCCGCGGCGTTGGTTCCGTAATTCCCGATTTGCGGATTGGTTAGAATAACGATCTGTCCGGCATAGGATGGATCCGTGAAGATTTCCTGGTAGCCAGTGATTGCAGTATTGAAAACAACTTCGCCGGATCGCTCGGCAGGCGCACCAAAACTCCTGCCCTCGAAGACCGTGCCGTCTTCCAGGGCGAGGATGGCGGATGGCAACTCGATTGTCCTCCTGGGGATTGGATCAAGCCTATTTTAGCAGGGGCTTCGTGCGCGCGCTAGAATCGAAAATATGTCAACCGCAACGTTGATGACCTCCGCCGAGTTCCTGGCTCGTGCGAACCGGTTCGATCAGTGGTAATCGGATCAAGGACGAGCTGATTGGCGGGGAAATCGTCCCAGGGCCGGGTGTGTCCGGATGGTCAAATGGCAGGATATCACCAAGAACAATATCGGCGAGGCACTGATACGCTATTTACACGCGCACCCGGAGCCCCGCCTCAAGGTACTGATCGAGGCCGGCTTGCTGGTGACCGAACAAGAACACATCTGCCCGGATTCTCCGTATCGGCGTCCGCGTTTTTCGCACAAGCGTGACGGGAGACCAAAGAACGTCAATCGAGTCGCACCGGCTTGTCGTAGCCGGTCATTTCCAGATAGCCCACGCCAGAACTTTCTCCGGAGCCGACTGCCGGCCGATAACCCACAGCGCCTTCCCAGTAGCCCGGCCCGGGGCCTTCGGCGGGCAGTTCCTGGTCTGGCAGCGCCGCGCTTGAGTCCAGCGAGATTCCAATCGACGGCACATCAATGCGCCAGCGGACCGGGTAGCGCGCGCCAGTCTTCGGGCTGGTCCAGGTTTCGAGCGGCTTCAGCGAGAAGTCGGAGGCGCGGAGATGCCGCGCGCGCCCCTGCCGGTCGACGAAGGTTCCCGAGGAATATGGGTCGATCGTGCCATCGCTCCGTCGCAACTCGAAGAGCATCAGCTCCGTGCCGTTGTCCAACTGTATGCTGAACCAGTCCCAGCCAACTTGGTTTCGAGCGAGCGGATGGGTGAACCATTCGTGGTCCATCCAGGCCGTGCCCGTGACGGTCTGTCCATTGAGTTGTCCTTCTACCGCCAGGCGCGGAAAGGAAATGTAGCAGGAAGCGTTGCCCGCGCCGGCGGCCTTCTGGCTGACGCCATTTTCGCCGTTGACGATTAGCGGCTTCTCGGGCGTGAGCTGCAGCCGGAAGCTGAAGTTATCGGCAAAAGCTTCCAGAATCTGCGCTTCGCCATCCCACTGCGCCGACCAGTTGCCGTTCCAGATGCGCCGTTTTTCCATGCTTGCGCCCGCGATGCCGGGACCCGTGCGATTCAGCCGCTTGTAATGGAAGAAGTGGCGGCCTTCGATATCCGTCAGCGCCAGATGCGCCAGGTACAGATCGTCGATGCGCCAGGCTGACGGATTGTCAGTCGGCCCACGCCGCTGCGCCTGCCGGAAGAACACCAGCTCGAACCCGAAACGGCTGCCATTGGTGGTGCGCAGATTGCCGGTGTAATACCACCACTCCGTGCGGAAATCGGGATGCTCGAAGTAATCGCGCGGGAACCTGTAGCGGTAACCGGGCAAGGCCTGCCGGTAGGAGAAATCCCCTGCGGGCAGGATTACGGCAGCCAGAAGGAGAAGGACGATTCGCATCTTCACAGCTTAAGCCGGAGGTAGATAGCGCCGGGAGTCGGCTCCGGCGTGTAGGGCTCGGTTCGCTCGAAGCCTAACTGGTCATACATGTCGAGCGCGCGGCGCATCACTGGCATGGTGTCGCCAAGCATCTCGCGATAGCCGGCGGCGCGCGCCTCGCCGATCACCCATTGGAGCAAGGCCAGGCCGATACCTTGGCCCCGGGACTCAGGCCGCACATAGAGCCGCTTGGCTTCCGCCCGCGCATCGTCCAAGCGGCGCAGCGCCACGCAGCCGGCGAGTTCGCCATCGACAAAAGCGAGCGCCAGCCTGCCGCCGGGACGCACGTAATAACCAGGCAGTCCGGCGACCTCCGCGGCGAAATTCTGGAAGCACGGAGTGAAGCCGAACGACTGCCAGTATTCTTCAAACAGCCCACGGATTAGCGCGAGATGTTCTGGCGTCTCGACACGGACAATCTCCATCAGGGATACTCTAACGCGTGGCGCCGTCTGCCGCGCCGGCTCTCTCGCAGGACCCACTTTACATGGGTCACACGCGCCTTGATGATAATTGCTTCGCCGCACCATCCTTGGCTCGACCGTTCCCCCTCACGCGCGTCTCCTTAAATCGGGTATGGGCATGATCTCTCTAGGCCCCAGAGGTAGACTCCATCATGATTTCCGAGAAGCAGGCTAGCAGCCAACTGGCGATCGAGGCCACCGACAAAACCACAAGCCCCTGCCGCCGTATCCTGGCTTGGCACGCATGTAAAAACACAGCCCTGGCCCCTGTTCCCCGACCCCGGTGCGCAAAGCGCACCAACCAGCGCTGCCAATTCGGGTAAGATAGATCGAGCACCCAGACCCGCCATGCAACAATACGATCTGCTCGTCATCGGTTCCGGTCCCGCCGGACAACGCGCGGCCATTCAGGGCGCCAAGTCCGGGAAACGTGTCGCCCTGGTCGAAAAGCGCGAGGTGGTAGGCGGCGCCTGCATCAACACCGGTACGATTCCCAGCAAGACCATGCGCGAGGCCGTACTCCATCTCACCGGATTCGCGTATCAGGGTATCTACGGGGTCAACTATCGCGTCAAGGAAAAGATCACGATGGGGGATTTGGGCTTCCGTGTGCAGCACGTGATCAAGACTGAAACGGATATCACCCAGGCGCAGCTCTCGCGCAACGGCATCGAGGTGATCTACGGCACAGCGCGGTTTGTGGACCCCACCCACATCCGTGTGGAAAGCGCTCGCGGCGTATCGGACTACGAGGCAGGCATCATTATCATAGGCACCGGAACCAAGCCCGCCGTCTCGCCGAAGGTTCCCTTGAACGGCCGCACTATCATTAACAGCGACCAGATCCTGCAGATGCCCGACATTCCCAAAATCCTGATCGTGGTGGGTGGCGGAGTCATCGGTGTGGAGTACACCTGCATGTTCGCGGCGCTGGGAGTGCGCGTCATCCTGGTGGAAAAACGGCCGCGCCTGCTGGAGTTCGCGGACGCTGAAATGATCGAGGCGCTTTCGTATCATCTGCGCGACCACCGCGTCACCATGCGCCTCAACGAAGAGGTGGAAAGCGTCGAAGAAACGCCCGGCTGCGGCGTGGTTGCCAACCTGATGAGCAAGAAGAAAATCTCGGGCGACGCGCTGCTGTACGCCGTAGGGCGCCAGGGCAGCGTCGAAGAGCTCGACTTGCCGGCCGCCGGTCTGGAAGCCGACAACCGCGGGCGCATTCCGGTGGACGCCTGTTTCCGCACCAAGCAGCCGCATATCTTCGCCGTGGGCGATGTGATCGGCTTTCCCAGCCTGGCCTCCGTTTCGATGGAGCAGGGCCGCATCGCCGCTGCGACCGCCTTAGGGATTCCCGTACACTCCAACCCGGCGACCTATCCGTATGGCATTTACACGATTCCGGAAATCTCGTTCATCGGCAAGACCGAAGAGCAATTGACGGACGAGGATGTGCCCTACGAGGTGGGCGTGGCTTTCTATCGCGAGATCGCGCGCGGCCAGATCCGCGGCGATACCACGGGCCGCTTGAAGCTCATCTTTCATCGCGAGACCAAGGAAATACTGGGGGTGCACATCATAGGGGAAGACGCCTCCGAGTTGTTGCATATCGGCCAGGCTGTCATGATTCTGAAAGGGACCGTGGAGTACTTCGTGGACACGGTGTTCAACTATCCGACGCTGGCCGAGTGCTACAAGGCCGCCGCGTTCAACGGCCTGAACAAACTGACGCGAATATAGAGTGGAGATATCGACATGGGGCAGACTATCGGCGTGCTGGCCACCCGGCAGATCGCGGTAGGCGTGGTGGAAGACCATGCCCTCACGGGGCCGGTTACGGTCTTTCCCGAAGCCGGGGAGAATCCCGAAGGGCTCCGGACTATGACCGGTGACGCCGTCGCGGAATTGATCGGCGCACAGGTCCTGCTGGCCGCGCGGGAAAACAACATCGAGAGCGTAGGTGTGGGTTTTCCCGGGGTGATCCGCAACGGCATCGTGGAGGAGTCCCCCAATCTGCAGCAGATGAAAGGATGCGCCTTCGAAGCCGCCATCTCCGCCGTACTGGTCAGAGGCGGGCTAAACGTTCCCGTTCTGATCATGAACGACGCGGACGCCATCGCCGCGGGCGTGGCGGCCACGCGGGGCCACCTGGAGAAACTGGTCCGGATCTGGTACCTGGGAGACGGCGTGGGCTTCGGGCGTTATCCCAGAGCGGAGGGCGTGTGGGAGGGCGGCCACATGGTCGTCTCGCTGGACCTCAAGGAGCACTATTGCGGCTGCGGCGGCGTGGGGCACCTGGAAGGCATCGTGGGGCACCGCTCGATGCGCCTGCGCTTTCTGGACATGGAGCCGGAGGAAGTCTTCGCGGCGGCGCGCGAAGGCGACGTCCGCTGCGCTACTTTCGTCAAGCGCTGGCATCGCGCGCTGGCGGCCGGCTCGGCGAGCAGCATTCACCTAGATGGGCCTGGGAAATTCTTTATCCTGGGGCCGAATTCGAAGTTCGTGGACCTGAACCTGATCGCCCAGTATATTCATGAGATGGTCAAGATGACCCCATTACAGGGGAGCTTGTTTGAAACCATCTCGACCAGTCATGATTTGGCGATCATCGGGGCCGCGCTGAGATGACCTGTGGCGCAAGCAGCAGCTTGCCGGGCGGGACTTCAGTCCCGCCGCGGGAGTTTCTACATTTGCTGGCCTGGGTGGGGCAGGCGCTTTCGCCTGCCAACCGCCGAGCTTCAGTTCGCTGGTAGCGGGACTTCAGTCCCGCCGAAACAACAATTCACCAGCCCATTTCGCGCATCTTCATGAGAATGTCGTCGCTCAACTGCTCCATGCGCGCTGGCCTGCGGGTTAACGGGCGCGGGATAACTGCCGCCAGGCGGGCGGCTTCCTCTCGCCCGATGCGCGCCGCTGGCTCGTGGTAGTATTGATTGGCCGCGGCCTCCGCACCGTAAATACCCGGTCCCCATTCGATCACGTTCAGATAGAGTTCCAGCACGCGCTGCTTGCCCAGAATGAAATCGGCGACCGTGGCCAGCGGGAACTCGACGGCCTTGCGCAGCACGGACCGGCTGGTCGTCAGAAACAGATTCTTCACAAGCTGTTGAGTCACGGTGGATGCGCCGCGCCCCAGCTTGCCGCGATCCAGATCCCGATCCACGACCTTGCGGACCTCCTTCCAGTCTATGCCGTGGTGCTGGTAGAAGCGCTCGTCCTCGGAGGCCAGGACGGCATGCTGCAGGTCTTTCGAAATCCGGCTCAGCGGCACGAACGTATAGCGTTTGTGATATGGTCGCCGGTGAACCATGGCGTCGATGTGCCGCTCGATTTGCACGGCGGTGCTGGGCGGGTCAATCCACTTCAGTGCCAGCAACGCGGCACAACAGAAAGTATAAAAGCCCAGCGCGAGCGCTACAATCCAGAACAGGACGATGCGAAGAAGGCTGCGTTTACGCTTCGGTTTGTCCACAATTCTGCGAACGGTTACCTTGGGGGTTGCCATCGGCAATGTGTGAGACTACTGAACGTTAACGGAATAAGGCATCACGCGCAGCAGGCCGCCTTTGGCCCACGATTCGACCGGCCAGTCCTTCAGCAGGGGCCGCAGCCGCGATTCGAAAACGCCCTCCGTCGAGCGGCCGAACACCAGATCCAGTATGCTACGCCGCGCCGGATACATCACGATGGTGACATTCTCGGAAGCCGGTATCTTGGCTTTCTGCTTGACTAATTCGAGGGCCCGGTCGAGGCCGCCCAGATCGTCCACCAAGCCGCGCGAAAGGGCCTGCGATCCGAGCCACACGCGGCCTTGCGCCAGCGGTTCGATCTGATCGAACGTGCGCCGCCGCGCCTGCGCCACCTTGCCGACGAAGTCGCGGTAATTGGCGTCGATGCCGTCCTTCAGCTTCTCCAGCGCGGCGGGAGTCAGCTCGGTGTAGTCGGAATCGATATCGGCGAAGCGCCCGCGCTTGATCATATCCTTGGTGATGCCCAACTTATCGTAAAGCCCGTGCAGGTTGGGCTTGCCGAAGACCACGCCGATGGAGCCGGTCAACGTGCCGGGGTAGGCCACAATACGATCGCCGGTCATCGCCATGTAGTAGCCGCCCGACGCGGCCGTGTCGGACATCGAAATCACGACGGGCTTCTTCTTACTGAGCAGGTTCATCTCGCGCCAGATGGCGTCGGACGCTACGGCATCGCCGCCCGGAGAATCGATCCGCACCACCACGCCCGCCACGCTGGAATCGCGAGCGATGCGCCGCAGCAGCTTATTGAAGCCTTCCTCGGTGATGCCATCGGCGCCTTCATCCTCCGAACCCCCGCGCGTAATCGTGCCATCTCCCACCAGCATTGCGATCCGGGGGCTACCTTCCAGCCCCAGCGAGCCGGGCGAAATCTTCAGGTACTTGGCCGTGGTGAGCTTGTGAATCTCGCCGGAGTTGAGTTTCTGTTGCAGATCGCCGAACATCTGGTCTTCGTAGCGCAGTTCGTCGACCAGCCCCTCGTGGAGCGCATCGTTCGCCAGCAACGGTCCCTGATCGATGAGCGCCCGCACGGCGTCGGGGGTCTTCTTACGGCCCTGCGCAATCCGGGTGACAAGATTGCCATAGACTTCGTCCACGATGCTGTTCATCACCTCGCTGGTTTCCGGGCTCATGGAAGTGCGCGTGAACATGTCGCCGAAGTCCTTGTACTTGCCGTCGTGTTCGACCTGCACGTTAACGCCGACCTTATCGAGCGTATTCTTGAAATACATCAGTTCGATCCGCATGCCCTTGACGTTGAGCCAGTCGGTGGGACCTAGATAGATACGGTCGGCGGCAGTGGCCACATAATATTCGCGTGAGCCGGGAGCCTTCAGATACGCGTAGACAGGCTTGCCCGACTTCTTGAATTGCTCCAGGTCGGCGCGGAATTCTTCCAGCTTTCCCCAGCCCACGCTGAGCGACTCGGGCTCGAGCACGACTGCCTTTATGCGCGCATCGACGGCCGCTTCGCGCAGCAGCATCCAGATGTTGGTCACCGTCGGCGTGCCGCGTTCCGCGAAGACGCCGAACGGTACTTCCACCGGCGGCCGCTCGGGTATGTCGCCGCTGAGATGCAGTTCGAGTACGGAGTTTTGGGCGACGGTGGGCGCACTCTCGCGGAACGAGCGCACGAGAGCGAAAAAGAGCACAAACACGGCCAGGATCGAGAGGATTACTCCACTGATCAGACCAAAGAAAAACTTCGCCATGCTACTTTTGACAGTAGCACAGGGGAGGGAATTCACCGCGGGTTAGCGTTCATTCCCGGTTGATATCGGATAGTAGCCTTCTCTGGTTTGTACGATCAGGCTCTTCTGGTTGGTGATGAGGCTGATTCTGCGGTAGTCAGTCCCGGAGTTCGGCTGATCCGAAGTGTATCCGAGGCTGTATTGGTTGCGGAGCTCTTCTTGCACGCGTTCGTAGATCTTGTCGATCGGCTGTTTCTTGGAGACTTCGAAGAAGGTCCCGCCGGTCTCTCTGGAAATCCGTTGGAGCACCTTCTTGCCGTCCGGACGCTCTTCGGTGTTTCTCGGCATGCCGCCGCCGCGCCTCCCCATGCCGCCAAAGCCGGGGCCTCCCCCAAACCCCTCATGGTCGGCGAAGAGGATGGAATAAACCAGGGTATCGGCGCGCTGCGCGTGCTCGATGGCCTCCATGATGGAGACTTTGCTGCCTCTGTCTACGCCGTCGGAAAGCACGACGACGGCTTTGCGTCCTTTTTGCTTTTTCATCAGCTCGTCGGAAGCCAGCAGAACCGAATCGTAGAGCAGGGTGCCGGCGTGATGCCCACTTGCTCCGCCGCCACGCCGTCCGCCGCCGGGATAGCCACCACCCCCGCCAGGATAGCCACCGCCGCCGCCCCCACCCCGGCCGCTCCCCTGCTGGGACTGGTCTTGCGACACATCGAGCTCTCGCAGCGCCTTTTCGAGCTTCTGGCGGGACGAGGTCAGATCCTGTAAGAGTTCAACTTCGTGGTCGAAGTGAATCACGAAGGCCTGGTCCTTGTCCTCGCGCAGCACGTGTTCAAAGAAGCTGTAACTAGCGGTGCGCTCGTCGCCCAGAACGCGCCGCTGGCTCATGCTGGTATCGACCAGGAGGCCGAGGGTCAGAGGCAGATCGACCTCTCGCGAGAAATAGCGGATGGTTTGCGGGCGTCCATCTTCCTGCAGCACGAAGTCGTCCTTGCTCAGGTTGGAGACGATGTGCCCATCCTTATCGCGCACCGTGGCAAACACGTTGACCACCTTGACGTCGGTCGAGAAGGTCGGAGCGGGCGACCCAGGTGAGGTCTGCAACGTTGGCTGGTTCGTTGACGCCGGCGGGCTCGGCGGGTTTGCCGAGGATGGCGGATTCTGTTGGGCAATCAGCAACTTCGCCGCCGGAAGCGCGGGGAGCATCGCGAGCAGGCGGCGCCTGGAAAACAGGCCGCGCGGCTCCTGCCTTTGGGTTTGCATACTTGTGGCTATCGAATGGGATGCGCTCGCACACCTGCAGGTTACATTTGTCGCCGCGGCAGGCGAAGGCTTAACAGCGTCTTAACAAGGAAGCTCGCTCCGGCTTGCTGGCCGCGCGGCCTATGCGCCGGACAAAATCAGCTCGAATCGCCGGTTCACTTCGCGCAAGTACGCCGCATCGCCGCTGTCCAGTTCCACCGTTGCCGTGCCGCGATACCCGATCTCCGCGAGCGCTTTGTGAACTTCCGGCCACTGTATGTCCCCTTCACGCAGCGGCACAAATTCCGCCAGCATCTTCCGGAACCGGAAATCCTTGATGTGCAGTTTCGCGATGCGCTTGCCCACCGTGCGGATCCAGTCCTGCGGATAGCCGGTGAGCACCACGTTGCCCACGTCGAAGTATGAGCGCAGCCAGGGGCTCTGGAAATCGTCGATGTATCTGGCGTATTCGAGCGGGCTGAGCAGGAACTTGTTCCAGACCTCTTCCACGGCGATGATGACTTTCAGCTCCTCGGCCATGGGAAGGAGATTGCGGATCTGCTGCTGCGAGCGCACCCAGGCGTCCTGGTAACTGGTCTGCGGATTGACCACCGCGGGCACCAGCAGTACCGTTTCGGCGCCCCAGAAACGGGCATTGCGCAGGCTCGTTTGCATGCCTTTCACGCTCTCGGCGACCACCGCCGGATCCGCCGAGGAGAGCGGGTATTTCCAGTGCGCCATGTTCATGACGGAATGGATAGGCAGCTTGGCGGCTTCGGAAGCTTTCTTGATCTCTTCGGCCGTGCGATCGTCAGGAGTGGTTGGGCATTCAGTCGCTTCGAAGCCCGTGTCCACAGCCAGCTTGAGCCGATCCGCAATGGTCATCGACTTGGGCAGCATCTCGAAGAGCACGGCTTTCCGGATAGGCAGCCGGGTGCTGGCGGCGAATGCCGGCAACGCGGCGGTAGCCACAAAGGTTCGTCTAGTCATATGGGTCGAGACTCGCCATGCCCAAATTCTACATCGCTCGGATCGCTTGCGCGAGTCCAGAGGGCAGACAGGTATCGTCGAAGGCGAGCGCAACAATGGATCCCAGCCATGAACGCGAGCGCCGTCAGGCGGTGAGAGCGACTGCGCTGCGGTGCGGACCTGGCAGTAACGCGCCTGCCATTCGCAGCGGGTCGGCGGGCGGGGCGTCGGGCAGATCGCCGGATTCGCCCGCCCGGCGCACCGCGCGCAACAGGTCGAGCGCTTCGGGCAGGGCGAACTGCTCGCCGAGGAATGCGGCGGCAAAGCGGCCGCCGCGGATTTCGCCACGTGCTTCCATGCGCCGCAATTCCACCAGCACGTCGCGCCAGGGCGGCGCCAACGTTTCGCGGACTGCCAGGTCGCGGCAGACCACGCCCCAGCGCCGCAGCAACTGGCGGGCGAACGGCTCGGGCGAAATCTCGCCGCGCGGATCCGCGACGTGCCGCAGTAGCGCCCAGCGCCCAGCCGCATGCCGGGGACGCGCCTGCCGCCCGCGGCCTTCACCGCGCCGGCGCTTCGGATCCACCAGCGCGCGCAGATTTTCAAATCCGTCCGCGGTGACCAGGCCGGCAGCCACCAGCTCCCAGAGCGCATCTTCCACCTCGCTGGCGAGCCGTCCGGTGGTGCGCGCCAACTCCGGGAAGAACGAAGCGCCGCGCTGCTGCAACGCAGCCAGCACTTCGCGTGCCGGATGCGAGAGCGCGGCATCCGGTGCGGGACCCGCACGCAGGTACCCCGAACCGGAGAGCAGCCACTCGGCGTCCTCGCGCAGAAACAGGGTCAACGGTGCGACACGCGTGGGACGCACACGGTGCGGGCGGTCGTTGTTTTCGTGCTCGAAGGCGGGATGCGGCGAAAGGCGGCCCCACATCACTTCGCCCGAAAGGCAAAGCTGATCCAGAAGCTCGGGGTCGTAGCGTGCCACGCGGCGGGGCAGGACCTCGGCCTCCCACGCGGCGGCGGAGATCTCGTATCCCTGAAGCTGCTTGATGACGTGCAGCACGCCATCGGCGCCATGCAATTGCGTGCCGGGCGCGGCGTGTTGCCAGCGATGCAGAAAGCGCACGAAATCGGCGGTGGCGACCGGCTCAATCTCGCGGCGCAGGCGGCCGATCGTCAGACGATGTATGCGCGCCAGCAGGCGGCGATGGCACCACTCGGGCTCGTCGTTCGCGGTGCCGGGCGTGAAGCGGCCGCGCAGAATTTGGCCCTCGGCTTCAAGCTGCGCCAGTGCGGATTCGACCAGCGCGCGCGGCATCGCCAGACGTGCGGCCAGCTCAGAGCCGCGATAGGGACCGCCGGATTCAAACCAGCCGCGCAGAATCTCGGCCGCGCAACCCTCCTCGGTTTCGGGAATGCCGCGGGGCGGCAGCACGCCTTCGATCGGGGGTTCCAGAGTTGCATCGGGATGCACGGTACGCGCAATCAGGCAGCGCTCGGCGGGCGTCCAGAAGAAAGCAGGCGAGCAATGCTCGCCGTGGCTGGTGGTTAGTGCCTGGTGGCTGGTGGTTGTGTCGGCTGCGGCTGAAAGTCGCCGATCGGCAATCGCAGGCGGAACCGCCTGCGCCACCAAACCAGAACCTGTGTTTGCTGTGGTGGGGCAGGCGCTTCCGCCTGCCCCGCCCAGTTGCTGATGGTTGCAGCCCAGTATGGCGGCGCGGCCCGCTTCCACCAACGGAGCAAAGAATGGCTGCCACTCGGCGACGGGCGGAACGGTGATCAAGGTCAACAGCGCCTCATGCAGCTCATCGGGATCTCGCACTACGGGCCAAGCTTCAGCAGCCACCTGCGCGATGGCGTCCGGATCGAGCGCGCCTGCCCCATCCACGAAATCAGTGCGCACCGTCCGGCGCAACTGTACGGCCCGAGCGCGGCGTTCCTCCAGGGGAGCGTCATCCAGATACGCGTAGGGATTGGCGTTGAGGATCTCGTGAGAGAAGGGCGACGCCTCCGGCGTGTCGATGGCGGCCGTGCGTATGGCGCCGTTACGGATCGCCGCGAGCACCTCGATGAGGCCGCGCAGATCCATCGCTTCGTAGAGGCAATTCTGAATAGTCTCCTTAACGAGAGGATGGTCCGGAATACGCGAGGGGCCGGTGAGATTTTCGAAGCAGGCGGCCTGGTCGGGGAACGTGGCGGCCAGCAGATCGTCGGCGCGCATGCGCTGCAAAGGCGCGGGCACGCGCGCGCCGTGCGAAAACCGCAAGATGGCCAGCGCACGCGACGCATTCCAGCGCCAGCGCGCGGTGAACATGGGCGCATCCAGCAGCGCCTGCGTGAGCACGTCCTCGACGGTCTCGGGGCGCAGGAACTCGAACACCGCTTCGAGCGGAAAGGAATGCTGCTCGCCCAGGGACAACACGATGCCGTTATCGGTTGCGGCAGCTTGCAGCTCGAAGTTGAAAGTCCGGCAGAAGCGCTTGCGCAGCGCCAGTCCCCAGGCGCGATTGACGCGCGCGCCGAACGGGGCGTGCAGCACGAATTGCATGCCGCCGCCTTCGTCGAAGAAGCGCTCGGCTACCACGTGGCCGGAAGCGGGAAGCGTGCCGAGCGCGCGCGTTCCGGAGAGCACGTATGCGACGGCCTGCTCCGCACCGAGGCGGTCGAGGCCGCATTCGCCGAGCAGCCAGCCTGTCTCGGGCGCAGCTAGGATGTCTGTGCGCAGCCTGGAGACTTCGGCAGACAATTCCGCGGTCCGGCCGGGCGCTTCGCCGTTCCAGAACGGAATCGACGGGGCGGCTCCGTGCGCATCTTCCACGCGAACCCGTCCGGATTCGACGCGGCGTATGCGCCACGAAGTGGTGCCCAGCAGGAACACATCGCCCGCCATGCTTTCCACCGCGAAATCTTCGTCCACGGTTCCCACCGTCGCGCCCTCGGGCTCGGCGACCACCAGGTAGTTGGCGTTATCCGGGATGGCGCCGCCGGAGGTGATGGCGGCCAGCCGCGCGCCGCGCCGTCCACGCACACGGTGGTTCACCTGGTCGCGATGCAGGTATGCGCCGGCGCGTCCGCGAGCGGTGGCGATGCCGTCGCTCAGCATAGTGAGGATGTCGTCGAAATCACGGCGGTCGAGCGCACGGTAAGAATACGTGGACCGGGCCAGCGCGAAAAGCGCGTCCACGCTCCATTCTTCGGAAGCGCAAGCAGCTACAATCTGCTGCGCAAGTATATCGAGCGGTGCTTCGGGGATCTCCGTCCGGTCGAGCGCGCCGGAGCGAATCGCGCGCACCACCGCGGCGCACTCGATCAGCTCATCGCGCGTGGTGGCGAAGATGTGCCCTTTCGGCCGTGCGCCGACCCAGTGGCCCGACCGTCCGATGCGCTGCAACGCCACCGCGATGGAGCGCGGCGAGCCAATCTGGCAGACGAGATCCACCGTACCGATATCGATGCCCAGTTCTAGAGAGGCGGTCGCCACCACTGCGCGCAATTCGCCGCCTTTGAGCCGCGCCTCGGCTTCCAGGCGCAGGCGGCGCGAGAGGCTGCCATGATGCGGCAGGACAGCCTGCTCGCCGAGCCGCTCGGCAAGCTGATGCGCCACGCGCTCGGAGAGCCGGCGCGTGTTCACGAATACCAGCGTGGTGCGATGCGCGCGGATCAAATCGGCAACGCGATCGTAGATCTCGCCCCACATTTCGTTGCTGGCGACCGGCCCCAGCTCGTCCCGGGGAACCTCGACCGCCAGTTCCATATCGCGGCGGTGGCCCACGTTGACGATGCGGGCTGTTTCGCTCAAAAACCGGGCCACCTCTTCGATGGGTTTCACGGTAGCCGAGAGGCCTATGCGCTGCGGCTTCGGACCGCCGGCAGCCGCGACCAGCGCGTCGAGGCGCGCAAGAGTCAGGGCCAGATGCGAGCCGCGCTTATCGTCCGCCACGGCGTGGATCTCATCCACGATGATGGTGCGGGTGGTGCGCAGCATATCGCGCGGCCTCTCCGCGGTCAGCAGGATGAAAAGCGACTCGGGCGTGGTGACCAGCACGTGCGGTCGCTCTTTGCCCATCCGTTGGCGTTCCCACACGGGCGTGTCGCCGGTGCGGACCGCGGAGCGTATGGGAGCCAGCGGAATCCCTTGTTCGGCCGCCATCGCCGCGATTTCCGAGAGCGGCACTTCCAGGTTGATGCGGATATCGTTGCTCAGCGCCTTGAGCGGCGAGACGTAGACCACTTCGGTCTGGTTCGGCAGAGGGCCGAGGCGGGCGGCGCGCACCAGGCGATCGAGGCACAGCAGGAAGGCGGCCAGCGTTTTGCCGGAGCCGGTGGGCGCTGAGATCAGGATGTCGTGGCCTGAGCGGATCTCCGGCCAGCCGAGGAGTTGGGGCTCGGTCGCGGCGGCGAAGCGGCGGGTGAACCAGTCGCGCACCAGTGGATCGAACTCGGCGAGGGGAGAGGGTGCCACTTCATCTATTTTAGCGGCAGCGGGAGGGGGACGCCGGAAAGGGTTGTTTCCTGAAGTCGAGGTTGCTCTTGAAGGTTATCTGGACAGGGCCATCGTGGGACGTGTTGCGGAACATGCTTCTTCAGAGTCGCTCTCGCAGAACGCGCTTAACGTTACGCCCGCCGCGAAGCACGGCCATGATGCGGATCGGCTTCACGTCCGGCAGATATACAATCAAGCACGAGTACATTGGAAAAAATCGGACAGGGCGCTTGGTGAGATCTGGCCGAGTATGTCCCTTACCCGGCATCCGTCCCAGCGATGCGAACAACTCATAGAACTCGCCTTCGATGCGATTAGCCAGTTCCACGCTGTCGTCTGCAATGCGGCACCAGATTTCAAGAAGATCGTTCTGCGCCTCGGCGGAAACCTAGTAGAGCGGCGTCATCAGCGCCGTTTACGAAACCATGCCGCCTTGCGTTCTTCCATGTCGGCTTGCGACTCCTTGGCCGAGAAGAATTCACCGCGGTCAAACTGCCCGAAAGCCCGCTCAATTTTTTCGGTTATCTCAGCCTTGTGATCAAGGAGCCACTCCTCTTCGGAGTGCAACATTCGCAAAGCCCGCTCGATGACCTCATCCGGGCTCTGGTAGGCGCCCGTCTGCATGGCCTTGGCGATCAGTTTTTCATTCTCCGGTCGAAGGGTAATCGTCATACGCACCTGCCTGCTATTGTCGCAATCTCTGAGGCCTGTGGTGTTCTTGAGGGCTGCCAGGGCAGGGGCCGGGACGCTGCCCATCTACTCCCGACTTAGCAGCGCCAGTTCCTTCGCGCGGCGAACCACTTCCGCGCGGTCCATGTCCTTATATTTGGGTGGCAACAGGCCGCGGCTGGTGCATTCCAGAACCGCCGCCAGATTCTGCATCTCGATCTCCGTGGGATAGGATGGCGGGATAAAATCTTCGAGCGCCGATTTCAAGTCATCCAGATCGATGGCCGTCTTGTTTCCCAGCACGGAATTCATGCGCGCGCGGGTCAGCACAGCTTCCACGTCGGCGCCCGAGAGCTCGCCGGAGTGATCCAGGAAAAACTTCTCCGCATCCGGCGAGGGCAGCTTCGTGCCGGTCTTCCTTTGCATGGCGCGCAACATCGCCAACCGCTCGTCATCTGTATCGGGATAGAACAGCGCAATGTGCTCCTCGGCGCGTCCCTGCCGTTTCAGGTCGACCGGCAGCAGGTCCGGACGGCTGGTGAGCAGGAACCAGATCACTTTGCCGCGCAGCTCCGTGTTGCCCATGAATTGCGCGATCTGCGCGAAGACCCGGCTGCTGACGCCGCTGTCGCCGGACATGGAGCGGTTGCCCAACTGCGCGTCAGCTTCGTCCACCATCACGGCGATCGGGCACATGGCCTGCAGCAGATTCAGCACTCGCTCGAGGTTGCCCTCGGTTACGCCTTGCCACATGCTGCGGAAATTCTTGAGCGCGACCACCGGGATGCCTACTTCACCCGCGAAACAGGTGGTCAGAAAAGTCTTGCCGGTGCCCACCGGGCCGCAGATCACGTATCCCATGGGCAGCACGTCCGTGTTGCCCGAGCGTATGGCCGCGGCCGCGTCCTGCAGTTTCTTCTTCGCCGGCGCATGTCCGGCCACCATCGACAAATCGAAACGGCTTTGGATGAACTCCAGCAGGCCGCCGGATTCGGCTTCGATCAGTTCCTTCTTCCGCTGCGTGAGGAATTTGGTAGTCAAGGGCCGCTTGTTCTGCACGGCCTGGGAGATCATGGACTGGAGTTGCACGCGTTTGAGGCCGGCGCCGAGCTTCGCGAGCGCGGCATCGGTTACGTCGGAGCCGGGCGGCAGAGGCGACGCAGCCAGTTGCGCGCGAATGAACTCGAGCCGCTCGTTCTCATCGGGCAGCGGGATGCGGATGGAAGCCACGCCGGGGCTTTGCACGATGCCTTGGTTGAGCTCGATCTGGTTTTCCGCGATCAGGCAGATGGTGACGTCGGCCCGCAAGAATGCCGGGTTTTGCGCCCAGCGTTTCAGAATGACCAGCGCATTGCGGTCGTCCGCGGGCATGCTGGAGACATCGCCGGCAGGCGCAATGGTCTCCGCGAAATCGAGGATCAGGGCGATTTTCTTGCCGTCCGCGATTCGCAGGCGCAGATAATTGTCCAGGATGTTCAGCACCCCGTCCGGATTGCGCGGCAGCGACTGCGCATAATTGGTCTGATGAAAACTGTCGTAGCCGGCGAGCGCGTTGCGAAAGTCGGACTGCATATCGGGACGCGCGAAGCTCAAACCTCCGCCGCGGTCGTACGTCAGCACCAGGTCGCGGCGGCCGAAGAGAGCCTGATTGAGGAACTGGAGCATGGGAACGTATTCGACAGCGCCGCCGCCGCGATCGAGCGGCGCGAGGTCGCGCACATTGCCGTAAAGCACGAATACGGAGAGCGTGCGCGAATAGTATTTTTCGGAAAGCGCTTGCGCCCAGTCGGGCATGAGCGGCGGATTCGGGGGCGCGGTGGCCATCGCGTTCAACTCCCGACCCTGTTGCGCGGGAAAGTCTGGCCACCGGAGTCGACGGTGTCCGTGGGAAGCGGCGCGATGCCGTTCATCTCCGGCACGTTATTGAAGATGTTTTCAACCTCGCGGACCGTTTCCTCCGTCTGCTCCACATCCTTTACCAACCCTTCCAGATGTTCGCTCAGTTGTTGGGGATCGCGCATAGTGACCGATTGATCCTTGATGAGCCCCAGCACATCCTCGACGGCCGCGCACTGCGCATCGATCACCGCGCAATTCTCCTGGATCTTATGAAATTTCTCGATACGCTTGTTCAGGATCTCGACGCGCTTGCGATTGATTTCCTGCACTTTGGGCGAGTCGGAATCCTGGGTCTTTTGCAGGTTCGCCAGTTCGCGCTGGACGGTGTTGAGATCGGTGGTGCGCAGGTACTCGCGATGCTGCCAGGCGGCATGCAGCAGCCTAACGTACCCCTGCAGCAGGCCCTGCATCCTTTCTTCCATCTGGTCCGCGAAGATTTGCGAAGTGGTGGAGAGCCGGCCGTAGTTCTGGCGGATGGCGTTGCAGATGGTATCCAGCTTGGCGTACCGCACGCGCATCTCCTGCGGGATTTCCTGATACATGGCGTTGAGGCGCTGGTCGTTGCGGCGCTTCTCTTCCGCATATTTCCAGGAGCGGACCAGGCGCTGGAATCGGGGGTTGTGCGGCACCATGCTCAAATACATCAACTCAAGCCCCGCGCCGAGCAGCAGCGGCAGGGCGCTGCCGGACACCAGGGCGAAGCCGGCGATACCGGCCAGCGTGATCCAGTTGTACTGGAGCTTGGCGGCCTCTCTGACGTAGTTGATGTCCGACCTGGTCGAATCGTCCTGCGGCATTAAATGCTCACTCGCACCTGACCCTTCCCGGGCGCGCTACGCAAGCAGGCGAGCACATGCTGCTGCATCTCATGAAACTCCGCCGCTTGCCGGATGTCCGGGGAACGCGGCCGCCCGAACGGCACCGGGACATCTTCCACAATAGTACCCGGACGGGCGCTCAGAATGAAAATGCGATCCGCGAGGTAGATGGCTTCATCGACATCGTGGGTGACAAACAGGATGGTGCTGGCGGTTTCGTCCCAGACGCGCAGCAGGAGCTGCTGCATGTCGCTGCGGGTTTGGGCGTCCAGCGCGCCGAAAGGTTCATCCATCAGGATCACTTGCGGCCGGTTGGCCAGCGTGCGGGCGATCGCCACGCGCTGTTGCATGCCGCCGGAGAGAGTATCGGGGTAGGACTTTTCGAAGCCGGCGAGGCCCACGGCTTCGATCAGGTGCGCCACCACCGGGTCGCGCTCGGCGGCCGGCACGCCATTGATGCGCGGGCCGTAAGCTATGTTATCGGCGACTGTCAGCCAGGGGAATGACGTGTACTTTTGGAAGACCATGCCGCGATCGCGGCCGGGGCCGTCGACCGGTTTGCCGTTCACCAGAATCTGGCCCGAGTCGGGACGGTCGAGTCCGGCGATCATGCGCAGCAGCGTGGATTTTCCGCAACCGGAAGGACCCAGCACGACGCGGAATTCGCCGATGTCCCGGCCGTCGGAGGAGAAGGCGTCTTCTACCTCGAAGCTCACGTTGTGCAGTGCTTCGATGCGGTTCCCGTGCGGGCCGGTGAAAGTGCGGCAAAGGTCGTGGACCGCGATCTTGGTCTTAGTCATGGACTGACCTCAGCCTCAGCCCTCGTTTCTGCCTTTTGCCTAATGGCGCAAGCTCGTGGCGCCGCGGCAAGCTAAAGCTTGCGCTACTTTGCATGGGCAGCTTTCACTGGAGCGCCGGTACCCACCGCGGCCACGGGCTCCGAGGCTGGGCGGGACACTCGGCGCCATGGAAACAAGCGCGCCTCCAGAAATGTCAGCAGAAACCGGAACAGGAATGCCGCCACACCGATGGCGATGATCCCGGCGTACACGCGCTCGAAGTCCAGCACTTTGCGCGCGGCCTCCACCATGTAGCCGACCCCTTTGCGCGCATTCACCATCTCCGCCAGAATCACGTACGTCCAGCCGATGTCGTACAGGATGCGGAACGAGCTGAAGATCGAAGGAACGGATGCGCGGAACAGCAGCCACAGGATGTGGCGGCGCTGCGCACCGAGCGTCCAGGCCGTCTCTAGCAGGCTGTCATCCACCTTGTTCACTTCCTCCACCACCACGGCCAGCAGGTAAAAGAACATGCCAAACCAGAGGAAGGCGATTTTCATGGATTCGTCCATGCCGAACAACGCGATGAAAGCCGGCAGGAATGCCGTTATCGGCATGGAACGCATGGGCGCCGCGACCGGGTTGATCAGATCGTGCACCCAGCGGAAACTGCCCATCAACAGGCCCAACGGAACGGCGATCACCACGCAGATCGTAAAGGCCTGGGCGATCCGCCACCAGCTTTTGACGACGTTGCCGAGCAGGTCGTATTCGGTCCAGAGCCGGAAAAATGCGCGCATCACGCCGATCGGGTTGGGCAGCGAAAACGGCGGCAGAATGTCCCAGTGGGTAAGCCCGAACCAGGCTGCCAGGACTCCAGCCCAAGCCACGACGGCCAGAATCATCCGCGCACGGCGCGAGATATCTTTGCGGATGGTGAAGAGAGCCGGCCCCACAACCTAGGCACCGGGATTCGGATACACCTTGATATCGGTGCGCCGGTTCTTTTCCCGGCCTTCCGGCGTGGAGTTGTCGGCGACCGGGTGGTCGGGCCCGTTGCCGGCGGTGCGCATACGGGTCCCGGGGAATCCGTATTTGTCCATCAGGTATTGCTTGACTGCATCTGCCCGCTCGTGGGAAAGCTCGAGATTGCGCCCGCGCGCGCCGGTTGCGTCGGTATTGCCGTCGATGTCCACCACCGTGTTTTCGTATGCTCTGAGAAACTCGCCGATCTCATCCACTACGGCCCGCGAATCCAGGCTCATCTTGGCTGAATTCGTCTCGAAATAAATGGAGCGGCGCTGCGTCGCGATGGGAGTGGCGCCTTTGGCAGGCTCCTTGTATTCGATGGGCGGCTCCGAAGAGGCTACCGGAAATTTCCCGCTCAACTGGTCGATGAAGCGTCGGTCGACGCTCGACTCCGCATCGAAGGTGCGCTTGATGACGCGATCCTCGCGGTACATCTCCTGGGCCATTTTGAAGATATTGTTGTAGTCGGAATCCGCGCCACGCGTGCCGAAGAAGGCTTTATTATCCGCATAGTCGGCCAGTTTCACGCCGCCCAGCATGGTCTTGGCGAGATCTTCGGGGATGTTGAAATCCTTGATGGTGCCAATCAGTGTGTACGCCCGGTTGGGATGCGACTTGATGAACTCGACGCCCTCCAGCCAGCCCTGCGCCAGCTTTACTACCGTCTGCGGGCAGCGGGAGGCGAATCGATCGCTCACCACCAGAATGTCGGCGATCAAATGGTTGGCAATGCGGGTGTCGTAGATTTTCTTGGATCCGGCGCGCTTGGTAACCGCGTCGCTCATGTCCGGATCCCACGCCACGGCCGCGTCCACTTTCTGCTGTGCGAACAGAGTGGCCGGCTCGATGCCGTCCTTGGTGTGCACGGCTTTGGCGAAGATTTCGTTGCGTTCCTCGGTGCTCAGGCCCGAGCTTTTCAGGCCGTTCCACAACAGGAAATGGGAAGGCGTGTAAGGCGCGAAGGCGATGGTCTTGCCGGCCAGGTCCTCGATGCTGTTGATGCCCTGCTTTCCAATCACGCCATCGGCGCCGCGCGACCAATCCACCATGAAGAAGGCGTGCGCCCCGAATTTCTTGTCCTGAAACTGGGCGTAGTCTTTCGCCCAGACATCCGCGGTGGTGAGCATGACATCCACGTTGTCGGTGGCCAGCGCCGCCGCGCCTTCCGTCCAGTCGTCGATGATTTTGAAACTCACCTTCAGGCCCGACTTGTCGTAGATGGAGCCGGACGCGGTATCCAGGCCGCCGTTGGCAACCAGGCCGGCCGCGCAGCCGACCCAGATATTCACCCGCACGCGCGCGTTGTCGCAGCTTGCATCGCTGGATGCCGCGACCGGCAACGGCTTGGTGGTATCGACGGGCTCGCTGGGAGTCACGCTTGAACGCGAGCCGAGCACACTCTTGAAGTTCACCACGCCGTATCTTTGGAGGCTGTAGCCCACCAGGCCCAGCCCGACCAGGAATATAAGGGCCCATCCGCCCTTCTCGATTTTCACAGCCATAATTTACCTCAGGCGCTCTTCTCCGCCTCGCGCGCACCGATGGTCTTCTGCTGCGCGGCTTCCGGCGCGGCCTCCGGCGGCACGATGCCCATCTCCACCTTGAATTGTTTGACCAGTTCGTTCGCGCGCAGCTTCTCCACTTCTTCATCGATCTTGACCCGCTGCTGATCGACATTGCCCATGGCCATCTCCATGCGGGCCTCGTTCACCGCGGTAGTCTCCTCGATTTTGCGCACCATCTCGTCGTGCGTGGCGCTGATGCCCGAGACGTCGAACTGCTCCATCACGTCCGCGACTTTCTTCTGCCACTGCGACCGGCGGTAATCGGCGATGGCGTTCAGGGCCTCGTGCGTCTTGCGGTCCTTCTCCATCATGAACGCTTTCTTGACCGCCATGGCTTTGTCGAACGCCGCGCGCGCGGTGGCGAGTTGCCCTTGTGTGCGGGCCTGGGCGCTGCGCACCTGTTCGAGTTGCACGGCAAAGGTGCCGGCCAGGTCGTCGCGCCCGGCTTGAATGGCCGCCTTGGTTTTCGCCGTCAGATCGTTGATGTCGTTCTTGTACTTGGCCTCCTCCCTTTCGAGCAAGGTGGCGTTGGCCTTCACCATGGCGATCGATTCGTTCATGCGCGGAACCTGGTCGTTCATGTCTCGAATGTTCTGCTCGAGAATGATCTCCGGGTTCTCCGCTACCGAGATGAAGAACCCGAAAAAGGAACGGAACATGCGGGACAGCCGCCTAAACATAAGCAATTCCTCTCTTTCCGGCTACGAGCCCGCAGATTTCGGGGGCTCGGGCTTACTGCCTGCCTGCGCACCGCGCGACGCAGCCGCAGCGCCGCCGGTAGTGATCGGATTTTCGGCCACAAAATAAGAAACGGATTCGGCGATTTTTTGTTCCTCTTGCTGCTTTTGCAGCCGCCAGGCGTAGAAACGTTCTTTCTCTTTGGCCACTTCGTCGCTGTTGGCCTGTATACGGGCCTTGTGCTCCTGGATCATACGGTCTAACTCGGCCTGTATCTGGGCACTGTCCTGCGCCTTGCGCGCCGCCAGATCGTCCAGGGCCTTCTGCTGCACGCGCTCGAAGCCATCCAAGGCGCGATCGCGCTTCACGGCGTCTTCAATGACTTCCTCGATCTTGACGCCGGCCGCATCCAGCGCCAGCAGGATGGAGTTCTTCTTGACCTCCGCCGGAAGCGTGCGAATGCGCTCGCTTTGCAGCATCTCGGTGACCTTCATTATGGTATAGCCGTGCGCGGGAGACTGAATTTCCGCGGCGCGATAGATCTCGTCGAAGCCCGCCGCGGCGCTTACCGGGCTAGAAAATTTCGGCTCGGCGGCCACGGAAGAGGCGATCTCGGCGACGGTTTGAGCAGGACTCCGAGGTGTCGGAGCGCTCGGATCCGCCGGGTCGCTATCCCTCTCCGGTTGGTCCACCGAGAGGAACAAGTTGTACCATTTCTTACTAATACAGGCCTCCGGACGATCAGTGTAGCATGACGCACGGCTTTGAAGGCTATTATGTCCGAAAATGGGGCGCGCGTGGGGGGCGATTCTGTCTCCGGCGCGCCACGAGAAACGGCGCGGATACCCCCGAATGTGGGTATATCCTTCTTAGATTTGCAGGGGTATTGTTTGGGATCATATGCGCGTGATAGACCTGAACCATGGGTTCACATAAGGCCTCCCCCCGCGACCCGCATTCAATACACAAAGCACTGGCGGATCTCTACTCGCGCCGCTCAGTCGTCGAGAGCCTCATACGCTCTCTCGAGAGTTATGCCGAGTGCCAGGCCAAAGCTACGCACCGCGGACGCCAAAAATGCGCTTGATTTTTTCCGCCAACGCTTCGTAGCTCATCGCGCCTGGATGGTACAGGCGCACAACGCCGCTGCTATCGAGCAGGACCAGCGTGGGCGTGGTGCTCGCACCATACTTTTGGAAGTTCTCCGCGCTGATGGGGACGGGCATAGCGGCCAGCGGCGCATAATACTGCGTCCGGACCTGGTCGATATAGCGCGTCTCCTGTTCCGGAGTGGCGTCGCTGGCGGCGGTGTAGCCGTATAGCTGCGTTGGCCCCACCAGCACCAGACCCCTTGGGCCATACTCCTGCATCAACCGCGCCAGGATAGGCGCCTCCGCCTTGCAGTCCACACACCAGTGAGCCCAGAAGAATAGCAGCACCGGATGGCCTTTGAGAGCGGTAAGCGATCGCGGCTGCGGCCCCAGCCAGTGGCTCACGTCCAGGGCAGGCGCGGGCTTACCCTCCAGCGTCAGCATATTGATGTTTTTCTGAATGCGGGGCGACAGCGCCGTGCTCCGGTAGGCAGCCAGTTCCGTTCGTAGGAACCCGATCGCCTCCGGGCGGTTGCCGCTCGCGGCCAGCACCGCCGCGTGTACCTCGATGGCGGCGCCGAGCGCGATTTCCAGTGACGGCGGGACCGGGCGGCCCGCCAGCGCTTTCTCAATGAGGTCCCGGGTCTCGCCGGCATAGCCGTCCGCCCGGTCGTATTGCTTGGCATCCAACGCGCCGCGCGCCAGCCAGGAGAGCGCCTCAAGCATCTCCGGCGTCACGCCCACGGCTGTGCGGTAGCCTTGTATTTCGCGCTCGGCAAGCGTAAAGTTGCGGGCATCGGCCGCGGTGCGGACGCTGTCCACAAGGTTGGCCGCCAGGGCCGCATGCCCCAGCGCCAATACCAGGGCTGCCGCGCGCGCCGCCTTCATGATGCCTGCCAGGCGGGCTGTGCGCGCAGCAAATTCAAAAACGCCTGCGCAGCCAGGTTGAACTTCTTGCGCTTGCGGTGTACGATGCCCAACGGCCGCAACAAGCCCGGAGCGTGCAGCGGAACGGAAACCAGGCGGCCTTGCGCGATCTCGGTCTGCATGGTGCGCGCCGGCAGAATACTGATTCCCGAGCCCAGCGCCACGGCTTCTTTGATGGTTTGTATATTGTCGAACTGCATTACCGTCCGGACCTCCACGCCCTGCTCGCGAAAGAAGCGGTCCAGTTCCCGCCGGATCATCAGGTCCTCATCGAAGCCGATAAAGTCCTGACCACTTAGGTCCGCGGGCTGCAACAGCGTCTTGGCGGCTAACGGGTGCTTGGGTGCTACGGCTACCGCCATCTGCTCCTTGCGCCAGGGAATCACCGCCAATTCGCGCTTCGCCACCGGATAGCTAACCAAGCCCAGGTCCGCGTGATCCGCCAATACGGCTTCGTAGATCTTGTCCGGCCGCAGATAATCCACGTGCAACTGCGCCTGCGGATGGCGCAGCTCGAACTGGTCCCGTAGCCGAGTCATTTCCGACAGGCCGATAGAATAGATGGAGGCGACTCGCACGGTCCCTTCCGCACTCCCCTTGAATTTTTCGAGCGCTACTGTGAACTGCTCCTGGCGGCGGAGGATGTCGCGGCAGAAGTCCGCGTAGAGGCGGCCGGCGTCGGTTAATGCGAGCGGCCGTGTGCTCCGGTCGACCAGTGCCAGTCCCAGGCGGCGTTCAACTTCCTGGAGATGCTGGGTGGCTGCCGACTGGCTGATGCCGCAGTGTGTGGCTGCCCGGCTGATGCTTTTGGTCTGTGATATTTCTCGGAAAAGCTTAGCTTCGGAAAGGGTCAACGATTCGATTGTAACATAAGCGCAGCTTATGACGCGGGGTGGTCGAGTTTCAGATTCAACATGACGTCGTCGTGCGTCTCCCGGCGCAGCCCGCAGCGGGCGTAAAGCGCCATCGCCGCCCGATTGGATTGATTGGTCAAGACCCACACCTCGGAGGCCCCTGCGCCGCGCGCTTCAGCGATGAACGCTTCCACCAAAGCCCGGCCGATCCCCCGCTTCCGGCATTCCGGACGGACGTCGATTTCGTATAGCAGGAATTGCGGCTCGCGCCGCTGCGGAGGCCGCAGAGCGTAACCATTCAGACTGCCAGCCACCCGGTCGCCTTCCACAGCGAGGATCAGATAACGCGCCGGATCGGTCAGGAAGTCGAGCATGGCGGCCTCATCGCATAGCGCGCGGCCATGCAATTCCACGATGGCTTGGCGCGCCAGGTTGCGATCCGCTTGCCGGGCGCGCAAGATTGTGAAGGTTTCGCCGGAATGCTCAGCCAAGCTCCATTGTAGGACCGTACAATAGTAAAGAAGACCTCGCAGGTTCGCTATGTTCGAAATCCTCGAGCATCCGGCAGATATCGGATTTCGCGCGTTTGGAGGCACTCTGCCGGAGTTGTTCGCGAACGCGGCGAAGGCCATGCTCTCCATCGCCTGTGAGTTGGACGACGTCGCGCCGAAGGCCGAATTTGCCATATCGGCCACGGGCGCCGATTACGAATCGCTGCTGGTGAACTGGCTCAGCGAAGTGCTGTACTGGTTCGACGGAATGCGTATCGCTCTCCGCGAATTTCAAGTGACGCACCTCGAGCCGGATAGCATACGCGCGACGGCCTCGGGCGAGCGCCGCGATGCGGAGCACCATCGATCGAAACTCATCGTGAAAGCCGTCACCTGGCATCAACTGAAAATCGCCCGGGCCGAAAGCGGCTGGATGGCGGAGGTCTACCTGGATATTTAATGCCTGCCGGAATTCACATCGAAGCCATCGACGCGTTTCGCTACCGCATTCCGCGGGACGCAGGGCGCGGTATGCGCACCGACGTCGTGGTCTATGCCAGCGAAGCGCTGATGGCGCAGATACGGAAAGATCTGTCGCTGGAACAGGCCATGAATGTGGCGACGCTGCCTGGAATCGCCGGCTCCAGCCTGGCAATGCCGGACATACATCAGGGCTATGGGTTCCCGATTGGCGGGGTAGCGGCCATGGATGCCGCCGACGGCGTGGTCTCGCCCGGCGGCGTGGGATTCGATATCAACTGCGGCGTGCGCCTGGTGCGCACCACGCTATCGGCCGATGAAGTGCGGCCAAAGCTGCGCGAACTCGTCGATCAGGTTTTCCGCGATGTGCCGTGCGGTGCGGGCGGCGCGGGCTTCATCAAGATCGGCCCCAAGGAACTGGATCGCGTGCTGGCGGATGGCGCCGGCTGGATGGTGAAGAACGGCTACGGCGAAGAGCGCGACGCCGGGTTCGCCGAGGCCGGCGGCGCTCTGGAGGGCGCCGATGCCGGCGCGGTTTCCTCCCGCGCGAAAGAGCGCGGCATCCCGCAGTTGGGAACCCTCGGCAGCGGGAATCATTTCCTCGAAGTGCAATACGTCGAGGAGATCCACGATGAAGCCGCGGCGCGCGCCTTTGGCATCGTCAAAGGGCAAGTAGTAGTGCTGATTCATTCCGGCTCTCGCGGGCTGGGCCACCAGGTCTGCACGGATTACGTGGCCGAAATGAACAAGGTCATGCCGAAGTACAACATCACGCTGCCCGACCGGCAACTGGCCTGCTGCCCGATCCGTGCACCTGAAGGACAAGCGTACCTGGGCGCCATGTGCGCCGCCGCCAATTTCGCGTGGGCCAACCGGCAGGCGATCATGCACTTCTTGCGCGGGGCTTTTCGGCGGATCTTCGGCGAGAGTGCGCATCTGGATTTGATTTACGACGTGTGCCACAACATCGCCAAGCGCGAACGATATGAAGTGGGTGGCAAGAAGCGCGACCTGCTGGTGCACCGCAAAGGCGCCACACGCGCGTTCCCGGCTGGACACCGCGAGGTTCCCGCCGACTACCGGCACGTGGGACAGCCAGTCTTCGTGCCCGGCAGCATGGGGACCGCCTCCTGGGTGCTGGTGGGGGCCGAGGGCGCCATGCGCGAGACGTTCGGCAGCGTGTGCCACGGCGCCGGCCGGCTGATGAGCCGCACGGCGGTGCGCAAAGGAAAGGATGCCCGCCAGGAAACCAAGAAGCTGGAAGACGCGGGTATCCTGGTGCGCAGCGAGACGCGCGACGGTATTTTAGAGGAGTTGCCCGAGGCTTACAAGAACGTGGATGAGGTGATTGAAGTGGTCCACAACGCAGGGCTGGCGCGGAAGGTGTCGCGTTTGCGGCCGATGGGAGTGATTAAGGGGTGATGCATTGGTGAAGCGGATGGCAGCCGCGAGTCGATCCTATGCCAAACTACCGCACGAGTGCGTTGCGCCGTCTGAGAAACAGTTTCGGCCTTGTTGCCGTGGATGTCCGTGCTTCGCCCAGTTTGCCGCCTCGGACTTGCGGTTTGGTTAGGCCGGCGATTTGACGGCGAAATTCGGCGATCTCAACTCCGTAAGCCAGGTCGCACCCGGCGATTTCCTCGCGACCGAGGAGCGTTCAGCGACAGCGGTGCAAGATCACAACGGCGCAGTCATGTCGATATTTCCTACGGAACGCTTCGTATTGCGGCGGCGTCAATCGTGATGTACGCCTCCCGATGTACGCCAAGAAGGAAGTCGGCGGCCCTACCGTACAGTTAGCTCCGCCGGAGGCTGGTGTAAGGCCTCGCATGCTCTGCGGAAAATCGATAGGGTATACCCTGAATGAGAGGACCTGAAATGAAAGACAGGACCTGAAATGCCTACCAACGTTCTGAAGACGAGAGCACAAGGCCACTTGGCCCGCTGTGTGACCCTGGCCGCATGTGCGCTCTTGGCCCACGCTCAGTCGCCCGCCGCGGCTTCTGACGCCAGCACGAATACCCCTCCAAACACCAAAGATGTGATCCTGAATGTCACGGCGCTGGACGCCAAAGGTCACCCGGTCACGGACCTGACCACCGCCGATTTCCAGATTTTCGACGATGGCAAACCCCAGAACATCGCTTCCTTCAAGGCCAGCGGCCTGCAATCGGCCGCGGAGACCCCGACACCCACGACGTTGATTCTTTTCGACCTGCTGAATTCGATCCCGGCGCACCGGGGGTACATATCCACCCAGATCATCCGCGCCCTGGAGACCGTTCAAACGGGAGAGTCCGTCTACCTTTATCTACTGACCAACCACGGCGACCTCTATCCCATCCATGCTCTTCCGACGCCGCAGGGAAGAACGCCGGTGTCACGGGCCAGCGACGCGGAAGACGACAGAGCGCCGGCCAGTACCCCATGGACCCGACAAATCCATCCATTGCTCGATGAGGCGATCCAAAAGGTTTACGGGCTCAGGCCCATCGACGATCAGGACCGAGGCATCCGCTCCGCCGTGACGTTCCGGACACTGGGTGAACTGGGACGTCAATTGACGGATATTCCCGGCCCAAAGACTATCGTCTGGATCACGGCCGGGGCACCGAATTGGCTGCTGTACCCCTACGGGTGCAAGGATACGATATTCGCGGAGGGATCGAGACTCTACGCGGCCGGAAAATGCAGCAGTGACTGCGCGAAATGGCAAGGGGGCAACAAGTGCGTCGACTACACGCCCTTTTTGCAGCACTTCAGCGCGCAATTGGACCGAACCGGCGCCATCATGTACAGCGTTGAGGACACCGCCGAGGGTGCACTTCCACCCGCCGACCGCGGCACGCCAAAGGACACGCTCCAACAATTGGCCGATCTCACCGGCGGACGCATGTACACTGGCGGCGAGGTCGGAAAAGCGATCGCCCAGTCGCTGTCGGATGCCCGCGGGCGTTACCAACTCGCGTATGACCCGCCATCCCCGGATGGCAAGTTTCACAAGCTCCGTGTAGCGTGCGCCCGTAAGGGCGTCCGCATCGAGGCCGCGCGAGGCTATTTCGCGAATCAACCGTAGGATCACCGCACGTGGTGGGGCAGGCGCTTTTGCCTGCCAACCGTCTCACGGGAGTGCGCAAATGGCAGGAGAGCCAAGCTCGCCTGCGCTGGAACGAGTCCCGGCGCGACACACACGAGTGCCTGCGCCACCAACTTGGTCGGGTTCCACCACCCACACCTGCCTGCCGGCAAAATAGCGGATCAACTGCTGATTGCGGTCTTCACCCAGATCGTTGGCCCAGACTATCTTGGCGTGGTCGATATCGGCGCGGTTGTATACCCACTCGTCGTGCAGACTGTGTTTTGGCCCGTAATGTACAAACACCAGGTGGGTTCCGGGCGCCGATTCCAGTTGCCGGGCAATCGCGGCGCGCGGTGTCAATGGCGCGGGCGATCCGTAGATGTACCAGGGATGCAGCACGCGCAGTCCCGCTAGGGCGCTGCCGGCGAAAAGCCCGATCGCCAGCGCGCTTCCCCAACGGCGCCCCGCGGGCCGCCAGTGCGTCATGCGCAGCAGCCCCCAAGATGCCAGCGCCACGAACAATCCCGTCAACGGGGCGACATAGTGCGGCTGGATCTCCGGAAAAAGCAGGCTCCAGGCGAGGCAGACGGCCAGGAAAAGGCCCAACCGCCGCATCTTCCGGCTGGCGGAGAAGAGGGTGACCGCCAAAGGGATCGTCAGAGGATACCCCACATAGAGCGCCCAGATTTTCTTCAGATCAGCCCAGCGCCAGTGTCCGCGATGCGCCAGAGAGCGTACCCAGAGGTAGACGCGCTCTTGTTGCGGGGTCAGTCCCGGAGGCTCCGGAATCTCCTTCTGCCAGAAAAGCGCGGAGGGAACACCGTAGACCTTCTGGCTCAATCGGTAGGGGTGCAACAGGGGATCTCCCGTCACTCTCCAGTTGTGATAGCAGAACCCCGCAAAGTCGATGGCGACTGCCGCACCAATCACGACCAGCACCGCGCCGCGCCGGTTCCGCCAGACGGCGCGCAGGATCGCCACACCGGTGATGAGTCCCACGATGACGGACTCGTACGGCCGCGTGAACCAGACCAATGTCCAGCCCACCGCCAAAATGGCCGCGGACTTCAAGGCCCCGCGTGAGGCCGGCAAAGCGGCGCGCGAAGCCAGCGCTGGAAGAGCGCCGAACACCAGCGCGCCTCCCATGGCAGGCACGGCGCCTCCGTAATAGCTGTTCATCCAATACGAAGAGATGCCGAACACCAGGCTGAAAAGCAAGCCGCCGGCCCATGCCGCCAGGGGAGGCAGCCAGCGATACTGCATCCAGGCGACCGCGCCGCAGCACAAAACCATCGCCATCCACATCCCGTACCAGGGATTGCCCGTCAGCTTCCAGCCCGCCGCCAGGAAAACCGCCGTCCCCAGCGGATAGATGGCGGAATAAGTGGGCTTCTGGAACACATAGATCGTCTCGAAATGTTCCGGGTACGCGTGCGGAGGATTGGCCAGTCGCCCGTGCATCAAGGTATCGGCGGCCAGCAGGTTGACGTAGTCGTCGTGTATGGCAGGCGCCGGCGCCGGCGCAATCGGAAGAAGCGCAAGCCGGATGCACGGCCCCAGCAGCGCGAAGACCAGGATCCACAAGGCGCGGCGGCGTGCGCTTTTCCGCAGTGCGCGCCCAACCCGGGCCAGCCAGCCTGCCCGGTTCCGCCGGCCGGCAAGAAGGACGACAGCGCCCGCCAGCAGCCCCAACAGAAATTCGATCCACTCAGCCCGTATGGGGAAGTGGCGGATCACCGGATGCATCCACCCGGCAGCTTATCAGAATGCCGATCGGCTTGAAGTGCCGCTGGGTCGATGCTAGGTTCGGAACATGCGCAGACGCGATGTTATCAGCGGACTTGCGGCTGCCGCCACGGGCGCCGCTGGTTTCGTAGTGGGACGCCGCATGCGGCCGGAGTTGCGCCGCGTGGGGTGGAAGCCGGCGGCGTTGCAGTCCGAAATCCCGGCGCCGCGGTTCGAGCCTGACGCCTACCTCACCGCGGAGATGTGCCAACGCGAGCTCGGCGTTGCGGATCTGGAAGCCAGCGGCGGCGCACAGGTGATCGCCTATAACTTCCCCGCATGGCATCCGAGCCCGTTCATGGAACGCCTGTACGGAAAGAACTGGACCGAGTTCGATACCCTCAAGCGCGCCCGGCCGTTGTTTCCCGGCCACCAGCAGCCGAAACAGCCGCTTTGGGGGTACTTCAACGAAGCCGACCCGCAATGGGCCGCCAAGGAAATCGACGCGGCCGCCGACCACGGCATTCACGGCTGGATGATCGACTGGTACTGGCACGACGGCGTCATGTTCTATCAGGAGCAGCTCGAGAAGGGCTTTCTGGCGGCTCCGAACCGAAACCGCTTGCGGTTCGCCTTGATGTGGGCTAACCACGACTGGCGTGCCGTATACCCCGCGCACTCGCCCGACGAAGCCAAGATACTGCTCCCGCAAACCCATTCTCAGCAGGATTGCCTGCGGGTGGTGGATTACTGCATCGAGCATTACTTCCACCAGCCCAATTACTGGCGCCTGGGCGGCGGGCTGGTCTTCGGTATTTTCGATATCGGTCTAATGGCCCGCCAGCTCGGCGGCGCTGACGGCCTGCGGCGGGCCCTCGACGGTATGCGGGAACGCGTCGCGCGGGCCGGCTTGGGTGCGTTGCACATCCAGTCGAACAATGTGCACGGCCATCTGGAGAGCCGTTTCTCGGAGGTGGGCGTGAATAGCGCCACGTTCTATCACACCTTCGGCTGGAGCTACGGAGGCCGTGCGGCGGGAGGGCTGAGTCCTTATAGCGATGGCGCCGTCAACTCCATCCGGCAGTGGAAGCATGAGAGCGGCCGCTGTCAGGTACCGTTTTTCCCGGACTGCCCGGTGGGCTGGGACGACAGCCCGCGTTTTGGCGCCTCCGCCCACATGGTCGTGGAACGCTCGCCGGATCAGTATGAGCTGCTATTGCGCGCCGCGCGCCGGTTCACGGAAGCGCAGAACCCGCGGGTGATCTTCCTGTCTTCCTGGAATGAATGGACCGAAGATCACATGCTGCTGCCGGACGCGATCTACGGCTACAGTTACCTCGAAGCCGTCCGGCGGGTATTCGGGCCCGCGGCGCCCTCTTGAGTGCGCGGTGTCTGAGTGCCGGGCAAAATTCAGTTCGTCGGGCCCTTTCACCGCTCCAGAATTTTGTCCACCGCCTTGGTCAGTTCGCGAAATTCTTCGTGGGCAGGTGAACCGGGCGCGTACTCCGCGACCGTCAGCCCGCGAGCAACCGACTCCGCCACCACCACGCGCTGCCCGATGGGCGGCAGAACTTTCTTGCCCATACCCTTGAGCGAAGATGCCAACCCCCGCCCGAGATTGGTCGTCATGAGGACCTTCGAAGGCACGAACCGTATGCGCGGCTTCTTCGATCGCCGTTCCGCGCGCGCTGGAGCCCGAGCGACAATGCTTCCTTCAGCGCAAATAAATCGAGCGGCGACGGCCCGCACGGCAGCAGCAGAAGATCGGCCGCCAGGGCGGCCTGGTAGGCCACCTCGGGCATGCCCGGCGGCGTGTCGATCAGTACGATGTCCGCGTCTTTCTCCGCCTTGCGCGCCCGCGACCGCAAAGTGTCGGCGCCGCCAGTCGCTTTCTCGACACAGCTCGCCAGCATCCCTTCGCCTTGCTCCGCCCACGCTACCAGGCTGTGTTGTGGATCGGCATCGAGCACCGCCACTCTGCGCCCCATGGCGGCAAACTCCGCCGCCAGATTCCCGACAATCGTGGACTTCCCCACTCCGCCCTTGCGTCCTGCCACGGCAACGATGGCCATAGACAGTAATATAAGGCAAATCCGCACCCACTGCCTTCGCCGATTCCAAATCCGCACCGCCGCGCTCTTCTCCTCGTCCTCATCCCGCGTTACGGGTATGCTCTGGACCCACGCGTCTAAGATAGATAGCCGTTGTCGCCGCGTCGCCTTGGCTAGGGCCGGTAGCAGAATTCGCCGAAACTCGGGAAGGCAGGCGAAACCGCCTGCCCCACCACTGCGAATCAACAGTTTGCGATGTTTGGTGGGCGGCATTCAACCTGCCGGGACTTCTGCCACGGCTGATCGCCTTGGCTAGCCCTGTTCGCTTGCAAGGGCGCCCTTGCGGAAATCAGAACCCAGGCGGCCGCTCGGCCACCACCCCGAGGGTGCGCTCCAGCGCCAATCCAGCACGCCCCAGCGTGCCCTCATCGAAGAGTCGCCCGATCAGGGTTACGCCGTGGGGCACGCGGCGCGGCGGCGAGAACTTCGGGAGCGGGTTTCCGGGGTCCGGCGCCCAGTCGCTACGAGCCTCCGATACCTCGACAAAGCCCGCCCGCATGGTGAGCGAGGGATGCCCGGTGTTGTTGGCTATGGTGAGCATTTCGTCCCGCAGCGAAGGCACCAGCAGCAGGTCCACCTGGGAGAAGATGCGGCCCATCTCCCCCGCCACTTTGCGCCGGAACCGGTCGGCCTGAACGAAGTCCACTGCCGACAGGAACCGTGCTTGGCGGAAAATGTTAGGCCAGGCGTCGGGTACTTGCACCTTGAGTTGGTCCACGCCGCGGCTAAGCGTCAGTTCCTCGAACGCGGCGGCTCCTTCGGCGAAGAGGATGAGGTCCAGCGAGCTATACGGCCAGTCGGGAATCGCGACTTCCACCGGGACCATGCCTAGCTTTTTGACCGCCTCCAGGGCCGCGCGGTCCACATCGGTGGCGGGGCTTTCCTTCATCCAGCCGGGGAAGTAGCCCACGCGCAGACCCTGTATAGGCGCGCCGGCGTCGAAGTCCAGCTTGCTGGGCACGCTGGATACGTCTCCAGCATCAGATCCCGAGATGGCCTGCAACACCAGCATCGCGTCCTCGACACCGCGGGTCATGGGGCCGAGCTTGTCGAGCGACCAGCAGAGCGTCATTGCGCCGGTGCGCGGCACACGGCCGTAAGTCGGCCGCAGCCCGGTAATCCCGCATCGCATGGAGGGGCCCACGATGCTGCCACCGGTCTCGCTCCCGATGGCGAAGCCTACCAATCCCGCCGCGGTGGCCGCGCCTGGGCCGGCGCTGGAGCCCGACGAGCCTTCCTCGATCAGCCAGGGATTCATGGTCTGGCCGCCGAACCAGATATCGTTGAGCGCTAGTGCGCCCAGGCTAAGCTTGGCAACCAGCACCGCGCCCGCTTCGTGGAGGCGCTTCACTACCGCGGCATCCTCGGTGGGTACGCGGTTCCGAAAGGGCTCGGCGCCGTAAGTGGTGGGGATACCGGCCGTGTCGAGCAGGTCCTTGGCGCCCCAGGGGATGCCGTGCAACGGTCCGCGGTACTTGCCCGCGGCGATCTCCGCATCGGCCTCTTTCGCCTGCGTCAGCGCCAACTCGCGCGTGAGTGTGATGACGCAGCGCAGCTTGGGATTGAAGCGCTCCAGTCGCTCCAGATAAAGGTGGGTGAGCCGTTCCGAAGTGAGCATACGCTTCTCGACCCAGCGCGAAAGTTGCGTCAGTGGGGCGAAAGCCAGGTCCGCGTCGCTGGCAGGCAAGGGCCCTGGATCGGTTTGGCTGCGCATAAATCGGTCGTGCGCCAGGCCTAACTTCCGGCCGGGCAGCACCGGGTCCCAACGCGACGCGGGCGCCAGGGCCGGCTCCAGCGCCACCTTGCGCGGTCCTGTACGGCGTTCGTAGAGTGGCGCCATCGTCGTGCGCCAACTGCCCGCCGCCAGGGCACGCTCGCCACCACGCAACTCCACCTGCACGAGCTTCTCCGCTTCGGAGAAGGTGGCAGACGATACCTCAGGCCCTACAGCCGGAGCCGCGCCGAACGCGGGCGGCGCGCCGGGCGGCAGTTCGGCGGGCGTTTGGGCGTTGCTGCGGCGCGCGGCGGCCGTGCCCAACACCGCCACGGATGTATGCGTCAAAAATTGTCTGCGCGATTTCGACATGTGACCTCCGGCCTTTTCGTCCGTCTGGATCTGATAGCCTGATTTGAGACCCTATGCTCCGACAAAGATTCGCCCGTCCTTTATACCACCATTCCGCAGCCATGCTCCTGTTCTTTCTGCTGGCTGCCGCAGTCTGTGGACAAACCAAGTTGTTGCGCTTTCCCGACATTCACGATAATCGCATCGTATTTACATATGGCGGCGATCTGTGGATGGTGAGCGCCGCCGGTGGTACGGCTGCGCGCCTCACATCGCATCCCGGCGTGGAGTTGTTTGCGAAATTCTCACCCGACGGGAAGTGGATTGCTTTCACAGGGCAATACGACGGTGACGAGCAGGTCTACGTCATGCCGGCGGACGGCGGCGAGCCGAAACAGTTGACATTTTATCCGGCGCGCGGACCGCTGGCGCCGCGCTGGGGAACCGACAACCAGGTTTACGGCTGGAGCAACGACGGCCACTACGTCATCTACCGTTCTCTGCGGGATGGCTGGACTCTAGCGCTGAGCCGGCTTTATCGCGTCCCGGTGGATGGTGGGCCTTCCGAACCATTGCCCATGCCGGTCTCCGGCGCCGGAGCGTACTCGCCCGGCGGGAACCAGATTGTCTATTCTCCGCAAGCGCGCGACTTCCGTACGGAGAAGCGCTACAGCGGCGGCTCGGCCAATGAGCTTTACATTTTCGATACGGAAACGCACGCCGCCAAGAAAATCACGGAAGGTCCGCGAGCCAGCCGCGACCCTATGTGGATCGGCCAGCAGATTTATTACGACTCGGACAAAGACGGCCACTTCAACCTTTATGCGTACGACATCGCCACTGGCAAAACCCGGCAGGTAACGAACTACTCGCAGTGGGATGTGCGGTGGCCCAGCACCGACCGGCAGCGCCGAATCGTCTTCGAGTTGGACGGAGAACTGCATATCTTCGATGTGGAAACCGGCAAGACCACCGGCGTTTCGGTGCGCGTGCCGGATGACGGCGTAAACCGCAGGGCGAGTTACGTCTCGGCGGCGAATCTGATCGAACAGGTGGAACTCAGCCCGAAAGGCGAGCGAGTTTTGTTCGCCGCGCGCGGAGACATTTTTTCCGCACCGGTCGAGAAGGGTTACACGCGGAATCTCACGCATTCGCCCGGCGTTCACGACAAATGGCCGGCCTGGTCCCCGGACGGTAACCGCATAGCCTTTCTGTCGGATGCTAGTGGCGAGGAGGAGTTATATGTGGTGGCGCAGGACGGCTCGACGCCGCCGGAGAACATCACCAATGGCGGACACGCCTTCCGATATGAACCCAAATGGTCCGCGGATAACAATCACATCGCGTTCAGCGACAAGGATGGCAAGCTCTGGGTGGTATCGCTGACAGACCGCAATCCGCAAGAGATCGCGCATTCGACGGAGGGGCCCATTCGCGACTATGCCTGGTCGCCGGGCGGCGGCTATCTGGCTTTCAGCATGAACGATCGCCGCGGTTTTTCGGCGCTATACATTTGGACTCTCAAAGAAAACAAGCTGCGCCGTGTGACCAGCGGGATGTTCAATGAAGACTCTCCGGCCTGGCATCCCGGCGGCGATTATCTTTATTTCATGGCCAGCCACGAGTTTCACCCGCAGATCTCTCAAATCGAGTTCGATTTTGCGACCAATCGTTCGCGCGGTATCTTCGTTCTGGCTCTTCGGAAGGACGTGAAAAATCCATTTCCGATGGAGAGCGATGAGGTCAACTCTAAAAGCGCGTCCGAAAACGACGACGACAAGGATAAGGACGAAAAGGGCAAGAAACCGGAGCAGCCAAAAGACGGGGGTATCGATTTTGACGGGCTGGATCAACGCGTGACGCGCGTTCCGCTGGAGGCCAACAACTATTTCGGCTTGGCGGTGAAGAGCGATGCGCTGATTTACGGAATTGCGCCGGACCCTTATTACGGCCGGCCTTCGGACACCAAACCGTCCCTGCGCATTTTCGCGTTCAAAGATCGCAAAGAAACTGTCCTGGTCGACGACGCCGGCGGGTTTGCGCTCTCGCGGGATGGATCGAAGGTTCTCGTACATCAGGACCAGGCTTGGAATGTGTATGACGTTAAACCCGGCGGCGCGAAACCGGACGGCGCCGGTAGCAAGAAAACAGTCTCCACCGCGCAATTGATGCTGGAGAAAGACCCCGCCGCGGAATGGAAGCAGATCTTCAACGAGGTCTGGCGGCGGTACCGCGATTTCTTTTATGCGCCCAACATGCACGGCTACGACTGGGAAGCTTTGCGCCAGCGCTATAGCGAGCTTCTCCCCTATGTCGCGCATCGCAGCGACCTCAATTACGTGATCGGCGAAATGATATCGGAGTTGACCGTACAACATGCCTATATCGATGGCGGAGACATACAGATACCGCCGCGTCCGCATGCGGGCCTGCCTGGGGCGCGGTTTGAAGTAGAGCCCAGCTCGCACCGGTATCGAATCGCGAAGATTTTCCACGGGCAAAACGAAGAAGAAGTCTATCGTGCGCCTTTGACCGAAATAGGTGTGGACGCGAAGGTCGGCGACTATGTCCTGGCCATCAATGGCGAGGAGCTAACCACCGCTGTGGACATCTACAAACTCCTGCGGCACGCCGGCGATGCCCCGGTGATCATGCTGTTGAACAATACTCCTACGATGGCCGGCGCCCGCAAAGTCACATACAAGCCACTGGCGGCCGAGACTGACCTGTTGTATTTGGACTGGGTGGAGGGAAACCGCCAGCGCGTGGACGAACTCTCGCATGGGCGGATCGGTTACATGCACTTGCCGGATATGGGCGCGTCTGGCATTCGCGAGTTCATCAAGTGGTATTACCCGCAACTTCGCAAAGACGCGCTCCTGATCGACGACCGGGCCAACGGGGGCGGCAACATTTCCCGCATGGTGATCCAGCGCTTGAGCCGCACGCTGCTGGCTTTGACTTATCCGCGCACGATTGCCACACCGCAGACATATCCGGACAGTGTGTTCATCGGGCCAAAGGCAGTGCTGCTGGATGGCAACTCCGCTTCTGACGGAGACATCTTCCCCTGGATGTTCAAGACCGCCAAACTTGGGCCTCTGATCGGTGAAAGGTCGTGGGGTGGCGTCGTCGGGATCACGAGCCATGGACCACTCATGGATGGCGGAGGGGTGAATGTGCCGGAATTTGCGTATGCCACGGCGCAAGGCGAGTGGGCGGTGGAGGGTCACGGAGTAGACCCCGATATCGTGGTGGGCAACGATCCGAAATCTGTAATCGACGGCCACGACGCACAACTGGAGCGCGGTGTGGCGGAGTTGCTTAAGTCACTGGAGCAATCCAGCCCGAAGCTGCCCGAACACGCCCCGTATCCGGTCAAACTGAAATAAGGCTGTGGCGCACGCTGGCGTGCGCCACGTGTCAAAGGCTTACTACCAGCGTTTGCGGCCGAAGCCGCCGCCGCTGCTGGAACGTTCCGTCTTTGGACGGGCTTCATTGACGTTCAGCGTTCGGCCGTCAAAATCGGTGCCGTTGAGGGCGGCAATCGCTTTTTCACCCTCGTTATCGTTGGTCATCTCGACAAACCCAAAGCCCCGGGGTTGTCCCGAGTCACGGTCGGTGCAGATGTTGACGCGTTGCACGCTTCCGTGCGTTTCAAACAGAGATCGGACGGCATCTTCGGTCGCCCCAAAACTGAGGTTTCCGACGTAGATATTCTTCATGTGTTAAGTTTTCCTTTACTGACTTGAAAGCGGCTAATTAGGAAGGTGGACCAGCGTAGCAGAAAGCGCTAGAGAAATCGGCCTCTAATTGGCGAACATCAAATCCAAAGACAGTGTAACACACTTGGCTAGATTCTGGCAAGTTTGCCGCGAAGAACGATAATCGACGCCTTGGGAAGTTCGTAGAGAATAGCGGGGCCCGCAGCGGTGACAGCCGACTTGGATGGAGGGCCGTCAGGGGCTGCGTGACCGCTGAGCCGCCGGCCGCGCCCACCGCCTGCGGGAGGCGCCGTGCCGTCGGTCACTGGATCGGGGTGCCACTGGTATTCGGCCGGCCCGAAGACCACCCGGTCTACAGTTCCTGCGAAGAATCGATCATGCCCGGCGGCCGCATCGGTGAAGGCCATCCTCACCGAGTGATCGTGGTCCAGGTCCTTATTGATCAGCATAACGGACCATTGCCCATCGGGCCGCTCGATAGCGTAAGCCGTCACCAGGGTGTTCCCGTCTTTATCTTTCACGTCGCTCGAGACCTTGTAGAGTTTGTGTATGGTGTCGACCGGCTGCACCCATTCCTTGGTGATCACCTGCGTTGCCAGATACTGCGGAGGATAGGTTTTGACGCGGCTGTTTTCGTCTATTGGCAGGAAGCCGCCTCTGCCTTCCGTTGCGATGTAGTGAAAATAATAAGTCCCGCCGGCGCCCGCGGTCAGCATGGCTCCCACGTAATCGGCCAGCCAGAGGGCGCTCTTGACGGTGCCCGCTCCGCCGTCGTCGAGGTCGTTCCCTTCAGTCATGAAAAACGGCACATTCGGCGGCAGACCGTTGTCTTTCCAGGCTTGCACCACGCGATTCACATAGGCAGGCTCCCAGTAGAGCGAGCGCCAGTCGGCGCACTCCGTCCCGCCCATGCAGGGATAGTGCTCGAAAGAGAAGAATGTGAAATCCTGCAGGTGGCCGCGGGCCTTGAGATAGTCCACAAATCGCCCCAGGAACGAGACCCGGCCGTTGGCGTCCGCCCAGGAATCCACGTCGCCCGGCGTTCCCTCGAAAGCCGGCCCGCCCAGGGGCGCGTTGGGCACCAGCTTGTGGATGGCCTTGGCGAACTGTATGTACAGCGTGGCATAGTCTTCCGGCAGCACGCGCTGCCCGTCCGGCTCCTCGCCCATCTCGATCCATGAGATCGGATACTTCCGTTTGTAGAGGTACGCGATTTCGTTGGCCGCATCCTCGGGTATCGCGTAGAGAATCGCGATTGGGATCATGGCCGGAAGACCGCGCGTCACCCCGCAATTGAAGAAGAAGTCGAATCCGATCTGGTCCCCTCTTCCGTAATCGAGGTCTGAAGCGCCGTGCCACGGATCCACGGACGAAGGCCAAGTGATGGTCTGCTGACGGCTCGGCAGATGCTTGACGATGTCGGTGAAGTGGCCGCCGGCCGATAAGGTTCCGACGTAGAGTTCGTCGATCGCGTATCCCACGCAATTGCGCTTATCCTGGGCTCCATGCGCATCGCAAGTGTTCGACGATTCCGTCATCCAGATGCGCAGGTAGCGCACGGGAGTTTCCCAGCTCATCAGCTTTAGAGTGGGAGTCCCACCCTGGCCGTCCGTGACTGTGCCCATGGGGAAGGTCTGCCAGGCGCCCTTATTAATCCCTTCATAAAAGGGCTCCAGTTCTCCCGTCCAGAACTGCACGTAATAACGCTTCGCGTAAGGGTCGGCCCAGGCTATCTTGATGGCATTGACGTCCACCTTAGCGCCCAAATCGATCATGACCCACTGGGGGTGCAAGGAATCGGACTCGCCGGTGTAGGCTTCGGTCAGGTAGGGATTGCTTTTCCAATAGGATTTCGGATCGCCGTCGGTCAAGCGGGACCAGCCGTTGCCGTCGCCCAGAGTGGCTCCGCGGTGAGGGAGCGGGTACGCCCAGGAGTGTTGGATCTTCTCGTTGGTAGGCTCCGCGCTGCCCGTGAAATAGCCCTCCTGTCTGGCTGCATTGCTCCAAGTGCCACGTGCGTTCCAGTGCCACGCCTCGATCATCAATTCCGTGTTCTGGCGATAGGTCACGGTTTGCCATCCCGCGCCCAGAAGTTCCTTGAGGACCGGGTCGGTCAGCACCCTCTCGGTATGCTTCTCGTTCTCCTCCCTGGTGTTTCCACCGCGCAACCGGTCAATCGCCCCGCCCAGCGCCCGGAACGGACTGAACGAATTCACCACGTGGGACGGCGCGGCGTCCACTACGATATTCTGCGCACTGGCCGCAACCGCCAGCCAAAGGAATACGCCTATGCCAAGTCCGATTCCAGCAAGGCGCCGATGCATAACCGCTGACATAACCACCTCCTCGATTACCGCTCGGACAGGCAAGTGTATACCGTTGCCGCATCGGGCACAACCCTTTGCGGCGCGGAACTGCCGTGGCGGATCGCGCTGCCGCGCCCCAACGCATTTCTGGTAACCTAAAAACGTTAGAACGAGCAATCAGAGTATTCGTGTATCCCTGCTTCGCGGCGATAGACTAGCCAAAACGGCTCGCGGCGGTCAGTTTGCCGGGAGGACGTTGCCGATCCTTTTGCTGCTGAGTCTGACTCTCTTGGGCCAGTCCTTCGCGCTTGCCTCCCAAGACGAATCGCACCATGCGCCGGACCATTGCTGCCTGCTGTGTCACGTGGGGCCGCTGCCCTTCCTGCAGACAACCGTCTCGGCCACGGTCACACCCGTTTTCCGGATAGCTTGGCTGGCCCCGAACCCTAATTTCGAGCCTGCCCACCAAGGGCCGCTGGCCCCCAGTTCCTCGCGTGGACCTCCCGCCGCGTAGCTCCTCCCACTGTCCATTTGGTGGTCCGGCGCCGGTACGCGGTGCGGGTCCGTGTTTTCTAAAAGAGGAGAAGAGTTCGCCATGCAGACAGCATCGTCGTGCATTGGCATGCGGCTAATCCCAATCGCCGCATGTGCCCCCGCAGTTCTCTTAGCGGCGCTGGGGCTGTCCCAACTGGCTTGCGGAGAGTCGAAAAAGGCCGAAAAATCGGCGTCCGAGGCCAATGTGCAGCCCGGCTTTTTCACGGTGCCGCCGGATCAATTAGCGCATTTGAAAGTTGGTAAGGTGGCCACCGCCTCCTGGGGTGTGGCCATCCACACGACCGGCACGGTGGATTGGGACCAGGACCATACCACGCAGGCCATCACGCAGGTAAACGGGCCCATCACCCGGATCCTCGTGGATGTAGGCACGCCCGTCAAGAAGGACGAGCCGCTACTTTATGTCTCCAGCCCCGATGTGGCCAACGCCATCGCTACATACCGAAAAGCCCGCAACCGCGAGCAATTCAACAAACGAGTCATGGACCGCACCAAGGAAATGCTGGACCACGGAGTGGTGGCCGTCAAGGATTACGAAAGCAGCGTAGCGGACTACAACGACGCCACGACGGATGTCCAGAACAGCCTGCAGCCGCTGAGAATTTTCGGCATCACCGCGCAGGAGATCGACCAGGCGGAGAAGCAGGGCACCACCATCAGCACAGAGTTGGCCGTCCGGTCCCCCATCTCCGGAGTGATTGTGCAGAAGCTCATTTCGCCGGGGATGCTGATCGAAGCCGGACAAACGGTCTGTTTCCAGATCAGCGACGTTTCCACCGTATGGGTGCAAGGCCATATTTTCGATCGCGACCTGCCCACGGTAAGAAACGGCGATGCAGTCGAGGAAACCAATCCATCCTTCAACCGCACTTTCCATGGCTCCATTTCCTACATTGGGTCCTTCGTGGATCCCAACACGCGTACCACGCCCGTCCGTATCGTGACGGCCAACCCTGGCGGCCTGCTGAAGAAGGACATGTTCGTCGACGCGGTCATCCAAACGAGCCGGCGGAACAACATTCTGGTGGTGCCCGTGGCGGCGGTACTGCGCGACGACAAGAACGAGCCGATCGTGTACGTCCAGGCAGCGCCCGGCAAGTTCGCGCAACGTTCGGTAACCATTGGGCCGCAGCAGAACGGACTGGTCGAGATCGCCAGCGGATTGCGGGAAGGCGAAGACATAGTGTCCGACGGCAGCCTCTTCCTGCAGTTCGCCAACGCGATTCAATAGGGGCGTACACATAATGATCGCGAAACTAGTCTCCTTCGCCCTGCGCCAGCGATTCATGATCGTGATCGCCTCGCTCGCCCTGATGCTCTGGGGAGCGTTCTCTTTCCAGAAACTGCCGATCGACGCTTACCCGGACCTTTCGCCGCCGCACGTGGAAATCATCACGCAGTGGCCGGGCCACGCCGCCGAGGAAGTGGAACGGCTGGTCAGCATTCCGATTGAAATCGAGATGAACGGCATTCCTCGGCTGGAGGCGCTGCGCTCCATCTCGCTCTACGGTCTTTCCGCCATCGAGATGAATTTTGAATACGGCGCCGATCCGTACTTCGTGCGCGAGCAGGCGTTTGAGCGTATGGCCAACGCCAATGTGCCTTCCGGCCTGCAGCCCACCATCTCGCCGTTATTCAGCCCCAGCGGCCTGATTTACCGCTATGTCCTGCAGAGCCCGGATCGCTCGCCACAGGACCTGAAGGTGATCGAAGATTGGGTGCTCGAGCGCCATTACCGCTCGATTCAGGGGGTGGCGGACGATTCAGGTTTCGGCGGCACGACCATGCAATACCAAGTGCTGCTGGATCCAAACAAACTGTTCGCCTACGGCGTTACGGTCCCGCAAGTGACCCAGCAACTGAGCAACAACAACTCCAACGCCGGAGGTGGATTCTATTCCCAGGGCGGGCAGTTCTACTATATCCGCGGCTTGGGGCTGGTGCGCGATACGGCGGACATCGGGAATATCATTCTGCAGGAGAAGAACGGAATTCCGGTTTATGTAAAAGACATCGCCAAGGTGGAGATCGGTCACGCGCCGCGGCTCGGCCAGTTCGGATACATGCGGCAGGAAGAGGCGGTGGAAGGTGTCATCCTGATGCGCGTCGGCGAGCAGGCGCAAGTAATCCTGCGGCGCGTGGAAGACATGACCAAGGAACTCAACGAGCACGTGTTGCCGCCCGACGTGAAAGTCGTGCCGTATTACGACCGCCAGGGCCTGATCGAAGAGACCACCAAAACGGTGGAGAACAACCTTTTGCGCGGCATGCTGCTGGTGCTTGTGATCCTGGGCCTGTTCCTGTTCAGTGTGCGTACGGCCTTGATCGTCGCCGTGACCATCCCATTTGCTCTGATGTTCTCGTTCATCTGTCTGGACTGGAGACATATTCCGGCGAATCTCCTGTCCATTGGCGCCATCGACTTCGGCATCATTGTGGACGGCTCGGTGGTGATGGTGGAAAATATTTTCCGCGAACTGGCGGCCCGCCATCCGGAGGACAACGCCCTGGAGCCGTTTCACTTTATTGAAGTGATCCGGGCGGCGGCGCACGATGTGGAGCGGCCGATCTTCTACGCGATTGCGGTGATCATCGCCGGGTATCTGCCGATCTACGTGCTCACGGGACCTTCGGGCCGGCTCTTCCAGCCTATGGCGGACACTATGTCGTTCGCGCTCTTAGGCGCGCTGCTCTGCGCCCTCACACTGTTGCCCGTGCTGTGCTCCTTCTTTCTGAAGAAGCACGTGCATGAGCCGCGGGCGCGGCTCTACGAGGCGATCCGCGGCATATACGGCAGAATGCTGGGCTGGTGCCTGCGCAACCGGTTGATCACCGTGGCCGTCATTCTGGCGATCTTCGCCGCGTCGCTGCTGCTGATTCCATCCATCGGCGGCGAGTTCATGCCGCACCTGGACGAAGGCGCGCTGTGGGTGCGCGCCACCACGCCTTACACCATTTCCTTCGAAGAGGCTTCCAAGCTCTCGCCCCAGATTCGGAATATCCTGCTGAGCTTCCCGCAAGTGACCACCGTCGCCAACGAGCTCGGACGGCCCGACGACGGCACGGATTCGACGGGCTTTTTCAACAACGAATTCTATGTGGGCCTGAAACCCTACAACGACAGCGCATGGCATGGCCGCATCAGTACCAAGCCCGACTTGACGAAAGCCATCCAGCAGAAGCTGGCGGCATTTCCCGGCATCATCTTCAACTACACGCAACCCGCCGAGGACGCGGTGGACGAAGCCGAAACCGGATTGAAGAGTTCGTTGGCCGTGAAGATTTTCGGTCCCGATCTGACTACCCTCGAAGACAGGGCCGTGCAAGTGAAGAACATTATCGCCAAGGTTCCGGGCATCACCGGAATCACGGTGGTCCGGGAGCTTGGCCAACCCAGCCTGGCGATTACTCCGGACCGCGCCAAGTTGGCCCGCTTTGGCCTGAACGTGAGCGATGTCAACACGCTGGTGGGAACCGCCATGGGCGGCACTGCCGCCACGCAGGTGATTCAGGGGGAGCGCCAGTTCGACTTGGTCGTGCGCATGCAAGAGCCATTCCGCAGCGACGAGAACGCCATCAAGAATCTGCTCATCGCCACTCCCGACGGCCAATATTTGCCGCTCAGCCAGTTCTGCGAAATTAAAGTGGAAAGCGGCGCATCGTTCATTTATCGCGAGTCGAATTCGCGGTTCATAGGCGTCCAGTTCAGCGTGGAAGGCCGCGACCTGGCCAGCGCCGTAGGCGAAGCCCGCCGGAAGGTCGCCGCTGCCGTGAGGCTTCCCATCGGCTACAGATTCGATTGGGGCGGGGAATACAAGGAGTACCTGGCCTCGCTGGAGCAGATGAAGATCATTGGGCCGTTGACGGTGCTGTTGATCCTGCTGATCCTGTTCGCGCTATACGGAAACTTGAAATTCCCGCTCATCATCTTCTTCAGCGTGTTGGTGACGGAACCGGTCGGCGGACTGCTGGCGTTGCGGATCACGCATACCAGTTTCAGTGTGTCGTCGATGTTGGGTTTCGTGGCCTTGATGGGGGTCGCGGTGCAGACCAGCGTCATACTCTATTCGTTCATCAACAAGCTGCGTCTGGAAGGCAGCGACATCCCCACGGCGACTCTGCAAGCCTCGCTGCTGCGGCTGCGCCCCATCATGATGACGGCGCTGGTAGCCTGTTTCGGCCTGCTGCCGGCGGCCATGTCCACGGGAATCGGCAGCGATTCGCAGAAGCCGTTTGCCATCGTGATCGTCGCCGGCCTGGCCTCCCGGCTTTTCCTGTCGATTTTCCTGGCGCCGGTGCTCTACGCGCTGGCCGCGCGGGAAGGCGATATCTTGCAGGTTTGATGGAGCAAAATGCAGCGAACAATCTGGCGTCTACAAATCGGACTTCTTGTGGGAGCTTGCCTGTGCCCCGGGGCATTCGCGCAGACTACTTTGACGTGGCAGCAGGTGAAAGACAAGTTCGAAGCCGACAACCCAAACCTGCGCGCGGGCCAACTGAATATCCAGGAATCCAGAGCGCAGGAGATCACCGCGTATCTGCGGCCTAACCCGAACCTCACCGCGGGCCTCGACCAACTGGATCCCTTCACCGGAAGCCCCTATCGTCCCTTCGCCTATACGTTCCCGCTGGTGGCGTTCGACTATCTGCACGAGCGGCAGCACAAGCGCGAGCTTCGTCTGGAGAGCGCGCAGAAGGGCACCGCCATCGCCGAATCGCAGCAACTGGATCTCGATCGCACGCTGCTCTTCAATCTCCGCAGCGCCTTCGTGCAGACCTTGCAGGCCAAGGCTCTGCTGGTGAATGCCAAGGAAAACCTGGATTACTTCGACAAAGAGCTGACCATCAGCCGCGCGCGGTTCAAGTCCGGAGATATTGCGCGCGTGGACCTGGACCGACTGGTGCTACAGCGTGCGCAGTACGAGTCCGATTATCAGACCGCGCTGGTCAACGCCAGAACCGCGAAGATCACGCTCCTGATGCTGCTCAACGACCGTACGGCGGTCGACAAATTCGACGTGGCGGGGCCGTTCGATTTTGAGGAGCAGATCATGGCTTTGGATGAGTTCCACTCCGTCGCTTTGGCATCCAGGCCGGATCTGAAGGCGGCGGTCGAGACTATCGGCAAGGCCGAGACCGACCACAAACTAGCCGTCTCGAATGGTTCCACCGATCCCACTTTCGGCGTGGATTTTGGCCGCAACCCTCCCATCGCGGTTTACATGGGAGTCAGCGTAAACATCCCCCTGCGCATTTTCGATCGCAACCAGGGAGAGAAGGAGCGCACCCAGATCGACATCGCTCATGCGCAGCGGCAAAAGGACGCCGCTGAGGCGCAGGTATTCAGCGACGTCGATTCGGCATACTTCACGCTGGTCAGCTCGGTAAATCTGTTGCGGCCGTATAAGGGTACGGACGGTTATCTGGAGACAGCCTTGCGGATTCGCGAGACGATGTCGTTCGCCTACCAGCGGGGCCAGGCGGCGCTTTTGGACTATCTGGACGCGCAAAGGGACTACCGCGCTACGCAGGTGGCCTACATTAACCTGGTGGGGGCGTATTTGAGCGCCGCCAGCCAGTTGAACACGGCCGTGGGCCGCGAGGTCGTCCAATAGCAATATCCACAGACGAAAGGATCGAGCCCTGAAATCGCGGAATGTATGCGGTTTGAACTGGTGAGCCGGGCGGGACTCGGACCCGGCGCACGCTTTTGGGCTCTGTAACTTACAGACAACACGAACATACAGAACGTATAAAACCTATAGGCCAGCCAAAAGCCGCGACGTGACCGCGACACTTCGGTCCCGAGATCGCTCCGTTGGCGTCTGCTCGCTAGTAGCGGAACTGGCCTGGTCAATTCAAGTACGAGTTTAGTCTTAGCGAAAGCAAAGGCCCGCTCGGCTAATCGCCAGCGGGCCTAAGCTTTTTGGGGAGGTTCGCGTTGCGAAGCACACCGTTATCCGATGCTTGCTCAGGGAATAATGCCTATTCCGATCTGACCTCTATCGCTGGCCGGGTAGGGCTGATGGTGGCGATCTTTCGACAAGGCGGCGCAGCATGAGCACGAACGTCACACCGGAGCGGGGGCGGGCTGGAACCGCACCCAACAGGACTAAAGTGCAGCCGATCATCAAATCGGTCGATGCGACAGTGACGGGTCTGCCCTCGAACTTGGACGCCGAACGGTTCGTGCTTGCCTCAGTGCTTCTGAATGAGGGCAGGTTCAGCGAAATTGCCACGCTCAGACCGGATGATTTTTCTCTCGAGAGGCATGGGCGCATCTTCGCATGCATGCATGACCTCCAGGCCCTTGGCGAGCACATAGACCGCGTGACGGTGACGGAAGAGCTTGCCCGCCGTGGCGAACTGGGAGCCGACGGTGTGAGTTACCTGGTCGAGTTGACGAATGACATGCCGACCATCGTCCATCTCGACAGCTATGTGCGAATTGTCCTCAACAAGAGCAAGCTGCGGCGTACCATCTTCATGGCGCAAAAGGTAATGAACGAGTGCCTGTTGCAGACGGCGGCGGCCAATGAAATTCTAACCAGCCACGCGGCAGGGATTCAGGAATTGAATCAAAGGGGAGTCTGCACGGGCCAAGGCATCGCAGGTATCCCGCCGATACGAGATTGTGGCAAGGACGCGATCGAGTACCTCCACTATCCAGAGTTACCCAGGGGAGCGGTTGTTGCATTGACTGGAGATTCCGGATCTGGGAAGAGCACACTGGCATCCGCGTGGGCCGGCGAAGTAGCGGCGGGAACGCCCGTACTGGTGCTTGATCGTGAGAACCCGATCATGGTAGTGGCAGAGCGGCTGGAACGTCTTCGCATCACCGATGGCGGCCTGCTGCGGTTTTGGGGAGGCTGGCTGCCCGAACCGGCGCCGCAACCGAATGATCCCGCGGTAGTCGAATGGGTGAAAACGTGTGATCCACGGCCACTCATAGTCGTGGATTCGATGATCGCCTTCCACGGGGGTGATGAGAACGACGCTGCCGAGACGCGGGCTTTTATGCAGCAGTCCCGCACACTCGCGGACCTGGGAGCCACGGTTCTAGTGCTTCACCATGACGGCAAAGCAGAGACAGCGAAAGAATATCGTGGGTCGAGCGACTTCAAGGCGGCCGTTGATGCGGCCTTTCATGTCTCGAACTTCGGGGCAGACGGACGGCTGGATACCCTGCGGCTGCACTGCTTCAAGTCCCGTTTCGGGTTCTTTGGCGACGTCGTGTATCACTACGCCGATGGCCGGTTTATCCGCGACGAGGACAAGAACGCTGCGGCGCGCACCGTAACCGAGCAGTTGACCGAACTTCTGGGCAGCAATCCGGGAATCAGTGCAGTGGAATTTGAACGTTTGGCCGGGGATCGCAATTTGGGCCGCAACCGAGCGCGTACGTTTCTGGATGGCGGCATTGCATCGGGCGACATTCGATGCGAGAAAGGACCCCATAACACACGGCGTCATCACCTCGTGGAGCCGAGCTGTTAGCCGATGGGAGCCTAGTTCGCCGGGCAGTTCGCCATCTCGCCACCATAAAGGGTGGCAGAGTGGCGAGCTGGCAAACAAATGCCAGTTCGCCGGATAGTCAGGAGTGCGGTGGCAAACTGGCAAGCTCACTGGAATCAAGCAAATACGAGCGTGCTGGCCAAGCCAGTTCGCCACCCGAAACCGGTTCGCCACCCCATCGAGTGACAGATGCCAGGTGGCGAACTGGAAAATTGCGCTCAGGATAGTCGGTCAACGGGCAGCTTCGGCTGACGAAGCTCCGGAGTTGATGGGCGCCAGTCGCGGGTCGGGGTTGAGGGGCCAATCGCATGCGTCGTGAAGAAGCTCCGAAGGAAAGATCACTTTCACGCTCAACTGAACACGCCGCTGGTTTCGAAGTGAGTTGATCAGCTTCTTGTCTGCAATGACGAAGTACTCGACACCGGGTCGCTCCGCGCTCAGGATATGAAAAGCTTCAGCGTTCTTGTTACCCCCGGCAGCTTGTTCGATCTGATTGAAACGTCGAAACCCGCAGCAAATATCTGCTGTCGCAGATCGTCGAGCTCAGTGCGAGTGCTATGGGCATTCCAGCGTTCGATCCAGTGCTGATTAGCTCGGTTTCGGCAAAACTACTGCTAGTGACTCTGCTCGTGGCCGCGATCCCGGCGCGCATCGATCCAATGCAGGTACTCCGACAGGATTAGCCCGAATAACGATCGACTCGCGAGGGCCGAGCGTTGACAGGTCATCGAAAACGCCGTAAAGTAAAGCGATTCGCGCCAACTCCCTGATCGTCGCCACTCGGAAAGAGTCCCGATGGCCGGCAACTGTATTCGTGGGGCACCGCCGACGTGAAGGCCGGACGGGTTCGCGCCTGCCACTAGCAAGTCGAACTGCACTGCCATCGAAAGAAACCGTGCCGTGGCAGGAGTCAAGAAAAGCACGATATCCGGTACGCTCAGGATTACGTCGCAATCGCAGCGGCTGTCGCAATCGCGGCGGCTTGTCATTGGCGCAATGATGATTTACAATTAGGACAAATGGCAAAGGCGCTCATAACGACTCGTTTTCCGACAACGTCTGAAGTGGCTCGCAAACTCGGCCTGCCAGCTTCCCGCATTCGGCGTGTCAAGGCTCTGATGAACCTGAACGCTGCGGAAAACGGAGACAGCAGGCCTGAAGGATCGCGGAAGAAGGCTTCCAAAGCGTGCGGCGCTAAGGACTCCAAGCCAAGCCCCCGCTAATAATAGGTAGATGTCAGGACGTCGCAGCCACCCTCCAAAGACAGATCCGACCTTTGCCTTTTTGAACATTCCTTTCGACCAACAATTCGAGCCTCTATACTTGGCCTTCATCGCCGGGCTGAGCGGGTTTGGGTTGATACCCCAGGCTGTGTTGCAGATTCCAGGGAGCCAACGGCGCCTTGATCGATTGATTCCTTTGTTGGGGCAGTGCCAGTACTCTTTTCACGATCTTTCTCGTGTCGAGATGGATACCAACAGGCCCAAGACACCACGGTTTAATATGGCGTTCGAACTCGGACTCGCGGTAGCCCACGCAACACACGTCAATCGGGAACATAGGTGGTACGTATTTGAGGCGAAGCAGTTTCGGGTGTTGAAATCACTGAGCGATATCAATGGGACGGAACCCTATATTCACGATGGTCGTCCCACTGGCATCCTTCGAGAGCTGACAAATGCTCTGGCGAGGAACGAACACAAGCCGACCGTTGCCGAATTAAAGGCCATTTATCGAGATGTCAAGCGTACGGCGGCAACTCTCAAACGCGAGCTGGCTACACAGACACTTTTTGATGCACGGCCCTTTCTTGACCTTGTGTTGGCGGCGAACGTTAGCGCGCGGCGCCACATTGCCTCGTTAAGGTAGCCGCACTCGGCGAGCCTTTCTGCTGCCTTGTCGTACGCAAAATTCATCGATCCAACCCTCCTTCTGGCGACACAGCTCACCTCGCCGTAGAGTAGAGACGCGTGCGACGCCGATATCGAGCAAATCGTCCTGAGGGTCCTTAAACTTGGGGCCTTCGGGATAGACTGGGCCGAAGTACGTCGTGGGGGACTTCACAGTTTCGCTACGTGCCGCCACCGGCTCCGACTGCTGTTCACCGACCGGCCTACCGACGAGCATAAGGATCAGCTGGCAGGTTCGACGTCCTGGGTACAGGAGTACTGGGGTGTTGGAGACATTGGCAATTTCAAGAGTCAGGCAGCCCCGGTATTCCGGATGTATCCACGGCGCCGTCTCAACAACAATAAAGGTCCGCGCAACTGACGATTTCGTCAGTACTTGTCCCGATACGTCACTCGGCAGTTTGATGAATTCCAGTGTCGCTCCAAGGATTGTCTGATGAGCGGGAACAACCAAGAACTGGCCCAGCGGTATGTGAGCGCGAACGTAGAGAGAGTTGGCAGACGTTCTGTCCGGGGAAAAGAACGGCTGATCCAAGGCCTTTGGAAGTAAGAAGTGACAGCCCAGCCTCAGATCTACAGAGTCGGCGTCGAAAAGATCATTCTCGTTCTTATAAAGAAGCGGTGTGATGACCAGACGTTCTGAGCTCTGTATTGGAGCCTTCATCCGAGTCAGAATGGCTTGCCTAGAAAGGACCATAACGTTGTACCTTCTTGTAGCGCCGCATGAACTGCGAATCTTCGACGGCCTTCATAGTCCACATCTCGATGCGGTTCTTCCATTCACTATGAAGAGCCACATCATTGTCGTGTCCGGGGCCGTTGAAGGATTCGACGATCTCACGGACAGCGGTGAGATAGAAGCAGAATGCTGCATTGATTATGCAAACGGGATCGCACTTGTCCGGCGTATCCGTCAAGGGCATTACTCCGGCTCGGAAGGACTGCTGGATGCCGTCTTGGACCCTCCTGAACCGTTCCACAGAAGGTACAGCTCGTCTGGTCAACTGGCACACGAGGTCCTTAATGGCTGGCACCAGATCGGTTACGAATGCGTCTAACAGCTTTCTTGGACCGCGGTGGTTCTCGTCCAGGAGGAACGTGTAGCGACGAGGGGGTATGCTAGCCGACTCCTGCAGGAACTGCCGTTGTTCGGCTTGGAGGTCCTCGATCTCCTTCCACCACGAGTCTTCGCGTAGCAACTTTACCTGCTCTGCGAACCTGCATGCCGGCGCTGGATGGTCAGGGGTAAATGTTACGCGTTGAGTTGGGGAAACGCCGAGCATACCGATCATCTCTATGAACGCAAAAGAGAACGCCGGCCCGATTAGACGCAGAGCAAAAAGGTCGCAAAAAATCTCTTGAGTCCAATTTTCCAGTATCTTTTCCGCAAGGGCTAAAGCTTGCCGGTTTCTTTCGACTCGGACAGCATTGCGTGCACCTGCCGTTACCGTTGATGAGCGCAGGTTGAATGCCTTATTCAGGCATCGATCTTTAACAGATGCCAGAGTCCTAAAGCCGCCGTGTGAAGGCTTACGATTTGATAGTTCCTCATAGACAAAGTGGCCAATCTCGTGGTAAATCGCGAGGTTGGTGAAGAAACTCGGACCCTGAGAATACGGAATCTCGATGAACCCGAGCTTCGGAGGAAAGGACGCACTGGGTATGAAGGCTTCTATGTCGCGAGCCTGACCTTTGATGTCCGTGTGCGGCCTCTGGAAATACATAAACTCCGGAGTGAGTAAAATAAGCACGCGCGAATCCGCCATCCCATCTACTTCTTGAAGCTGCTGGCAGGCTAGGTCGACAAGGGGACCGGGGATGGTCAGACTGTGAGCGTCAGCGGCGGGCTTGATCAAAGTGTGCAAGAGCCGCAAATAACCCCGGAACGTTCGCATATTGCGCCGGAGAGTGGCCAGTCTTGGACTCCCTTTGGCTGCACGCTCAACCTCGCGACGAAGTTCGTCCTGTATTCCAGCCGCAAGCTGCTCTACATACTGGAAGAAGACTGCGGCCGAGCCGACGTAGGTCTGGGAACGCTTCTGCTGCCTGCAATACTCACCGATAAACTCGACAAATCGATAGAGGACGGATGCGTCGTGGAGTACGTCAACTAGGCCAGTTGGCATAGTCGCTGCATGACCTTAGGCGAGACGGGCCTGGGTTGCTCGAAATTCCAGAGAGCTTGATCCTGAAGCTTTGAAAAAAGATCGATCAGCTTCTCGGCATCAGCCTTGGCTTCGGGGGCTTTGGGCACAGTGCGCAGAAGGATACGAATCATCCTGATTGCATCGCCGCGTTCTTTGGCGCTCCAGACTTCCTCGACGGTTCTAAGGTGTTCGTAACTAGTAAAGGCCGCGAATCTACCCTGCGGTAGTACCGCCGGACGTCTGGCGTTGACACGACGAAGTGAGTCCAGCGCCTCGGTAAGAGACGGCTTGAGTTTGGCGCTCCTGTTTTCGTCGACGAATTCCGTCAATGCGGAAACAACCTTCTGCGCAAATAGCGCCAAAGAAAGGTATTGCGCGCGGTCCTGCAAAACCATTGGCATCATCTGCGTAATCCTCCTGGCCTCCCAGGGACTTCTGGATGGCCTAAAGGCATCCGAGCCTTGTAGTTTACCAACATGCAAGTCGTTGCGGAGGGAACCAGCCTTAGACCCCAAGGGAGGAAACACCTGGAATTCTCCAAGGCACCGCCCGGCGTGGGCCTCCCCAATTCTCCTTTTATTCGCCCCAGTACGATAATACCTCCCGACACACCGCGAGCGGCTGAAATTTCATATATCGATTGTACACGATCGTTCTATTTTTTGCAACGATTGTGTACAATCGATATTGTGAGACCGGAGATTGTCGCTTTTTGGGTGGAGGTGCGTAACGAGTTGCGGCGGAACTACGGCCAGGAGCCTGGAAGACGGGATTGGCAGAAGGCGTTGCGACGCAATGACTTGGCTAAGGAACTGGGGCTGAGTGGGCGTACACTCAAGGGATTTATCAACGGAAACCAAGCGGGTCTGGGGCGTGATGCGCTCCTTAGACTCTTCGGCAAGATGCCGGCTTTACAACGTCGCTACGCTGAATTAGGGGGTCGTCCGGACCTAGCGCCCGGCCGCGCTCATGTGGAAACTCGAGATCGCAATGAACTTTATATTCAGTTGACACTGCAACTTGAGGGATCTGGCGAGCCTCCCAAAACGTTGACTGCGCGCCTACCTCCGGGCCGAGAGGGTCTTCTCACTCTGAAGATCGATTCGGGACGGGTGGCTTGATATCGATCGGTTCCCGGACGAAACCCGATCGTTGTGGTGGGTGCCCTGGCTGCACAAACTGGGCTGTGCCGTGATGCGGCCGGAGCAAGATCGATTGTTTAGGTGAATTGTCGTCGATGCCCAGCCGTGGCATACCGGCAAGAGGCTTGATCGTCATTGCCGCGCGGAGGCGGATGGCGATAGCATAGGCCGGATTCGGGATGCGGACAAGTCAGATTCCTCGGCCGGCTGCACACCTTCGTCCAGGATTGTATCGCATCCGCGCAGTCGTGAAGAGGGTTGGGGTGTGGCGGTTGGGGCGTGACGGCCAAGTGTGTCCGGCGTCAACTATTTCACAAGTGGCGCTGGAATGCGGATCGAGCCGATTTGCCAGTACTGATCATGCCGCGCGTTCGGCCACGTGCCATTAATCGGCTGCGGTGGTATAATTACTCCACAAGAGGAAGGGCTATGGATAGCACCCCTACCCTGACGAATCAAGATCCGCCCGTGCACACCCTGGACCTTGACGCATTCGACTTCGTGAAGCAAATCGGCACTGGCGGCTGGGGGTCGGTGCACGAGGTCACTGCAAGGCTGGATCTACCATTTGCTAAGACCGGAGGGCGTCTGGCAGTCAAGCTGTACCTTCCGGATCTCATACTGCGGGACCAAAACCGGCTTCGGATCCTGCGCGAATTTAAGACCGGTCTCCAGCTCAGACATCAGAACCTCGTTCGCTTTCACGCGCTAGAACTCGTCGTAGCCAGGCCGTTTCTCGTGATGGAGTT
>Ga0181532_10000114_pt1 | contig 77899 bp, 68 predicted proteins | sample PEATcosm2014_Bin_33_FD_119768 | JGI IMG/M metagenome (GOLD analysis project Ga0181532, IMG submission 119768) | Peatland microbial communities from MTU Mesocosm Facility, Houghton, MI, USA - PEATcosm2014_Bin11_30_metaG | ecosystem: Environmental > Terrestrial > Soil > Wetlands > Peat | place...
AGCACCCCATGTCAGCCTATCGCGGTCAGGAATGTAATCGGATACCTGGTAGGAGTCCTCGCAGTACCGGAAACAGCGGGCGGCGTATTCGACATTGGCGGACCGGACGTGTTCTGTTACCGCGACATCATGCGCATCATGGCGGAAGAACTCGGTCTGCGGCGCCGTCTGATTATTCCTGTACCCGTGTTGACGCCACGCCTGAGCTCTTACTGGATTCAGCTGATCACACCCTTGAGCAATACCATTGCCAGCCCTTTGGCGGAGGGACTGAAGAATCCAGTGGTATGTCGCGACAGTCGCATTGCCAGTCTCATTCCCCAGGAACTTCTGGGCGTCCGCGGAGCGATACACGAGGCTCTCAACAAGATGGCTGAACACAACGTGGAAACCAGTTGGTCGATGGCTGGTCCCATTCGAGGCGACCCAGACTGGGCAGGAGGAACCGTCTTCCGTGACGTTCGGCAGATGACCGTGGAAGCACCCGCGTGGGCGGTCTTTCGCGCCGTGTGCCGGGTTGGCGGTGGGAACGGTTGGTATGCCGCAGATATTCTCTGGAAGATCCGTGGATGGATGGATCAATTGGTTGGTGGCCCGGGTCTGCGACGAGGGCGGAGAGATCCAGAAACCCTCGGATACGGAGAAGCGCTGGACTTCTGGCGCGTAGTGGGTTTCGAGCGCGATAGCCGCCTGGCTTTGCGCGCCGAGATGAAGCTGCCAGGTGAAGCGCTGCTTGAGTTCCGGATGGAGGCGCTCAATGATCGCCAATGTGTTTTGCACCAGTCGGCGTTATTTCGCCCGCGAGGCTTGTTCGGCCTGACTTACTGGTACAGCGTGCTGCCCTTTCACGCCATCGTGTTCAGGGGCATGCTAAGCGGCATCGAACGGGAAGCGCTCAAGATTGCGGCCAGTTCCCAGAATATGGTTTCAGAAAGCTCGACATAACCCGCAATGACTGCGCGGAGCCAGCACTTCGGAGCGGGCTTACAATTACAGGGGGCGATGTTCTCTCGCCTATTCAGATGATCCTGAACTAAGCCGCCTCACCTGAAATTTATCCCTACTTAGGTGTCCCGGAGGCCAGCCATGAAACGATGGGGATTCTCCATCACCTTGATATGCGGAGTCCTCCTAGCCTGCTGCACCGCTCAGGCGCAGCTGGAAGACCTTTGGAAGAAAGCTCAAACGAGTTCGCAATCCACCAGCCTGCCCGGAATGGCGTTGAGCAACGACAAGATTGCAGGCGGCCTGAAAGAGGCGCTGACCAAGAGCACGGGAACGGCGGTCGCCTCCACCGGACGGGTCGACGGCTACTTCAAGAACCAGGCCATCAAGATCCTGCTGCCCAGCCAACTGCAGACCGTCGGCAAGGGAATGCGGATGATGGGCATGGGCGCGCAGCTCGATGAACTCGAATTGTCCATGAACCGTGCCGCCGAGCAAGCCGCGCCTGCGGCCAAGCAGATCTTCATCAATGCCATCACCAAGATGACCTTTGACGATGCGCGGAAGATTCTGTCGGGCGGCGACACCGCCGCCACGGACTACTTCAAGAAGACCAGTACCACGGAGTTGACTCAGGCGTTCACTCCCATCGTGCACCAGTCGATGGAGAACGTAGGCGTCATCAAGCAATTCAACTCGATAGCTCAGAACTCCATGGCCGGCCCATTGCTGGGAGGCCAGAGCTTCAACCTCGATAGCTATGTGGTGGGCAAGGCCCTCGATGGTCTGTTCTACGAACTGGGTCAGGAGGAGAAGCAGATTCGCACCGACCCCGCAGCACAAACCACGGCTCTGCTCAAAGAGGTTTTTGGCAAGAAGTAGTAGGCGCCGCGAGGGCATTATGGTTGGCTGTCGATCGGCATCACCAAACAGCCAAGAAGAGGCAGATACGCGTACGCAACGGTGAATGGACAGCTAAGGATGCTTCGGATGGGGCGAATATCTGGTCTCCCGTGACACCTACCGACCTTTCACGCCATCGTCCGGTGAGTTCTCCGCGAGGTATGTCGCAATGGAATTCGCCAACCGGAGCTACGGACCAGAGCAGTTCGAACTGAGGAGATCTATGCGCAAAACGGCCTTACTACTCGCTCTCGTTGTTTCCATCGCCCTCCAAGCCCAGGATCTTAAACCGATCCAACTTCCAACCCCACAGATGGACGGGGGACGTCCGCTCATGCAGGTGCTGAAGGAAAGAAAAACTCAGCGGGAGTTCAGTCCCGAGAAGCTTCCTATGCAGGTGTTGGCCAACCTCCTTTGGGCTGCATTCGGCATTAATCGTCCCGATGGCAGACGCACCGCACCGTCAGCGATGAATTGGCAGGAAATTGATATCTACGTCGCAACGGGCGATGGCCTGTCTCTGTACAACGCCAAAACAAACCGTCTCGAACCGATCCTCGCACAAGATGTACGCGCGGCCACTGGAACACAAGATTTTGTCGCGACTGCGCCTGTTGACCTGATTTATGTCGCAGATCTCAGCAGGACCGGGCAAGCCGGGAGTCAAGCAGATTTGTTCACAGGTGCCGACGTGGGATTCATCAGCGAGAATGTTTATCTTTTCTGTACCTCCGAGGGCTTGGCAACAGTCGTCAGAGGATCGGTGGATCGCGCCGCACTGGCCAAGGTCATGAAGTTGCGGCCAGACCAGAGGATTCTGCTGGCTCAGTCGGTTGGCTATCCGAAGAAGTAGATCTTCATCATCTTCCCATGGTCACGGAACACAGGCTGAGCGACATCATCGCGAACTCCGTCACCCATGGCGTGGGCGCTGCGCTCGCGGTTGCCGGAGCGGTTGCACTCGTGGTCACGGCGGTGGGTGGAACCGCCTGGCAGCTTGCCAGTTGCTCGGTCTTTGGCTGCACGCTGGTGCTGGTCTATGTCTGCTCTACTCTGTATCACTCGCTCGTCCGCACTCGCGCGCGTCACGTGTTGCGAATCATTGATCATTCGGCAATCTATCTGCTGATTGCCGGAACCTACACCCCATTCGTCCTCGTGCCGCTGCACGGGCACTTGGGATGGCTTCTGTTCGCCATCGTGTGGAGCCTAGCCATTTTGGGAATTGTGTTCAAGAGTTTCGCAGTCGAACGTTTCGCCATCGCGTCGGTCGTCGTGTATTTGGGAATGGGTTGGCTGGGCGTGTTCGCGTGCGCCCTTTACTACACGCTCTGACCTGGCACGGCATATTCTGGATCGCGCTGGGTGGCCTGTTCTATACCGCGGGGATCGTCTTCTACGCTTTCGACCGCTTGTCGTACTTCCATGCGTTTTGGCATCTGTTTGTGCTGGCCGGAAGCACCTGTCACTACTTCGCCGTGCTGTTCTACATTGCCCAGCCGCGCGCCTGAACGGCAAAAGCCTCGTCACTGCTGGTCTTCAGCTTGCTCGGATAATTCTTTCACGTGTAACCGTATGCCAGCGCCACTTCGGCGCATTCTGACGCTTAGCAGGTCACATGCAGAATGGCATTGGTCTTGTCGGCGCCCTGATTCAATATCTCCATAGCTTCTTCGGTTGGGAGGATGACCAATTCCACTTTGCGCCGCCTAGCCTCACGTCTGACCTCATCCATGACTGGCAGTGCTCCTTCGCCCGTGCCGACCACCAACCGACTGCATTTCCACGGTATCTCCTCTTCCAGAGAGAGCGGCGTGTGACCGAAACTGTCTCGAAACTTCTTGGGTGGTTTCTTCTTCCGCTTACGAATCTCTCCCCGGTCGACTACGACGTCATAGCCGTACTCGACGCCATCGATCCGAATCTGCCCAAATGTGAACTGCTGGAACTTCATGGCGGGCCTCTGATTAAGGATACAGCCGGGCCGTGCCTGGCCCGTCATCACTGCATGACGGAAAGGCGAGGTCTATCCTGTAGGCACGGGCGAAGGTCCAACTTTGATCGAGATTAAGTCGGTTCGGATCGAGTCTCCGGCCGATGCCAACGTCATTGTTGACCAAGCACATTTCATCTGAACCGCCCTTGATAGCAGTGAATTTCGTATGCGTTTTTCATTCTCTAGCGCTGCCGCGACGGAACGGGGACACCCCCACACCATAAGCCTGAAGCTGCGCGACTTGAACCAGCTCTTCAATTCAATGGACCCTTCACCGTTCATTGAAAAGGATCTCGACGACGACGCGGAAGAATTCATCGTAAGCTGGGCCCAAGAGTTCTCCCCTAAGGCTCCGATCAGATTGCGTATCTACTTGGACCAGTGGCCGGCCGAAGATCCCCAACAACTGATCAGGACGGCGGTTCACAACCATTTCGCTCACCGCGCCAAAATCACTGACCTGGAGTTCAATCGCCTCCTGAGGCGGGGCCGCACCAGTCTTTTCATCGGACTGCTGTTCTTGGTTACGTGTCTACTTCTCAGCAAGATGTTGTTAGGTCATGCGGCGGGCACTTGGGCTGCAGTCGTGCGGGAGAGCCTTACGATTGCCGGATGGGTCGCCATGTGGCGACCGATGCAGATCTATCTTTATGATTGGTGGCCTCTGCTGCGACTGAGGCGGACTTTTACCAAGCTGAGCCACATGCCCGTGGAAGTCGTCCAAAAGGGCAAGAGTTGAGTGGCTTCCCTGTGACTTGCCGGCTTTTTTCCGACACAGATCCCACACTTGCCGGGCGCTGCTTCTTTAGCTGGTGAAGCAGGCGCGTCAAGAGTAGACCAGGCCGGCCATGCGGTTGGACTTGCGTGCAAGCCCTGGATGTATGGGATGGACACCGCCACGGGTCACACAAGCGTGTGCTGGTTGAAAGTCAGCGCTTCGCACTATTCCGATGTCGCCGCTCCGCAGCTCTGATTATGGTTGAAACCTCCGTAGAAAACGCCTTGGCGAGATCGGCGAGCGTTCGCAGGGTTGGGCTCTTGGTGCCGCGTTCCAGTTGGCCGATATAGCGTTCTGTATATCCCAGATCGTGCGCCAATTTTGATTGGCTCCAGCCTCGATCGACCCGCAATCGGGTAATCTCAGCGCCGACAGCCTCACCTAAAGTGCGGGACTCACGCTGTTTATCAGCACCAATCTGTTTGGGCACACCCCCATAGTTGTCGTTTGACGCTAATTGATTGAGGAACTATAGTTCGTGGTTGATTCAGGGCGTTCGTTTGCGATCCGGAAATGAGGTGTCGGCTCTCGCCGGTTCGGTAGGAAACCGAGTGCCAAGGCCAGCGGAAATGCTCATGACAAGTTGCTTCCAGCACCGGCGAAATCGACTAAAATAGGGCGGCAGGCAGCGGGCTCCGAAACGACGATCTACGCGACGCAGCCCTGCGTCCCCATCCCAGGTACTCCGGTTTGAAGGAATCCAAGAGGCAATCCGTGCGCGACTCGACCGCCCGTCTTCAGCGGGTCGCCCGCGAGCGCGCCGACGAACAGGCTCGCCGAATACCGTGGCAGCGGCTCCACGAAGTTCGCAATCAATACATCGACTGGCAGGAGTTTAATCTCTGGGCTCGCTCGATCCTCGAAGTCGAAGAGAGGATCGTTGATTGGTTAGCCGAGATTCTCCAGAACCGCTGTCCGGGATTTCTTGAAACCGAAAAAGCCCTCACACCCAAAGCAGTGAAGACCCGGCCCCTGGCCCTCCGCCTGGAAGATTGGATTGAGGATCACGTCTTTGGCTTCGCCAAGCAGGAAGGCTCGTTCTTCGCAATTACGTACTACGCAGTACGTGACCCGCGCTACCAGCGAGCCGAAGTGTGCTGGTCGGAGTGCACCGAGAAGTGGAAGAAAGCCAAACCGATCCAGTATCCCTCGTTCGAGGAGTGGAAAGGCATGGCGGCGCAATGTGACGAGACCGCTCATCTGACGGCCAGGGAGCGCAAGGCCAGGGCCTCGGCGAAGCTGGTGAATCCTGACCGGCTCACCGAGGCTGCCATTCGCTACATGGATTGTGAGGCTCTTGCCCACTGGGCACGACATGCGCTGGAGCGGGGATCAGAACCTCCCGCAGAGGTTGTACGAGAGCTGCAACGTCGTTGCCCAGGGTACTTGGACGCCGGGCGCAAAGCGCGACCACCGAAGTCCGATGGAACGGCACAAGAATGGCAGCGGCTGATGCTCTGGATCGCTGACCATCACTTCCAGGATGCGAAAACCGAGGGCTGGTTCGAAGCCATTCTCATTCAAGTGCGGAGCCATCCGCGGGCCATTCGAACCATGGAGTACGCCGACCACTGCAGCGAGATTTGGGGTTCGGAACTGCCGAGCCCTTACCCCTCTTTTGAGGACTGGCGCCGGGATGCCGATTCTTACGTTGAGCTCACCGTTAACTGACCGCCCGGCCTAGCGCTCCAACGACCCCGACGATGGGGCGCTCGAAGCTTGGTTGGGAGATTGGGCAGAAGCCGCGGCCACAGCTTGGCAGGTTCTGACATGCCGGAAGTATGCGTTGCCGGCTATCTTCCTTCCACAGTTACAGGCTCTGATCACCAAGGCATGCTTTTGAACAGGAGAAACGGTCGTGCCGTCGGCAGCGGATTGTGAAACGCCGTACTCGCTTACCAGCCACTTAGCAGTGGCCGGATCGATCAGCGTCATGTTGATCTGGTCGCCGTGCTTCTTGCAGAACTCCTCAAACGACCTGTCGGTAACAAATGTGTCAACGACCCTTAGCTGGCCGGCAGAAATTCCGCTCTGCAGTTGGGCCACGGTTATGCCAAGAAGGTCCGCGGCCCGTTCCCACGTGTATCCTTCCTCTCCCTTAACGAGGGCAGCGGTGACTCGTTCGAGCGTGGCGGGCGCCACAGATGGACGATTCTGATCGCAAAACGCTGCCAGCGAGCTTGCCGATATGCGCGCATCTCGCACCCTCAGTAGACCGTTTCCGATGAAATACGTCAGCCGGGAGGGACGTACGCGCAACATCTTCCACAGCGCCCGCAGCGACCACGCATCAGTGACTCTCGCACTCATTCCGAGTGCCGCCATCCGGAAGCGGACCGCCCGGACCGAACGATCCAGGCGCTGAGCAATCCTCTTGACTGGTTCGTACCCAGCCAGGTTCAACAACCTGTCGTCATCCGCCGGCGTCCATGGCCTGGAAACTGGCCGCGGCGCTGCAGCAGCTTCCCCAGACTTCTTTGCCTTGGCTGGGTGGCGCTCCTCAAGACCCGCCCGTTTGGCGTTCCTCCGCAACTCCTTGATGCGCTGCCAGCAGTCACCACGCGTCCACTCCGGGACAAGCTCCAGGACTCGGTTGATTGCATCACGCTTTTTGGCAGGCCCAAGTTTGATCCCAGCGATCAATAATTGATCTATGGCCGCCAGCTGTTTGCTGCCCGAATTGCCTGATCGGTGCAGAGCCCCGCGCATGACCTGGTCCCGTTATATCGCGTCGCCTGAGTTGCGGGCCTCGATCTAAACTCTGGCGAAATGTGGCCCCACACAAATCAAGCTGCAGCGATTTTGGCCGTTGTTTGCCCGTGGCGCTTATCTCGGTTGAGCTCCGCAAACAGCAACACTTGCAGAGCAAGTTAGCTTGCGGCCAGCCTACGGGACGAAGGGACACCCATCTGAAGGACACCTTTCACTGCGCTCTGAAACCCACCATTTACAGGCATGTTCCTGGTCACAGATGAAAGATGTCACCGATAGATGCTGGCCCCGCGATTCCGGATTCAGTAAGAAATTATTTTTCACTAACTATTTATGCTTCCGACCGCGCTAGGATCGCGCCGCCATCCTGCTTGTGACGGCGCGTGACGGCGGACTGCGCCTTGGCGCTGGAGGATCCGGGCCGTGACCGTTCCAGGCGCGTTCGACCTTTTGCTGAAACCCGTCTACACTGCCTGCCGAGTATGGCTGCCACGTCACCCATTCCGATCTGTCGTGAGCGTGTAGTAAGTATTAAGCCGCAGGGGGATCCTGCCAGTTTCGTGTTGGCTAATCAGGCGAAGATTCTCTTACGGCCCTTTCTTACCGGTTACATCGGCGTTGGCGACGAGATCGCCTTCCCCGTCCCCACCAGAGATACGATTCGCGCAGAAATCTTGATCACCAAGAACTCAGGTTCCGGTCCGAACCGTTATCTCTACCACGTGCCGATCGGATACGTCAGCCAGCCCAAGCAGGACAAACGAAATCAGTACTTCGTCCCGGCCGAGGTTCACCGCGGAAGCCTTGGCATCGGCACGATTTTCCTGCCTTGCGAGGTCCTGCGCGAGTACTTCTACCGCCTGCCGCGTACGGCCGAAAGAGTCGATCATCCCAACCTGTACGAGATATTACGTATCCCGGACAGCGCTTCGCCCTCCGAGCTTCGCGTCGCTTTCAAGCTGCGTGATCTGGAGCTGAGAACGGCAGGTGTGCGGCACCGAGAGCGAGTGGCGCTGGAGCGGGCATTCAACATCGTTGGTCAACCAGAACTGCGCGCTTGCTATGACGCGCTGCTGACCGATCCCGAAGCTCCTGCCATATTTCCTTATGGTGGGTTCGGCTCTCTTTTTGTTGCCGGCGAGCCTTCCCGTGATGGAGAGACGTTCTTTGCCCGCCGCATCCTCGCGTTTTCACCCGATCTCCGGCGCCGGCGGTTCCACGTCCCACTGCGTAGATGTGATTTCTACGATGACCGGGCACTCTGCCGCGACATGCGTCGCAAGCTGGAGTTGTGGCTCGACCCAGCTGTCCTCCATACACTCTGGGATCGCACCTGGAATCAGTGGAAGCATCTGTTGGCAACCAAGGTCGAGGTCGAGGGCACGTTCGTACAGAGCAGCAAATTCCGCAAACGGCGCGGGGAGTGGGAGCTCGTGACCTGGGAAACTGCGTTGCCGAGCCGGTTGGAGGTCAAACTCCCACCTGATTTCCAGCAGCAAATGGAATCTGCCAAAACTGCCTATCATCGCTTCGGACAGTACTCGCGGGCTCTGGCCCAGATACGGCTGCGCCTAGAACATCGGCCGGTCGAGCGAGCAGAACTGCAGCGAATGTGTTCCGAGATGCATATTCCCGGTGACTTTGATGTCGCCCAGATCAGCTGGCATCCTGACTATGAGCCGTTCTTCTATCGCCAGCTCGCACGCCGGGCACGCCGGATCTATCTGTTTCGGGATGAATACATTTTCGACGTTGAGAAAGCCGTGGTCGTCGAAACCCCTCACCTTGGCCACGCGACTTACGTCTTCGCCAAACCTAAGAGTATGGACAGTTTTCTCGCCCTGTACACCAAGATCACGAAGGACGACGTTCGGCGGAATCGCAACAATGCAGCCGAACGGCTCGGCTTTCTGTGCCGTGTGATTCATGGCACCAATCAACGAGCGTGGCTCAAGGAAGTCAAACAGCGAATCGGTGAGAAGATCGACTTCGCAGTGGCCACCGGCGAGTAGAAAGGCGGAGCCGCTCGTACGACCTGGTTCCCGCATCCTGCCTCCCGTCTCATGCCGACTACCCTCCTCACAAATGTTCCCAAGACTACCAGCGCCGCAGGCGGGCGGTTGCCCAGTCAAAGTGTGATCGGTGAAATAAATCTATTAACGATCGCGATACCGGGGCGGAGTTGCTGGACCAACAAATTTAAGACAGTCATGTCGCAGTGGAACGATGTGAGCGAGAGCTTCCGAGGGAGATAACAAATCTCCAACGAAGAATCAATAACTTACAGACGGGCGTCTCTGTCCGTAACTGATTGATTTCAAGCACGACAAAATCTATTTCGGTCAGACTCCTCGGGGCTCAGCACAGGCTCGTACAACCAATCCCAGAACCGCCAGCAACGGACATCGCACGCCGAGTGAGCCCGTTTGACTGACACCGGATTTGAAGCTAACAAGAGCGCTGGAGACGTTCCTTGTCGTGCCGCGCCGACCGAAACCGGGCAGACACAACGGCTCGGACCTGCCGGGAAACCAGGCGGGTACATAACAAGGACGGTCGGCCTCGCCCAACCCGCATTACATGGCGCGAGGCTCTGCGCCCAGACTTCTGCGAAGCAGTGAATTGCCATTGAGGAGTGCTGCAAATTATGAGTGGGGATACAGAATTTATCGCGAGCGCAAGCGCAGGGCACGAACACGATCCGCTCTTGACGCCAGAACAAGTCGCCAAGAGGTTAAATACCTCGATCGATTGGGTCTGGGATCACTCGTCCAGAAAGCTGCCCTTGCTGCCCGTCATCCGCATCGGTGACGGACCTGGCAGGGCAGGAATCCTTCGTTACCGGGCCAGCAAAATCGAGGAATTCATCATCGAGCAAGAGCGGCTTTCTGCGCTTCGGCGTAAGAACTCTGGGCGTAAAATAGCGTAGCCCACTTGTTCCCCCACAGAAAGCAGAGGAATGAATGGGGAAATCGCACCAGAGGGGTTGGGTTGTTCTCCGCGGCAAGAAATGGTACGGCTATTACCGGCGAACCGTCCTCGACCCAATCACAAACGAACAGAAAGTCGACGTAATTCCAATCGTTCTCGGCCCGAAGTCAGAGCTTACGAAGTTTCAGGCGCGGGAACGGCTGGAGCAGGAGGTAACGAAGCAAACGGGAACGGATTCGGGAAGCAGAGTCATGAACGATGGCTCTGTCACGTTCGGCTGGTTCGTGCGCAACCGGTTCCTCCCGTTGAAGGAAGCGAACTGGAAGCCAGAGACGGCAAAGGTCAAGAGGTTGATTATCCAGAAGGATCTAGTCGATGCGTTTGATGGAATTCCGCTGGAGAACTTCGACCGATTCGCCTTGCAGCTTCACCTGAACCAGTTAGCCAAAACCAGGTCAAAGGACAGGGTGCTTCAAATCAAAGCATACGTGCGGGACATCTTTGCCGAGGCGGTCGAACAAGACTTCCTCACCAAAGACCCTGCTCGGAAGGTAACGGTCCCCTCGCAGTTGCGGGACACGGACAGAACCACTCTGACCTGGGAGCAGTTGCGAGATGCACTCTTGCACCTCGCGCTGCGGGATCGTATTTTGCTGGAACTCGACATGGCAAATGCCTTGCGCCCCAGTGAACTGTTTGCTCTGCGGTGGAAGTGCTTCAATTACGCCGAATCGAAAATGCGAGTATTTGAAACGGCGTACAACGGCGCGATTAGGCCGTGGGGCAAGACCAGGAAGAGTCTGGGACTGGTTCACCTGCCGAAAGAACTGGCGGAGGACCTTTGGCTCTGGAAGCAAGAGTGCCCGGATTCTTCACCCGATGCCTTCATCTTTCCCGATGCGAAAGGCGGGTTTATGGACACCGGCAATTATCGAAAACGGGTGTTACATAAGCTGGCACGAGACCTCGGGCTACCCAAGCTGACCTTCCAAGTGATTCGGCGCACGATTGCCACGCTGGCGCAAAAGAAGGGCACGGTCAAGGACGTTCAGGGACTACTTCGGCATTCGCGCGCCGCAACGACCACCGATGTGTATATGCAAGAGATCCCGGAGAGCGTTCAGGCAACGATCAACGCGATTCACGCAGAACTCAGAAAGAAGCCGGAATCAATGCAAGCCGGCTAAACTTTTTGAGAATTTGCTACCAAATGCTACCAATCGGAGAAAGGAGGTTGCTCTAAGTTGTTGATTTTATGGTGGACCTGGTCGGGATCGAACCGACGACCTCTTCCATGCCATGGAAGCGCGCTCCCAGCTGCGCCACAGGCCCACTTTGCGGAAGGAACGCCGTCCGAGAGGACCGCGTCTCATTCATTTTCTCGCAGCAGCATGGCTTAGTCAAACAGTTGCCAGTATTCAGTTGCCAGTTGTTGCAGTTTCACGGGAACATTTGGACGTTGTCTGGAGTCTATCTAACTAGTCCTCGCGCGGACTGGCCGACGTTGTTTCCCTGCGGCGAGTCTGCCGGGAGCGTGAGATTGTGTGGTAGCCGCGCCGGCGGAGGTGTGGTTGCGGAAAGTTGTTGCGGGCTCTGAATCTATTTATCATTAAGGCACGCCTTTGGCGGGAGCAACAACGTTGAGTGAGCTCGCAAGTGCGATGGGCATCCGCACCGCGGAAGCGGCGATCGTGGCTGAGTTGAAGTCCGGATCGGAAGATGCATTTTCCTGGCTCATCGCGCACTACAACCAGCCGGTTTACAGTCTGGTTTACCGGATTCTGGACGACCCTTCCGACGCGGCCGATACCACCCAGGAAGTATTCATCAAGGTTTTTCGCGGGATCAGGAACTTCAATGCTGATTCCAGCTTGAAAACCTGGATCTACCGAATTGCCGTGCATGAAGCCTCGAACCACCGGCGTTGGTGGCTCCGGCACAAAGCACGCGAGACATCCATCGAGCCGGCGGTTGGCGACGAACAGGGCGTGCTGAGTATCAAGAACACGCTGGTCGATGAAGGGAAGTCTCCGCTGCAGAACGTGTACGACGAGGAATTGCGGGCCCGCGTGGAAGTTGAATTGAAGGCCCTCGCCGAGCCCTATCGCACGACGGTAATCTTGCGCGACATCGAAGAGCTGTCGTACGAGCAGATCTCGGAAGTGATGAACATTCCGCTGGGAACGGTAAGGTCCCGCCTGGTGCGGGGACGCGAAGCGTTGCGCAAGCGGCTGGAGCGTCACCCTGAGACGTTCGGCATGGAGACAGCCGCTGCGCGGGAGAAGAAACGCCGCAAAGGCAGTTCGATGGGTGGTCAAGAGATTGAGGTCATGCCATGAAGTGCTCAGTCGCGAAGCGACTCATGTCGTCGTATCTGGATGGCGCAGTGACACGCAGCCAGCTGGCTCAAGTGGATGAGCACTTGCGGAGCTGTGTGGAGTGCGCTGCACGCTGTGCGTCGCTCCGGCAGACGCAGGCTCTGGTCGGGTCCCTGGGACGAAAAGCAGCACCTCCCGAGTTGGCTCTCCGGCTCCGCGTGGCCATTTCGAAGGAGATCGCCAACGCGCAGCGTTCGAGCTGGGAGGCATTGCGGGTGCGTTGGGAGAATGCGTTCAACGCCATCATGGTTCCAGCCACGGCTGGCCTGGTCACCACACTGATCATTTTCGGGCTGCTCATCAGCTTGATCTATCCCGGTCAGGTTCGGGCAGCCAACGACGTTCCGACCATGCTTTACACGCCGGCGGAATTGCAGTTCACTCCGTTTGAGTTGTCGATGGGCGCCAGCAATGCGGAGGCGCTGGTTGTGGAAGCGTGCGTCGGACCCGATGGCCGGGTTCAGGATTACCGTATCCTCTCGGCTCCCGAGGATGCGCAGGCCATCCTGCCAGAACTGAAGAACATGCTGATTTTCACCACTTTCCATCCTGCAACCACCTTTGGACGCCCGACGGCCAGCCGGGTCATCCTCTCGTTCTCGAGGGTGCAGGTTAAAGGCTAGCGCTGCGAATGATTATCGTAAGCGGCTGAAGACCGCAACTGATGAGAAGAGTGTTCCCTCGATTTGCGCGTGCGATACTCACCTCGTAAACTGGAAGCACTGATTCCTGTAGAAATAGCTGTCAGCTATTGCTCTTGGCGCCTAAAGTTTTGCAGAATGGTTTGCCGAAAGTTAAAGGCCAATAGCTAAGAGCTAAAGCTGGAGGCTCTGCTGAGCTGTTCTCGTCGTACTCTGGTTCTGTCGCTAACCCTGGCGTCGCTGACCTGCGCTGGCTCCGCGCAGTCCAAAGCTACCCTCGACGTCAGCGAGACACTATTCAGCGTGGTTTCGGCCATGAACGTCTGCGGCTACGACGCCGAACTGCAATCGTCGTCGCCAATTCGTCTGGAGGTGCGCGCCGAGTTGGTGGATGCGAACAAGGCGCCGCAAGCGGCGACGGCGCAAACCAATCTCTGCCGCTTTTACCATGACCACCAGCAGGGCGACAGCGCGCACGACCTGGCGCAATACATATCGCTCGCGCTAAACGTAGGCGAGCCTCCCTCCTTCGCTCCGAAAATGCCGGAGTCGGACTTCCCGCCGGATTCAACCTACGTATTGGGTTTCCTCCCGCCTCTGAAGCAGTACTACGAAAAGGCAAAGCTGCATTCGATCTGGATGAAGCACAAGCCCCAATACCTGGCGCTCGTCGACCAATACCACGAGCCCGTAGCGCAGATGATCACCTCGACGGACAATTACTTGCGCATGCCCCTCGCCGGATATGCCGGGCGCACGTTTACCGTGTATCTGGATCCCATGGCTGCGCCAGGGCAGGTCAACTCGCGCAACTATTTGCAAGATTATTACCATATCGTGGTGTCACCGGTGGGGAACAACCTGCACATGGAGGACATACGTCATACCTACCTGCACTTTGTACTTGATCCGCTGATCGCTAAGCGCGCCACCGCGCTGCAGCGACTGAAGCCCGTCCTGATCGCGCTGCAAAAAGCGCCCATGGCGCAGGAATACAAAGAGGATGCAGGCTTGCTGGTGACCGAGTCCCTGATTCGGGCCATCGAAGCGCGCACACCCGCCGATCCGAAGCTGTCCGAAAAAGACCGCCAGGCACTGGTTCGGAAGGATGAAGCGGAAGGCTTTGTGCTCACTGGATACTTTTATGACCAGTTGAAGACCTTTGAAAAAGGAGGCAACGGGTTACAAAGCGCTTTTCCCGACTGGTTGCACGACATCGACATAGACCACGAGAAGAAGCTGGCCAGCGAGATAAAATTTGCGCCCGCAGCCGAACCTGAGGTGATGCGAACCGCGAAACCTGCTACCCAACCGAAGGTGGTTTTGGCCGAACGCGAGCTGGCTAGCGGGAACACAGCCACCGCCGAGAAGCTCGCACAGGAGGCCTTGGCGGCGAATGAGAACCCTGGGCAGGCGTACTTCGTGATGGCCCGGGCTGCGAGCTTGAGTGGTGACATGCAGAGTGCGCAGGAGAACTTTGACAAAGCGCTCAATGCCACGAAAGATCCCCGGGTGGCGGCGTGGTGTCACATATACTTGGGGCGAATCATGGACCTCCAGGAGGAGCGAGCGGCCGCAGTCGCGCAGTACCAGGCTGCACTCAACGCGGGTGACGGTTCGGCTGATACCAGGAGCGCCGCGGAGCGCGGCCTGAAAGAACCGTACCAGCCGCCTGCAACCAGTCAGAAACAGCAATAATTTTTCGTTCGTGGAGGCCAGCAGTTAAGTGGCTGGCGGTTCACCGCACTAGAAAGGACAAGGGAATGAAATCGAGTTCGGTAATTTTGGCGGTGCTGCTGGTCGCGAGCATAGCAATGGCCCAGTCAACCGCAACCCAGACCCAGGCTCCCAGCCAGAGCGGACAAGCACAGGGACAAACGGGGACACAAAACGCTGCTCCTAAGAATGCACAAGCCCAATCTCCAGCCGGCGGGGGACGCGTGTTGCAGGCAAAATCGCAGGATGAACTGAAGGCTTACCAGGACGCTTCTGCCAAGACGGATCCTGCGGAAATGGAGGCTGCAGCTGACACGTTTGCTGCGAAATATCCCAACAGTGAGATGAAGGGCGCACTGTTCGTTCGAGCGATGGGCCTCTATGCTCAATCAAACAACAGCGAGAAACTCATTGCGGCGGGAAGAAAAGCCATAGCCGCCGATCCGACGAATCCGGTTCCGCTGGTTCAGGTCGCTTCCGTCCTGGCTGAAGCCACGCGCGACACCGATCTCGACCGCGAGCAGCGCCTGAATGAAGCCGCCAAGGATGCACAGGACGCCATCAAGAATGTTGATTCGGGTCTCATCGTTCCTCCCAACGCTCCACCTGAGAAAGTTGCGGCCGCCAAGAAAAGCATTCTGATGATGGCGTACGATACGCTGGGAATGATCGATTTGAACAAGAAGGACTACGCTGCCGCGGAACAGGACCTGCTGAAGGCCGCGGACGCCAACAAGGCTACTCCGGAAGCGGTGATTTACTTGCGGCTATCGGTCGCCCAGGACCAGTTGAAGAAGTACCCTCAGGCACTCGATTCCGCAAATAAGGCAGTGCAATACTCGCCGGAAGGCAGCGCTGCGCGGAACTACGCCAAACAGCAACAGAGCCGTGTGAAGACGCTGATGGATGCTGCTGCAGCGGCGCCGGCGGCCGCACCCGCTGCGACTGCGCCGCCCGTCGCTCCGAATGCGCAGCCATCGACGCAAACTCAACCGGCGACACCGCCGCATTGAGAGAAGAGCAGAAGAATTGTTTGACCGGCCAAATCCGGGTCTTGCGGGGCTTTACCTGCATTATTCATCTGGTTGGGGAGTTGAAGACTGCGCGCTTTGGAAGGGGCACGGCTTCAGCCGTGCCGTTACGGATGTAAGGAGTGGGGCTTCAGCCCTGAGGGAACTCGCATTTCTTCTCAAAACCGAAGTCCCTCAGCGGCTAAAGCCATCATAATGAAAACAGCTGTATGGCACGGCTGAAGCCGTGCCCCTTCAAAGCGTGGAGCCCGATGAACAATCAAACTTTAGCGCCGCGTTAAGTGCGAACCATAGCCAACCACGAATGACGTCCGATCCTCACGACCTTTCTGTGCTGGAGGATGTCCTCGGACATAGCTTTGTCCGCCGGGATTTGCTGGAGCAGGCCCTCACGCACGCTTCTTACGCGCGCGAATTGGAAGCCCAGAACGCTGCCGGCGGTGCGCCTGCGCCAGCATCCGACAACGAGCAGATGGAATTTCTGGGCGACGCAGTGCTCTCGTTTGTCGTCAGTCAGGAGCTTTTTCGGCGTTTCCCTGAATACCAGGAAGGAGAGCTGTCGAAGCTGCGAGCCCACGTTGTCAGCGCGCGTCACCTGCTTCGTCCTGCCCGGGCCCTGAAGATCGGACAGTTTCTGCGCCTCGGCAAGGGCGAGGAGCGCAGCGGCGGGCGCAGTAAGAGCGCGCTGCTGACCGATGCGCTGGAGGCCATCATCGCAGCGCTGTACCTCGATGGGGGACTCGAGCCGGCACATCGCTTTATTCTGCAGGCGATCCTGGAGCCCGAACTCGCCGAGGTGCACAAAGCTGGCGACAAGCAACTGCCGGTGATGGATTACAAGTCGGCCTTGCAAGAGGTGGCGCACGCCAGCGGACGTCCGCAGCCTCGCTACGTGCTGGTGAAGGAGGAAGGCCCCGACCACCGTAAGGTGTTCACCATGGACGCGCATGTTGGCGCGTCAGCCGAGGGAGACAAGGCCTTCGTGCGCCGCAGCGAAGGAAGCACCAAGAAGCTTGCGGAACAAGGGGCTGCACGGAAGGCCTGGGAGTATCTACAATCATCAAAAGGAGGTTCTGCGGGAAGCAGCCCCGATCCCGCCAGCGAATCTTCTGTGCAGTCATGAGTGAAGTCAGCACCGATACACAAGTTACGGTCATACCTCAAGAGCTGCGGCCTGCTGAAAAGCATGTACCAGCCAGCAGCCATTCCGGCGCCATGGGCTCGCTGCAGTCGCTCGCCACCACGATCGTCATCGCGGTTTTCGTCATAACGTTTATTGTGCAGGCGTTTCAGATCCCCTCGGAGTCGATGGAGAAAACGCTGCTCATCGGCGATTACCTTCTGGTGGACAAGGTCCACTACGGACATTCGCGCCTCTGGAGATGGCTCCTGCCGTACCATACGATTCAGCGGCAGGACATCATTGTCTTTCGCTATCCCGTCAACCCGAGGCAGCATTTCGTGAAGCGGGTTATCGCCATTCCCGGCGACCGGGTGCGGCTCATCAACAAACATGTTTACGTTAATGGCACGCGGCAGGACGACGATTACGCCACCTTCAACTGGGCGCAACGGGACAAGTTCAGGGACAATTTTCCCGATGGCGGTTTTTACGGCGGCAATGTCTCAGCGAAGTGGTTTCTGCAGGCGCGGAAGCTTCTGGATGGCAACGAGCTTATCGTTCCCGAAGGTTCCTTTTTTGTCCTCGGCGACAATCGCGACGACAGCTACGACTCGCGCTATTGGGGTTTCGTTCCCGAGGAGAATATTGTCGGCCGTCCTCTGTTGATTTACTGGTCGATGGACCGCACCACTCTCGCGCTCGCTGGTGAGCCGCCGTCTGATAGACTTTCGAGTCTGGCGCACAACGTAACCAACCTGGTCGAAAGCCTGCGGTGGCACCGCATGTTGCGGACCGTGCAATAAACTGCCTTGGCAGGCAGCGACTTGAATTCCAAGGAAGAACGCATTTGGCTGGAACCAAGAACTCAGTGAAGACCGCACCGCAGAGGGCCCAGAAGGCGGCGGAGGCGCAAAAACTCGCGGAGGCGCAAAAGCCGGCGAAGCCGAAAGAGACGACTCCGGAATTCATCGCCTCCATGGCCATCATCATCGTGACCGGACTGTTCATCATCACGTTTGCGCTACAAGCATTCGAAATCCCGTCCAGTTCGATGGAAAATACCCTGCTCATAGGCGATCACGTCTTCGTGGACCGCATGATGCTGGCGCCCATAACGAAGTGGGTCGATAAACTCATTCCCTATCGCGAGCCCCGTCACGGCGATATCTTTGTATTCATCTCTCCGGCGCAGCCCGGACTGTACGTGGTCAAGCGCGTCATGGGCATTCCTGGCGATCGCATCCACCTTCAGGACGGCGTGGTGTACCGCAACGGAGAACGCCTCGATGAGCCCTATGTAGTCCGCAAAGGCGACTACAACGCCTATCGCGATAACTTTCCCCGTGTTCCGCCCAGTGAATACGACGATGTAACCCAGGCCTGGAAAGGCGAGCTTCCGTCAGACCTTCAGAATGGCGACCTGGTGGTGCCGCCCGGCAAGGTCTTTGCCATGGGCGACAATCGCGACGTCAGCCTGGATAGCCGCTACTGGGGATTTGTGCCACGTGAAAATGTCATTGGACGTCCCATGTTCATCTACTGGTCTTTCGTTACCCCGCGTGACGAATACCAGCGTCAGGACCTGAGCGACCGCATCTCCTGGGTCTTCGACATTGTCATCCACTTCTTCGATAAGACCCGTTGGTCCCGGATGCTCCACGTGGTGCATTGATGGCAGGCCGCACGCCACGGCGGGTGATGTGGGCGACCTTGCTGGTGGTCGTGCTGGGTTTGCTACTGCTGCCCCCGTTCGTCAACGTCAATCGTTATCGCAAGCGCGTGACGGACGACCTCAGTCGCGCGCTGGGCCGCAGTGTAACCGTCTCCAACATCGAACTGAAACTCCTTCCACGGCCTGGGTTGGCGCTGTCGAATTTTGTGGTCGCCGAAGATCCCGGCTACGGCGCGGAACCGATGCTGCGCGCCGCGACCGTCACCGCCTACATTCGTTTGACATCCCTCTGGCGAGGACGGCTGGAGATCGGGACCCTCGACCTGGATAATCCCAGCCTTAACCTGGTTCGCCGTTCTGACGGGCATTGGAACCTGGAGGAACTGGTTGAAAGGACATCGCAAGGCGCTTCGGCCCCGACGACGAAACCGCGGCCCGAAGCACGTCCCCGCTTTCCCTATGTGGAAGCTTCGGCCGGACGCATCAACTTCAAACTGGGGCAGGTGAAAAAGGCATTCGCGTTTACCGATGCCGATTTCGGGCTCTGGCTGGAGTCCGAGAGCCAGTGGGGAATAAGGCTGGAAGCGCGCCCCATGCGCACCGACGTGGGCATCAGCGACACCGGCACGCTCAAGCTGGACGGGCGATTCCAGCGCGGCTCTGCCCTGCGGAACACCCCCATCGATTTCAAGCTAACCTTGAAGGAAGGACCGCTAGGTCAAATCACTACTTTGATTTACGGCCACGACCGGGGCTGGCGTGGCGCCGTCAGTTCGAACGCGACACTGACAGGTACGCCGGCAGCGCTTGGCGTCACACTCGACGCTCAAGTGGATGATTTTCGCCGCTACGATATCGCTCTCGGAGAAGCTTTGCGTCTGCGGCTGCACTGCACCGGAACCTATTCCTCGCCCGACGACACGCTGCGTGATGTGCAATGCGAATCGCCCGTAGGTCCCGGAGTCCTCAGGGTCCGCGGGAGTGCGCAGGGATGGCTCGGCGAGGCATACGATTTGGGAATTTCGGCGGAGCAGGTTTCCGCTGAACGTTTGGTGGCTCTTGCCCGTCACGCCAAGAAAGATCTGCCATCCGATCTCACCGCAACCGGTGATATGGAAGCAGTGTTTGCTGTCCGCAAATTGAGTGGCGGAATGCCCGTCTGGAGCGGAGGCGGACGCTGCGAACAGCTTGCCTTGCATGCCCAAGTGTTGAGACGGGATCTGGAGATTGGGGAAGTGCAGTTCGTGGTTCCCAGCGCCGCTGTTGCAAAAACTAAACGCCTCGCGCGCACGGTGGGATCTAAGATGCAATCGGCCGCCACTGGAGGACTCCGTCTCGTCGTAAAACCGTTTCCGCTGTCGCTGGGGGCAGCTTCGCCGGCGACGGCCAGCGCCGCATTCGATCCGCAGCGTTACAGCATCAATCTCAGCGGCGAGGCCGAACTGGCGAGGCTCTTGAGTGTGGGCAAAGCGCTGGGCGTTGGCACGCCGGGCGTCGGTCTCGGAGGTGCCGCTCAAATTGACTTGGAGGTTGCCGGGACATGGGTTGGGTTCGTCCCTCCTGTGCCGTCGGGCAAAGTCCAACTGCGCGATGTGACGGCTGAATTGCAAGGCGTCTCCGAGCCTTTACAAATTGCTTCGGCGACCGCTACGCTGGCCAATCAAGCGGTGAATGTGACGTCCTTCGATGCCACGTTCGCCCAAGGCCCCGAGATCAGCGGATCTGCGAGCTTTCCGGTTCATTGCACGGCTCCAGAAACGTGCACCGTGCGCTTCGACGTGCGCTCCAATGAGGCCTCGGTTGCTCGCCTGAACCGGTTGCTGAATCCGAGTTTTCGCAGTCAACCCTGGTATCGCCTGCTGGCTCCCTGGCAACGCGGCCAGGACGCACTGGTTAAGCTGCGCGCCAGCGGCCGTTTCTCGGTCGCGCGATTCGAGTTGGGGACGGCCGTCGCAAACAATCTCAGCGGCACGCTTGAACTCGAAGCCGGCAAGTTGCGCGTCAGCGATCTGCGAGCTGACTTCCTCGGAGGACACCACGCCGGAACCTGGACTGGCGACTTCACCGTATCGCCGCCAAGGTTCTCCGGTTCAGGAAACGTTACCCGCCTGTCGATGGCGCAACTCGCATTGCTCATGCACGATAACTGGGCCACTGGCACGATCGATGCGAAGTACAGCCTTGCCATGGCAGGCTTGAACCCGGCCGCTCTGCGGGCCTCCGCCACTGGCTCTGCCGACTTCACCTGGAGCGGCGGCTCTTTGCGGCATGTCACGCTCGACAGCCGAGGCACTCCGGTGTCGTTCTCCGATTTCGCTGGAATCGTCAGCCTGGAGAATGGGGTTTTGAACTTGACCGATTGCAAGCTGCAATCGGCTGGCGGCAACTACACGGTCAAGGGCACCGCATCCTTCGACCGGAGCCTGGACATCCGCTTCGAGCGGACGGGCGGGCGGGCATATACAATCTCGGGCACGCTCGATAAGCCGCGCGTCGAAACCGTTCCTGCGCCCGCCGCCGAGGCTGCACTGCGATGAGTCTCCCTGCTCTGCTGCTGGTGATTACCGCGTTCTTCAGTGCAGCACCTCAGCCGCAGCACGACACTCATACCCCCGAATTCCGCCGCATGCAGCAGAAAATTCAACACCTGCGCGAGAATGCGGCGAAGCCCAAGCCCGATCCCAAGCCCACGGAACTGACTGAGCCTGAGGCCAACGCCTACTTCAACGAAGGCGGCGTGAAATTGCCGAAGGGTGTCAGCAATGTCCGCCTCACCTCGCAGCCGGGAGTGATCGATGGTCACGCGCAGGTGGACTTTGAAGCAATCATGCAGGGAAAGGGATCGACGAACCCGCTGCTCAGCTTGTTCAGCGGAACGCACGACGTTCACATCGTGGCCCAGGCGGCGGGCTCCGCGGGGACGGGCAGCATCCGCGTGCAATCGGCTTATCTCGATGGCATTGAGTTGCCACAGATGGTGCTGCAATTCTTCGCCCAGCACTACATCACACCGAAGTACCCCAACGTGGGTGTCACCAGTACCTTCAAGCTGCCGTTGCGCATCGACAGCGCCGTTGTAGAGACTGGCCGGGTGGAGTTGATGCAGAAATAGAACGAAGGTGCAGCTGCGCTGCCCTCCAATCCAGCATGTTAGTATCGAAGACAAACTGGAATGTTTGGTCACGTTAATCCTGTCGATGTCTTCTTCGAGATCATCGTATTGCTGTTCGCCATCTGCGTGCACGAGTCGGCGCACGCTTGGATGGCCAACCGTCTGGGCGATCCGACGGCCAAGATGCTCGGCCGCATATCGCTGAATCCCATCGTCCACATTGATCCCTTTGGCACCATCATCATGCCCTTGCTATTGATTCTCGTGGGCTTCCCGCCGTTCGGCTGGGCGAAACCGACGCCGGTGGACACGCGAAACTTCAAGAACCTGATGCGGGACGACATTCTTACCGCGGTCGCCGGCCCGGTCAGCAATTTTCTGACGGCTTTTCTCTCCGTCATCGCACTGGCGATAGTTGTTCACGGATCTAACGCGGGGATTGGGCAAAGCTTTCGCGGTGCAGATGTGGCCACACCCTTGGCGAAGCTGTTTGAGTTCGCAATCCTGATCAACGTTGTGCTCGGTGTATTCAACTTGATCCCCTTACCACCGCTCGACGGGAGCCACGTCATCCGCCATTTTCTGCCCTACGAGACGCTGCGAATTTATGACAGGGTCGGCTACATCGGACTTGTCATCGTGCTGTTCATCCTTCCGATGATGGGATGCTCCATCGTGAATACGTTGATTACGCCGTTCCTCGCGTTCTTCTATGCGCTGCTAAATCAACTGTTGAGATTCTGATGCCAGAGACCAAGCAACCCAAGAAAGGCCGCATCCTGAGCGGCATGCGACCCACCGGAAAGCTGCACCTCGGCAATTATGTGGGCGCGTTGCGCAACTGGGTTGGCCTGCAGGACAGCTATGACTGCTTCTTCTTTATCGCCGATTGGCACGCGCTGACCACCGATTATGCCGACACGCGCGGCCTCAAGCAGAACTCCCTCGAGGTCGTGATCGACTATCTCGCAGCCGGGCTCGACCCCGAACGCAGCACCATGTTCATCCAGTCGCACGTGCCGCAGCACGCCGAGCTGCACCTGCTGTTCAGCATGATCACGCCGCTAGGCTGGCTGGAGCGTGTGCCCAGCTACAAGGAGCAGCGCGAGAACATCAAGGACAAGGACCTCGGCACCTACGGCTTCCTCGGCTATCCGCTGCTGCAGTCGGCCGACATCCTTATCTACCAGGCAAACTTTGTGCCCGTGGGCGAGGACCAGGTGCCGCACGTCGAGCTGACACGCGAGGTGGCGCGGCGCTTCAACCAGTTCTATCCGCGCAAGCTGCGCCCCGGACAGCGCGATCGGCAGCGCGAAGTCGTCTTTCCTGAGCCGCAGCCGCTGCTGACGCCTGCCGCCAAGCTTCCGGGCACCGATGGACGCAAGATGTCGAAGTCGTACGGCAACACGATCCTGCTAAGCGAGCCCGAAGCTTCAGTGCGACAGAAGCTCAAGACCATGGTGACCGACGCAGCGCGTATCCGGCGCAGCGATCCTGGCGATCCCGATAAGTGCCCGGTTGGCGACTTGCACAAGATCTTCAGCAGCGCGGAAACGATTGCCAAGGTGTACGAAGGTTGCCGCTCCGCAGGCATCGGCTGCATCGAGTGCAAACAGTGGGCGTCAGACAGCCTGTGGCGCGTGCTTGCTCCCATCCAGGAGCGGCGTCAGAAGTACGAAGCGAATCCCAGGCTGGCGTGGGACATTCTGGAAGAGGGATCGACGAAGGCGCGGGCGGTGGCAGAGGTGACGATGGTCGAGGCGCGCGACGCCGCCAATCTGTCGCATGAGTACGAACCGCCGGCGCTGAGCGCGGCGGAAGGGAAGTAGCGATTCACCCTGGAGGCACGGAGAAGAAGTGGATAGATGATCAGTGGATAGAGACAACGATTCATCAGCGGTTTAGACGATTTCGAAGGCGGTTTTGATTTAGGCGGCAAGCCGAAACGAGCCCACAGGGTGACATTTGTGTTAGCCCAGGGCGCAAGCCCTGGGTAAATGACTCTTTCTCAAAAATGAGTCCCGTAGGGACGGTACAGGTAAAGCGGGACTTCAGACCCGCGAGTAACGAACGACCACGTTCTATGTCCGAGAAGCCCAACAACGTCGCGAACACCGAAGCCGCTGCTCCTGCGCCGCACGTTCACGCTCACAAGAACGCGGACCAATCGTCCTTCTCGGTCATGGTTGGCACGGTATACGATGGCCCGCTCGATCTCCTGCTCGACCTCATTCGCAAGCAGGACATCGACATCTACGACATCCCCATCGCCAAAATCACCGAGCAATATCTGCACTACGTGGAAACGATGAAGGGCTTCGACGTGGATGTCGCCGCTGAGTTCATCTACACGGCGTCGCTGCTCATCCACATCAAGTCGAAGATGCTGCTGCCGCCCGACCCCAACGCACCCGCGACCGAAGAAGACCCACGCCTGGAGCTGGTCAACCGGCTGCTCGAACATGAGCGCTTCAAGACCGCGGCGCAGATGTTGCTGCAGAAGCAGCAGATCGAAGACGCGATATGGTCAAACCCGGCGCTGAAAGATTTCCAGAATGCTGAAGGCACAGAGCCGGAGATGGCTGCCGATGTGGTGGACCTGGTCAGGACCTTCCAGCAGATTCTGGAGCGAGCGAAGTCGAAGCCCAGCTTCGATGTCGAGGACGACAGCGTCAGCGTCTCGCAGATGATTGACTACGTGCGGCGGCGGCTTTCGCTGGAAGACCGTCCCATTCGGCTGAAGCAATTGCTGCGCAATATGCGCTCCCGCTCGGCGCTGGTGTGCGCATTTCTGGCGATCCTGGAGCTGATTCGCCTGCAGGCGGTGCTGGCGCGCCAGGACAACGTCTTCGGCGAGATCGTGCTCAAGAAGCACACCAATTTCGACGCGCTGATGGCGGAAAGCCCGCCAGTGAAGGATGATTGGAGATAAGGCAGTCGCTAGCTATCAGCTGTCAGGGGCAAGTTTCCTGGTGCGACAATTAGGGGCGCATTCGACACACCTAAATGCGCGTTGAAAGTGGTTGGAAGTCAATACTGCCAGCCCCGAAGGGGCGGCATAGTTTAACCCAGCACGGAGCCGCAGGCGGAGTGCTGGGTACAGTGAAAAATCGACCCGAGTCCCGTAGGGGACGGCACCAGAATTCCGCCGCGTGTACGGCACTCGGAATTGTTGCTTACCCATGAGCCTGAAAGCCAAAATCGAAGCCATCATCTACGCCACCGAAGAGCCGGTCACGCTGGACCAGCTTGGATCGTTGCTGAAGGACGCCGCTCTTGCCGAGTTTCAAGCGGAAGAGAACGCTCGTCTCGCGCTCAACGAAACCATCTATGACGGCCGGTCAGCCGCCGCCGACTCGGCCGACGACTCTCCGCAACAGGAAGCCGTTTCTACCGAGCCGCCTCCCTCATCTGAACAAGCGCAGCTGCCCACCGCAAACAAAGAGCAAGACAAAGATCAGCAGAAGCAGGAGCTGCGTGAAGTCAAGTCGCGTCTCAGCAGCATCATTGACCAACTTATCGCCGAATATTCCGCCAGCGACCGCGGCATGGAGATTCGCCAAGTCGCGGGCGGCTATCGCATGGCTACCAAGCCCGAGCACCACGATGTGGTTGTGACCTTCGCCAAGAGCCTGAAGCCGCCCATCCGACTGTCGTTGCAAGCGCTGGAGACGCTCTCCGTCATCGCCTACAAGCAGCCGGTGACCGTTCCTGAGATCAGCGAAATTCGGGGCGTGGATTCTTCCGGCGTCATCGCGACTCTGCTCGATCGCAAGCTCATCACCACCGCCGGCCGCAAGCAGGTCATCGGCCGCCCCATCCTCTACAAGACGACCAAGGAGTTTCTGCTGCGCTTCGGACTCAACGATGTCTCCGAGCTGCCCAGCATGGAAGAGTTCGAGAAGCTGGGTGAACCGCAAGCCGAACTGTTCCCGGCGGCGAAGACACAAGCCGAAGCTCCACTTCCTGAAAGTGGATCTGTCGATGAGACTCAGCCTTAGCCTGCTGATGTAGAAGATCAAGGGGAATGATGCTGCCCATCTGTCTGTAACGTGCTGACATTGAGGTGTGACAAAACCGCTTTGTCGTACGCCGGGCGCAGCGTACAATCTGCGATGGAAGGACGAGGTGGAGTTGTGTTCGGGCCTCGCTCCGCACATGTCCTCTCAGAGCGTGACTGAGTGACTCGACACCAGCGTTATTCGTCCCACTGCCCGCCGCTAAAGACCTCACAAAGCCTTGCGTCCCCTCATCCCCGCAATTCTTCGCGTAAGTCCTTATTTTGGAATATTTTGCCTATAACTCCTTTGGATGGAATATTCTGCGGGTCATCTCCAAAATTTGCCTTTTGTTTTCAATATTTTGCAGGTAGAGGGGGGAGGGGGGATGTCAGTTGTCAGTTGTCAGTTTCGAGTTGCCAGTTCAAACAAGCCCTGGCTCTTTGGACATCGCCCCACCCGATTCTAAACGCCTCTAACTGCCACACAGGTCTGGCGAAGAGCGAACAGCGAACAGAGAAAAGCCTGGGAGCGGCCAGCTATGCCCGCTGAGCGCCTGCAGAAGATCATCGCTGCGGCCGGAATCGCTTCCCGGCGCAAGGCCGAAGAGCTCATCACCGGCGGGCTCGTGTCGGTCAATGGGCAGACCGTCTCCGCCCTCGGCGCCAAGGCCGATCCCGAAATCGACCGCATCAAGGTCAATGGCAAACCGCTGCGTGGTCCCGAGCGCCACGTTTACCTTCTACTCCACAAACCTAAGGGATACGTCACTACGGTAACCGACCCCGAAGGCCGCCCCACCGTATTAGACTTGGTGCGCGGTGTTGGCGCGCGAATTTATCCTGTTGGGCGCCTCGATTACTTGAGCGAGGGATTGCTGCTCCTCACCAACGACGGTGAGCTGGCACAGAAGTTGACGCATGCCTCGTCGCACGTGCCGAAGACGTATCTGGTAAAGATCGGTGGCAAGGCTGCTGATGAGCAGATTGAGAAGCTGCGCGGCGGCATCAGGCTTCCCCCAGAGCGCTCGCTGCTGAAGACTCCGGTTGGAAGATTGCCCGACGAGCGCCAGAGACGGCGATCTGCGGCGGTGCAGACCGCTCCGGTGCAGATGAAACTGCTGCGCGAGGCCGCCAATCCGTGGTATGAAGTGACGCTGGTCGAGGGACGCAACCGGCAGATTCGCCGCATGTTCGAAGAGATCGGGCACCACGTGGAAAAAATTAAGCGGGTGCGCTACGGCCCGTTACAGTTGGACGTTGAACCGGGAAAATTCCGGCACCTGACGGCAAAGGAAGTTGGGCAGTTGAAGAGTTCGACAAGTACCGCGAAACGAACGCAGCATCATGAGCGCGCGCGATAGTACAGTAAAGGTCCCCCCGCTCCGACTGAAGTCCTCGGTCGGGATGACAGATCGGTCATCGTGAGGATCGAACCATTGGAGATAGAATGACAGACTTTGGGAAGCTGGTTCCGGCGTGGGTACACACGCTGGCCAGTTACAAGCCGGGGAAACCGGTGCGGCAGGCGGAATTGGAGAGCGGCGTGCGTTGCATCAAGATGGCCTCGAACGAAAACCCCTTTGGACCCTCGCCTCTGGCGATGGAGGCCATCAAGGCGGCAACTTCCGAAGCGAATTATTATCCCGACAATGGTGTGACCGAGCTCACCGCGCGGCTGGCGGAGCTGCACGAGCTTGAACTGGAACAGGTCCTGGTCACGGCGGGGTCAACGGGATTTCTGGACATTCTGGCGCGGACGCTGCTCGGTCCGGGGTTGAACGCCGTCACCAGCAAACTGTCGTTTATCGTCTATCCCATTGTGACGCGGGCGACCGGGGCGCAATTTATCGAAGTGCCCACGCTGAACGACGGCTTTGATCTCGATCGCATCCTGAAAACGGTCGATGTTCACACTCGTGTGGTATACATTTCGAACCCCAACAATCCGACAGGCACTGTTTTGGATGCCAATCCGATCGACCGCTTCCTTGACCGCCTGCCGCCGCACGTCATCACGGTGCTCGACGAGGCCTATTGCGATTACGCCAGCTATTTGGCTGCGGAGCGTGGACTGGACTACTCGCACTCGCTCGATTATGTGCGGCAGGGACGTCCGGTCGTGGTGCTGCGCACTTTTTCGAAGGCGCACGGTCTGGCTGGTGTGCGCGTCGGTTACGGAATGGGACCGGCGGAGTTGATCGGTTACTTTGCTCGCATGAAGCCAGCATTCATGGTTTCATCGCTGGGCGAGACAGCGGCTTTGGCCGCATTGGCGGATGCCAACCACGTGCAGCGCGCAATCGAAAACAATGCGGCAGGTGCGAAGCTCTTGACCGACGCTATCGCAGAGACGGGCATCAGCGTGACGCCGACGTGGGCGAACTTTTTGTTCTGCCGAGTGGGTGAAGAAGCTCGGAGCCTGTGCCAGAAATTGCAGGAGCACGGAGTCATCGTTCGTCCCATGGGCGGAGGCTGGGGTGCGCCCGACGCGTTCCGCGTGACAATCGGCACGCCCGAACAGAACGAACAGTTCCTCGATGCACTGAAGCGGGCACGGTCTCGCATTCCTGCGTAGGCGGGATAAGCATGCCGCCCTTGCGGACGGCATGCTTATTTTCAAATTGGTTAGCGGTTGGGCGGGGGTTGCGTGCTGGGCGGAGCCGGAATCGCGTCAGGTCCTTGCGGCGGCACGTAGGGCGGCGTCGGCGAAGTCAGCTCTTGCACATTCGCCGGGACAACCCCTTTCACGGTTGGAGCGCGCTTCACCTGGCCCGATTCGGCATCGGCCATATCGATGCCGAGTTTGGACAGGGTTTCGGCGGTGGACTTATCCAGTTGGACCCTGGACTTCTCGTAGTTGGCAGCCGCGTTGAGAACGTTCGATTCGGCTTTGGTTAAATCGCTGGATGCCTGTAATACCGCTGTAGGGGTCGAAGCGCCATAACCGAACTTCTTCTGTTCGGCGACGAGGTTCTCTTTCTGGTAGTCGCGGGCTGCGATTGCCGCCTGCAGAGCAGCGTAGTTCTGCTGAACCGAAAATTGAGCCTGCCTTACTTCGATGGTGATTTGGTTCTCGATTTGTTGCAAGCCGACTTGAGACTGCCGGTACTCCAACTCGGAGCGCACTTGTTCAGATTGCGCGGCGCGGTTGCGCAGAACGACGTTGAAGCTCACCCCGACGCCCTTGTCCGGGCCCGTGCTGTTGAAGAGATCATGAAACGCGTTAGGGTAGCCGGACCTGGGAATCGTTCCCGGATTGAGGCAATTCTCCCCCGGTACCGCTCCTTGGAAGTCGCAAGGAGGGAGGAGCGCAGTCTGATCGCCCGCCAGTGCCGAGGCGCCATAAAACGCGTACACGTCCAGCGTGGGACGCAGGGCATTCTTGAGTGCCTTGCGCGAGATCTCAGCATTTGTCAGATTGATGCGCGCCGTAGCTATCTCGGGGCGGGACTGCAAGGCTTCCTGGATCAAGTCCTCGACCGGGCGGACCTCTTGCGGCTCGTTGGTTTGCAGCGTGTCGGTCGGGATGATTGGCGCAACCGCCAGGATTGGGTCGCCCATATTCTTCGTGATGGCGTTCTTCATGAAGAGTTGTTGAAGCTGGAGCTGGGTCTGCGAAGTAATCAGGTTCTGGTTCGCGGTTGCAACTCCACTCTTGGCTAGCGCCAGGGTGATGGGCGCGAGCGTGCCGATCCTGACCTGTTCCTGGTCGTCGGAGAGAGTCTTCTCTGCGAGCTGCAGGGCACGCTCGTTCACCCTCACAGCCTCATATGCGGTCACCAGGTCCCAGTAGATATTTTCGACTTGCGAGACAGTGGCGATAATCTGCTGGCGGAACACAATGTCCCCATTCTCGCGAGTATTGCGGGCGATACGGATCCAGCGCAGGTTGGGATCGAATCCAAAGCCTTGCAGCAGGTGCTGGGTCAACTGAAACCGGAAGCTCGGTGACACCTGTGGATTCAACAGGTCGTAAGGCACATTGGTTGTGATGCGGTTGTTGTTAAAGGTAACGTTGGCGGTGGTGCCCGTTGCAAACGCCTGGGTGTAGCCGAAGTTATAGATATTCGTGTTTTGCACCAGGGTCGGCTCGCCGCCGGAGAAGAAAATGTTTGTCTGAGGCGTGGCTGCGTGCTCGCCTTGGATCGTACCCGTGAGGGTCGGGTCATAGCTGCTGAGTGGAGGACCCCCACCAAACGTAGATCCCACCAGCCCGCCAGCGCCAGCACCAGCCCCGCCAACACCTGTTTGCGTGCCACCTGCGCCGGTGCCAGTCGCTCCGGTGGAAGACGTGCCGGTCCCGCCAGCGGAAGTCCCGCCCGAACCGCCAGGCGTGCCCTGCACCACGCCCTGATTAACACCCAGGGCGAACGCGCCAGATTTTGTGCGCAGCAGGTCAGTGTCCGCAATCGAAAGGTTGTAACGCTGAAGTACGACATCCAGATTGTTCTCCAGCGCCATCGCCACCGCGTCATTGATAGACAAGTACATCTTGCCATCGCGAAATAGTTGATCGGTTCGCGCGGAATTGGTCAGGTTCGGCGCTGGCACGTTTCGAACCTTATATGGGGCCAAGACGTTAGGGAACGGAGATTGCGGCTTCGCGTAGTTCTTGTCTGAATACAGATGAGCATTGTTCTGCGGCGACGGCGCCTGCGGCATCGGCGATAGTGAAGGCATGCTCGCCTGAGAGCTTGGTGGAGTTGCATTCTGGGCAAAACTCGCGGTGACTAGCAAACTCACGAACGCCAGTGAGATCGCCTTCCGGAACGCGGATTCGACGAAACGCGAAACGAACATTTCCTTATCTCCTGAAACTGACGCTTGGCATCAGATAGTTTCCTGCTGTCGGTCATTTCTGTGGCTTCTGATTAATACGCACGAAAGTGCCTAAAGGTTCATCATGTTACGGGTCAATGTCAGAGCCGTTGATAAAAGCTTGGCTCGGAATAACTCCTGCCCGTACATGGACTAATTCCCGCAACAAATGTCAACCCGAAATCCTATGGAAAGCTACAGGCAACGGTAGCATTGAGACGGTAGAAAAGGGTAATGACGTTCACGGAACATCAAATCTGCTGGCGTTTCCAGTCGCCGCGTTTAAACAATATGACACTCGCGATGGCGATCGCCCCCTCGGCAATGACGATGGCAATGAACACTCCGTTTGAACGCAAGCCAACCGGAATCGCCAGCCAGTAAGCCAATGGGATTTCCAGCAGCCAGAAGCCGAAGAAATACACTATGGTCGGCGTCACCGTGTCGCCCGCACCGTTGAAGGCTTGCAACATCACCATCAGGTAGGCGTACCCGATATTGCCGTAGCTGATGATGCGTAAACAGGACGCGCCCAGCCGCACGATCGCGGGGTCTGATGTGAATCCGCGCACAATGGGTTCGGCAAAGAACACGAATAGCACGCCGATCGTTCCCAGGAACAACATGTTGTAAATGCCAGTCCTCCAGACGGACTTCTCGGCTCGTTCCGGCTGTTTGGCGCCAAGATTCTGCCCAACCAGTGTCGCTGCGGCATTGCTCAATCCCCATGACGGCAGAAGGACAAAGATCACCACGCGAATCGCGATCGTGTAGCCGGCGAGCGCGGCTGCTCCGAACGTGCTAACAATGCGAACCAGACCGATCCAGCTGGTGTGCGCAATGACAAACTGCAAAACGCCAGTCGCTGACACCCGCGCGAGCCGCAGCAGGACCGGCAGATTTCCGCAAATCTGCTGCCGAAGGATACGGATGCGCTCAGTCCCGCGCAGCAGCCGATAGAACTGATACATCATTCCGATGTTACGACCCGTTAGAGTTGCGAGAGCCGCGCCGGTCACGCCTAAGCGCGGAAACGGTCCGAGACCGAAGATAAGACAAGGGTCGAGCGCCAGGTTGATGATGTTCGAGACCCACAACAGCCGCATGGCAATGGCCGCATCGCCGGCACCGCGAAAGATCGCGTTGTTCAGAAACAACATCAGGACAACGCCGCTGCCGCCCAGTGCGATCTTGGCGTAGTTACCTCCCAAAGCGACAATGGCCGGAGAGGCACCCATGAGCCGCAACAGGTGAGGCGCAAACAGGAAGCAGGGAACGCCGATGGCAAGCGAAACCGTCAGCCCAAGAATAATCGCTTGGACCGCGGCGACGGCTGCATCTGCAGGGTCTTTCTCTCCGATCCGTCTCGCCACCATTGCGGTGGTGGACAGGCTCAATCCCATCGCGACCGCAAACACCAAACTCAACATCGATTCTGTCAGCCCGACAGTAGCCACAGCATCGGCGCCAAGATGTGCCACCCAAAAGACATCCACCACGGCGAAGAGCGACTCCAGAACCATCTCCAGCACCATCGGCACGGCGAGCAGGAATATGGCGCGATTCAGGCTGCCGGCGGTGAAGTCCTGGTGCGGGCCATGAAGCGCCTCGCGCAGCGAACTCCAAATGGTAGGCTGCGCTTGGGCTGTGGTGGTAGAAGCGGGATGCATAGCGACCTGCAGTCTTTGGCGCCAGCATGAGTGAACTCAGCTACGGCGCTGTTGTAATACTGAAGGAGAACGGGTCGTCCGCATCAGCGGATTGCTTAGCGGACCAGCAGGGAAGGCGCGCTACTGAGGGCTGAACATTTTCTTGTCCTCGGGGCCGATCACCAAGGCTGCATCGCCGCAGGCGTGGTGTGCAACGGACAACGGATCAATTACGGGATTGTAGCCGAAATACTACGAATCCATCAAACCTGGAAGGCGTGGATCGCTCGCCGACAGAAAAAAGGCCGCCAGCGCGAGCGCACCAGCGGCCATCGCGGTTTAGACGGTACTACTCTTTCTCGGGAGGTGTCTTGCCCATCCGAGATGGAATTTCGTTGTCACGATCCTCCGGCCTTCTCAGCGGATGGTCAGATTTGGCTCCTGGTATCGGCATGTCATTCGCCGAGCTATACGTCGGCTCCGAGCCGCCACCAAAAACGAAACCGTAGCCCTCGGTGAATACCGCCTGCTGGTAGACGCCACTAATGGGCGGATTGGCAATTACGTAGATCGGGAAAGCTCTGCCTCCGGCGGGGAACACAGTAGCTATATAGTCGGCCACCATGAGACCATTTTGCGAATTCGGCAACCAACTGAGCTGCATCCCGTGAGAGATCTGCCGCCCGGCAGTCCAAGTTGTGCCACCGTCGCTCGATTGCGTATAGCCGGCGTAAAGCGTGCAGGAATTTCCGCAATTCGAGACCGGGTAGTAATAGTAGGTAATTGCCATATGGGCCGAGCTTCCGGAAGTCTTGGAGTCGATGCCCATTCCGTGGATGAAGTGGTCCACACCGCTACCAACAGGATCAATGGGAACGCGGACAACCGAGCTCCAATGAATCCCGTCGGATGAGCTGCTGTATACGATATCGTTGGCGCTGCAGCCACTTTCGAAGCGGCAATCCGGCCAGGACACATACACCGTACCCGCTCCATCAATGGCGGTAGAAGGCAGACCGGGGCTGCGCAGGCCGCCCGCCTCATAATGACTGGGAGCGTCCGAAATGCTTACCGCCGCGTTCCAAGTCTGGCCACCATTAGTGGACATAAAAGCCGACATGCCACCGTTGTAGTCGGCAAATCCTACTACCACGTTACCGTTGGGCTGTACCACAGGATTGATACCAATTCCATAGTCAAAGCCTTGGGTGGGCTGTGGTGAGCTCCAAGTCAGCCCGCCGTCGGTAGACCTGGTCATCTGTATCTCGGAATTGTCCCACCCCACGTAGCAATTCCCGTAGTACGGACTAGTCGGCGTGTTATCGCAGATGATCCAGTTCTTGTCGGCATCGCCCGGCTTATCAACGAACACTGGGTTGTCCCAATGCAGGCCATCTGTGGAGCGGCTGACGGCCACATCCACGCCGCCTGCAATGGGGATAGTATTGATGATCCACACGCCGTGCTTCAGGTCATAAGCGACGGATGCATCGCTGGCTGCCCCGTAGGTGCTGCCGTTGCTCTGGTACCATTGTGTGAGGCCGGGCAAATAGCCGTTGGTCCAGGCAATTCCGCCATTCGTCGATGTGGCCCAGCCGACGTCCATGCCACCGCCACCAAAGACGCGGGACACCTGGAACGCTGCTACGATTGTCGGTCCATAGGCGAAAGCCGCAGGCTCAACTTCGGACTGATGCTGACCGGGACCGCCGCTGAAGTTATCCTGACTGAGTTGCCGGAAAAGGCTTTGTGCGCCGGCCGGAATGGCGCCGATTACACACAGGCTGCAAACAAGAGCGAGAGCGAGTGCTGCCCGGCCGAAGCCGCTGCAGTCGCGCGAAGAAATCTTTGTCATCGTGAATTTACCTTCTTTTTGGTTAGGCAAGACGGGTATCGAATGTCGTATAAGCAGGGCCGCTGGCGCCGGACAGGAGGGGACGTCGAAACCGCCAGCCGACACGTTCAAACTTTATCGTGCAGAGTAGCAGCATGTCAACGAACCTCTGCCGGTTTTGAGACTTAATACTGTTCTAGTCCCAATTCAGGAACGCGCAGCTCGAGAAGCGCAACGGCCTTGGCCCAAAATCCGCTGTGCTTTTCGCTCACGGCACGAGCACGATTTTTCCATACGCGCCCGAAGTCTTCATCACTTCGACGTGAGCGCGCGCCGCCTCCGCCAGAGGGATTTTCTGCCCGATCACCGGACGCAAGGTCCCGTTTTCCAGTCCCGCAACCAGCGCAGCATACATTTGCTTGTACTCCTGCTCGGTCGTATTCAGCAGCGTTGTGCCGCGAATATCGGCATCGCGGCCCATTGCATCGCGCGGGTTGATCTCGATGGGGCCGCGGCTGCCGATTACCACAACGCGGCCTTTTTTCGCGAGCACCGTTAGGTCCTTGCCCAGGTTCTTGTTGGCCAACATCTCCAGGATGAGGTCCACGCCGCGTCCTTCAGTGAGCTTCATCAGTTCGTCGAGGTAGCCTTCGGAGGAATGATTGAGCGCATGGTGCGCGCCCTCGGCCTGCACCAACTGCATGCCGCGTTCGCTGCCGGCGGTGCCAATCACCGTGAGACCGACGGCCCGAGCCAGTTGCACGGCCGCGGTGCCGACCCCGCCACTTGCTCCGTGAATGAGGACCATTTCGGCAGCCTTCGCGTCGCCACGCTGAAACAGGCCGCGATAGGCGGTGCCGTAAGGAACGCCCATCGCCGCGCCCTGTTCGAAGCTGACGTTGTCCGGCAAGCGGTGCACCTGAGCTTCGTTGCACAGCGCCTGCTCGGCATACGTGCCGCTGAGCGAACCGGAAACATAAACGCGGTCGCCGTTCTTCACTCGCTTGACACCCTCTCCGGCCTTCAGGACGACCCCACCAGCATCGTTGCCAGGCGTGTAAGGCAGGTTGGGCTTGACCGCGTAGGTTCCGCTGCGGATGTAACTCTCCACCGGATTCACGCCCGCAGCGTGAATTCGTACCACAATTTGCCCAGGTCCGGGCTGCAGATCAGGCACATCCTCCAGCTTCATCACTTCCGGACCGCCGAACTCATGCACACGAATAGCTTTCACAATCTCCTCCTGCGCGCTGTGAGGTTGGCCAACCAGCCGTCACAGCCGGATGTTCGCCAGCAATTGTTCCACTTCGGACTTCTTGTCCGCGGTGAGCGGCAGCAGCGGTAGCCGCGGCGGACCGCCATAGAAGCCGTTGTAATCCATAGCGTACTTCACGCCGGGAATACTCAGCCCGCCCACGATGCGCTCGGCGGCCTTGCCGATGCGCTCCTGTTTCTCGCGGGCGAGAGCAATGTCGCCGTCCTTCCACGCGGCGTAAATCTCGTAGCAGGCGGTCGGAGCACAGTCAGCGAAGGCCAGAATCGCGCCCACAGCGCCCACGGCCAGTGACGGCTCCAACTTCTGCGCTGCGCCCACCAGCACTTGGAAGCCTACTTCCTTCTCGCGCGTCTTGAGTCCGCCAACAACCTGCACCGCGGCGGACGACGGCTTCGGAGCAGAAGCGGTGCCGGCCAGTGCGCCGACCGGAACCATGGCGCCACCATCGGCATTTGCCGTTGCCGAGATCGCCGCCTTCATCATGCGTCCGGTCACGGCAGCGAAGGTTTCTGTGACAGTCGCCTTCCGCTTGATATGTCGCGTGCCTGCGACCATCTTCTCTACCTTCTCAATGGAGCCGGAGGACTCCTTGATGCCGACGAGATTGGGGTGCTCGGCCAACTCGATAACCACTTCGGCAGGAATGTCGTATCCGGTTGCCTGTGGGAAGTTATAGATGACCACCGGAAGTGGCGAGCGGTCGCATACGAAGCGATAGAACGCCAGCATGTTCGCGGGGTTCGCCATTTGTCCCTTGTAGTAATGCGGAGTGCGCACCATGGCAACGTCGTACCCGATGTCGTACGCGTATTCCGTCAAGCGTAGCGTTTCGATGGCCGACTCGATTCCGGTGCCGGCAATGAGCACCTTTTCGTTGGAGGCCGCATCGCGCGCGGACTTCAGCACGTCGCGGCGCTCTTCATCGCTGAGCAGAATTGCCTCGCCGGTCGAGCCTTGCACGACGATGCCAGCTATTGGCCCACGCGAGTACTGCTCGACGTTCTGCTCCAGCTTGCGGAAGTAGATCTTGCCGTCTGGATAAAACGGCGTAGTGATAGGAGGAAAGATTCCGTGTAGAAGCATATTAATCCCCCGGAGCTATGAACTCACCAGCAATTATAGGACGCGGAGGGCAGAGGGTGTGACGCGGCTGACATCGCAGGTTACGGAGAATATCTCTTCAGCAGGAGAGCGATTGCCCCGAGCAAAACATTCGGAGGTTCGCCTTTGGGAACGAAGCCGTCGGCGAACTCAAGTCCGATCAGCTTCTCGGCTGATGCCGAGACGATGAGAATCGGCACCTCCGGTTTCACTTGCTTCATCTCTCTGGCGATTTCCGTGCCGGTCTTGGCGCTCAGGAAATGGTCGGCGATGACCAGATCGACGGGCTCCTGCTTGAGAACTTCCAGACCATCCTCGCCCGACAAAGCCGTCAGGATGTTGTATCCTGCGCTGCCAAGCATCAGCTTGCGGACCCGCAGCGCAATATCGTCGTCGTCAATACACAGAATGAGCGGGAGTTTAGGGTCCGCGGATGAGGGTATCATTGGGCGCACCTGCCGAACCGAAGAAGTATAGCGCAACAAGCTGAGCAGTCAATTGGTTCTGGCCGTTATTGCGCCGGGATTATCGTTCTTTTGAAAACAGAAAAGCCCGGAACTTTACAGCTCCGGGCCTCAGTTTATAAAGCTCGCGGCATCCGCAAGAAAAACGCAAGCCACCGTTTCCCGCAGGCTACGACGGGTTCCTTAGCACAGTACAAACCGACGCGCACAGGGCGCCGCCGATGTTAAAGGTTGCAGCCACTTTCGGATCCTTCCGTTGGATTTCCTTCGGAGCTGTTCCCTTCAATTGCCAGAAGCAATTTCCCAGCATGGCCACGCCAGTTGCGCCCACCGGATGTCCCTTTGCAATCAAACCGCCCGACATGTTAATCGCGCACTCACCGTCCACTTTGGCTTTGCCGTCCACCCAGTAGCGCGCGCCCTTGCCCGGAGCGGCCTTGCCGATGACTTCCGTCCCAATCGCCGCCGCCACTGTGAAGCAGTCATGGATTTCTGCGACATTCACGTCGGCCGGTGTCGCGCCCGCCATCGCGAAAGCCTTCTTCATCGCTGTGTACGCGCCGGTTGGGAACAGCGTGTTGCGTCCTTCCTTCTGCAGCGGATCAGTGGCTTGCGCATAACCGGCGATCTCCACGCAGTCGGCCTTGGCGACGCCCAGCTTCTGCAGTCCCTCTTCAGTCGCAACGATCAGCGCAGCATAGCCATCGGTGATTTGCGAGCAATCGTAGGTCTTCAGGGGCAGGCCATCGACGACGTAGCGATTGATGCCCTCAATCTTCATCGCCTGCTCAAGCGTGATCTGGACCTTGTTCATCTGCGCCAGGGGGTTGTACTTCGCGTTCTGGTATTCGTTGACCGCAATCTGCGCCAGGTCGCTCTCGCTGACGCCGTACACCTGCATGTAGCACTGCATGATCTCGGCGAACAGGTGGGGAAAGATGAAAACTTTGCCGGTACGCTCATCGGGGTGCGAGTAGTATCCGAGGACTTCGCCGATCAACTTACCGTCCATTTTGCCATCGTTGTCGCGCATCTTCTCGTAGCCGACGGCAACTCCAACATCGCCCACTCCGCTCAGGAGCTTGTAGATGACCGACAGCACGGCCTGACCGCCGGACGCGCAGGCGTTCTCCACTGACTCAATTGGTTTGGCTGCCATTCCAGGAACGGTTGCCACCAAACCTGATAGCAGTCCTTGTTTGTTCAAGGTGAAGTTGCATGCCGAGCCGACAGCGCCCACGTCGATGCTCGCCGGCGAAACCTTAATCTGCTCACACACTCCGGTTACCGCGTTGGACACGATCTGCGGTACCGTCATGTCCATCAGTTTCCCGAACTTCGACTGGTTGTAGGCTGCGATATAAACAGGTTTGCTCATGATTCCTCCTGGCGATGCCTCTTATGATGCGTCCTCGGAAACGACGGCTGATAAATTATCATTTCCGCGGCAGATTCTCACCTAGCCTTCTTCTCGCCTATCGGCGACTGGGCGGTTGGCTGTTAACTATCCCATAACCCCTAGCGTCTAATCCATGTTTTCCCACTTTGGAGCTGTCTATTTATCCAAATAATAACCTTAACCCCCTCCCCCCGTGTTCTTTAGAATCAGAGGATTACGAAAGTTTTACCTGCAACCTATTGAATCCATTAAACTTATAAGTAACTGCTTTATTCACAGTGGCTTACGGGGAACAGATTGGGCCAGCTTGAGCCTTTCCGACGGATGCGGCACAGCCATATTCATCAACTGGTAACAGATGCCCCTCCCGTCCGACAACCGGCAACTGACTACTGGCACTTGTCTTTCCGGTCGCGCACTGGGTGCAGCCGCTGAAGACACACTGCAAGCTCCTATCTTCACTTCCACTGATACTTTGCGGGGCATGGTCGCCGCAAGTGCGGCGGTCACGTTGGCTTGTGATGAAGCCTGACCCGAACCGGCGCCCAGCCTAAGAGAAATCCTGCGCCGGAATCGATCGAAGGTGAGATCACTATCCGAACGGATATTTCTTGAGGTTGCCACTATCCATTCGGATAGCCTCACCAGGCGGAGACCGGAGGCGCCGGACCATCTGAACAGTGGTTCCCCATGCGCATGTCATTACAAACGCGGAAAAAGTCCAAACCGGCTTTTACCCATTTCGAGTTGGTACGTGCCTTGCACTGGCCCTTTCGGAGAATCGAAGTTCCACGAGCAGTGGGGCAGTAGCGCTCTCGCGTCGGGCAAATTTAACCCGCTTGCAACATCGCTCGTGTATTCTCAGTCTACTGGTGAGAAGGGTAGAAATCATGTGCGGTCGAGTGCGCGGGCGGACGAAAGATGAGTGCTGGCGGAACTATGTAGCCGACAAGTCTATGAGAGGTGACGTGCTTCTGGATGTTATGCCCAGCAATCAACAGGAAGCCTACGCGGCCATGAAAAAGGACCACCAAATCGGCCTTTGGACGCTGGAGTTCGTCTTCAGGAATGTAGACGAGCTGACGGCGTAAAACGGCGGCAGTTAGACTAGCCAACAATCCGATGGTGCCCCACCATCGCGAGCCTGGGTTTCTCTTTCAGGACGGCATGCGGACCGTCTGATTCCCCGTCGAACGGCAGACGAGCTTTGCGACCATAACGGGAACAAATGCACCCACGAGGATGCTGTCAGTTCGGCAGTTCTCCGGGAAAGATTTCGTCCACGTAACACCAGATCCAGCGCTCGCCGGGCTCGATGGAGCGCATCAGAGGATGCATCGTGCGATGAAAGTGCTTTGTGGCGTGCTTGTTCTTCGATGAATCGCAGCAGCCAACATTGCCACATTCCAGGCAGAGCCGCAAATGTACCCAGGTGTCGCCGAGTTTGACGCACTCTTCGCAAACGTGCACCTTGGTATGCGTGATTTTGATTTGATCGAGATGTGTGCAGTTTTCAGCCATAAACCTCCCTGTGCGAGGTCAACGCTCCAGTGATTTCCGGTCCCAATTGCCGCACACTGCCGCGGCTTCGTAAGTACTCTGCAGAAATTCCATCAACGCGGCTTTAGGAGAATCAGCCGTTCGCACGTCGTCATACATCAGCAGGAATTCTTTCATCTGCGGGTGATAGAAAGCTGCTTTTGGGCCGATTCGCTGTTCCGCAAAACCAGCTGGCTCCGGCGCCGCGTAGGAATAAAATGCCGGTCCCGTGATCTCGCCTCCACCCGGCCAGAATCCAGCACTGCTGACCTCGTGAGAATAGGCTTCGCGCGTTATTGAGTCCGCTCCCGGGCGCTCAGGAGCGGGTCGTCCGGAGAAGCGTGTCACTGCGTGGTCGAAGCTCCCCCAGAAGAAATGGACTGGGCTGACCTTGCCGATGAAACCTGCCCGGAACTCCTTCAACACCGCATCGACCCATACCAGAATGCGCCAGAAGCGATGCGCTGCCTCCGCGTCGTACGACGCGTGAATCTGGTCCTTCTCGAACGGAATCAGATCTGGAATCTCACACGGCGTGGTCCAGATTTTTACATTCACGCCAAGCTCGCCAAGCGCTGCCATGAAGCTGCGGTAGAACTCAGCTACGCTCTGCGGTTTCAGCGCGAGCGCTCGCACGCCGCCGTTGCTGGTTTCGATAATCAGCTTGTGGTCAATGAAATCGACCTGAATTTCCACGCAGCCATCGCCGTATGGCATTGCGGAAGTTGTCAGGCCCCGGGCGGTCACGTAGAGCGTCACATTCCACCAGTGGTTCACCAGCGGAGAGAGTTTCAGGCGCACCTTGCCGACAACCTGCGTCCACATGTGCAAGGTTGCAAGAGTGTCCTTCCAGCTATCCAGGGGCAACGCGGGGAGAAACTCTGGCGCGCTCGTGCTTTCGGGCTTCGGTTCTGGCGGCATCACCCATTCTCCCGGTAAACGAATGTACACCGTTAAGCGGTAAATGGATGTCGCGTTCGTGCTTTGGGATTCAACCCAGTTCGCGTAATTGGGCTTGGGCACAAAAGGCCGACCGCATGCGCGATCGGCCTTCCCCCCGCAACCACGGACGCCAGGAACACAGTAGGGGCGGACAGTGAGCGAATTCGTCCGCATTGCTCAGACGAACGAACGCGCTGCGCCGCTGTCCGCCCCTGGCGCCGTAGTGACGAACTCTACCGTCGCAGGGTCGGCGGATTTGTCAACAAAATGTGACAATTTTGTAGGATTTCGGTTACGTTCCGTCGCCGGAAATTGCGACCTGGCGCTAGAACAGATTCAAGGTTGGTGTATAGCTGGGCTGAAGCCCAGCACTTCCACCGAGCCGAAGAGATAGGGCGACGCTGGAACCGGTTTAATCTCGAGGAAGCACGCGGGCGCTTTAGGCCGGTTCGTTCGTCCGGTAGCTGGCGCGCAATTCGGCAACGATTTCATCGGCGGCCTGCCGCGCTTCTTCTAGTTTTCCGGGCGGAAACGAAATCGCGCCCACACGGGCGTGCCCGCCGCCGCCATAGCGCTCGCAAATCTTCGCCAGGTTCTCGAAGTGGTTTATCCGCGCCCAGGGATTGGATCCGACCGAGACCTTGGTGCGAAAACTACTCTTGCTGAGTCCCACCGAGTAGACGCAGGCGGGATGCAGATAATACGGAATGAACTTGTTATAACCCTCGAGCTCGTAGTCCGTAACGTCGAAGAAGACTGTGCCATCCTTGCACTGAGTGCGCTCGCGCAGGATCTCAATCGAGCGGCGATGCCGTTCCATCAGCGGCGGAATGCGGTCGGCGATCACCGGGTCGGCAACAATCTCGGCGAGCGGCTTGTAGGCAAGTACCGAAATCAAGTTGGGGATGAACTGAGGATCCTGGTTGGCTTCGATCGCCATGGTCAGCTTCGTCGCCGGCGATTTCATCTCGACCGCCGACTGCGCATCGTCGTAGAGCGCGCCGTCAATGATGTCGGCCCACTCGATCAACTCCGCGACCGGCGCGGGGTTAAAACCAAAGCGTTGCTCCGTCACCGCCGCGATGAACTTTGTGCAGGAGCGAAAGTCGGGATCATAGAACTTGGTGTTGCTCAAGTCCTGTTCGAAATGAGAAGCGTCGTCGGGGGTAAGAAACGCGCTCTGATGATGGTCGAACCACCAGGTTATATGCGGCGACGACGAGTATTTGAAATCGACGATGGCGTTCTCGTCGCCGGTGAAGTCCTCTTCGTTGAAGAGCGCGCCGGCGCGGTGCACCAGGCCCATGTATTCGAATTCGGCGTGCTGGCGGATGCGCTCGCGGTAAAAGCGCGTGAACAGCGCGGCCGAACAGGCGCCGTCGAAACACTTATCGTGATAGAAGACCCGTATCCTCACAAATCCTTTCCGCTACGGTGAAACCTGTTTCTGAGGAGAGCTGTTCAGAATACCCCTAATGCAAAACGAAAAGTAAATAGAAATGACATTTCGGCGGCGGGATGTCAAGCGCAGGGGAGACACGCTGCAATAAGCGGGGCCAACGTCGGCCCCGCCGGAATTTACGATTTGTCAGCAATCACGCGTTGGCCTGCTTCTCGGCCAGGTCGCCGACGATGGGCAGTTTGAACATCTCGTGCTGATATGCCTTAACGACCAGCAGAATCCAGAGCGCCAACTCGGCCAACCCCAGCAGGCCATAAACCCCAAACATCAGCACCGGAATAATGTAGCTGAAGAACGACAACACGATGTGGAGCACGATGAGCGCTGCGCAGGTGAACAGGCACTGGAAAGAGTGGAAGCGCACGAAGCGATTGCGATTGTACGGCTCAATCAGCAAAAAGATGATCGCAGGAATGATGGTGAAGTAAGCGAGCATGCCGGCCACGTTTTCGGCGATCGGTGTTGCCGGAGCGCCAGTGGTGCCATAGCTGCCGATTGGCGTTGGCGGCGGGGCAGATGCCCCCGTTGCGCTCGCAACCTTTCCGCATTGCGGACAGAACGCGGCGTTGTCGGCCATCTGAGTGCCACAAGCTGAACAGAATGCCATAAAGACCTCCTATTCGTACCGGGCGAGATTATTACAGAGTTTAGAGGTGAAAAGCGAATTGCGGCGTCTACGCCCCGCAGCACTTCTTGTACTTCTTGCCGCTGCCGCAGGGGCAGGGATCGTTGCGGCCGACCTTCTCGCCGCGAATCACTTGCTGCACCGAGCCTTGCTCGCCCGCGCCTGCCATGCGCGCCTGCTCCAGTTCGCGGCGCTTGCGGCGCTGGAAAGCCTCTTCCATATCATCCATGGAAGTTGTTGCTCGATTACGCCGTGAACCAGTGCTGAACGCCGCTACTGCATCGCCGTTTCCGCTTTCCGGCGAAAGTGCAGGTTGCGGAACAGGCCGCGAGGGAGCTTCGATGACCTGCATCAGGTACAGGTAGCGGACCGTCTCCTCCTCGAAGCGCTCCATCATGGCTTCGAACATGTCAAACGATTCGCGCTTGTACTCCACCAGAGGATCGTGCTGGCCGTAGCCGCGCAGCCCGATGCCCTCCCGCAGGTGGTCCATGCTGAGCAGGTGGTCTTTCCACTGCTGGTCGATGACGCTCAGCATGATGATGCGCTCATGATGGCGCATTGCCTCGGGGCCGATCAGTTGCTCCTTGGCGTCGTAACGCTCTTTCAGCTTCTCGAAAATCGCGTCGCCGAGTTCCTGGCGGTTCAGCTTTTCGGCTTCGATGCCTTCGGCTGCAATGTCCACGCCAAAGCGCGTGAAGAGCTGGTTCTTCAGGCTCTTAATGTCCCAATCTTCCGCGTGCGTGTCTTTCGCGCAGTACTTGTCGAGCAGGCCGCCAAGAATGTCGCGGACATAATCCTCAAGGATGAGGTCTTTCTGGTCGATGCCTTCCAGCAGTTGCCGGCGCAGTCCGTACACCGCCTGGCGCTGCTTGTTCATCACGTCGTCGTATTCCAGCAGGTGTTTGCGGGCCTCGAAGTTTTGCGCCTCGACCGCCTTCTGCGCCGCTTCAATGCGCCGCGTGATCAACCTCGACTCGATGGGAACGCCCTCTTCCATTCCCAGCCGCTGGAGCAGGTTCGACACCCACTCTTTAGCGAAGATGCGCATCAGGTCATCTTCCAGCGATAGATAGAAACGCGAAGCTCCTGGATCGCCCTGGCGGCCGGCGCGCCCGCGCAACTGGTTGTCAATGCGGCGCGCCTCGTGGCGCTCGGTGCCGAAGATGAACAGCCCGCCGAGCGCTGTGACTTCGTCGTGCTCAGCGTCGGTCGCCAGTTTGTGCCGGGCGTTGATCTCGTTCCACTGCGCCGTCGGCACCTGGTACTCGTTACCGCCGTAGTAAAAGTACGAAATGTTGGGATCGTCAGGCTTGGCGTTGACCTCACCGGCGGCCACGCGAAGTTGCTGCGCAAGTCCCTTCTTCAAGCACTCCTGCTTGGCGATGAATTCGGGATTGCCTCCGAGCAGAATGTCGGTGCCGCGGCCTGCCATGTTGGTCGCAATCGTGATTGCGCCCTTGCGTCCGGCCTGGGCGACAATCTCGGCTTCCTTTTCGTGATACTTGGCGTTGAGCACCACGTGCTTCACGCCCTTCTTCTTCAGCAAATCAGAGAGGCGCTCCGATTTTTCAACCGAAGTGGTGCCCACCAGCACTGGCTGGCCGTGCTCTGCCAGCCTCTGGATCTCGTCCGCGGCTGCGAAATACTTTTCTTTCTCGGTGCGGTACACGACGTCTGAATTCTCGATGCGCAGCAACTCCCGATTGGTCGGAATGACCACAACTTCCAGCTTGTAAATCTTGTCGAACTCGGCCGCTTCGGTTTCCGCCGTGCCGGTCATGCCGGCCAGCTTCTTGTACATGCGGAAATAATTCTGGAAGGTGACGGTGGCGAGCGTCTGGTTCTCGCGCTCGATCTTCACGTTTTCTTTGGCTTCGACGGCCTGGTGCAGACCATCGGACCAGCGGCGGCCCGGCATGAGCCGCCCCGTGAACTCGTCCACGATGAGAACTTCGCCGTCCTTTACCACATACTCGACATCGCGGCGATACAACGCGTGCGCCTTGATCGCGGTGTCAACGTGGTGTTTCAGGTCCCAGTTCTCCGGATCGGCGATGTTGCCGATACCGAGCAGGCGCTCGACTTTCTCCCAGCCAATGTCGGTGACTGTAATTGTGCGGTGCTTCTCGTCCACCACGTAGTCGCCGGTGAGAACTTTGTCTTCGCCCGGACCGCGGTCGATCTCCTCGCCTAGCTCCAACTGCGGAATAATGCGGTTGACGCGGTAGTACTTGTCGGTGGACTCCTCGCTCTGCCCGCTGATGATGAGCGGCGTTCGCGCTTCGTCGATCAGGATCGAGTCCACCTCGTCCACGATGGAATAATTGTGTCCCCGCTGCACGCAGTCGTGCAGGTCGAACTTCATGTTGTCGCGCAGGTAATCGAAGCCAAACTCGTTGTTGGTGCCATAGGTGACGTCCGCAGCGTAGGCTTCGCGGCGCTCGGTGTCGTCGAGATCGTGCACGATGACCCCAACCGTCAGCCCGAGGAAGGTGTATAGCTTGCCCATCCACTCCGAGTCGCGCTTGGCGAGGTAGTCATTCACGGTAATGACGTGAACACCGCGTCCGGAGAGCGCGTTCAGGTACACCGGCAGCGTCGCAACCAGCGTTTTGCCTTCGCCGGTTTTCATTTCGGCAATCTTGCCCTGATGCAGCACGACGCCGCCGATGAGCTGCACATCGAAGTGCCGCATCTTGAGCACGCGCCAGCCCGCCTCGCGCACTACCGCGAAGGCTTCCGGCAGGACCTCGTACAGTGCCGCAGCCAGCTCGCGGTCTTTCTCGTCCGGATCTTCCACCGCGTCCATGCGCTCGCGGACGCGCTGACGAAATTCGTCCGTCTTGGCCCGGAGCTGCTCGTCGGTGAGCTGCTTCATGGCGGGCTCAAGCGCATTAATGCTGTCCACCAGCGGCGTGATCCGCTTGATTTCGCGCTCGTTGCTGGTGCCAAAAATCTTGGCGATGGCCTTATTGATCAAATCTGTATCCCTTGCGGAGTGCCCGTTGGATCAGGGGATTGCGCGAGCGAGGATACGCCCGGCAGATACACTCCACCCCATTAGAAGGCTAACACATTGGATGCGCAGCGAATTAGAGAGTCGCAGATAGCGGCAAAGCAACTTGCCAAGGCGTCACCAGCCCGGTTCTCTCTCGCACTGCTCAACCGGAGTGGCGAGTTCTTCTCGGATGGAGTCACGAATGCCGGGGATCGACAGGAGATGAACGGTCTCCTGGATGGAGTCCCAATCTTCTTCGGCAACCAGAACGGCATTGGAGCGCGGGCCTGTAATGAGGGTGGGTTCGTGAGTAGCCGCCGTCTCATCAAGGAGACTGTACAACTTCTCACGGGCCTCGCTGGCGTTCATGACGACCGATAGTACTTAATGCTGAGTGCTCTAAGTGCTAAGTGCTAAGTGCTAAGTGCTAACTACCGCCCTTCGCATGCGGATGCGTGCGATCGTACACCTCCATCACATGCTTGACCGTAAGCTGCGTATAGCGCTGCGTGGTTGCCAGGCGCTCGTGGCCGAGCATCTCCTGGATGGCGCGCAGGTCAGCACCCTCTTCCAGCATATGCGTGCCGAAGGCGTGCCGCAGCGTGTGAGGATGAACGTCGGGCGAGAGCCCGCGCGCGACAGCGATGTGCTTGACGATCCGGCCCACGCTGCGGGTGGTTAGTCGACCTCCACGCAAATTGATGAGCAGCGCCCGTTCCGTGGTGCGTGTGGTTTCGCCGAGTATCCGCTGGCGTGCCGACAAATACGCTGGCAGCGACGCCTTCGCGGAGTCGCCGAACGGGACATATCTCTCCTTCTTGCCTTTACCCCGCACCAGCACGATGTCCTGCGACCAGCGAATGTCGTCGAGGTTGATGCCGATCAGCTCCGAGTTGCGGATCCCGCATCCGTAGAGCAGTTCCAGGATCACCTGATCGCGCTCGGCAAACGCCGACGACTCTGGCATGGCGGAATCCAGAACGGTGTTGACCTCCTCAATGGTCGGCACTCGCGGCAGCTTCTTGGGCAGCTTCGGAGTTGCAACCAGCGCAGCCGGATTCTGCTCGACTTCGCCTTCCTGCGCCAGCCACTTGTAGAGCGACCGCAACGCGGCCAGCGAACGCGCCACCGAAGTCTTGCTGAGCCCGCGCTCGTACAGGCTCGACAGATAGCCGCGAATCAGGACGTGATCAATTTCGCGCCAACCCTGAGGGCCAACATACTTGGCAAACTGCGCCAGATCGGTGCTGTAGGCCTTGATAGTGTGCGGCGAAGCATTGCATTCCTGAAGCACGCGAACGAACTTCGCCACAGCCTTCTCGACGATGGTTGCCGCGCGCTTCGTCATTCGCTCCTTCCTGCGCGGCTCTTGCTGCGCGGGTGAAACTGCTTGTGCACGCGATTCAGACGGTCAAGCGCGAGGTGCGTGTACACCTGCGTGGTCGAAATATCAGCGTGGCCGAGGATGGTCTGCACCGTGCGCAGGTCCGCTCCGTTGTCCACCATGTGCGTGGCGCAACTGTGGCGCAGCATGTGCGGGCTGGCGTGGCGCGCCGATTGCGCCGAAGCGTCGTTCACCACCTGCCACACTCGTTGGCGAGTGATGTGCTTCGCCCCACGCGCGACAAACAGAAACGGCGATGACTTTTCCGCCGCCAGCACCAGACGCGCATCGCGCAAGTACTGCTGCACCATCTCCTGCGCGGCCCGCCCCAGCGGCACAATGCGCTCCTTGTCGCCCTTACCGCGCACCAGCACGTATCCGAGCTCCAGCTTCAGGTCTTCGAGTTTCAGGTTGATAATCTCGGAGACGCGCAGCGCCCCGGCGTAGAAAACTTCCAGCATCGCGCGGTCGCGGCTGGTGAGCGCCTGCGAGAAACGATCATCCCTGGCGCGCGGCGGGCCGTGCAGCAGGCTCTCGACCTCGTCGGCCGCCAGCGATTTTGGCAGCACCTTCCATTGCCGCGGCGTGTCGATGTTTAATGTGGGATCGCTGGCGATGTAGCGGTCCAGCAGCAGGTACTTGTAGAAGTGCCGCAGCGCCGACAGCTTGCGCGCCACACTGCGCCCATCCAGTCCGTTGGAGAGCAGCGAGTTGAGGAAGTCACGCACGTCCTGCCGCCGCGCCTCACGCAGGGCGCGCTTTCGCTCCAGCAGAAATTGCGAGTACTGCTCCAGGTCGGAGTGGTAGGCCGAAACCGTGAGCGGCGCCAGCCCCTTCTCGACCTTAAGATAATCGAGAAACGAGTTCAGCAGCCACAGATTGGGATCGACACTCTGCACGGGATGAGTATGAGGTGCATCGCAGCGCGGGGGAATAACCAGGCAGATTCGCGTCTAGTGTCTCGACTTCTCCACTTCGAGTTCCAGGCCTTCGACCTTGCGGACGACGACCTGCTCGCCGATGCCGACGCGCGAAGGCGCGTGCGCGTTCCACAGTTCGCCCTGGATGAAGACTTTGCCTTCGGGATCGATGTCGGTGCGCGCTTCGCCAACCGCGCCGATCAGGCCTTGCTTGCCGGTGACGACTTTGCTGTGCCGCGCGCGCAGCGCAATGGTCATCAGGAAGACCGTGATCGCGCCGAGCGGAACGCTCACTCCCAAGGCTGTCCAGATGCTGACGCGCATCTGCGGAATCGGGCCGTCCACCAGAAGCAATCCTCCCAGCGTGAGCAAGGCAATGCCGCCGAGCCCGAGAACTCCATGGGTTGCGAACTTGGCCTCCAGCGCAAATAGCACGAAGGCAGCAATGATGAGCGTGAAGGCGGCGTAGCGCGTCGGCAGAAGGTTGAGCGCGAACAGCGCCAGCAGGATGAACACAACGCCTACAACGCCAGGCACAATCGCCCCGGGATGGTTGAATTCCGCATAGAGCGCCAGGGCACCAACGGCGAGCACCAGAAAGGCGATGTTGGGATCGAGCAGGAAGCCGAGGATCCTCTGCCGCAGAGTCATCTGCATGTCATCCACCGAATCCCCGGCGAGATGCAACTTGACCTGCTTGCCGTCAAAGCGCTTGACGGTGCGGCCGTCCAGCTGATGAAACAGGTCGTTCTGGTCGCGGGCAACGGCGTCGATGAGGTGTTGCTGCAAGGCCTCCTGATCGGTCCACGACTTCGACTCGCGCACCGCCGTCTCCGCCAGCGCAACGTTGCGTCCACGAGGACCAACGAACGAGCGCATGAAGGCAGCCGAGTCGTTCTCGACCTTCTGCTTCATGGTGTCGTCCATCTTCTCTCCGCCGAGCGTGACCGGATGCGCCGCCCCGGTATTGGTGCCCGGAGCCATCGCCGCCGCGTCGGCGGATTCCAGGATGAAGAACCCCGCGGATGCAGCGCGCGCGCCGCTGGGCGCGACGTAAACTATGACTGGCACAGGTGACGCTAGAATTTTTTCGATGATCGAGCGCGTGGAGTCGAGCAGGCCGCCGGGCGTGCTCAACTCGATCAACAAAGCGTCAGCGTTGGTCTGACGGGCGTGCTCGATGGCGCGGTCAATGTACTCAGCGGTGATCGGCTGGATGGTGTCATCCACCCGCACCTTGACGACGCTGTTGCCCCAGGCCGCGCTCGTGCCCAGTAGCGTCAGCAACACACAACAGAAAACGGAAGCAATTCGGGACATGGTTCGCCTCCTTCCGGAGGACCCTATAGTAATTCTATTTGGAAACCGTTTGCTTCGCTGCGATATCGCTCTTTAGTGCCAGCGCCGATGAATTCGCGGGCTCCAGTGCCAGGGCGCGATCCACTTCTCCGGCGGCAGATTGTACCTGGTCCTTCTTCAGATCAAGTCGCGCCAGCACGAGCAAGGCATCCACATTCGGCTGCAAGCGCACCGATGTCTGGGCCTCCGTCCATGCGGTTGCCGTGTCGCCCTTCTTCTCCAGAAGAACTGCCAGTTGAGCATGTGCGACCGCGTTGCCGGAATCGGTATTGATGGCGTCGCGAAACTCGCTCTCGGCCTGCTCCGGCTGGTTTTGGGCGAGCAATTCCTTACCGCGCTCCACGTGATAAGCGGAGTGCGTGTGCCGATCGGTTTTGGCCAGCCGGACCTCGGTCAAATTATGGATCTCCATTGCGAGCTGTCGATAGGACGTCTCGTCGTAGTTACGTTTGATTCGCTCCAGCGGAATGTGAGGCTGGTTCGCGGACAGCAGTGCATTTCCGGAAGCCGCTGGCGAAGTGGAGCCTGCCGGAGGAAGCGTAACGCCACGATTGATCAAATCGAGCAGCGACTTCGCTTCTCCGTCGGTCGGTCGGCGCTGCAACTCTTCCCGCAGTTGCCGCGCCGCGCCAGCACTCTCTCCGTTCTTGAACAGCGCGACCGCGAGGTTGAAGCGATAATCGGCGTCATTCGGGTCGGCGTTGACCGCTTTCGAAAAGTACTCCACCGCAGCGGCATGGCGTCCGCGCCGGGCATCAGCCACACCCATGTTGTTGTACACCTCGGTCAAAGGCAGTCGAGTGGACAGGAAGTTGAACGCGTTGAACGCCTTCTCGAAGTTGCCGCGGTAGAACTCTGACATTCCCAGCAGGAAGTTGGCTTCGCCTGCAACCGGGTCGTCTTTGGGCACACGGCCGAACCACAACGACGCCGATTCGTATTCGTGATTGTCGTAATAGGTTTTGCCCAACTGCAGCATGGCCAGCGTGTAATTCGGATTGAGCTTCAGGGCATTGCGGAAGTAGCGCACCTTCTGCTGATGGTCCGTCGCCATGACGCCGCGGATGTAATTCTCGAAGGCGTCGAGCTGGATCGGCGGCCAAGCCTTCAGAAACTGCTCGCGGGACATCGCCGGAGGCGCCGGCATTTGTTTTAACAGCTCCCAGGCCAGTCCCGTCTGCACATCAATCAGGTTCGCCAGAGATCCACTGCTTTGCGCCGCCGGATAAAGGTGCAGCTTTTTCATGTCGAGCAGTTGGGCGGAGGCGCTGAAGGTGACACCGTCAAAGTTGTAGCTGCCGAGCACGACGTAGTCGGCGTCCATTTGCTCGGCTACCCGATAGATGGTCGCACGCGACGGATGCACGGTGACGGGAATGCCAGCGCGATCGAAAGCGTAGCTGCGATCATCGCGGCTGGTGAGATACAGCCGGGATGATGCCATGCGTTGGGAAAGCACTTCGGGAAAGGATTCGCCGATCCACTCCAGTCCAGGAGTATTCGACTGGTTATCGAATGGCATGACCATGACGGTTTGCGTACCAGGGGAAGCCTGCGCGGCTGCCAAGCTGCAGAACACGAGGACAGCTGCGAACAGCAGGAGAGAACGGCAACAGGAGCGCATCAGAAGAGGTCCCAGCTTCGAGTTCGAGATCTTCTGCTTCCTTACTTTGACACCGCTGCGAACAGGTCTGAGTTCAACAGCGCCTGGAAGCGCTGATCATCCGACTTGAAGTGCATCTGCAGCATGTCATGCGAGTTGTCCACGGTGGTGTTTTCCAGCGCCATCTTCTCCGTCGGCGTGGCATTCATCTTGCGATACAGAACTCCCGCCTTCAACAGGGTGGCCATAGTTGCCGCAGTCATCGTATCGGAGGTTTTCACGTTCAGGTCAAAAGTCACTCCGTTGGTGAAGTTCATCACGTAGTCCGACGCCAGCAGCCGCTTCTTCACTGCGTCATAGTCGCCCAGCGAGGCGGCCTGACCCAGCGCTGACCTGAACATGTTCTGCGTGCCAGCCTGATCGAGCACGCTCCACATCGGCGCGCTGTCCACATCGCCGATCAGGCCGTTAATGGTGTTGTTCGACTGTAGCGATTCCGCCCCGTTGTCTCGCACGTCGATTGCGCCCTTAATCGCCTCATTCTCACCAAAGAGGATTGTGGATGGATCGAGAAACACCAACTGCATGCCCGAGCCCATGGGGTACAGATAAGAGAGCTGGTACTTCTCCGGGTGGACCTTTTTCGCCTTCATCTTCTGGAGAAATTCCGCCTTCTTGAACGGACCCTGGGCAATGCCGATACTGCGGGGCCCCTTCGGTGACCGATAGTTGACCAGGGTAAGTTGTTCCATGTCCTTCTCAGGATCGATGCCCGCGCCTTTCAGCGCCCCCTCGAACTCCTTCAGGTTGTCGGGCATCACGCGGTCTTTGAGCGCGCGTGCAGTCGGCGAATCGCGCAGCGCCCGGTAATCCACCGAGATGATCTGCTGGATAGCGGACGGAACAACCGTGCGAGCGTTGGTGCTGAGTGGGGCGGCGAATGCCGGTAGGCAGAGCACGCCACCCAGGAAAAGGCTGGTAAGAAACTGATTCATACCCATTATTCTACTAGACGTATGACGGCACAAACGCGCAATGGTAAGCCGATGTTGTATCGCTGAAGTTCTCCAACCTCGAATCAATCAGGCCCTTATTGCCTTGATCCGCTCGTGAACCTCGGCGACGAAAGCCTTGTCCTTGATATCGCCCAGATTGATCTCAACATTTGCCAGCGCTCCTTCAGCGGCGGCGTTTGCCAGTGCGACGCCGACCGTCAAGTCCGATGCCATCCTCGGATTCGTCATCGGCCGCAGCGACTCCACAATTTGCCGCACTTCCCTTGCCCGCTCGGCCACAACCAGCGGAACCAGCGTCGCCTTCTTGGTCGCCGCTTCGACCTCGGCCTGCGCTTCGGGATGGTCTTTGGCCTTCTTGTACGCCGCCATTACCTCGTTGAACGATTCGGCATCGGCGTCAATGGAAGCCTTGAACTGCTCGCGCAATTCGGCGAGCCGCGCCAATGCATCGCTCAGTTCGCGCTCGTACTGCACGTAGGCTTTCTTGCCGCGCGACATTCCGGCCACCATGCTGCCCAGCGCGGCGGCCATCGCTCCGCTTGCTGCCGCCGCGCAGCCGCCTCCCGGCGCGGCCGTTGGCGCAGCGAGTTGCTCGATGAACGGTTCCACTCCGGCGCGAATCCCGCCCACCGCCATCTTGCCGCTCATCACAGCAGCGAGCCGGTTCTCGAGGATCAGCGACGAATCAAAGTTTTCGACTTGGAGAAACCACTCGGCGGCGTCTTCCAGCGCCTTCTTTGGAATCAGTCCAACGATCTCGCTCGACAGAGGCAGCACGCCATAGCGCACCGCTTCGCGCTTGACATACTCGAAGACTCGCGCGATGGGAGTCTGGTCGGTGTCGGTCAGGTTCATCGAAACCTGCGCCAGACCCCGCACCGGCACGCCCATGCCTTTCACATAGCGCAGGCCTCCGTTGGAAAACCGGATCGACTTCGCCACTTTCTTCGCGATCTCCACATCCGGCGTGTTGAGATACACGTTGTAAGCCACGAGGAACTTTCGCGCGCCCACGACGGTCGCCCCTGCCGTCGGATGCAGCTCTGCGTTGCCGAAATCAGGCTTACGGGCGGGGTTCGTCTTCACCTCTTCGCGAATGCCCTCGAACTGCCCGCGACGCACATTCTCCAGGTTCTGGCGCTCCGGCGTTTGTGCTGCCGCCTCGTACAAATAGACGGGAACCCGATGGCGCTTCCAGATTTCCTCGCCCACACGGCGTGCGAGCGCTACGCAATCTTCCAGGGTCACACCTTCGATCGGGATAAACGGAATCACATCCGCTGCGCCAAGCCTCGGATGCGCTCCCTTGTGCCTGGTTAGGTCAATGAGTTCGGCAGCCTTGCCGACGCCGCGAATGGCGGCTTCAGCCACGTTGACCGGATCGCCGACGAGGGTGATGACGCAACGGTTATGGTCGGCGTCCATCTCCCGGTCGAGCAGATACACGCCGTCCATCTTCATGGCTTCGAGGATGGCGTCAACTCGGGACTTGTCGCGCCCTTCCGAAAAGTTCGGTACACATTCTACGAGTGCTGGCATAAGGATTGAGGATAAAGAAGCAACTAGCAGCTAGCAACTAGCGATTTGCGAAAGCTATGCCCTTGTCTCCGGTCCGTTCCGAAGGGCGAAGTCGTTTGTTGGGGATGAGTCGCTCCTGAGGCAGAAACTGTTAGCTCGCAGCTAGTTGCTAGTCGCTAGCTGCTAATGGTTGCCTCTCAATGCCACGTATATCCCAGCATGAACTGCACCGCGCCATTGATCCCCGGGTTCTTTCTCCCGAGCGAGGCATTCGACAGATGGTAGACCTTGGCGGAAAAATTGATCGAGCGGCGCTCGCGATGGAACCATTGCAAGCCCAGCTCGGCTCCGCTGGTGAAGTTGACCTGCGATGTGTTACCCGGAGGAAGATCGCTGGAACTGAACACCACACCGCCGACGGCAGCGATGTACGGCGACACCGTACTTCCGCCGGTGAAATTCCACTTGGCAATGAAGGGATTAATGGCGCCCGCATATTGTCCGCCGTGAATCCAGAACTCGTTCAGCGGGATGATGTCAATCGCCATCTCGAAGCTGCCACGTAGGGCGTTCTGGCCAAGCTCATGCGTCAGCACCCGCCCAATGCGCCCTCCGATGAGGAAGCTCTGCGCGCTGGGAGTGTTGGCGAAGGACTGGCTGCCACCGATGAATAGGCCCTTGTTCCATCCGGGACTGCGGAGCGCGTCCACCAGGCTGTCGGCTGGCGCCTGCGCCAACAGTGGCGCACACGCAAGAAGGCTGAGGAGAAGCAAATGAATGGCGGTTTTCATTGGGTTGTCAGAGTAAACGCAAAAGTTATCAGGTTGCGCGCGCCGGAGCAACTCAGCGCCCACTGCTTTGCTCTGGATTATTCATCACGCCATCATCTTCAACTGTCCAAGAAAAATGAATAGTCCCACTTTGTTCGTGGCGAGTTGCTGTTCCTGCGTCGCAAGCTCCCCAAAACCTTACGGAACTAAGCACGTCTGATCTCCGTACCTTTGCTGGGGTGAGAAGATGTTTTCCTTTTGTTTGCTGCTGGCGCTTGCGCTTCTGATGCCCGCTCTTGGCAGCCCGAATCCCGCCGCGAATCAACCGGCGCCACAAACAACAACCGCCGATGCGCCGGCCTTCACCGACGATGGCCGCCTGATATTCCCCGCAAACTATCGCGAGTGGATCTTTCTGACCTCCGGCATCGACATGAGTTACGCTCCGCGATTCAACAGTGCCGCTACGGGGCACTCGATGTTCGACAACGTTTTCGTCAACCCATCCGCCTACAAGGCATTTCTGGAGACCGGTACCTGGCCCGACAAGACCATGCTGGTGCTGGAGGCCCGCGTTGCCGGAACCAAGGCCTCCATCAGCAAGTCAGGGCATTACCAGACCGGCGACGTAATGGGCACTGAGGTCCACGTGAAGGATGAGCGCCTCCCCGGCAAGTGGGCGTTCTACAGCTTCGATGATCCTTCGATGAAACCGAGCAAACCCTTTCCGCACGGAATGGATTGCTATAGCTGCCATGAACAGCACGCCGCGGTGGATACGACCTTCGTCCAGTTCTATCCCACGCTGATCGAGCTGGCCGAACAGAAAGGGACGTTGAGCCCGGGATACAAGAAGGACGAGGCGAAGAACAAGTAATCAGGAGTCAACAGGGGATACCCTCGCTAATCCTGTTCACCGAGAGTTTGAAGGTACGTTTTGCCGTATGGATAGAAAAGTTCCTTGCGGCCTTGCTGCCACGCCGCTTTGAGTTCGGGCGTTGTGATGTCCCAGTCCGGCCGGCATTTCCTGGTAACGGCGCGCAGGTCCTGGCGGAGATCCTCCAAAGTAGGCCGGCCGAGAAACCAGTAGCCGTTGTAGATCTTATGAATGACAAGACCGGGCTCGAGGACAATCACGTGGGGAATCATGGGATTGTGAGCAGGATCCGTGTATTCGGCGATGTCGAGATCTTTTTGGACGATACGCCCTGCGTCGGAGAGGAAAGGCCAGTGGGCACCGACTCCGCTGCGATATTCATTGGTCTCAGTGATATTGTCGGTGCTGATCGTAACCAGCCGGCAATAGGCACCCTCGAGCTCACGATGGAGGGCAACCAGCCCTTCAGCCTGCCGGCGGTCTTTGGGGCAGAAACCTCCGCGGCTGAGGACGAGAACCATTGGATGTTGTCCTTGCAGTTCGGAGAGCTTCCGGCGTTTCGCGGTGTGGTCGGAAAGCTCATAGTCGGGGAAGATAGCCCCTGGAACAATGTCAGATCGCATATGAAATCCTCAACAGTTCGATGCACGTCGCCGGATTGCGTCTCAATGGTTAATAAGCGTCTTTTTCACAACGGCTTCAGCCAGCGTGCCGTGATAGGAGTTCTCAGTGTGAAGAGCCGACAAATTCTCGGACCGATGCGGCGATCTCATCTGCAGCCGTGTCCAATGCGAAATGACCGGCGTCGAGAACCTGGACTTGAGCGTTCGGCACATCCTTGCGGTAGCGCTCCGGTTCGCCAAGGTCGAACGACGGATCATACTTGCCCCAGATCACCAGCAGGCGCGGCTGCGTCTCGCGCATCCATGCTTGCCATGTCGGGTAGGCGTCCACATTGGTTCGATAGTCGTAGAACAAATCGGTTTGAATCTCAGCCTGGCGGGGTTGGTTGAGAAAATAGAATTCAGCTGTCCACAGATCAGGGTCGTAGCGATCCACGTTCGGATCGTTTCCGACATGGCGCGTGCGCGTGGTCGCGAGCGACAGGAGATTTGTGCGAAGCACGCTTTCATTGGCCGCGCGATCGGCCCAAAAGGCTCGCCGCGTCTTCCAAATCGCCCCCAGGCCTTCGTTGTGCGCCACAGCATTCTGAACGATGAGAGCCTCGATGCGATCTGGATGCGCCAAGGCCATGCGAAAGCCTACAGGGCCGCCGTAATCCTGCATGTAAGGCGTGTAACGCGAGAGGCCGAGCGCTTCGGTAAAATGATTTATGACGTCGGCGTAGTGATCGAACGTATACGCGAATGTTTTCGGGTCTGGCCAGTCGCTGTGTCCGAAGCCTGGGTAATCGGGCGCGACAAGGTGATAGCGATCGGAAAGCCGGGCAAAGAGGGGCTCGAACATCCGCGACGAAGAGGGTAGTCCGTGGAGCAAGAGAAGTGCCGGCGCGTGTTTCGGGCCGGCCTCTCTATAAAAGATGGAAAGACCATCCATCTGTATCGTGCGATAAGAAGTCGGGTACTTCATGGGACGTTCCTTTCCGTGGGCTGGAGGAGCAATCGAGATGATGCGAGCATTACAGAAATCCCCATCACGACGATGCAGGAAACCCGCAAGAACTGGGTCCAACGCGGCACTCTGAAAAGACGCATCGCTTAGCTCCGCTCATGCAAGCTCGTCGAACCAGTGCTCGCAGTGTTTCTCATTCTTGCCAACCTCACATGGTCAGAACGACGCGGAACTGTGCCTTGCCGCTCAGCATGCGCGCGTAAGCCTCGGCCGCTTTGTCGAGCGGATAGGTTTCAATCATGGGACGCACGCCGGTCAGTTCGGCGAAGCGCAGTGTGTCCTCGGAATCGGCTGGTGTTCCCGCGGCCCAGCCTTGAATGGTTCGACTTCCATTAATGAGCTGTATCGGTGTGACCTCAATGGGATCGAATGTCGCGCCAATCACCATGAGCTCGCCGTTTGGCCCCAGACCGTCGATTAGCTCAGACATCGCTTTCGAGCTCGGGGCGGTCGCCAGAATGACCCGTGCCCCGCCCAGCTTTTGCAACTCCTCGGCTGCGTTCGTCGATTGGCTGTCGATATACACGCTCGCTCCCAGTTTCCTTGCTAGTGCAGCGTTTTCAGACCCGCGCCCGATAGCCGCGACCTTATAACCAAACTTGTTCGCGAGTTGAACCCCGAGGTGACCCAGGCCACCGGTACCCTGCACCGCAACCAGGTCGCCGGGGAACGCGCCACTGTGCCGCAACGCGTTGTAGGTGGTAATGTCCGCGCAGAGCAGCGGAGCTGCGTCGGCATCACTGAGAGTTTCCGGTATGGCTACCAGTGCCTCCACGGGGGCCACCATGTATTGCTGATATCCTCCGTCATAGCTGATGCCACAAATTTTCAGGTTCCGGCAGTTGCGAAAATCCCCGCGGCGGCACTCCCGACACGTGTTGTCCTGGCCTCCATGCCAGCCGACACCGGTACGCTGCCCCTTCTTCCACGCGGAAACCCCGGCGCCTACTTCATCGATGATGCCTGCGACTTCGTGTCCTGGAACGCGGGGATACCGAATTCCAGGCCATGAGCCTTCTTTCGTGAGCACGTCACTGTGGCAAACACCACAAGCCTGTACCTTGATCCGCACGTGGCCTGCGCCCGGCATGGGAATCTCGCGCTCGACGATCTGGAAATCCGCTCCCGGCTTGGGAACCTGAGCCACTTTCATGGTTGCTACTGCGACTGTTGTCGTCGGCATAAATCCTCCTATGAATTTTCAGCCTTTGTTGAAAAGCAGTTGCTGCTACTACCCGTTTATCTGAGGGGGTAGCTCGTGAAACTGAAGTTTCGTGCCGTTACAAGCGTATGGCACTGGTAACAAACTCTCTTCCCGAACGAGCTGTCATTCCCATAAGGCTTGAACGTATCAGACGCTGCGTCATACAAAAACTGGGCATATCCCCATCCACTCGTGTCCGGAAATCTCTTGGAATCCTTCTCGATGAACGAAACCGATCTCAGGTGTCCGGCACCTCCACAAAACAGGGGGACACAGGGTTCGATGCCGACAAGAAATCGCGTGATTCGATTTCCTCTCGCCCTCTGTGCCGTCGGACATTTTGACCAATCCACCTGCGCAGCCCCGTGGAGCCAGGCTAACGAACGCGTAGCCGGGCTGCCCAGGGAACCCCGATTCGGCGCCGGCGCCCGAGCGCGTGTCGTGAGAGGATTGCGCCTCCGCGCCCCTTGACCTTGGGAGGCATTCCGATCTGCGCCCCGGCGACTAGCGAGTCGCAGCGCGCTTCGGCCTACCCTGCTTCTGCAAAGCGCTGGCGGGTTTGCCCCGCGCTGCGTCAGGAGTGGGCGCTCGCGAGGGAAGCTGTGATGCCCAGGCTTCGAACGCCCGCAAGGTAGCTTGCCGGAGGGTCAGGCCCTGGCTTACGGCCAAGGTCTTGATGTCACGCTTCTCGCCTTCCGTTAATCGAACCTGAAGTAGGTTAGTCCTGTTTGTTGGCATATTAGGGTGTATGACTTCTGTGTATAGTATCCATACTTGTATGTAAAGTACACCAGATTTTCCCGAAAACGCCGATTTCTTGCCTTTAAGTCCTTATTTTAGAATTGGATACTCATAAGCCATTTATATCTATTATTTGCGACATTAATGATGTCTAAGTTATTGATTCTACGTAAAGCCGAGGAGGGGAGGTTTTAACCAGTTGTCAGTAGCAGTTGCCAGTTGTCAGGGTTAACGGTTTGACCTGCTTGCTTCGGCTAAATGCTAAGTGCTAACTGCTAACTGCTAACTGCTGATTTCCAACCGCAGATCCCTCCGCTTGTGACTGAAGTCCTCGGTCGGGATGACAAAGCGATGAGGTTTAGCTGAATGCTGAGTGCTAGCTGCGAGAGCGAACAGCTACTCTTCGATCACCTTGAGCAGGTGAAAGTACCGTCTCGCCTTGTGCACGTCTTTGGCGATTTGCTCGCGCAGTGCCTCGACTGAAGGGAACTTGATTTCCGGCCGCAGCCGCTTCAAAAAGATCAGCTCCAGTTCGGTCTGCGCCAGCAGTTCGATGGGATGGAAGTTCAGCAGGTGGCTTTCGATGGCGAACGAATCCGGCCCAAACGTCGGACGGTTTCCGACGTTGGTCAGTGCCTCGAAGCATTCACCGCCGACTCGCAGCCACGTGATGTAAACGCCGTCGGCGGGAACAAGCTCGTCGTAACGCGACAGGTTGATCGTCGGCACAGTGTACTTCTGGCCGTAACCGCGTCCGCGGCCCGGATTGGAGAAGATACTGAACGGCCGTCCCAGCAGCGCGCGCGCCTTGCCTACTTCGCCGTCGACGAGCAGTTTGCGGATCACGCTGCTAGAAACGTGATGCCCCCGCAGCAACTGCTCGGAATAGACGACTGCTTCGAAGCCCATCTGCTGGCCGAGGGCGCCGAGCGTGTTTACGTTGCCTTGCGCCTTGTGGCCGAAGTGGAAGTTGTAGCCTTCGTGCACCTCGCGGGCATGGAGCCTTTCCACCAGTACCTGCTTGGCGAAATCGTGCGCCGTCATCAACGAGAGGTCGCGAGTGAAGGGAAGCACCAGCACCGCATCAACGCCAGCCTGTTCCAGTAGTTGCAGCTTTACCGGCAATGGCGTGAGCAGTTTGGGCGCGACGTCAGGACGCAAGATGCGAAATGGATGCGGCTCGAAGATCACCACCACAGCCTTGCCGCCGAGCGAGTGAGCGCGTTCCGCCATCCGCCGCACCACCTCCTGATGCGCGCGGTGTACTCCGTCGAAGTTACCCACGCTCACAATCGTGGGACCTAGTTGCGGCGGTACCTCTTCAAGGTTGTGGAAGACTTGCATTGAACTGGCGTCCTAGAGGTCGAACTCGAGTTTGAGGCCATCGTGGGCTAGGCGCACGTTTTCTGGCAGCGCAGCGTTGGTCTCCTCATGCGCCAGGTCGTGCGAGATGTGTGTGAAGTAGGCTTGTTTCGGCTTCAGGCGGTTTACCAGCTTTGTGGAGTCCTCTACGGTCGAGTGCGTGGGATGCGGATGATGCCGTAGCGCATCGAGGAACAGGATGTCGAGGTTCTGCAACTGGGCCAGCGACTCTTCCGGCACGCTGCTGAAGTCGGTGAGATAGGCCGCCGAACCAAAGCGATAGCCTTCGATGGGAACGTCACCGTGATGTACAACCAGCGGCGTAAACGTCGCTCCAAACAATTCCAGCGGGCCGTTCACCGGCCGTATTTCGACCTGCGCGAGTCCGCCGTACTTGTAGTCCCCCTCGAAGATGTAACGGAAGACGCTGCGCAACACGTGCGCGGTCGCGTCGCTGGCGAACAGCGGAATCTTTCCGCCGCCGGTGATGCGGGGAAAGCTGAGCGGCCGCACATCGTCGAGTCCGAGAATGTGGTCGGCGTGGCCGTGAGTGTAGAGCACGGCGTCGATTCTCTTGATGCGCTCGCGAATCGCCTGCTCGCGGAAGTCCGGAGTGGTGTCGATGAGCACCGTGTGCCCGTCCCATTGCACCATCACCGACGGGCGCGTGCGCCGGTCGTGCGGATCCAGCGATGTACACACTCGGCAGTCGCAGCCAATTGTGGGCACTCCCATCGAGGTCCCGCTGCCCAGCACGGTGAGCGTTGCTTTCATCAGGCCTTGACGTCGGCGCCAACTCCGCCCTGAGGAGGACGCGTGAGCAGATTCGTGACTTCGAGATAGGCCATGCGCAGCTCGTACAGGACGTTCTGCAACATGTTCTCCTCGGCTGGCGTGAGATTGCCCTTGGTTTTCTCCTGCAGGATGGTGAGCGTATCGATGGTTTGCCGTGCGCCAATAAGGTCCACCCCGGGCTTTTCTCCTTGTGGCGCTGCGAGTCCGAGTTGCAGAAGCGCGCTCATGTAAATCGAAGCGACGAACTTCTCGAACGTCATTTCGAAGTCTTGCGCGCGATGCGACTGCCCCTGCTTGCGCATTTCTTTGTTGATCTGATCGTAAAACTGGTGCGTGGATTGCTTGTAGGCATCAGCAGAAGCTTGCTGCTCAGCAGCGCTGGGCGCTTCCGCCTCCAGTTCCTCGGGCAAGTGGACAGGGGCTGAGGGCGCAGGCTGATTCTGCGCCGCGCGTTCGTCATTGGTGCGCTGCTGGGTTTCGCGCTTCTCACGCTCTCGTTCGGCCCGGCGCTCTTCGTCTTCTACCACGTCCTGGCGCAGTTCGCCATCCGTGCTGAAGAGTCGGCGGTCGGTGACTACGAATTCGGGTTTCTTGTTCTCTTTGTCTGGCATAGATTCTCTGTTCGGTGCTCGCGTTATTGCTAGTCGCAGAAGGGCAATATTGCGACAGTGGCGCCTTGATCGCCGATCTGCACTGTCGCGCCTAGAGTTGCGACTTCGCGCCGTAGATATCCCAGCGCGAGTGTTCGCTCACGGCTCGGGAATGGAACAGGTGCCGCGCTGGTGATCTCGCCGACGTCCTTGTCGCTGGCGCGGACCTTCGCTCCCGGCTGCGGCGGTTCACCCTGCAACTCGAATCCGATGAACGTGCGATGCACATTACCACGGGCACGAATACGCTCCACAATCTCCTGTCCGATGTAGCAGCCTTTGGCAAAGTTCAACGCGTGCTGCTGGCCGGTTTCTTGCGGCAGATCGCGTTCCCGGAGGTCTACTCCGAAGCGCGGCACACCTTTAACGATGCGATATTGCTCCAGCGCATCGCTTCCCACGGGCTCAGCTCCGGCCAACTGCAACGCATCCCAAACTTTGTCGCCGTTCTCGGCGGAAAACCAAATCTCGTACCCATCCATGTGCGGCTGCTCGCTGCGCGCGACCGAGATGCCGATGTCGTGCCAAACCATGTCGCCAACCTGACCAGCTTGCAGGTCCGCAACATCAATGCCGGCCGCGGCCAACACCTCGCGAGCCTTCGGTCCGGCAATTCCGACGGTCGCAAGTTTATCGCTGATATCGGCGACCTCGACGTCGTCCATGATGATGTAGCGGTCGAAGATGGCTGCAATCGCGGGCGCTTGTTCGCGATCGGTAGTGACCAGCAGGTAGTCGCCACGATTGTAGGTGACCAGGTTTCCCTGAATACGTCCCTGCGCGTTGAGGAGGAAGCTGTACACGCCGTGTCCCGGAGCAAGGTCGCGAATGTTGTTGGTGACCATTCCGTTCAGCCAGCGAACGCGGTCTTCGCCGCTCAGCACCAGCTTGGATTGCCAGCTCATGTCGAATAGCGCGCAGCCCTCCAGCAGGGCTCGGAACTCGGCCGGAGGATCGCCAAACGTAGTGGGGGTTTCTGCTCCGCGATAGCTCCCGAGGCGAGCGCCGCAGGCCGCGAGTTTCTGTATCGTCGCAACATTCATACCGAACTTTGATTATAGCGGAGTGAAAGCGATCACCGTGTGGGCCCGCTCGGCGTTATTGCTGCCACTATCTGCGCGAAAACAGAAGCTAATTTGTTCCCGCGAGCATCAATATGTTTTATCCCTGCGATGGCTGGAACGCTTCAATTCGTGGTTCATTACGGCTATGCTCTGCTGTTCTCCTGGGTGCTGATCGAGCAGGGCGGCTTGCCCATTCCAGCCTCACCGCTATTGCTGGCCGCTGGGGCGCTCGCGGCACAAGGCCGGATGCACTTCGCGCTGGCCGTGCTCATTCCAGCCGCTGCTTCGCTGATTGCCGACACGTTCTGGTACTTCTTCGGAAAGCGCCGAGGCGGCGTGGTGCTCAATCTGCTGTGCCGCATCGCTCTCGAGCCTGACTCGTGCGTTCGCCGCACCGAAACTACGTTTACCAGATTCGGGCCCCGTACTCTGCTGATTTGCAAATTCGTACCAGGTCTCAACACTGCGGCACCGACTCTGTCGGGCATGGTGGGTGTCGATCTCCCACGATTCCTGCTCTTCGATTTTCTCGGGGCCCTGCTTTGGACGAGCGCTTTTGCCGGACTCGGTTTCATCTTCGGCAAGCAGCTCGATCGCGCCAACCTTTACGCCCAGCGCTTTGGCGGCTGGATCCTGATGTTGTTTGCCACTGGCGTCATCGCCTACGTCCTGAACCGCTGGCGCGACCGCGAGCGTTTCCTACGGCAGGTCAAGGGCGACCGCATCACGCCCGATGAGCTGAAGCACAAACTCGAATCGGGCGAGCACATCGTCATTGTCGACCTGCGTCATCCGCTCGACGTGCTCAGCGATCCTCGAACGTTGCCCGGAGCGCTGCAGATTTCGCCGGAGGAACTGGAGAGCCGGAACAGCGAAATTACCCGCGACGGCGAAATCGTTCTGTTCTGCACTTGACCAAACGAAGCCACCAGCGCCCGTGTGGCGCTGCAACTTCGAAAGCACGGCATTCGTCATGTGCGTCCGCTGCTGGGAGGCTTCTACGAATGGAAGAAACTCGGCTATCCAATGGTGGACAACGTGGTACGAGAAAGCCCAGCCTCGGAAGTGTTCCCACCGATGGCCGAACGCTCGGCATAATTGATTCCGCTATCGCTCCACCAGCCGCTCCAGATCCGCGAAAAATCTGGGATAGGAAATCGAGACGCATTCTGAATTGCGGATCAGCGTTTGGCTGTCGGCGCGCAGCGCGGCAATCGCGAAGGCCATGGCGATGCGGTGGTCGCCGAAGCTCTCAATTTCGGCGCCGTGCAGCTTCTGTTTGCCTGGGATGAGCCAGCCATCGCCAGCCTGCTCGACCTGCGCACCCATGGCTCGCAGGTTTTGAGTGACTGCGCGCAGGCGGTCTGATTCTTTCACCCGCAGCTCGCTGGCATCGCGCACTTCCAGACCGCCCGTAGTAGATGGCGCGATGGCGGCGAGCACCGGCAACTCATCAATCAGCAACGCCGTCTGCGCGCCTGCAATCCTGACTGGCTGGCCAACGCCTGGCACGAGCGTGACGGTTCCAACCAGCTCGCCGTGCTGTTCTTCCACACGCACCATGGAGATGCGGCTGCCCATTGCGGTCAGCACATCGAGCAAGGCCGAACGCGTGGGATTCAAGAGCACACCATCGATCACGAGGTTCGACTCGGGAAAGATCGTAGCGGCACAGAGGAAGAACGCAGCGGAAGAGACGTCGCCAGGAATGTAGGCTTCGAGCGGATGGAGTGGTTGCCCGCCTTGGACGGTCACCGTGTTCCGCGAGCGATCAACATTCGCGCCGAAAGCGCGCAGCGCCAGTTCGCCATGGTCGCGGGTGTGCGACGGTTCCTCAACTTTGGTCTGGCCTTCTGCCAGCAATCCAGCGAACAACAGCGAAGTCTTCACCTGCGCGCTGGCGACGGGTACCTGATACTCAATCCCGTGCAGTTTCGCGCCTTTGATGTGCAGCGGTGCGCAATCGCCATTTGCGGAGTGGATCTCCGCACCCATTCTGGTGAGTGGCTCGATGATGCGTTTCATCGGGCGCCGCGACAGCGACTCGTCGCCAATCATCTCGCTGGCGAATGGCTGGCTCGCGACAATACCCGCGAGCATGCGCATCGTAGAACCGGAGTTGCCGCAAACAAGTGGTGCGGTGGGAGCTCGTAATTGCGGACCAAGCCCGTCGATGGTCACGGTTTCCTGCGCGTCTCGCTCAACCGTGCACCCCAGCGCTTGCACGCAGCCGAGAGTGCTGGCGCAATCGGCGCCGGGGGAGAAGTTTTCGAAGCGCGAACGCCCGCTGGCCAGAGCTGCGAGCATCGCATAACGATGCGAGATCGATTTGTCTCCCGGCATGCGCAGGCTTCCCAGTACATTGCGCGCGGGCCGGACGATGACGGACTTGAGTTCGCGCATTGATGTTCTCGCCGCGACTCAGCGGCGAGCCTGAGCTTCGGCTTGGGCTTCCAGCAGCGCCTCGCGTGAGACTTCGCGGATGCGAAGCCCAAACTCGAACTTAGGTGTCGTTGCGCCGCGTCCCCAGCGGTTTACTTCCCAGTGCGCACGAAGAAACTTCGCGTCAGAGGCTGACGACAAGTCCACCAGCAGCGGGTACTCGCCAACGTAGAACCTCTCCGGGAATGAGGCCGCAGCTTTCGCGTCCCAGGTTGTGCCGTCGCGCGAGGTGAACAGGGAGATCTCGATCGACTCCTGCTCAATCACGTCCGTGATGGAAAGCGTTACCAGGAAAACAAGGCTCGAGGCCGCGCTTACCCCCAGAGGCTCGCCGTCGCCCTTGGCAGTGGCAATCGTTTTTTCAGGTACGAGGAAGGCATCAAACATAGCGCGTCTATTCTATCGAAGCGGCGAAACCGAATGGGTGACATTGGTCACAATGTGCGATCCGGTTAACCGGTCAATGCCGCGGGAACTTGTCGAAAAATCCGCGTAGAAGGTAACCGAATTCTCCCGGCTTCTCCAGCGCTGCGTAATGCCCGGTGTGCGAGATCACCCGCATTTCGCTGCCGGCAATGCGCTGTCGCATCAATTCGAATTCGCTGAGCGGCACGCTGTCCTCCTCGCCCGCGATGAGTAAAGTCGGTACGTTGATGCTCGCTAGCGTCGCGACGAAATCCGGGCGCTCAGCCATCCCGCGCTGCACTCCAGCAACATCGTCGGCCGACATCGTCTGCATCATCTTGCGCGCTGCGCTCACAATGTCGGGCCGGTTGGTGCGTGTGTCCTGCGACAATAGCTTGGACAGCATCTCCTCGAAAAATCCGGCCGTACCTTCGCGGAGAACTCTGTCCGCAGCCTGCAAGCGCGCCGCTTTGCTCTCGGTCGTCTCGGCACCAGCTCGTGTGTTGGCCAGCACCAGCGCCGCGACCTGTTCGTGGTAACGCCGCCAGAACTCGAACAGGAGATACCCGCCGATCGAGACGCCTACAAACATTGCCTTGCCAGTTTTTTCTTCGCAGCAGAGCCGCGCCAGATCATCGGCCAGCTTCTGCATGCTCGTGGGACCGTGGCCCAGTTCCGATTCGCCGTGCGCGCGCAGGTCGGGAAGGATCAATCGGTAACGCGTGCTGAGCTGCGTGGCAATCGCCGCCCAGAAGTTGTGGTTGAGCGGGAACGGATGCAGCAGCACGACGCTGGGGCCGTCGCCAACGACTTCGTAGCAAAGTTGCGCGTCGCTGCTGCGGATCGTGGCCATGGTTCAAGTACTCAGACATTCTCCCATTTCGGGAGAACCTAAGCCGGATGCCAAGCCGCAGACCCCTCGAACAGTCGCTCAGGATTGACAGGCCCACCAGCAATGGTACAACTGCAATCCTAAGAAAAAGCCGAGCCAAGACGCTTCCCGGCCCGGCTTAATCGTTATTGGCAACTGTCTTACTACTTGGCTTCGGCGATGACGGTCACCGTCTCAGCTCTCTGGTTCTGGGCCCTCATTGCCGCTTCCGGCGCCTTTCCCTTGAAGCTCAGGCCCATGTCGGGACCCTGCAACTCGCGCAATGCATAGGCATCGCCTGCAACCAACTTGAAAGTCAGCACGATGCGGCCCTCGCGCGAGCTGTCGTCTGGGGACCCCAGAAGAAAAGCACTCTTCCCGGTCGTGTTTTGTGCGATGGTGACTAGGTGGTCGGCCACGTTGACCGAGACTGTGTATTCTCCGGCAGGCATCAGTTTGCTTCCTATGTAGAAGTCGACCGGAATGTTAGCGCGAACCATGTGCGCACCATCTTCCGCCAAGGCTGCGCCAGTGAGCGCCAACGCGAACAACGCCAGCACTACTAGTTTGCGAAGGTTTCTCATATCACGCTCCTGTTGCCACCATTGGACCTCGACTTCCTGGGCTTATTCATTGGGTCGTGGCATTCTGCAACGATGGACTTAGGTGTTATACGGAGGAGCGCACCATGCGTTACCGGTGCTAGAGAGCAAAAGGGACGAGTGCTGATGGGGTTGCTGCGAAAGGATGGGGAACTGCTGCGAATTCTCGGGACGTGAAAACCGTGTGATCGCTTTGTTTCGAGATAGTGACATTACCAGCTTGGAATGATAGCTCGTTTTTTCCTCAAGATAGGAGTTCTTCGACTTCTCGGCCGTGGCGACCTCGCGGCCCCGGGTTGACAGGTCAAGTTGAAGGCCAGTAATTGCAATTGCTAATTGCTAGCTGCTCGTTGCTAGTCGAATCATTGGCCCTGGTAAGGCTGGGGCGCGGTTGCAGGCGGCGCAACCGGGACGTATTCCGGCTCCTCCGGCATGACGATCCACGCGATGATGTAGGCCACTATGCCGCCGCCTCCGAACAAGGCGACAATCAGCCACACCACGCGAACCACGGTGACATCGAGATCGAAATACTCGGCGAAACCAGCGCAGACGCCGGCGATCTTGCGGTTGGTGCGCGAGCGCATCAGCTTTTGGCGCGATGCGACGCTACCCACGCGGCGACCGCAATAGGCACAGAGGTTGGCGTCGTCCTGAATCGCTTTTCCGCAGTAGTTGCAATACATAAGGCCTCCCTGCAGGATGATACGAATAGGATAGAGGGAAGTTCCCACAGATGCAAAAGCGCTGCTGAATCAGTCACCTACTCGCTCTTATACGCCTGTTTCATGTAGCGGCGCGCCAGTTCGGCTGAGCCCGACGTGGAGTTCTCGGCAACGACCGCACGGTATTTTTCCAGGGCGGTTTCGCGCTTTTGTAGCACGTCATACATTTCTCCGGCAGCCAGGGTCGCCTTTTGGCGCAACTCGGGATCATTCCCGCTGCTGCTAGCGGCGAGTTCGTAGGCCTCAGCAGCGTCCTGATATTGTCGCTGGCCACGCAGCGCCTCACCCAAGCCATACGCCGGGACTTCGATACGGCATACTGCATAGGCATTGCTTCGGCAGCCGGCCACGACCTTCCGGTAGGCAGCAATCGCCTCCGGCCCGTGCCCGGCGGCGTTCAGCAGGTGAGCATATTCTGCAGCCACCAGGAAGTTGCGCGGAAATTCCGTCTGCATTCCGGCAACGACCTGCAGTGCTTCGTCGTACTTTTGCTCGCGGCGAAGGAACAAGGCGTAGACAATCTGGGCGTCGCTGGCGACTTCGCTGTGCGCTTCGGTCGACGCCTGACGCAGATAGTCCAAACCCTTCTGCTTGTTGCCACTGATACCGACGATGGATGCCGCTATCTTCGTTGGCCAATTAAGACTGCCAACAATGTAGAGGTCCGTTCCCACCAACACTTTGGCGTCCACGTACTTCGGGTCAAGCTCCAGGACGCGCTCGTGGTCGTGGCGGGCCCCTACCGCGCTCCGCAGGGCCGAGAACCAGGCCTTCTCCGCGATCCCCATGTAAGTTGCGCGCATGCCGCGGGTGACACCGCGCGCGTAGAGGGCGTCCACGTCATCGGAATTCTTGTCAATCCGGGCCTGCGAGAGCGCCAGCGACTGGTCGCTTAACTGCTTGACGCGGTCCCGCACCTTGGGATCGAGCGGCGCAGCGGACTTTTTCGTCAGAAAGCTGTCGCCCGCATAAGCCTCGGTGTCGAGCGCACCCATGTGGTACAGCTGTTTAAAAATCACGGCTTCCAGTGTGTGATTCACCGCAAACGGGTCGTCGGGATGCGCCTGCTGGGCTGCTTCGAACTCGCGGATCGCCTTGTCGTATTCGAGATTGTAGAAGTAGTCGAAGCCCTTGCGGGTGGCTGCGTCGTTGTCGGACCTGGTTGGGGCAGGGACACTGTCCGCTGCCGCTCTCGCAAAGAGGATGCCTTCCGCCGTCAACATGCAGCCGAGGCTCAAAACGCATAGCACTAGCTGATAAGGTTTCATCGGCAGTAGTTAATGAGAAGTTTACCCGATATACCGTACACCCAACAGCGGCGGCAAAGGCTCAGGCATTCTTGCGCCTTAGGCGGAAAGCCTCCGTGTATTCTGTTCTCAGCCGGGCTGATTGCGGCGAGGCGGTAGTTCTTCTGATTTGCGGAGCGATGACTCCTTGACTGAGCGTCTCTACTACACCGATTCCTTTCTTCACGAATTCGAAGCTCGCGTGGTCGCCGTCAACGATACACCCGGCATGAACGCTGTCACTCTCGATCGCTCAGCGTTCTATCCCACCAGCGGTGGACAGGTCTTCGACACCGGATGGTTGGAGGCGCCTGATGTGAAAGGCTCGACGCGCGTTCGCGTGAAAGATGTCGCCGAGGACGAACAGACTGGCGAGGTGCTGCACTTCGTGGAAGGCGAGGCGCAACCATTGCAGCCGGGCTCGCGTGTGCACGGCATGATCGACGGCGAGCGGCGCCTCGATCACATGCAGCAACATTCCGGACAACATGTGCTCTCCGCAGCATTGGAAAGGCTATACGGATTTGCGACCGTTTCGTTTCACATGGGCGAAGAGAGCTGCACGGTTGACCTCGCGACCGATGCGATCAGCGCGAAGCAACTTGAAGCGGTCGAAAAACTGGCGAATGAAATCATTGCGGAAGACCGACCAGTTGAGATTCGCTTCGCCACTCCGGACGAAGCCCGCGCGATGGGCGTGCGCAAAATCCCTCCTGCCGAACGAGAGAAGCTGCGCCTGATCGACGTCCGCGAGTTCGACTTGAATGCTTGCGGTGGAACCCACGTGCGCAGCACCGGCCAGATTGGCGGCATCCTGCTGCGCAAAAGCGAGAAGGTAAAGCAAGGCGTTCGCGTGGAGTTTGTCTGCGGCCTGCGCGCCGTTCGCACCGCGAGGCGTGACTTCGAAACTCTAACTGAAGCAGCATCTGTTTTCTCGACCCACATCTGGGAGGTTCCACAGCAGGTCCGCAAGTCGCTCGAGGAAATCAAGTCGGCGCAAAAGGCGCAACATCGGCTGCTGGAGGAAGTCGCCGAATTGCAAGCTCAACAACTGCTGCAATCGGCTAAAGACAGGGGCGCGTACAAGCTCGTGATGGAATTCTTCCCAGACCGCGATCTCGGTTTCATCAAGATGCTGGCGCAGAAGCTGACGAAAGGCGGCAACGTGGTCACCCTGCTCAGCTGCGGAGGGTCGCAAGCGTCTCTGGTTTTCGCGCAAACACCAGGCCTTGCGAACGACATGGGCGCTTTGATGAAGCAGACGGTGCAGCGGCTCGGCACGCGGGGCGGCGGCAATCGCGACATGGCGCAAGGTGGCGCGCCAGACAGCGCCAGAGCGGAACAGGCCGTGCAAGAGGCCGCCAGCGCGGTAGGATAGTCGTAAGCAGTTGTCAGTGGTCACTAGCCAGTTGTCAGTAAGAACCATTCTTCGTTCCATTTGAGGCTCGGCCAGAAGAGCCGATCTCGAAACGCTGACAACTGGCAACTGAATACTGGCGACTTGCAACTGACCGATGGACAACCGCCTCATTCTCGTTACATTGCTGATCCGGCTCGGCGTGGCTGCGGCCATCAGCAGCGTGCTGGTGCGCGCGCGGCGCTTCCGCGTGCTACTGTTCCGCGAGGAGCGCACGCTCGGCGAAAAGATCGAAATCGTCTTCATCGTCGGCACGCCGATCGCGCTCGGCGTACTGGTGCGAGGTTGGGTGCACAACTTCTACGCTGCCGACATTGCCTTCGAAGGCGCGATACTCCTGGGCGTAATCGGCGGGCCTTTGGCTGGCACTGCGGGAGGGGTATTAGTTTCGCTGCCGGCGCTGCTCTTAGGCGAATGGCTTACGTTGCCGATGAATGTACTCGCAGGAGCGCTGGCCGGTCTGCTGCGCCATGTCGCATCCGATCGCGAAGCCATCTGGTCGTTTTCGCCGCTATTCGATCTCAGCATCTATCACTGGATCCGGCGCAGCATTCGCAAGTCATTTATCGATTGGCAGACTTCGTTCTTCTTTCTCATTCTTGGTCTCGAGCTCATCCATATACAGTTGCGCCGCGCATTTCCCCGCCGGATCTTCGCGCTGTATTCGGACAATGGCTGGGTGACGCTCGCTATTTACGCCGGCACGGTGATGGCGGTCGCCATCGCCCTGAAGGTGCTTAACAATGTGCGCATCGAAATGAAGCTGGAGCAGCAGGAGCGACTGCTGCTGCAGGCGCGGATGGAAGCGCTGCAGAGCCAGATCAATCCTCACTTTCTGTTCAACACCCTAAACTCGGTTTCCTCGCTGGTGCGCCGCGATCCCGACTCAGCGCGGGAGATGATCGTCAAGCTGGGCAACATTCTGCGCCGCCTGCTGCGCAAGGGAGACTCATTCGTTCCCCTGCGCGAGGAATTCGAATTTCTTGACGACTATCTCGATATCGAAGTTGCGCGCTTTGGGCGCGACAAGCTGAAAGTGGTGAAGGATCTGGAGCCGGGGTCGCTCGATCACCTTGTGCCCAGCATGATCCTGCAGCCGCTGGTGGAGAACGCCGTCAAGCATGGCTTCGCGTCGAAGGTGGACGCCGGAAGCATCTACCTACGCAGTCGCAGTGCCGGCCATCAGGTGGTGATCGAAGTTGAGGACGACGGGGTCGGCATGCCTGAAGGCCGTGCCAGTACGTCCTCGGGAACCGGCATTGGCATGCTGAATGTGACCGAACGGCTGCAGGTGGTTTATGGCGACGCGGCGCAGATCACGATTGAGAGCCAGCCCGGTCGCGGAACGCTGGTGCGGTTGGTGCTGCCAGTCCTGCAAGCCGAAGAAATGGGCGGTTCCGTCGCCGGCGCAATCTACGAGGCGCGCTCCAGTACCTCGCGATAAAAGGCCTCATACATCGGAATGATCTTGCTGGCACAGAAGTGCGCTTGCGCACTAGCACGCGCCGCTCTGCCCATCTGCTTCAACCTGGCTTCATCAGACAAGAGTTCGATGGCATAGTTTGCCATTGTGTCTACATCGCCAACCGCCGCCAGAAACCCGGTCTTACCGTGGTCGATGACCTCCGGAACGCCACCTTCCTTAGTGGCGATGGGAACAACTTCGCACGCCATGGCTTCCAGTGCCGCCAGGCCGAAGGACTCCAACTCGCTCGGCAACAGCATCACGTCGCCAACCGGGAGCTTCTCGTGAATGCGGTCCTGCTTGCCAAGGAACTCAACTTTGTTGTGGATCCCCTTGTTGACAGCCAGCCACTCAGCACGCGAGCGTTCCGGCCCATCGCCGATGAGCACCAGCCGCGAGGGCACTTTCTTCTGCACGCGATCGAAGATCTCAATGACATCCGGAAGGCGCTTCACCGGACGGAAGTTCGACAGATGTACAAGAAGTTTTTCATTGGGCTTGGCGTATTCCGTGCGATGCTGCATTGCTTCCGGCGTGCGGTGGTACAGATCGCAATTCACGAAGTTGGGAATCACCTCGATCGGCGTCCGCACGTCGAAGACTTCGAGCGTTCGCTTCTTTAGGTATTCAGAAATCGAAGTGACGCCATCGCTCTGGTCAATGGAGAAGCGCGTGATCGGCAGATACGACGGATCGGAGCCCACCAGCGTGATGTCGGTGCCATGCAACGTCGTCACGTACGGCAAGCGGCGGATTTTGCGCGCATGATCGCAACTGAGCATCTGTCGCGCCAGCATCGCGCTCACCGAATGGGGGATGGCATAGTGCACGTGCAGCAGGTCGAGATCGTAAATCTCCGCCACTTCCGCCATGCGTGTGGCCAATGCCAGGTCGTACGGCGGATATTCGAACAGCGGATAGCGCGAGACTTCCACCTCGTGATAGTGGATGTTGGGCAGCGGCTGGGTGAGCCGGATGGGCTGCGAATACGAAATGAAGTGCACCTCGTGGCCGCGCTCGGCCAGCTCCAGCCCCAACTCGGTGGCGACCACGCCGCTTCCACCATAGGTTGGGTAGCACGTGATACCGATCTTCATTGTGGGGCTGTCAGTCATGTGGGTGCAGATAACCGTATCCCGACACTGCAAGCTCAGATTTGACTCAGGATTGGATGGGAATCTGGGGTAGCGGATTCAGTCGCGCATCGCTACTAACAGCGGACAACTAGCGACTGGCCACCGCTTTTACGCCTTTTCCAGATTCAGTGCGCGCCGGAACGAACCGCGATCGTTCTTGATCTTTTCCTGAAGCAGCATAATGGCGTAGATCAACTGCTCCGGACGCGGCGGGCAGCCGGGCACATAAACATCGACCGGGATCCACTGGTTGACGCCCTGCACCAGCGCGTAGTTGTTGAACACGCCGCCGGAGGTCGCGCACGCGCCCATGGAAATGACCCACTTCGGTTCCGGCATCTGCATGTAGAGCTCACGGATAACCGGCGCCATCTTCTGCGAGACGCGGCCGGCGATGATCATCAGATCCGATTGGCGAGGCGAGGGACGAAACACCTCCGCGCCGAAGCGCGCAATGTCGAATCGCGACGCACCCATCGACATCATCTCGATAGCGCAGCAGGCCAGGCCGAAGGTCATCGGCCAGATGGAATTCTTGCGTACCCAGTTCACCACCGCGTCGAGAGACGCCATAACCACGCCCTCGTGCTGCTGCTCGCCGAAGGTGGCACGAAGAATCTGGCCCCGACTCTGGTTCGAGCCGACCAAGTTGTCGAAGCGTTCGCTCCCGGGTTCGGGATTCTCGAAATGGGGCGGGCTATAGTTGGAACTCATCCTGGTTATTATACCTACTGCTTTCGATGCCAAGTCGTGTCACCGGACGCAATTCCGGCGTAGTTTCGGCGTTTTCCGCTCACCAAGCCGGTCCTCTGCCGTCTGTTACCTAGCCGGGAAGCAAAAGGATTCGCACCCATCTGTTCCGCTGCAGCATCAAGATTTTGGGGGCTGGTTTGGCGGCTCGGACGGCGGGAGCACATGGTATACTGCATCTATTCTCGCATCGGTGACGGTTCTTGAAAGACAACCCCGGCCAGCCGAAGGAAGCATAAATGGCACGTAGTTCGCGTGGCTCCGCTGTTCTGGTCCTCAGCGTTATTCTCATTTGCGGTTGCGTTGGCATGCTTTTCGGCCAGCGCCTCACTTCTACCGCGGCTTCCAACGACGGCGACGTGCGCGAAAGTCTGCGCAGTTTCACCGACGTTTACGATGTCGTCCAGCAGAACTACGCGGAGCCAGTCAATCCCGACAAGGCCATCTACAACGGCGCCATTCCGGGCATGCTGCGTGTGCTTGATCCGCACTCCAACTTTTTCGATCCCAAGTCCTACGCGGCCCTGCGCGAAGAGCAGCGCGGAAAGTATTACGGAGTGGGTATGCAGGTCGGTCCGCGCAATAACAAAGTCATCGTAATCGCGCCATTTGCCGGCGCGCCCGCCTATCGCGCGGGCATTCGCCCGGGCGATGTCATCATCGCCGTGGACGGCAAGGCCACCGACAACATGAGCACCAGCGATGTTGCCGAGTTGCTGAAAGGCCCCAAGGGCACCACGGTGAAGATCACCATGCTGCGTGAAGGCTCCGACAAGCCGCTCGACTTCACCGTCGTGCGGGACGAGATTCCCCGCTACAGCGTGGATGTACACTTCCTGATTCGCCCAGGGATCGGCTATGTCCATATTTCTGGTTTTCAGGAGACGACCGAACACGAACTGCGACAGGCACTCGATGAGATGGGTGACCTCCACGGTTTGGTCCTCGACCTGCGGCAGAATCCGGGTGGACTGCTGAGCGAAGGCGTTGGTGTGGCCGACCAGTTCCTGAAGAAGGGGCAGGTCATCGTTTCCCATCACGGACGGGCGTCGACAGAGAAGGTCTACAAGGCGGCACACGGCAACGGCGGCAAGGACTATCCGCTGGTGGTACTAGTGAATCGCGGTACGGCGTCTGCGGCTGAAATCGTCGCGGGCGCTATTCAGGACCACGATCGCGGCCTCATCGCGGGTGAGACCACGTTTGGCAAGGGCCTGGTGCAAACTGTCTACCCACTTTCAGAGAACACCGGACTGGCGCTGACCACGGCCAAATACTACACGCCGAGCGGCCGCCTGATTCAACGCGATTACAGTAACATCTCTCTCTACGACTACTATTACAACGACCGCGAAAATGGTGACGCCAGCGCTTCCAACCACGAAGTCAAGATGACGGACAGCGGAAGGACCGTGTACGGCGGCGGCGGCATCTCTCCCGACGTGAAGATTCCCAACATCAAGACCACGAAGTTTGAGGATACGCTGCTGGAGAAATACGCGTTCTTCAACTTTGCCAAGCACTACGTCATCAATCACAAAGTGGGCAAACAGTTCGAAGTTGACGACGCCGTGATGCAGGAATTCCGCAAGTTCCTCGACGAACAAAAGATTCCCTTCACTGAAGCGGACTTGGCCGAGGACAGCGACTGGATCCGTTCCAACATCAAGGCCGAAGTGTTTATCAACGAATTCGGCCAGCAGGAAGGCATGAAGGTCCATGCCGAAAGCGATCCCGAGGTACAGAAAGCGCTCGACCTACTGCCCCAGGCGAAGCAGTTGGCCGAGAACGCAAAGAAGACCATTGCGCAGCGCAATAATGCCCGGCTGACGGCGCAGCAAAGCGACACCCCTGAAGCGCAATCCGTAAAGCGCTAGTCTCGGATGAGATCAAGGCAAAGCCTGCGCAAAGCAGGCTTTTGCTGTTTGTGGTCCTCCGTCTTCGCGCGTAGCTGACCGGCGGAGCGGCACATCATCGGCACAGACCTGTGAGCGATGATTGGATTTGCGCCGCCCCGCTCGATCAAAACCGGCCTACAGCATCACGCTCATCGCAGCGTGGGCTGACGAAAAGCTCAACACTTCAGGCTTTACCAGGCGCTCGAAATCGGCATACGCCAGCCTGATTAGCTCATAATGCGAGCCTGCATTGAAGGCGATCTCGCGGTCTTCGGTCAGGGTTTCATCCACGTACACCGGAATCCCGTATAGGTTGCCGAACGGAGGCATGGCCCCGGTCTCGCAGTCTGGGAAAGCCTGCTTGAACTCGCGCTCGCTGGCCAGCTCGGCCTCTCGTACGCCGATAGCCTTTTTCAGCGCTGTCAGGTCCACCTGATACGACGCCGGCAATACGGCCATGGCCAGAGCTCCGTCGAGTTTGACGATCACGGTTTTGGCCAGCTCTTTACCAGAGATATGGGACACGGCAGCAATGCCTTGCGCCGTGTAGGCTTTGGAATGGGAGATGACGACGTACTTCACACCGTAAGTATCAAGATATGCCTTAACTTTGGTGAGGTGCATATTGGTCTCCTGACGCCACTCAGCGGCGGGTGGCCTGGAACGGTCTGTTAAGTAAAGCGCAATAAATCACAACGGCTCTGTTTGCTGGATTCCGCGATGTACTCGCGGACTTCTACGAGGAGAGACTCCACCATTCGGGCTACCTCCTTGCGGTCAGGTGACCCTGCTTAGCCTCAGTGTAGTACTGCCCGATGCGGACACAAGTACAGCCGTCACATAATGGTTGTGATGCCCGAAACGGGACAAATAAACGTCTGGCGGTAGATCCCGCGCTTCGCGGGCTTCTTGACATACGGAGGTACGCTCGACTCCTTCGGGGTGCCGCGCCGGCCACAGACACTCGGGATTGCAGTTGTGCGATAGGGCCGGAAGCTGCCAAGCGCTAACTACTGACAGCTAATGGCTGACTGCTTCATAATCTCCCCATGCCTTTCAAACGCGCGCAAAAGACCTACGATGACGAGTCACTTTACGAATACGCGATTGGCGCGCTCGGGCGGCAGATGCGCACCGTGGCCGAAATCAAGCGCCTGATGCGTCGTCGCGTCGGCGATCAGCCGCACGGAGACCTTCTGGTCGAAGTGGTGGTCGCGCGTTTGAAACAGCAGCGCTATCTAAATGACACGAACTACGCCGAGAGCTACGCCCGCTTCCGCAAGGAGAATGAAAAATTCGGGCGCATGCGCGTGGTGCAGGACCTGAAGGCAAAGGGCGTTCACGGTGACATTGTCGAGAGCGTGGTGGGCGCAGCCTACAGTAATGTGAACGAAGATCAACTGGCGCGCGAGTTTCTGCAACGCAAGCGCATGGCCAAGCCGGTTGCGCAGAAGCAGGCAGCGCGCATTTTCCGCATGCTGGTGCGCGCCGGGTTCGGCAGCCGCGTAATCTTTCGCATCCTGAAGAAGTGGGATGTTGACGACGAAACGCTCTTGGCCCTGGAGAGCGAGGCCATCGAAATATCCGAGGCGAAGGAAGAAAGCCGCTAAGTAAGCCTTTGCCGAAAACCTTAGGTGCGCAATTTGGGCTTGAATCAACGTTCTCCCGAATTGGAACTTGGCTGCCTCTCGATTCTTACCCTCCCCTCCGAGGGCCCTACCTGTTTTCAACGACTTAACACACATTTGTGTTGCAAAATGTTGATTCTAAGTTGTTTATACGTAAAATATTGACCTGCTTAGACTTACGGCGGCAGCGCAGACCTTCTTGCTTCCACCTAGCCCGCATTTCTCATCAAAGAAAATAGGAAAGGCTGTCGGTTCGTGGCATAACTGTTATTGCGAGTAGCAATTACGCCGACGAAAGGAGACAGCCTTATGACTACAGAGTGTAAGCAAG
>Ga0181532_10000117_pt1 | contig 77242 bp, 70 predicted proteins | sample PEATcosm2014_Bin_33_FD_119768 | JGI IMG/M metagenome (GOLD analysis project Ga0181532, IMG submission 119768) | Peatland microbial communities from MTU Mesocosm Facility, Houghton, MI, USA - PEATcosm2014_Bin11_30_metaG | ecosystem: Environmental > Terrestrial > Soil > Wetlands > Peat | place...
GAGACTCTAACCGCTCTATCTGACTTGGATCAACGGCTAATGCGGCAGCGGGTGTGAACATGCCGGCAGTAGAGCACAACCATATCTAATTGTCAATAATTATTTAGGACAGGACACTAGGTAGACAGGCTTTCAGTGCGACAATACTCGCCGTTCGCGTCGAGCATCTCGGAGAATGAAAGTTCGGCCTTGGTTGCGCTCACGATTTCTGGCTGTCTCTTAGCTTGCGCGACTTCGCCTCCACGCCTTCAGCCAGCTTCCGTTTGTGCCCTTCGAGCTTCCTGGCGACCGCGTCATCGTATAGTCCGATCATCTGCGCGGCAAGAATGCCCGCGTTGGTTGCGCCCGGTTTGCCGATGGCGACGGTTGCGACCGGAATTCCCGCCGGCATCTGCACCATGGCGAGCAGCGAGTCCAGCCCGAGCAACACAGTTGACGGAATAGGTACTGCAATTACCGGCAATGTGGTTTCAGCGGCGATGACACCCGCCAGATGCGCGGCTCCGCCTGCACCAGCGATAACTACCTTCACGCCACGTCCCCTAAGCGCACGCGTGTACTCGCTGGTGCGAGCGGGCGAGCGGTGCGCCGAGGTTATGTCGATCTCATAGGGGATGCCAAATTCGGCCAGCGCCTTCGCGGCCTCGTTCATGATGTCGAGGTCCGAGTCGCTGCCCATGACGATGGAAACAAGAGGGGTCTTATTCATGAGGTTACTTTCCCGCCCGCAGGTGCTTCAGCCCGCGAGCGGCAATGTCCTTGCGATAGTGCATGCCGTCGAAGCGGATCTTCATGACCGCGTCGTAGGCGCGCTCGACCGCGTCGGGCAAATTCTTTCCGCGCGCAGTCACGCCCAGCACGCGGCCGCCGGAGGTGTAATACGAGCCGTCGCGACGGTTCGTCCCGGCATGGAAGACCTTCACCCCTTGGATGCGATCGGCCTCGTCAATGCCGCTGATGACCTTGCCTGCTTCGAAGGCGCCGGGATATCCGCCTGATGCCATAACCACGCAAACCGCCGGTTCGGGCGACCAGCGGAAGTCGCCATCGCTGACGCGGCCCTGGATGGAGGCTTCGATGGCCTCTATCAGGTCGCTTTCCATGCGCATCATGATCGGCTGGGTTTCTGGATCACCGAAGCGGCAGTTGAATTCCAGCACCACGGGGCCGCGCGCCGTCATCATGATGCCGCAATACAGAATGCCCTTGTATGGGGCGCCCTCAGCCCGCATGCCCGCGATGACCGGGCGCGCGACGTGGGTCACGAGCCAGTGGCGCATCTGTGCATCTACAATCTGGTCGGTCGAGTAAGCCCCCATGCCGCCGGTGTTAGGGCCTTGATCGTTGTCGAAGACGCGCTTGTGGTCCTGCGACGCCACCAGCGGGACCACGCGCTCGCCATCGCTCAGCACCAGAAATGAGAGCTCCTCGCCGTTGAGGCATTCTTCCAGAACCACACGCGAGCCGGCAGCACCCAGCGTCTTGCCGCTGAGCATGTCCTCGGCGGTGCGCAAGGCCTCGTCTTTTGATGGCGCGATGACCACGCCCTTGCCGGCAGCGAGTCCATCGGCCTTGACCACGATGGGAGCATGGAAGAGCTTCAGCGCTTCCTGAACTTCCTGCTTGCTGGTGCAAACGGAGTAATTCGCCGTCGGGATGCGGTGGCGCTGCATGAACTCTTTGGCGAAGATTTTGCTGGATTCCAACTGCGCCGCAGCACGCGTCGGCCCGAAGATCGGCCAGCCCCGCCTCTGGAATTCGTCAACAACGCCGAGGGTGAGCGGCAGCTCAGGGCCGACCACGGTGACATCAGGATTGAGCTTGTTCGCGAGCTGCACCAGCGAATCGAGGCTCTTCAGGTCGGCGGCCACGCACTCCGCATCCCCCGCAATGCCGCCGTTGCCGGGAGCGCAGTAGAGCTTCTTGATCCGCGGCGACTGCCGCAGCTTCCACACAATCGCGTGTTCGCGACCACCGCTACCGAGGACAAGGACTTTCATAAGGCAAGGGAGACACCGATGAAAACAAAGAGTAGGTGGGCGGCGCGCCGGATGTCAAACTAAAGTCCGGAGAGACTCTGCGGCCAAGGAAGCGCCACCTTAATTCCGGTAAAAGCGGCAACACAAACGGAGCCTGGCCTTGCAATTGACCCTTAACTGGCATTAACTAAGCATTGACGATTCTATGATCACGGTTTCCAAGGAAGACTACCTCAAGGCCATTCTTGAGGCGGAGTGTGAAGATGCGCAGGTTATCTCCGCGCGCCTGGCGCAGTGGCTCTCTGTTTCGGCGCCGGCGGTCACTATGGCGCTGCGGCGGCTAAAGCGCGACGGGCTGGTGTCGGTCCGCAGCGACGGCCGCGTGCAACTCACGGCTGCAGGGCGCAAGATTGCACGCCGAACTGCCATGCGGCACCACCTCATTGAACGCATGCTGCACGAGGTCTTCGGGATGGAGTGGTACAAAGTGCATGATGAGGCCGAACGGCTGGAACATGCCGTCTCCGGCGATTTCGAGGCCATGCTCTCGCGTAAGCTGGGCCGCGGCGGCCCTTGTCCGCACGGAAATCCCGCGACTCCGGAGTCAGCCCGCGCCAGGCGCAAACGCGGACTGCTGCTGCTTTCCGAATCCCAGCCCGGCAGCCGATATGCGGTGCAAAGCGTTTACGAGCGGGACCGCAAGCTGGGAGAGTTCCTGGAAAAGCTGGGCATTCGCCCGGGCGCGGACCTCGCCGTTAGCCAGCGCAATTACGACGACACTCTGAGCCTGGTGACCACCGCCGGACGAGTCTCGCTTGGCCGCAGTGCTGCCGAAAGAGTCTGGGTCGCACCCGCCAATGGGAGCAGCCTATCCCGGCTTAAGAAAAATTAACCATAGTTTAACAAATTCTGTATACTCTGGCTAATGATGTGGGAATCGCAGACGGCGAGCCACTGCGCCGTTAGTTCGTCTAGGGTGCCGATTTGAATACGAAACCAGGAGCATGGGACAGTCTGCGTGGTGACACACCACCCGAGGGAGTCGGGGACGGTGCCCACGTGTCTTTGGAGGGTATGCACAGTTCCGTCGAGGTGCCGCACCACCGTGCCGGCTTCTGGGAGCAGTGGCGAGCCTTCGTCGGGCCGGCGATTCTAGTCAGCGTTGGTTACATGGACCCCGGCAACTGGGGAACGGACCTGCAAAGTGGCGCTCAGTTCAAGTACGGGCTCTTGTGGGTGGTGGGTCTGGCCAGCCTAATGGCGATTTTCATGCAAGTCATTTCTGCCAGATTGGGCGTGGTGACCGGAAAGGACCTCGCCCAATGCTGCCGCGACTGGTATCCGCAGTGGACCCGATGGCCCAACTGGCTGATGAGCGAGGTTGCCATTGGCGCTTGCGATTTAGCAGAAGTGCTAGGGAGCGCCGTTGCCCTTAACCTGCTGTTCCATATTCCACTGCTATGGGCGGTCATTATCACCGGCTTGGACGTGCTACTGCTCCTGGCCTTGCAGCGGTTTGGGATGCGCACCATCGAGGCCATCGTGCTGCTGCTGATCGCCACCATCGGCGTTTGCTACTTCATTGAGATTTTTGTTCTCCCGCAGACCCAACCCAGCTTTCTGGAAATGGGACGGGCGCTGGTTACGCCGCACTTTCGTCAGATGGGAATGTTGTATCTCGGCATCGGCATCATCGGAGCGACCGTGATGCCCCACAACCTATACCTGCACTCAGCCCTGGTACAGAGCCGCCAGTTGCAGAAGGACGAGCCTTCCATCCGAAGTGCGATCCGCTTTAACAGCATTGACTCGATCGTGGCCCTGAGCATCGCCTTCTTCGTCAACGCGGCGATTCTGGTGCTCGCCGCCATGGTGTTCTTTGGCAAAGAAAGCGCGACCATTGCAGGCGGGCAGGTAGTCACGTTCAGCGCCAGCAGTGATTGGATTCGGGTCGCGTATCTAACGCTGGCGCCATTGTTAGGGGCGACCGTTGCCAGCACGCTGTTTGCGGTGGCACTCCTGGCAAGCGGCCAGAGCAGCACCATCACCGGCACGCTGGCTGGGCAAGTGGTGATGGAAGGCTTCATGCACTGGCGAATCAAGCCCTGGGTTCGGCGGCTTATTACCCGCACGATGGCCATCCTGCCGGCGGTCTTCGTTATCGGCCTGCGAGGCGACAGCAGCGTTACCGATCTGCTGGTCCTCAGCCAGGTAGTGCTGGCGCTGCAGCTTCCGTTCGCCATGTTCCCGCTCCTGCAGTTCACCAGTTCCCGCAAGCGCATGGGAACCTGGAAGAACGGCTGGTTCCTTCTGATTACCGGCTGGGGCAGTGCTATTCTGATCACCGTGATGGATATTTTTGGCCTGCCGGACTCGCTCAAAGCTGCATGGCAGGTGATTATCGGCGGGTAAGGCCGGACGCCAGAGCTCAGCACTGTGGAGCTGACTTTTTCACCGCGGAGGGTGGAAGAATCGAAAGAAAGAAATCAACCGCGGATAAACAAGGATGAACCCGGATCAGGATCCATTCAATTCACGTAATCCGTGTTCATCCGCGAGAATCCGCGGCTAGAAATAAACTCGTCTCCTGCCGCCGAGAACGCAGGAGTTAGTGGTACAGACGGTTCACCATGTACGAAACCATTCTTGTGACATTGGACGGCACGCCGACCGACCGGGCGATTATCGAGCACGTCAAGCAACTGGCGAAGCTCGCCCACAGCCGCTTGGTATTGCTGCATGTGGCCGACGGATGGGCGGCTCGAACCTATGGCCGGGACGCGGTCAGTCCGGAAATCGCCGAAGACACCGCGTATTTGGAAAAAGTTCAGGCGGAGTTTCAATCACTTGGCATTCCTGTACAGGCCGAACTGGCGTATGGCGAGCCGGTCAAGGAAATCATCAAATGGGTTGAGCAGAAGGGTTGCGATCTGGTGGCGATGAGCACCCACGGACACCGCTTCCTGGCCGACCTATTTCTCGGCACTACGGCCACTCAAGTCCGGCATAGTGTTAGCGTGCCCGTTCTTCTCCTTAAGGCGAAGTGAAGGACTCCTCGCCCAGCAGGGTTCCCGTCGCAGATTTCTACTTCTCCGCGTAGTACCCCTCTCGCGTCTGCACAATGAGATCTTTGGTGGTGGTAGTCAGATTGATCTTGTGGTAGCCGGCTCCGGCGACGGCTTTCTCAGGCGTGTAGCCCAAGCTGTACTGATTGCGTAGTTCCTCTTCGATCTGGGTATAGATCTCATTGATCGGCTCTTTCTTGGAAACCTCGAAGAACCGTCCGCCGGTTTCCCTGGAGATCTGTTGCAGGACTTTCTTGCCGTCGGGATGCGAGGCTTGTTGGGGATATCCACCGCCGCCGGGACCGCGGCCCATGCCTCCATGTCGGCCCATGCCTCCACCCATGCCCCCGGGATAGACCTGATGGCCGTAAGCATCCTGATCGGCGTAGAGAATGGAGTACACCAGAGTGTTGGCGCGCTGGGCCGATTCGATGGCCCGGTTCAAACTGAGTTTAGAGCCAGTATCAACGCCATCGGAGAGAATGATGAGCGCCTTGCGGCCCTGCTGCTTCTGCATCAACTCGTCGGAAGCAAGAAACACCGCATCATACAGGTCGGTACCTCCTCCGCCGTAATGCCCGCTGCCGCCTCCACCTTGGCTACCGCCGCCACCCCCACCTCCGCCGCCATAGCCGGGCGCAAACTTCGGATTGTCCAGTTTCTCCAGCGCTGCGTTCAACTTCTGCCGCGACGAGGTCAAATCCTGCAGCAGTTCCACCTCCCAATCGAAGTGGATGACGAACGCCTTGTCCTTGTCTTCGCGCATCAGGTTTTCCAGAAAGCTGTAGCTGGACGAGCGCTCCTGCTCAATCAACCGCCGCTGGCTCATGCTGGTGTCTACCAGCAGCCCGAGCGTGAGCGGAAGGTCGGTAACTTTGGTGAAATAACGGATGGTTTGCGGCTGGCCGTCCTGTTGCAGCTTGAAATCATCCTTGGTCAGGTTGTTGACGATCTTTCCCTGCTTGTCGCGCACGGTGGCCAGTACGTTGACCACGTTGACGTCAGAGGAAAAGGTCGGCGTCTCCTGGGCCGGCAGGGTCGAACTCAACAACGCTGCTGCCGCGAACAGGAGGGCAATTTGTATGGATGAGCGGCTAAGCGACTCAATGGGTTTGCGTGCGATAAGTATGAATGTCTGCATGTGTAACTGAGTTTAGCGGATGGCCGCCGAATCACGTTGCTACTCGAACTAGACCCTACTCCCGAGGACGGCGCTCGCGAACGGTTTGTACGGTGCCTGGATGAGTTGCCTTGATCCGCAAGCGCAACAGGGCAGCCAGGTCGAGCGTGACCCATGCCGACCCCACCATGGTCGGCGAGACTGCCCACGAGGCCTCCAGCAAGCTGCGGAACTTCTGTACTAAGGAATGCATTCTCTCGGCCGGCCATTCGGTTTGACTGCATCCACGTAAACACCCCCGCGACAGAGAAGTTGCCGGAGTGAAATGTTTGCAAAGTATTGGAACTAATCGAACCGAAGGGTTGAAATGGATGCGACAAAACATCGTCCTCGTCCAATACCCGGCTGTGTCGCCGCTACGCGGCCCCGTTCCATTCTCAACTTTACCCCGGGGCTTGCGCCCCGGGCCCAATTCAAAGCCCCGCGCTGCGGCTCGCGAATCGCGGTTTTGCCCAAAGGCAAAGGCGCGGCAGGCAGCACTACGTTGCGCACCTGCGCCACTTCTGTCATAAACTGTATGCAGCACCGGCTTACTCCATAGGAAGAATTAGTTTGTAATGTCATCCAACGGCTTTCATAGCAGTAGCTCGCGATTCAGCAACATGCGCTCGCTGTTCAGCATGTTCTCCAGCGATCTTGCCATCGACCTGGGGACGGCGAACACGCTGGTGTACGCACGCGGCAAAGGCATCGTGGTCAACGAGCCTTCCATTGTCGCGATCAACAAAAACACAGGTGAAGTAGAAGCGGTGGGCAAGGAGGCCAAGGAGATGCTTGGCCGCACGCCCGGCAACATTGTCGCCATCAAGCCGATGAAAGATGGCGTGATCGCCGACTTCAAAGTCACCGAGAAGATGCTGAACTACTTCATCCAAAAGGCCCACAATCGCAAGATGCTGGTGCATCCCCGCATCGTCATCGGCGTGCCTTCCGAGATCACGCAGGTGGAAAAGCGCGCGGTCATGGACTCGGCGTATCGCGCCAAGGCGAGCGAGGTGCATCTGGTGGAGCAGGCGATGGTGGCTGCCATCGGCGCGGGCCTGCCGATCACCGAACCCAGCGGCAACATGGTGGTGGACATCGGCGGCGGCACCACGGACATCGCGGTGATTTCACTGAGCGGCATTGTGTACTCGCGTTCGGTGCGCATGGCGGGCAATCAGATGGACGAGTCCATCATGAATTTTCTGAAGCGCAAGTACAATCTGCTGATCGGCGAGCGCACCGCCGAGCAGATCAAGATCGAGATCGGCTCCGCCTATCCGCTGGACAAGCCGCTGACCATGGAGATCAAAGGCCGCAACCTGATTGAAGGCGTGCCCAAGACCATCACGATTGACGACAGCGAGATTCGCGAGTCGCTGAGCGAGTGCGTGTCCACCATCATGAACGCGATTCGCGTTGCGCTGGAGAGGACCCCGCCAGAGCTTTCGGCCGACATCAGCGACCGCGGCATTGTGCTGACCGGCGGTGGTGCGCTGGTGAAGAACCTCGACAAGCGGATTCGCGAAGAGACCGGGCTGCCAGTCTCGATTGCCGACGACCCGTTGTGCAGCGTGGTGCTGGGCACGGGAAAAATGTTGAGCGACTTCAAGCTGCTGCGCAAGATATCGATTGATTAGTCCTCGCAGCCGGCAACAGTATGGACACATTCCTCGGCCGCTATAAGAACCTGATCGTGCTGGCGGCCATTCTATTTGCCCAAATCATTGGTCTGGCGGTTCAGGTGCGCCGCCCGGCACAGGCAGGCGAGACCCGCCTCATACGTCTGTGGGCAGTCTCCGCGGTAAGTCCGGTCGAAAAGATGGTTGTCCACGCGCAGAAATCGGTATACGACGCGTGGGCAAACTACGTCTATCTGCGCGGGGCGCGCAGGGAAAACCGCGAACTGCGCGCCGAGATCGAGCGCATGAAGATCGACGATGCGCGGCTCAGCGAAGATGCTCGCATGGCGCGGCGTGTTCAGACCCTGCTGGCCTTTAAGGAGCAATACGTCGAGAGCACGATCGCGGCCCAGGTGATCGGCACCAGCGGCAGCGAGCAGTCACGCGTGCTCTACATCGACAAGGGCTCTAAAGATGGCCTCAAGCCGGATATGGCGGTCATCACCCCGACCGGCATCGTCGGCAAAATCATGCAGGTATTCCCCGGCTCAGCGCAGGTACTGCCCATCAACGATCAATTCAGCGGCGTCGGCGTGGCGCTGAAGGAAACTCGCCTGCAAGGCATCCTCAAGGGCGCGCAAAACGGGGCAACCACGCTGCAATACATCATGAGCGACGAAAAGGTGGAACCGGGCGAAGAGGTCATCACCAGCGGCGGCGACCGCATCTTCCCCAAGGGGTTGCCGGTAGGCAGAGTCGTGTCGGTTGAGCCGGGCAAAGACCTGTTTCTTAACATTCGCGTAGTTCCCGCGGCGAGGCTCGATCAGGTCGAAGAAGTCCTCGTGGTGACCAGAATTATCGATAAGGAGCCGGACACCAAAGATCTGACGCCGATCCGCGCCGCCGATATTCTGGCCGAGCGTTTGCCCACCGTCCCAACCAAGCCCGGAACCGATGCCGCTGGAAATCCTAAGCCCAGTAACGTCAACTCTGCTGGTGCTGCTACTTCGGCTGGAGGAACTGCCGCAGGGGCCGGCGGTCATCCTCCTGCGACTGGAAGTGCTTCTGCCAACAAGCCCCCGGCTGGCGCGACGACCACACCCGGCGCAAAGCCCGCCAGCGCTGCCACGTCTCCTCGCAGCGCACCGGGAACGGCGACCGCAGGCGGCAACGGGACGTCGAAACCGGCGACGGCGGCTGGCGCGAAATCGTTGAGCACCGCAGCGACTGGCGCCACGACTTCGCCAAAGCCAAAGGCAGCAACGCTGCCGCCAAGCGGCGCAGCTTCTGGCAATGACCAGGCTCCGCCAACTGGTGATGTTTCGACGACAACAACCAAGAAGGCACAACCCGCTTCCGAGCAAACGCCAAACACAAATCCCGACCAGCCCGCCAAGCCGCCCACGACGGAACCGCCGCAATGAGCAGTCGAGTCATGCCGTATCGCGGAAGCCTCACCTCGCGGGAGCAGGTTGCGGTTTACGATTTCAGCTGGCCGGCGATCATCTTCATCCCGCTGGTCGCGGTTCTGATACAGATCTTCATCCCGGTCAGGGTTCGCTACTTTCCCATCATTGACCTGCCGCTGCTGGTGACCATCTTCTTCGCCACCGCCCGTCGCAATCCCGTCACCGGCTGCATCACCGGCTGCATTATTGGTTTGATGCAGGACCTGTTCTCAGGCCCGAACCATCCGCTGGGCATGTATGGAATTGCGCTGACTATCATCGGATACCTGGCGTCATCGCTGGGGCTGAAAATTGACGTCGAAAATCCCGGTTCGCGGTTCCTCATCGCCTACATATTTTTCGTCCTGCACCAGGGAATCTATTACGGCGTGGCGCACGGCCTGCTGCGGCAGACGCAGGTATGGAGCTGGAGCCACGTGGCCATATCGGCGTTGGCGAACGCGGTGATTGGGCTGCTCGTTTTCGCTCTTCTGGATAGGTTCAAGCAGCGCTAAGGATGCATTATCCCTTCTCGCTGCTCTACCCTCACAGCGACGCGATGATTTTGCGGTATTCCGCTTCGCTAAAGGCTTTCAGGGTGTGGGTGGTCACGTTGCCCATCGCTCCCGTGGACAGCATGAACTTCGCCGCCGCCTCATCATTGGGAAATTCCGAGACGAGCACGGCGTCGTACTTTCCCATGGTCAAGTACCAGGCGTCGATCTTTCCTCCGGCTGCCTCGGCGGCCTTCTTGGCCGCGTCCAGCCGCGCCGGGCTCTCCTTGATCTTCGCAGCGCCCTGCTGCGTGTATCGGATCAGCGTAACGTAAAGTCCCATTGTCATTTCCTCCAGATTGGGCCGGAATTTCTCGCTTAGCTCCTGACGGCCCCACACTATATACCCATCGAGGGACTCTGGCGCACCATTTTTTTCAACTCTGGCTAGACGAGTGTGTCATCACCGCGATCACTGCTGCGGCGTAAACCAGAAGCACCTCGAAGTTCATTTGCCCATGCAGTAGATGGACGAGGATCGCCAGAGCGAAGATGATCAACAGCGCGTAGCTGCCGATAGTCAGCGTCTTCGGGAAGAGAAACAGGACCGCTGCAACCATCTCCGGGGCGGCCAACCCGACAAGGACCACGGGATGAATTCCGTGTGATTGCGCCACGTGCATGGCCGAAATGCCAAACTGGAGGGTTCGGTAGGATTCGAGCAATACGACGAGTCCCACCACCCATTGCAGCACGGGAATGGCAACGCGCTTCAGGGTGTGCCTCATTTGCTCCGCCTTTCTCTCTTTACCCCTGCCGCCGGCTTGGCTTCCTTGAGCCTGTGGCTGGCGCTGGCGTCCAGATCGAGGGCGTAAAACTTCTTCAGGTCCTGTATTCGCGCCAGGGTCGAGGAGTTGAAGGCGCATTTGCCGTCAAAGGCATGCAGAACGATTCCTTCCAGCAGATCGCCGAGGGTCATGTCGAGGTACTCAGCCAGCCCCTTGAGCACTTTCAGCAGGCGCTTCTCCATCCGAACGCCGGTTTGCACGCGTTCGACGATAAACTTCCCGGTATGAGTTTCAGTGGTTTCGCGTATCATGGTACAAATGTACCAGAATAACAAAGAATTGAAAAGCGCCTGACATCCAATTTCCGTGGCCTGCCTGCCCATCCACTATCCTTCGCCCTCCCCGGCGGTTTAAGATAACTAGTTTCGTTTTCCTAGAAACCGCGCCCAGTCATCGCTCCTCAATATAGAAGGGATTCATTTATGAACAGTTTTGGCAGTCGTTCCGTCCTCCGCGTGGACAAGCGGGAATTCGAAATCTACCGTCTTGACGCGCTTGAAAAGCAGGGTTGCTCTGTCGGGCACCTGCCCTACTCGCTCCGCATTTTGCTGGAGAACCTGCTCCGCCGCGAAGACGGCAAGGCGGTGAAGGCCGATGATATGCGCGCGCTCACTTCCTGGACCGGCAAGAGCGTCCCCTCGCAGGAGATTGCGTTCATGCCCAGCCGCGTGCTGCTGCAGGACTTCACCGGCGTGCCCGTGGTGGTTGACCTCGCCGCTATGCGCGACGCCATGAAGGCGCTGGGCGGCGATCCCAGGCTGATCAATCCGCTGCAACCCGCCGAGCTGGTCATCGACCACTCGGTGCAGGTGGATGAGTTCGGCACGCCGCAGGCGTTCCAGCTCAATGCCGAGCTCGAGTTCTCGCGCAACAAAGAGCGCTATGCCTTCTTGCGCTGGGGACAGACGGCCTTCAAGAACTTCGCCATTGTGCCGCCGGACACCGGCATCGTTCACCAGATCAACCTTGAATACCTGGCGCGCGTCGTGTTTGTCGGCGCGAACGGCGAGTCGGGCAAGCCGCTGGCTTATCCCGACACGCTGGTCGGCACCGACTCGCACACCACGATGATCAACGGCTTGGGCGTGCTCGGCTGGGGCGTCGGCGGAATCGAGGCCGAGGCCGCCATGCTCGGTCAGCCGGTTTCCATGCTGATCCCGCAGGTCGTCGGCGTGCGCCTGAAGAACCAGTTGCGCGAAGGCTCGACCGCCACCGACCTCGTTCTCACCGTGACCGAGATGCTGCGCAAGAAGGGCGTCGTCGGCAAGTTCGTCGAGTACTTCGGACCCGGGCTGCAAAACCTTCCGCTCGCCGATCGCGCCACCATCGCCAACATGGGGCCTGAGTACGGCGCCACCTGCGGCATCTTCCCGGTGGACAAGGAGACGCTCAACTACCTGCGCCTCAGCGGCCGCAGCTCCGAGCAGATCAGCCTGGTCGAGGCTTACTGCAAGGAGCAGGGACTTTTCCACACCGCCGACACGCCGGAAGCCGAGTACACCGACGTGCTGGAACTCGACCTTTCGACGGTCGAGCCGAGCATCGCCGGGCCGAAGCGCCCCCAAGATCGCGTCGCACTCTCGGCTGCTGCAAAATCATTCGAGCAGGCGCTGCCCAGCTTGTTGAAGCCGGGGCAAACCGTACCTCCGAAGCAGGCCGCGCGCTGGGAAACTGAAGGCGGACGCCCCGCCGGAATTGATTCGCAGGCCGACGTCGTCGAAGGGCACGTTGCGCTGGGCGATGCGCTCACCCACGGCAGCGTGGTCATCGCTGCCATCACCAGTTGCACGAACACCTCGAACCCATATGTGCTGGTCGCCGCCGGACTGGTGGCCAAGAAAGCGGTCGAGAAGGGTCTGAATGTCCCGTCGTGGGTGAAGACCTCGCTCGCGCCCGGTTCCATGGTGGTGACGGAATATCTCACCCGCTCCGGTCTCATGCCCTACCTGGAGAAACTGAAGTTCCACCTTGTCGGCTATGGATGCACCACCTGCATCGGCAACTCCGGGCCGCTGCCGCAGGAAGTCTCCAACGTCATCACCGAGAAGGATCTCGTCGTGGCCTCGGTGCTCAGTGGCAACCGTAACTTTGAGGGCCGTATTAACTCCGAGGTGCGCGCCAACTACCTGATGTCGCCGCCGCTGGTGGTGGCCTACGCGCTGGCCGGCCGCGCCGACATCGACATGTACAAGGAGCCGCTGGGTTATACCGGCAACGGTAAGCGCGAGCCGGTGTACCTCAAGGACATCTGGCCCACCAACAAGGAAGTGGACGACGTTGTGCGCCAGTACATCACCGGCGACCTCTTCCAGAAGAGCTACCAGGATGTCTTTGCCGGCGATGAGCGCTGGCGCGGTCTCGCCGTTCCCAAGGGTGAGACCTTCGCCTGGGATGAAAGCTCAACCTACGTCAAGAACCCTCCCTACTTCGACAACATGCCGAAGACGCCTGCGCCGGTGAAGGACATCTCGGGCGCGCGCGTGCTCTGCTCGCTGGGAAACAGCGTCACTACCGACCACATCTCGCCCGCCGGCTCCATCAAGCCGACCAGTCCTGCGGGACAGTACCTCATCGCCCACGGTGTGAAGCCGGTGGACTTCAACTCCTACGGCTCGCGCCGCGGCAATCACGAAGTCATGATGCGCGGCACGTTCGCCAACGTGCGTCTGCGCAACAAGCTCACGCCCGAGCGCGAAGGAGCTTACACGCGTCACCTGCCCGATGGCCAGGAGATGTTCATCTTCGACGCCTCGGAGAAATACCGCGCCGAAGGCGTACCGCTAATGGTCATCGCGGGCAAGGAGTACGGCTCAGGCTCGTCGCGCGACTGGGCGGCGAAGGGCCCGATGCTGCTGGGCGTGCGCGTGGCGCTGGCTGAAAGTTTCGAGCGCATTCATCGCTCCAACCTGGTGGGCATGGGTATTCTGCCATTGCAATTTCTCGACGACGAGAATGCCGAAACCAACGGCCTCACCGGCGAGGAGGCGTTCGCCATCGTCGGCATCAGCGACGTGCTGAAGAACTTCGCCCCCGGCAAAACGGTGAAGGTGCGCGCGACCAAGGCCGACGGCACGACGACGGAGTTCGACGCCACGGTCCGCATCGACACTCCGCAGGAAGTGCTGTACTACCAGCACGGCGGTATCTTGCAGTACGTGCTGCGGGGGTTGGCGCAGTAAGGCTGTCAGCCTTCAGCTATCAGCCGTTGGTTCTTTTATGCTGTCATCCCCGAGCGAGGGCTGCGCCAAGAACGCATCCAACCAGCCTTTGGCTGGACGCGTTGCGCGGCCCGAGTCGAGGGACCTGCTGTTTGCCACATTTACCTTTACGGTAGGAAGAAATCGCAGATCCTTCGACTGCGCGCCCGCCCGATCCCGGGCCCCCGGCGCGCGCCGCGATGGGGTGGCGAGTCGCCAAGAAAGCGGGGTCGGAAAGGAAATGCGGGCGCTCCGCTCAGGATGACAAATTGAGTGAGTACTTCTGGAATAGTCCAGGTCCGTTCTTGTTCTTCTTGTCGTACTTCCAGTTCTTGCCTGTGTGACCCACCTCACAGACCGCAACGACCATTTCTCCTATCGTTATAAGTTGCACTCATAGACTTCTTACGACTGAAAGGCACTCATAAATGTCTACCGCTACCACTTCCGCGACCTCCCGCGTCCTGAACTCCAGCATTGCCAAGCGCATCATGAGCGCCGAAGAGGCTGCCGCGCTCATCCACTCCGGCCACCAGGTCGGCATGAGCGGATTCACCGGCTCTGGCTATCCCAAAGCCGTGCCCATGGCGCTGGCGCGCCGCATCTCCGACGCCAACCTGCGCGGGCAGAAGTTCCAGGTCAGCATCTTCACCGGCGCATCCACTGGCCCCGAACTCGACGGCGCGCTCGCCATGGCCGGCGGCATTCACCTGCGGCTCCCGTACCAATCCGACCCGGAGACGCGGAAGCGCATCAACGCCGGCGAAATGGAATACATGGACATCCACCTCAGCCACGTGGCGCAGTTTGTGGAGTACGGTTTCCTCGGCAAGCTCGACCTCGCGCTCATCGAAGTCACGGCGGTTCTCGAGGACGGCCGCCTGGTGCCCAGTTCTTCGCTGGGCAACAACAAGACGTGGATCGAGCAGGCCGAAGGCGTGATCATCGAGGTCAACAATTGGCAGCCGGCGGAACTCGAAGGCATGCACGACATCTACTACGGCCTGCAGCCGCCACCGAATCGCGGGCCCATCCCTTTGACCTACACCGGCCAGCGCATCGGCAGCCCCTATCTCGAGGTTCCGCCGGACAAGGTCGTCGCTGTCGTGCTTACCGATTCACCGGACCGCAATAGCGCGTTCAAGGCGCCGGACCAGGCTTCGAAGCGTATCGCCGGACACATCCTCGAATTTCTCGCCTGGGAAGTGAAAAAGGGCCGCATGCCGGAGACGCTGCTGCCGCTGCAATCGGGCGTGGGCAACATCGCCAACGCCGTGCTCTTCGGCCTGGAAGAAGGCCCGTTCGAAGGGCTCAGCTCCTACACTGAGGTCGTCCAAGACGGCATGATTAGCCTGCTGAAATCGGGCAAGCTCACGGCCGCGTCAGCCACGGCGTTCTCCCTCAGCCCGGAGATGCTGACCGAGGTCAACGCCGACATGGCGAAGTACCGCAAACAGATCGTGCTGCGCCCGCAGGAGATTTCCAACAATCCCGAAATCATTCGCCGCCTGGGCGTCATCGCCATGAACGGCATGATCGAGGCCGACATCTACGGCAACGTCAACTCGACCCACGTAATGGGATCGCGCATCCAGAACGGCATAGGCGGCTCCGGCGACTTTGCGCGTAACGGATATCTCTCCATCTTTATGGCGCCCTCGACGGCGCAGAAGGGAACTATTTCGACCATCGTGCCCATGGCCTCGCACGTAGACCACACCGAGCACGACGTCTCTGTGGTCGTCACCGAGCAGGGGCTGGCCGACCTGCGCGGACTCTCGCCTCGCCAGCGCGCCCATCTCATTATCGAGAAGTGCGCCTCGCCGGACTACAAGGCGCTGCTGCTGGACTACCTCAACCGCGCCGAGCGCCTGTCGTACGGACGCCACACGCCGCACCTGCTGAGCGAAGCTCTGGGCTGGCACAATCGGTATCTGCGCAGCGGCCAGATGCGGCCGCAGAGGGAAGAGTAGGGGCGCGCCCTCAAGCATTTCGGCATGAGCACAAGCGTTAGCAGGCCTTGCTTACGATGTGAACAGACAAAAGCGGCGTAGTATGCGGTAACGAAAGCTAGGATCCCGAAGACTTTCAGGAAGGAGCGCTAACCCGATGAGGTGCCGTTGGGCGGTGATTTCTTCGAGCGGGCTTCGAATTCATCAAGGTCAAGTATTGCTCGGCGAATAGCTCGATAGTCGTTCGGCGAAACTTTAATCGCCGCTCCAGCTTCTTCGTCAGCCTGTTCGTCCTCGAACAGTTCATGGGTAGGCGCCTTCGTTGTGGCAAGAAGATCAACGTAACAGCCATAATCTAGCGTGTAGGCATCGTAACGCGCGCCCGGCTCCTCTTGTCCCGAAATGTTCCTCTTCATTACGTGTAGAAGTCTCGCGTCAAACAGCGCGTCGATCAGTTCATGGCGCGTATTTGACTTCAGAAGAAATGCCCTGGCGCGATGATGCGCTATAACCTCGTCAATAACCCAATGCAACAGATCCTGAGCACCAGGATTGGAACGAATGGCCCCCTCCTTGTCGCGTTGGGACCAGGTGCGGGCTGCAACACGAACTGTCGGAATCGAAATCTTGTCAGCCATGCTGTGATGCGCGGCAATCGATAGGATATTAAACGCGTCCCGAGGTACTCCTTCTGCGGATTTAACGAAGTCTTCGAACGCATCACGTTGAGTGAATGCCGCCTAAACCAACTCATCTGAAGTTTCGAATTCAGGCTTCACGGTCCCCTCCGAGCGATAATGCCGAAAGACGAGTTCTTGGAAAAACTCAACAGCTCGTTCTGCGTTATTGTCGAAAACCATGTAGTCGTCAAGATCAACGTCCGCCGAAGCATCCGCCCCGATCTCAATGCCCGTATAATCGGCGTGGGTTCCTGTCTTAAAGTTCGAGCGCTGTTCGATCGCGGCAATTTTTACAGTTATGCCCGGTATTGGGAAAACAGCGCGCCTGACGAGGTCTGCCAAGTATGGTTGAAGGTCAAGCGGCACGGCACTCCACTCGTCGAGGACGAAGAGGAGGCGAGATGGCTGTACTGCTTTTACGATATTTGTAAGTGCTTTGCGCGTACTTCCGAAATGTACCCGGTATCTTGCTGACCCAGATTCCGCAACCCGCGTTTCGAGTTCGGAGGACATCTTGGAACTACTCTCCGATGAAAATTCAGCTACCGGTTGAGCTTGGAGGCTTATACGCTTTCAGGCTGGCCTTTCTGGGGTGGGTTAGCAAAGGTTCCAGCCTCGCAGTCGAGGTCTGCAGGTCGATCTCCGAGACTGCGGCCCTGGATAGGTTGATGTCCTCTCTCCAAGAACTTGGCTGACAACCCCTTTGGAATCAACAAACCGACGTTGCTAGGTTCCTGGCACCAGTGACCCCGCCGAAGGCGCGGTCCGCTGCTTTTAGGCGGCAGCGCCGCAACCTCAGTGCGAAAGGAATATTCGCGAAAGAGAGATCCAGGGGACCAGTGATGTCGGCCCCGTAAACTTGGATTCCTCGACAGTGGATGCGGTTTCTGGCCTCCTGATGATCCATGCATAACCAGCCGACCCGCTCGGCGCGGATTTGGCGCGTCGCTCCCCAGTTGTCCGCTTCCTGTGGATTGTTATTGGAGTCTGCGTCGTCCACTTTTAGCGGGCTGTTACTTGGATTGTTACTTCGGTCGTCATCGTGCTTCGGGCCGCACTTTGCCCATTTACCATTGGGAACGTTCTCCAGGAGCAACTTTTCGGCATCGCTGAGCGTTTCCTTGCCAAACTTGGCTACCGCCAAGGCTTTCAGATCGCTGGGGCGTTCTTGAGCCTGGTCTTCCGTCGCCATGGTCATCTCGGGAATGCCGCTTCTTATATCACGGGCGGGAGTTCTACAGTAGCTATATCGCTGCTCCACTGGCTGCGGAATTTGCGCCGTACGCCACGAATTTCCCCCACTGCGACCGGTTACATTGCTGATTCTCGCGCTGTTACAATAGAGTTACCGTGGGGAAAAAGCCGGATTCTGCTCGTATACTGGAAAACCAACGAATGCAAAACAACGCCAAGACCTTACTTTTGTTGAAGCCGAGGGGTTTCTGCGCCGGAGTGGTGCGCGCCATTGATATTGTCCGCATCGCGCTGGAGACCTTTGGAGCGCCGATTTATGTCCGCAAGGAGATCGTCCACAACCGTTACGTCGTGGATGAACTGAGCGCCAAAGGCGCCATTTTCGTGGACAGCGTCGAGGAAGTGCCGGCGGGCGAGCGGGTCATCTACAGCGCTCATGGCGTCGCCCCCGAGGTGCGCGAGTCGAGCAAGGTGCGCGAGCTGCGGGTGATCGACGCGACCTGCCCGCTGGTGACCAAGGTCCACGTGGAGGCGGTAAAGTTCGCGCGCGAAGGCTATTCGCTGATTCTTATCGGGCACCGCGATCACGACGAGGTTATCGGGACGCTAGGCGAGGCCCCTGCTGTCACCCAGGTTGTGGACGCGCCTGAGGATGTGGACAACCTTCACGTCCCCGATCCGGACCGCGTGGCTTACCTGACGCAGACCACGTTGAGTCTCGACGAAACCCGCCATGTGATCGAGGCACTGCGCAAGAGGTTTCCCAACATCCAGGGCCCGCACGCGCAGGACATCTGCTACGCCACGGAGAACCGCCAGACCGCGGTGAAGGACGTCGCAGGCCAATGTGACCTGTTGCTGGTCGTAGGCTCGGACAACAGCTCGAACTCGAACCGGCTGGTCGAGGTTGCGGGCAATCTGGGCGCGAAGGCGTATCTCATCGAGAACTACCGCTCCATCGAGCCGGAGTGGTTGCGGGGCGTAAACACCGTCGGATTGACGGCCGGCGCCTCAGCGCCTGAGATCCTCGTCCAGGAAGCAGTCGATTTTCTGGCGGAGCAGGGCTTCACCAACATGCGCGAGATCGAGGTGATGCCGGAGAACGTCCGCTTCGGGTTGCCGCCCGAGATCATCGAAGCCATTGGAGTAGCGCCCGCCGTGGCGGAGTAGGGAAGCGATGGCAGATTCTCCCAATCCTGCCGAAATGCGCTTCGGCAAAATTGACGATATCAAGAGCCGGGTGGCCGCGGCCATTGACGTCTCGCGGCGGTACCTGCTTTCCATTCAAAACCAGGACGAGGGCTATTGGTGCGGTGAGCTGGGCGCCGACACGACGCTGGTGTCGGATTACATCCTGCTGCATCGCCTGCTGGGGACTGAGGATCCGGTGCGCACCCAGAAATGCGCGACCGAGATCCTGAACCGACAGAATAAAGACGGCGGCTGGCCGATTTACAACGATGGGCCTTCCAACATTAGCGCGTCGGTGAAAGCGTACTTCGCGCTCAAGATGGCCGGCTACAGCTCCGAACATCCGCAACTGCAGAAGGCACGCGAGCGCATTCTTGCCCTGGGTGGGGTGACCGAGGTCAATACTTTCACTAAGATCTACCTCTGCTTCCTCGGGCAGTACGATTACGACGCGGTCCCGGCGATTCCACCTGAGATCGTACTGTTTCCGAAGTGGTTCTGGTTCAACATCTACGAGATTTCATCCTGGTCGCGCGCCATTCTGGTGCCGCTGTCGATCGCCTATGCCAAGAAGCCGTTCAAGAAGATTCCTGCCGAGGAAGGCATTGACGAGCTCTTCGTCGGCGGCCGCACGATAAGCCAACTGCGGCTGCGCTGGGCACCGAAGCTGATCAGCTGGCGCAATTTCTTCCTGGTGCTCGACCGGATGGTGCATTTTTTGGAGCGAGTTCACGTGCGGCCGCTGCGCTCGCTCGCGCTCAAGGTCGCTGAAAAGTGGATGCTGGAACGCCTGGAGATGAGCGACGGTCTGGGCGCCATCTATCCCAGCATCATGAACTCCATCATTGCGCTGCGCTGCTTGGGATATTCGCTCGACGATCCGCAGGTGATCCGCGCGATGGATGAGTTTGAGAAGCTGGGCATCGAAGAGGAGACGACCTTCAGGATGCAGCCGTGCATGTCGCCGGTATGGGACACGGCATATGCGGTCTTCGCGCTGGCGGAGAGTGGAGTGCCGACGAACGATCCGCGACTGGTGCAACCTTGCGACTGGATGCTGAAGAAGCAGGTGACGCGCCGGGGTGACTGGTACGTGAAGAACCGCAAGGCAGCTCCCGCGGGCTGGTACTTCGAGTTCAACAATGAGTTTTACCCCGACGTGGATGACAGCGCGCAGGTGATGCTGGCGCTCAGCCGGGTGAAGACCAGCAACGAGAGCTATCACGTCAAGTCGGTGCAGCGTGCGCTGGATTGGATTGTGTCCATGCAGTGCAAGAACGGCGGTTGGGCGTCATTCGACAAGGACAACAATCGCATGGTCTTCCAGCACATTCCCTTCGCTGACCATAACGCCATGCTCGATCCGGCGACGGTGGACATCACCGGCCGGGTGCTGGAGTGTCTCGCGAGTTATGGCTATTCGCTCAAGGACCAGCCGGTCCGCCGTGCGATTGAGTTCATCAAGCGCGGGCAGGAGTCCGATGGCTCGTGGTTCGGGCGCTGGGGTGTGAATTACATCTATGGAACCATGCAAGTATTGCGCGGGCTGGAGGCCATCGGCGTCGATCATCACGAGCCTTTCGTGCAGCAGGCTGTGGAGTGGCTGCGCATGATGCAGAATCCCGACGGCGGCTGGGGCGAGAGATGCGATTCGTATGACGATCCCAATGCCAAAGGGCTGGGGCCGAGCACAGCCTCTCAGACGGCCTGGGCGGTGATGGGACTGCTGGCTGCCAACGACACGCGCAGCGATTCGCTGCAACGCGGCATCGCGTATCTGTTGAAGACGCAGCTCCGCGATGGATCATGGGATGAGTCGCTCTACACCGGCACGGGCTTTCCGCGCGTGTTCTACCTGATGTACTACATGTACAGACAATACTTCCCCTTGCTGGCGTTAACTGTGTATGCGAAAGCCTCGGCGGCACCGCCAGAGCAGAAGCTCCGGGTGGCCCGCGACAACCGGCGTGCAGGTTGATCCAAAGTCAGTTGTCAGTTACCAGTTGTCAGTTCCCGGTAGCGCCAATGACGACTGCTTGGGTGCCCACTATGAGCCCCGCTGATAACTGGCAACTGACTACTGACAACTGATTCATGAAAATCTTCGTCACAGGCGCGACTGGATTTCTGGGTAGCCACGTTGCGCGGCAACTGCTGGCAAGGGGCGCAGAACTGCGCTTGCTGCTGCGCCCATCGAGTCGCACCGATAACATTGATGATCTTCCGGTGGAGCGCGTGCTCGGCGATCTGCGCGATCCCGAATCGCTTAAGAACGGCATGGCGGGATGTGAGTTCGTCTTCCACGTGGCCGCCGATTACCGCCTGTGGGCGCGCCATGGGCAGGAGCTTTACGACTCCAACGTGGAAGGTACCCGGAACATCCTCCAGGCGGCGAGAGATACAGGTGTCCGGCGGGTTATCTATACCAGCAGCGTGGCCACCATGGGTTTTGGCAACAATGGCCGTCTCACCGACGAGGGCACGCCGGTCACGATCTCCAACATGATCGGCGATTACAAGCGCAGTAAGTTCATGGCGGAGCGGTTAGTGATTGAAGCCGCGCAGGCTGGACAGAATATTGTGATGGTGAATCCGACGACGCCCATTGGGGAGCGGGATATCAAGCCGACGCCTACCGGAAGGATCGTAGTGGATTTCCTGCGGCGGAAGTTTCCAGCTTATGTGGACACCGGCTTGAATCTGGTTGACGTGGTGGATTGCGCCGAAGGGCACTTGCTCGCGATGGAGAAAGCGGTGCCGGGCGAGCGCTACATCCTGGGTGGCGAGAACCTCACGCTGAAGCAGATTCTCGACAAGCTGGCCGCAATCACGGGGCTGCCTTCGCCAAAGGTGAAGCTGCCCTACGCGATGGCCTTTGCCAGCGGCGTGGTGGACACGCTCGTTACTGGCAAAATGCTGAAGCGCGAACCACGAGTTACGCTGGATGCGGTCCGGATGGGACGCAAAAAGATGTTCGTCTCCAGTGCCAAGGCCGAGCGCGAACTGGGATGGAAGCCGCACCCGGTTGATGGCGCATTGCGGCGCGCCGCGGAGTGGTTTCTGGCGAACGGCTATGCATAAAGCAGTAGCCGGTAGTCAGTTTTCGGTTGAAAGCGAACGAATTCTGAGTTGCCTCGGTGGAACGAACCACGCAAGAACGAGCCTCCAAGGGGGCGGACTATTTTGGCCCACGGCGGAAGAGTCTGTGTGAGAATTCGACTTGTGAATGTGCGGTGGGAGAAGAGGGTCAAAATCTGTCACGAATCCAGCCCCACAGGGGCGGCCGTGATGTTAGCCCCGGGCGCAAGCCCGGGGTAAAGTGGAAGATTGAGCCGAGTCTCGTAGGGATGGCACAGGCTCTGCGTGCATAAGCCAGTTGCAATTGTGACCGCGATGCGTATGGAACTCGCGCTCTTGCTGCGCGGCAAGCGTGCACAGCAGGTGGACGGAGTCGAACTGGTCGAAATAGAGTCAGCAGTAGTGGCGCTCAGTGGCATTGGAAAAAAGGCGGCCCGGCGTGCCGCAGAAGCCGTCATTCGTTATGCGCAGCCCGAGTTGCTGGTTTCAGCAGGCATTGCTGGCGCCGTCTCGCTTAAGCTGAAGGTTGGAGATGTGGGCTGGGCGCGAGAAGTTGTGGACGGAGGGACGGGAGTTCGCTACCGCACACGCGGCGGCGATTGGTTGGTGGCCACCGTCCAGACAGTGGGCGGCCCGGCGGAGAAACGGGAACTCTCGCGCCAATATGGCGCGGACGTGGTGGATATGGAAGCCGCAGCTGTGTCTGAGGTCGCAGGCGAACACGGCCTTGAGTTCGCTGCTGTCAAGGCGATTTCCGACGAAGCTGATTTCGTTATGCCGCCGCTCGCGAGGTTCGTCGAGGATAGTGGAAGATTCGCTACGAGCCGATTCATAGCGTATGTGGCGATCCGGCCGCAATTGTGGCCGGTGCTGAAGAAGATACGAGCGAACACCACGATCGCCTCGGCGAACCTATGCCGGGCGGTAGTGAATCTTATCGAAAGCAGGTGTCAGCAGTCAGTTGTCAGGGAGAGGTTTAACTGACAACTGAGAACTGGCAACTGAAAACTGAAATGTCGGTCGCTACACAACTTGGCAGCACCTCTGGGCAGGAGACAATCCCGTTGACCATGACGGCAGCCGTGTACCGGGGCGTCAATGACGTCAGGCTCGAGACCGTACCGGTCCCGGAGATAGGCCCGGGTGAGGTCCTGGTGCGGGTCCACACCTGTGGCATCTGTGGCACGGACCTGAAGAAGATCGCCACGGGGTCGCATTCCGCGCCGCGCATCTTTGGTCATGAAACCACCGGGGTAGTAGCTGCCATCGGGGAGAATGTTACGGGATTCCGCATGGGCGACCGGGTGATGGTGTTCCATCACATTCCCTGCGGTGAGTGCTATTACTGCCGGCACAAGGTGTTCGCCCAATGTCCCACCTACAAGAAAGTGGGCGCGACCGCCGGCTATGAACCCAGCGGCGGTGGTTTTGCCGAGTACGTTCGGGTGATGGAATGGATTGTCCGTAAGGGCGTTATCCGCATTCCGGAAGGCGTGTCATTCGAGCAGGCAGCCTTTGTTGAGCCTGTCAATACCTGCATGAAAGGTATTGAAACATTGAGACTTATACGCGGCGAGACGGCCCTTGTGGTCGGCCAGGGACCGATCGGCATCATTCTGGGGGTGCTGGCCCGCCGCTGCGGGGTTCGGGTAATAACTTCCGATTTGTTTCCCCAGAGGCATACAATAGCTAGGACGTTCGGTCTGAACGAAAACATCGACGCCTCTGCCTCCGATACCGTAAAGACCGTCAGGGAGCTGACGGACGGGCGAGGGGCAGATGCAGTCATACTTGCGGTAGCAGGGAACGGTTTGATTCGTCCAGCCATGGATGCTACCCGTCCTGGCGGTCGCGTACTGCTGTTTGCGCAAACTCAACACGGCGAGGCAACGATTGATCCCGCCGCCGTTTGCGTCGATGAAAAGAGTCTCTTGGGTTCATACAGCGCTTCTGTGGATTTGCAGGACGAGGCAGCGCGATTTGTGCTTAGCGGCGAGATGGAGTTGGAACGGCTTATCAGCCACCGCTTCCCGCTGACCGGATCCGAGGAGGCATTGCATGTGGCTGCCCACCCCAAGCCAGACTCGATGAAGGTGGTAATTCAGCCGGGCAGCTTATGGAAGGACCAGTAGAGTGAACGGACAAATGACGGCGGCGGTCCTCTATGGCAAAGAGGACGTCAAGATCGAACGAGTGCCGATCCCCACGCTGAACGAAGGGGAAGTGTTGGTCAAGGTGCAGGTGGCCCTGACCTGCGGCACCGATCTGAAGGTGTATCAGCGCGGCTACCATGCGCGCATGATTGTGCCTCCGGCCTTGTTTGGCCATGAATTGGCAGGTGTTATCGAAGAAGTGGGGCCGGGCGTGAGGGGCTTTTCCAAGGGCATGCGTGTAGTGGCGCTGAATTCTGCGCCGTGCGGCACCTGCTTCTATTGCTCCAAACACCAGGAGAATCTCTGCCAGGACCTGCTGTTCAACAATGGCGCCTACGCCGAGTACATTCGCATCCCGCGTCGCATTGTCGAGACCAACATGCTGGCGATCCCCAAGCATGTGAGCTTCGAAGAGGCGGCGATGGTTGAGCCCTTGGCCTGCGTGCTGAGGGGACTGCATGAAACCAAGATGGAGATTGGCGACACGGTGGCAGTTATCGGCGCCGGCCCAATTGGCCTTATGTTCATACAGGTGGCCAAGCTGAGTGGCTGCAATGTCATCTCCGTGGTGAAGCGCGATGCGCAGGGGGAGGCGGCGCTTAAGATTGGCGCCGACAGCACCGTGCAAATTACCGAGGTGAACGATCCGGTGAAGGCGGTACGCAAGCTTACTCCCGAGTGCCGCGGATGTGATGTGGTGATTGAAGCTGTCGGCCGGCCCCAGGCCTGGGAGTGGTCCATCGATATGGTGCGCAAGGGTGGCACCGTGAATTTCTTCGGCGGCTGCGCCAACGGGACCACGGTCGCCCTCGATACGCAGCGTCTGCACTACAACGAGCTGACGTTGAAGGCCACCTTCCATCACACGCCGGAGACGGTGCGCAAAGCCTTCTCCCTGATCTGTGAGAAGAAGATCAAGGGCACGGATTACATCACGGGCGAGGCGCCGCTCTCGCGGTTGCAGCAGGTTTTGCGGCACATGCTCAATCGTAACGGTGATATCAAGACGGCCATCATTCCGGGGCGGTAAACGAGCCACTGTTCTTAGGCCGCTACGATGTGCGATTGCTGTATCCGTGAATGGGGTGAAGCACGCTTTCCAGGCATGCATAAGAGCCCGAAACTCAAGTTTTGCGCTTTAGCGCCTGAGATAATCGCTTCTGTTACCTCAGCCGCTAAAGTGAATGTTTAAGCGAATTCTAGATGCAGCACTGAAGCGCTGCGCCATCCGGATACAGGGACCGCACATCCGATACGCATGTCATCTGCTCCGGCCGACAATCACGTTGTTGCGCATCCTGCATCCGCCGGTTGGCGCGCCTTGCCTCCCGGGTACGCGATTCCGGAGCGCGCGCCTTCGCTGCAAGAGGCGCAGGAATATTGCGCCCGTCTGGCGCACTCGCACTACGAAAATTTTTCGGTGGTCACGTGGTTTCTGCCCAAGCGCCTCCACCAGCATTTCTACAACGTTTACGCTTACTGCCGAATTTCCGATGATCTTGGCGACGAGGTGGGCAATGCCGAGCAGTCGCTGGCATTGCTGGATGCCTGGGAATCGGAGCTGAATGCGACTTATCTCAGCCTGGTCGAGCCTCCGCTTAAAGACATCCGGCAAGAAGCGGAGAAGCTGGCGCCGAATTCTCCGGAACGGAATCCGGTCAGTCCCCGGCATCCGGTGTTCATCGCGTTGCGGGAAACGATCCGCGAGTGTGACATCCCGCGCGAGCCGTTTGCCGATCTGCTGACTGCTTTTCGCCAGGACCAGACCGTCGGCCGGTATGCGACTTTCGAGGACGTGTTGCGATATTGCCACTATTCGGCAAATCCGGTCGGCCATCTCGTGCTGTATCTCTGCACTTACCGCGATGACGAGCGGCAGAAGCTCTCCGATTTCACTTGCACCGCTTTGCAGTTGGCGAATTTCTGGCAGGACGTCGCCGTGGACTACGCCAAAGGACGGATCTATCTTCCGATCGAAGACCTGGTGAAGTACGGTGTAAGCGAGAACGACATCGCCGAGCGGCGCGCAACTCCGCAATTTCTGGAGATGATGGGGTTCGAAGTCGCGCGTGCCCGCGAGTGGTTCAACCGGGGACTGCCGCTGGCCAGGACGGTAGACAAGCACCTCGCCTTGGACATCGAGCTGTTCAGCCGTGGCGGCCTAGAAATCCTGAACGCTATCGAGCGGCAAGGTTATGACGTGCTGAAGCGGCGGCCGGTAATTTCCAAACCGCGCAAGCTGTTGTTGGTCGCTCGCGCGGCCGCTGGGAAGCTGTTGTGAGCGAGCACCCGCTACAGTTGCGGGCTGCATATTCGGTCTGCCGGCACATTGCGCGCTCGGCTGCCAAGAACTTCTACTACGGCTTTCTTGTGCTTCCCAAGCATAAGCGCAACGCCATCTCCGCGGTGTACGCCTTCATGCGCCGCGCCGACGACATCTCGGACGATCCCTCGCTCTCTCCACTGCAGCGCCTCGAGAAGCTTAACGAATGGGTGAGCGCGCTGCGGCACGTCGCTGCCGGTGAGCGCACCGACGACCCGGTGCTGTTTGCCCTGGCCGATGCACAGAAGCGTTTCAACATCTCCCTCAATCTGCTGGAGAAGTTAGTGCAGGGGACGGCGATGGATGTGCCTTGGGACATGGCTGTACCCGGCGGCGCTGCACCGCAAGTGCAGTACGAGACCTTCGACCAGCTTTACGATTACTGCTATCACGTTGCGTCAGTCGTAGGTTTGACCTGCATCCGCATCTTCGGCTATCGCGATCCGCGCGCGGAGAAACTGGCGGAGCAGACCGGGGTCGCATTTCAGCTCACCAATATCATTCGCGATGTGCGGGAAGACGCACACCTGGGACGTGTGTACCTGCCACGGGAAGATTTTGCGCGCTTCGGGCTCGAGGTTTATGCACTGACGAACGGCTCGGCGCCGGAGGCATTGCGTCCCGTGCTGGAATTTGAAGCGCTGCGGGCGCGGGAGTACTATCGCGCCGCAGAAGACCTTTTGCCGCTCATCGATGAAGACAGCCAGCCTGCGCTGTGGACCCTGGTTGAAATCTACAGGCGCCTGCTGGAGCGGATTATTGCCCGCAATTACGACGTCTTTTCCGAGAAGGTGACGGTTCCCACCGCGGAGAAGCTGAGCGTCCTCAGCAAAGGATTCTGGCGCCGCCTGACATGAGCGTCGAACAGCAGAATTCGCAGCGCTCGACGGTCGCGATCATCGGCGGCGGACTTGCTGGTCTCTCCGCAGCAAGCGCGCTGGCCGACGCCGGATATCAAGTTGAGTTGTTCGACCGGCGGCCTTACCTCGGCGGGCGAGCGTCGTCGTACGAGCTGCCGGGCACAGGCGAAGTGGTGGACAACTGCCAGCACGTGCTGCTGGGCTGCTGCACCAACCTGATTGACTTCTATCGCCGCCTTGGCGTGGAGCAGCAAATCCGCTGGTACGACGAGATCACGTTCATCCTGCCCGGCGGACGATCGTCCACGCTGAAGCCAGGCGCGCTGCCGGCGCCACTGCATGCTGCTCCGTCGTTCCTCGATTCGACGGTCCTTGACCTGAAGGACAAGCTGGCGATCGCCCGCGCCATGATCGCACTGGTTCCTGCGCTTCCCCAAGATGATGGCGAGAACTTCCTGTCGTGGCTCTTGCGTCACGGGCAGACGCAGAAGACGATCAACCGCTTCTGGGCGCCGGTGCTGATCAGCGCTCTGAATGAAGATTTGGACCGTGTGTCGGTCAACTATGCTGCGCAGGTGTTTCGCGAGTCCTTCCTCAAGTCCGCCGAAGCGGGACGGATGGGCGTTCCCGCAGTTCCGCTCTCGCAGCTTTACGGGACAGCGAAGGAATACATCGAAGCGCGCGGAGGCAAGGTGCATCTGCGGGCGCCGGTGGATTCGGTTCGTGGCGATGCCGGCGGTGTGCAGCTCTGCGTCGGCGGAGAAGATGTGCCCGCCGACTACGCGATTCTCGCCACGCCGTTCGGCGGAGTGGAAAGGCTGCTGCCCGACGCACCGGAATTGGAAGTGCTGCGGGAACAATTGCACAGCCTGGAAACTTCTCCCATCACCGGAATTCATCTGTGGTTTGACCGCGAGATCACTCCCCTGGAACATGCAGTGCTGTTGGAGCGCACCATCCAATGGATGTTTCACAAGTCGAAGATTCTCGCGGCCCGGCGGGAATCGGCGCAAGATGGCAGCTACCTCGAACTGGTTGTGAGTTCGTCGAAAACGCTGGTTGATAAGCCGCGGGGAGAGATCATCGAGCTGGCTGTCAGGGAATTGGCGGAATTCTTTCCAGTGGTACGCGAGGCGAAGCTGACCAAGGCCACGGTCATCAAGGAAGTTCATGCGACGTTCTCGCCAAGGCCAGGCGGTGACGCGTTTCGTCCATCGCACAACAGCCCGTGGCCGCGGTTGTTTCTTGCTGGCGATTGGACGGCAACGGGCTGGCCTTCGACGATGGAAGGAGCGGTGCGTAGCGGCTACGGCGCCGCGGAAGCGCTGAGCGGCCGCAAGTTCCAGGTACCGGATTTGCCGGCGAAGGGATTCATGCGGTTGTTCGGGTGACGATGGCCTCTCGTTACGTAACATCACCTCGCCGGCAGTTGGTATGCCACGCAGTGTACCGTCTTGTTCTCCAGGCTCACCAGGACGGTGTTGACCAAGTCTCCGGGCCCGGAATATTGGAGCGCGGCCCGAAAGAGAGCTTGCTGAATGGTAGGTGACACATTTGGAACCAGGATAATGAGACCAGGGTGCAGATCCATCCTGCCGAAGATCCGAACGAAGTCCGACCGGTTATTGGTTACGAGCGTGAACTCGTCCTGTATAGCCCGTTCTGCCAAGACCCAGTCTGGCTTGCCGCTTAGGCCGAGATGGTTCACGTGGGTTGCTTCAAAGCCGAAGGCGTGGGCCAGCTCTACCAGAGACTAGTGAAGGCACTCATCAATCAGGAACCTCATGTCGCCAGCAGTTCGCTCAATTCGAAGGAGCGTCTGCCGTGCGGCTTCGCACCCTGCCATGGGCGATGACGGGGGCGCCCCCGCCGCGGAAATGCCTGCATGTACAAAGGCGCGACACCGATCCGTTTCCGGTCGAGCGCCGGGTAGCCAGCGAGGATCTCGTCCACGGTTGCCCCTTGAGCCAGCATGTCGGCTACCAAGTCCACAGGGATGCGGCTCCCCTTGAAGACCGGTGTGCCGCGCATGATGTCAGGGTCGCTGACCACCATTTGCTCGAGGCGCGCGAGTTGTTTCAACTGGCTCTCCACCTTGCGGCGGGCAGGCCTGACTTCAATACGAAGCGCAGTCCCATTGCCAACCGCCAACCGGTTTGTCTTGGGAGATTGCCGGATCAACTCTGCGATTTCCCGCCGAGTTTCGAGGGGCAGAAGCCGGAGCCCTTCGGCTTCGAGCTGGAGGAAGGTCACCTGCTCTTTCGTGAGCAGACGTCGAACGGTTGCGCCAGAGCGCGCGGCGTGCGGACGAATCAATCGGCGGTCAATCGCCTTGTGAATTGCCACAAGCGGTAAACCGGTCACGGCGGCAGCATGGGCGGGTGTGTATCCAGTCATGACCTTAGTTTTACACCCGACGGAGAAGGATTATGTAAGGTCAGGAACAGGGAGCAATAATTACCACACCTTGCACACCTTGTCCGCGGGCTTCACCATGGGCTGGCCCGGCTTGCACGAGAACGCCGATCCGAACTCCGGCATATTCACCACCACGCCATTAATGCGGTACTTCGGCGGGGAGTGCGGGTCAGTGATGGCGCGCGCCCGCTCGTCCTCCGGACGCTCGTTTGCGCAGGCCCACTGCGCGAGGCCGACGAAGAATCGCTGGTCCGGCGTCAAGTCATCGCGGTTGGTAAGATGCATGTTCTTGTCGGCGTCCTTCCAGGCGATGTAGGCCAGTACGGTGCCGCCGAGGTCGGCGACATCCTCACCTTCGGTCAGCTTCGAGTTGATGTGGATGTCGTCCACCACAACGTACTGCGCATACTGGTCCACCACGCAGTTAGCGTGCTTCACGAACTGCTCGGCGTCCTGCGTGGTCCACCAGTCCTTCAGATTTCCTTTGGCGTCGAACTGACGGCCCTCGTCATCGAAACCGTGCGTTAACTCGTGGCCGATGGTCGAACCGGTATTACCGTAGTTGGGCGCGTCGTCCATCTTGGCGTCGTAGAGCGGCGGCTGCAAAACCCCGGCAGGGAAGTTGATATCGTTCATCTGCGGATTGAAATAGGCGTTTACGGTGGGCGGCGTCATGTCCCACTCGGTCCGGTCCACCGGCTTGCCGACCTTGTTGAAGTCGCGGTGACTCTCGAATTCGGCCGCGCGAACGCCGTTGCCATAAAAGTCATCGCGAGCAACCGTAACTGAGCTGTAGTCACGCCACTTGTCGGGATAGCCAACCTTGTTGCGAATGGCATGCAGTTTGTTCAGCGCCTGCTGCTTGGTTTGCGGACTCATCCAGTCGAGCTGCTGGATGCGCAAGGCCATGGCGTCTTCGATCTGCTGCGTCATGGCGATGGTCGCGGCTTTCAGCTCAGGCGGGAATGTTTTGCGAACGTACTCCTGCCCCAAAGCCTCTCCAAGCTGATCGTCCACATACTGCACGCAGCGCTTCCAGCGCGGCTGCAGCTCCTTCGCACCGCGAAGGTACTTGCGATAGAACTCGAAATTCTCGTTTACGAAGGCCGACGAGAGATAGGGCGCGCGGGAATTCGCCAGGTGGTAGCGCAGGTAACTCTTCCAGTCAGCCATCGAGGTGGAGGCCAGTTGCGAGTTGAGCTCCTTGAGAAAGCCGGGCTCATCCACATTCAGAATTTCGAAAGACGGTACCTGGCTGGTGCTGAAGTAGGCGCTCCAGTCGAAGTTCGGCGCCAGCGACTTGAGATCCGCCACCTTCATGATGTGCTTGGTCTTATAAGGATCGCGGCGCTCGACGCGCGTCAGCGAGGCCTTCGCCAGCCCGGTCTCGACGCGCATCACCGTTTGTGCCTCTTTCTTGGCAGCGGCAGGCGCATCGCCAAGCAGCTCGAATATCTTCTGCACGTGCTGTACGTAGCGCTCGCGGATCTCCTTCGACTTGGCGTCGTCCTTGGTGTAATAGTCGCGATCGGGAAGGCCGAGCCCGCCCTGCGAGACATCGACAATCATGGCATCGGAGTTGTCGGGATCCTGCTGCGCCCCCGAACGGAACATAGTGGAGTCGCCGGCGAGGTGCATCCCAGCAACCAGCGGAGCGATCTCGCGGTAGCTTTTCAACGCCAGGATCTGTTCAAGCTCGGGCTGCAACGGTTTGGCGCCGAGCTTCTCGACAGCGGGCTCATCCATACACGCAGCATAGAAATCGCCGATCTTCTGTGTCACCGCATCGCGGTCCTTGGCTACGGAGGCCTGTTCGAGAATGCCGCGCAGGTAAACCAGGTTGTCCTCGTACAGCTTTCCGTAAACGCTCCAGGAGACCTGGTCGGGTGGAATGGGATTCTTCTTCTGCCAGCCGCCGCAGGAGTAGGTGTAGAAATCGACGCAGGGATCGGCGGAGCGGTCCATGGCCGTGACGTCAAGGCTGGGCGTGTACGGCAACATGGGTTCAACCAGCACCGTGCCAGGTACGGATCCCGGGGCTGGGGATTGCTGCGCCAAGGTAACCGAGGAAATTAAGAAGACGAAGCAGAATGAGAGCGCGAATGTCTTGAAGCTCACAAGAGATCCTCCGTGACATAAAAGTCGGCCCGACAAATCGAAACTTACTCGAGCCTGTTTCCAGAACCGATTTGTAACAGGGCACGACTTCCAGTGGTGCCGTGGGCAGCAGCCCAGGATAACGGCTTTAGCCGCTGCGAACAGCGGCTAAGGCCCGGCGGAGAAGCAAGCGTTTTTCGGCACGCCTGAAGCCGTGCCCTGTTACAAACCAAAATATGAAACGCTCACATTCTCTACTCGCAAACCTAAGTGACAGTTCACAAGGTTCTGACGATGCTACTGTTGCTTAGTCACCGGCTTTCTCATTTTGTTCTGAGGAGCGCTGCTTTTGCCCCCGGGGCCGGTGAGCTCGTTTACCAGCGCGTCAGCATGGTAAATGTTCCGCAGTGACTCGACGATGGCTCGCGAATCCACCTCGACAGAGCGAGCCACTGTATCGCTGTATTCGAAATTCCACGGCAGCGACTCGATATTGCCGTCAAAGATGATGCCCACTACTTCACCGGCCTTGTTGATCACCGGACTGCCGGAATTGCCGCCGATGATGTCGGGTGTGGAGACGGTATCGAAGGGCGTCTTGAGATTGATGGCCCCCTTGTACTTCAGCCAGCTCTCCGGCAGTTCGTACGGAGGCTTGCTGCCGTGTTTGGCCGCGTGTTCATAGGCCCCGCCCATGGTGGTGAACCACGGAACATTCTTGCCGTTCAGTTTGTAGCCCACGACCGCTCCATAGCTCAGACGCAAGGTGAACGTAGCGTCGGGAGGAACATTGAACCCATCCTTGGCGAACAGCGCCTTACCGATGTAACCGCCGTTGCGGCGCAGCACGGACTGCACGTCATCTTCATCGCGCTGGTGGAGGACACTGGCGGCGGGCTCGATCTGGCGCATCAGCACGATCAAAGGATCGTTGCTGGCGTCAACCGCGGCTTTGCCGCCTTCATAGAGCTGCTTGCGAACAGCGGCGTCGTCGAGTTTGGTCCCGTCAATCAACTCCTTCGCGCGCGCCTCCGGGGACTTGCCGGCCAGCGCCATCCTGACCACGTCATTGTTGGCGCCAAGTTGTTCCTGCATTTCGGTCAGGCTCTCCGCGAGTTGGACCTGATCCAGAGACTTGTACACCGGAGCGGTGGAGAACAGGCGTTGCTCGAGCGTCGGCAGCGCCGAGTCCTGATAACCACGGATGCGCTGGTTGCTGGGCTTCTGCTGCTGTTCGGTGGCGCGCACGATGGTGCGAGCGTAGCGGGCGAGTTCACCGCGGAAGCCAGCCAGGTTGTCGATGTAAATGAAGGGCAGGAACATCTGCTTTTGCACGGTCACAGCCTTGGCGGTTTCGCCCCAGGGATCGCCGAACTCCTGCCTGAGCTTGGCGTCGGAGTTGACGAAATCGTGCAGGGCTTTCTCAGCGGCGGCCTTGTTGGACATTAGTTCCTTGTCGAGCAGTCCGCCCTGGTAACCGCTGACTGCCTTGTAGCTGTTTTGCAGGCCGAACATGTCGCATTCGGCTTCGCGGGCGTTCTCTGCCGAGCCGGCGCTGAACTTCTGTAGCATCTCAACCCGGCGGGCCAGCGACTTGATCTGCCAGGGATATTGCACATCACGCAGGAACTCAAGCTGGTCCACGGTGAGCAAGCGGCCGGTGCGGCCGGGATGGCCGGAGACGAAAACCAGGTCGCCTTCCTTGACGCCCGTTGACGACCACTTCAGGTAGTCATTGATTTTGGCGGGCTGGTCGTTTTCATATGCGCGGAAGAATGAGATGTCCAGGTCGTAGCGCGGATACTCGAAGTTGTCGGGATCGCCTCCGAAGAAAGCGATGTCGAACTCGGGTGCAAACACCAGGCGCACGTCGTCGTACTTTTTGTACTTGTACAGGCTGTACATCGCGCCGGAATAAAGCGTAACCACATCGCAGCGCATGCCGCTGGTGGAACATTCCTTCTCCAGGTTCGACATTTCCTCGCGCTGCGCCTTGCCGGCGTCAGCCGTGGACATGCCGGGCTTGGCAGCCGCGTTCACTTTGTCGGTTACGTCCTCAATGCCTTCCAGCACAATGAATTCCACACCCGGGCACTTCGGCTCTTCCGCCCGCGTGGGAGCGTAGAAGCCGTTCTTCATGTAGTCCTTGCCGTTGGTGGAGAGATCGTGAACGCAGCCTTGCGCGATGTGATGATTGGTGAAGATGAGTCCGTCGGCCGATACGAACGACGACGAGCCATTCGGCGCACGCGCTGAGGAAAGCCGCACGTGATCGAGCCAGGCCTGATCGACCACAAATCCATATTTAGCTTTCACTTTGTCCACAGGGAAGTGATTGAACAGCCACATGCCTTCATCGGCGAAGGCAATGGTGCACATGCTGAGCGTAAGAACGCACAGCAGAAGGACAGTACGTTTTTTCATGATGACTCCAGAAGCGGACCCGCCTCGGCGAGCGCGATGATTTGTCGTCCGACAGAGAGCTTCGGACGAGGTGAGCAAACTCGTAACTATAAATGCTGGCGAAGTCCGGAGGCAATCAGCGCGTAGGGCGCGCTTGAATAAAAGCCCGCACTACGCGCATCCGTTTTTCGATGAGGCTCAACCCTTACTTGTTGATGTCGTCCTTGGCTTCCAGGCGCTTGATCAGGCCCTCGACGCTGGACTTGCCCGCGTCGGGAGCGCCGGCGAGCGCCAGCTTCATATCTTCCGTAGCCTTGGTGTAATCACCTTGACTGCAAGCAATGCGGCCCATGCCGGCATACGTCAGCCAGTTACCGGGATACTTTTTCTCCATCGTGCGGAATACGGCAAATGCTTCGTCCTGCTGCTTCTGGCGCTGTAGCTGGCGAGCATAACCGTATAACTGCTGAGCGTTGCCCATGGCGAGCGCCTTGTTGCGCGCCACAGTCGCCTGGTCCTTCTGGCCCATCGCATCAAGAATGCGCGACTTGGTCATCAGGTTCTCGAAGCGCTCCTCATTTTGGATCGACTTGTCTTCATACTTGAGCGCCTCATTCAGGTCCATCTTGTTGTCAACCATGTAGGTCGCGGCATCGTCCCAGGCGTCCCACGTGTACTGCGACAATCCGCGAAGCTGGTTGTGCAGGCTGGCCTCCACGGTTTGATTCAAGTTCACCTCTACCTTAAAAGGGACGGCAACTTTGTCCCAGCTCATGGTGATCACGGCAGAGTCGGGCTCAAGCTGGTCAAAGTCATAGGCCAACGCATTGTGGAGGTCCGTCGTTCCGGGCTTCACCGTGACCCGCAAAGCGTCTTCGGCCTGGTCGTAGCTGAAGCTTCCCCAAGCCGTGTGCATCTTCGAGAAGATGATGGTCCATTCATTTTCGTTGGGGATCATGTGCAGACCGTAGGTTCCGGCCGCGAGCGGCTTGCCTTCAATGGTTACCGGATCGCTGAAGGTGATGGTCGTGTTCTCGTTGGCGCCCGCGCGCCAGACTTGGCCATAGGGCACAAGGCCGCCCCAAATCTTGCGGCCGTTCGCCAGAGGCCGGTGATAGTTGATGGTGATATCGGTGACGCCGATGCGCTGCGTCAGGACGGCGTGCTGGCTCTGAAGCGGCAGATCGAGTTGAGTCGACTGCGCATGGCAGACCAAGGCACTGAACGACAGGCACGACAACAGAAGAAGCAAACGAAGCTTGTGCATGGAACATACCTCATTCATGGAATGTTTTCCGGGAGCGAAAGTACGTCGGCGAGTACGAATCGCCCCAGCCGACGGAACGCGCCGCTTGGACGCAGTGGGCGTCGTGGTTGTGAGCAGTATAGTGACGAAATCCTCGCCACGAACGATGGATATGCATGGCGCTGGGACGAAAGCAGAGAAACGTGAAATCGGCAATAGGTGGCCGCGGAAGCCATTCGGCCAAAAATGCGGCCCCGCGATAAGCGGAGCCGCGTGTCAAGTATCGCAAAGAGCTTTACTCCTGTGAAGCCTTAAGCAGGTTCAGTAGTCCCCAGCCGAAGGTGTTGTCCTGTAGGACAAGCGGGCTGCGGCAATATCCGACAGCCTGAACGTCGATCAGGTGAGTGGCTGCGCGCTCCATGTTCGCCTCCGTTTGGCTAACGTTGCCGACCAGGCTGGGATTGGCCTGCCACAGCAGAGCAACACCGCCGGCGATGTGCGGGGCGGCCATGGAAGTTCCCGACCAGCCGGATTGGTAGCCATTGCCGGGTACAGCGCCACGAATGCTGACGCCCGGTGCCGACAGATCCGGCTTGGTGCGGTTGCTGCCGTCGATCGTGACCGGACCACGACTGCTGAAGCTGGCAATGTTGTTGTTCGAGTCAAGTGCGCCCACGCTCACCGAGCTTGCGTAAATTGCGGGCGGGTATTCAATGGTGGAGCAATCGGGGCCATCATTGCCGGCGGCCATCGCTGGAAAGATGCCGGCCGCGCGTACCGCGTCCACGATGCTCTGCAGCGTGTCGTAGGAGCAGCCTTCGCTCGGCGGGCAGATCCAGGAGTTGTTGACGGAATCCGGCGCCTTAGCGGGATCGCCTTGGTCGGGCTGATTAATGGGCCAAGGCGCGATAATGAACTGGAAGCATTCTGTGTAGCGCGCGGGCGAACCGGTCCCGTTGGCATCCATGTTGCGGCAGGCAATCCACTTCGCGCCGGGAGCGACGCCGATCTGGTTGCCTTGTCCGTCATCGCCCACTTCCTCGCTGACCGTGAAGGTGCCGTGATCGTTCGGATCGAATGGAGCGATCGAATGATCGACCGCATCATCCCAGTTGTAATCGTGATCGACCTGCTGCCCGTTCCAGCCGCGATATTGGTTCTTCAGCGCAGGGTGGTCCCACTGCACGCCAGTATCGGCGCCAGATACCACATAGCCGGTGCCGGTGTAGCCTAAATTCCAGAGATCGGGCGCATGAACGCGAGTAATGTTCCATTCAATCCCTTGCGCTTCGTTGGGCGACACTTTGCCGTGAGGATTAGGGAGAGCGGTCCTGACAAGCGGGTTGGCATCAATGCGGGCGACGTCGTCGCGGGCTGCGAGTTCGTCCATCAAACTGCGGTCGCCGGTGACCTTGATCATGTTGACGATATAGAAGGACTGATAAGGAATACCGCGCTGCTTGAGAAGGTCAAGGATGGGTCCTTGCGTGCTGCTGGCAACCGCGCGCAGTGTGTTGAACACGAAGGTCCCTTTTTCCAGCTTGGTCTTCATGGTATAGGCCGGACTGAGGTCGGCCTGTTGAGTAAGCACAACCAGGGCCTCGGTCGAGCCGCCATTAGCAGTCTCGGACAGGACCCGGGCAGCGATTTTTCCATTTGCGCCGCCGGTTTGAGCTGACCAGCTAAGCGAAACAAGGCCAGCCAGAAGCACCATGAGAAATGTTCCCAGCAGGAATCTGCGTGAATTCATATTTGTCTCCAAGATAAGAACGTCGTTGACCAAAGGTTTGCGCTCAGACATGGGCGGGAAGCAAGAGCATCGCCCAGGCAGGACTGTAGTCTCTGCGCGTGTCCGGTCATCCGTGATGCAAACTTGCTGGACAACCGAAACAGGCTCGCTCTTTCTCTGAATCAGCTTCCGGGAAGCGACTAGAATTATAGCGCGAACTTTGGGGAATTCTGATGAAAGCTGCAATTTTGACAACTCCTCAACCGATTCAACAGCGACCTTTGCAAATTGCTGAAGGTCCGCGTCCCGAAGTGAAACCGGGACGCGTTGTGTTGAAGGTCCGCGCCTGCGGCGTCTGCCGCACCGACCTGCACATCGTCGAGGGCGAACTTCCTCCGCGCTGCCCGCAGTTGATTCCCGGCCACCAGATCGTGGGCGATGTTGTCGCAGGCGCCACCGCCGACCTTCCCGTTGGAGCCCGCGTTGGCGTCTCCTGGATTGGCGGGATCGACGGAACTTGCTGGTATTGCCGGAGCAACCTGGAGAACCTCTGCGACGCGCCTACGTTCACCGGATACACCGTCAACGGCGGTTATGCCGAATATGCGCTGGCCCGCGCGGATTTCGTTTTTCCGCTTCCATCGGCGCTCGACGATCTTCATGCCGCGCCACTGCTGTGCGCCGGAATCATCGGCTTTCGCAGTCTTCGCGTCGCCGGAGTCGAACCCGGAGAGCGCGTCGGACTGTTTGGCTTCGGCGCCTCGGCGCATCTTGCCATCGAAGTTCTCCACGCCTGGAAGTGCGACGTCTATGTTTCCACGCGCGGGGCCTCGCATCGCCGCCTGGCCCAGTCGCTCGGGGCTAAATGGGTAGGCGCCGAAACCGACAAGCCGCCCTGCGAACTGGACCGCGCCGTCACCTTCGCGCCCAGCGGCGATGTGGTGGTGGCCGCTCTCGGCAGTCTGCGCAAAGGCGGAGTCGTAGCCATCAACGCCATTCACCTCGATCGCATTCCGCAGTTCGATTACGACCGCCTGCTCTGGGGTGAGCGCCAGATTCGCAGCGTCGCCAACATGACCCGCGCCGACGCTCGCGGCTTCCTTCAGCTCGCGGCTGAGATCAAGCTGCATCCGCAAGTCACTTCGTTCACTCTCGACCAGGCGAATGAAGCTTTGGCGGCGGTCAAGAGCGATGCGATTGATGGCGCGGCGGTGATTGTGCCGTAGGCGGCCAGCAGTTAGCATTTGGTTTGCCGACCATCTGCTAGCAACCGGCTGGCGATTGCGAGTGCAATGGCGATGTCACGCCAATCACTACAGGCACACGACTCGACCACTTCGGTGGGCGAGTCAGGAGGGGCTATGACTCAACGCAGAAGATTGGTACTTGCTTGCATTATGTTGGCAATCACGATGGGCGCGATCAGTGCTCAGGCGCAATGGGTGGCTGTGGCGCGCGCCGTCTCCGGACGGGTGCAGCAGATGAGCGATCGCTCGAAGGACGGCTCGGGCTTCGATGTTGCCACCGTCGTCCTGGAAGCCAATGCCGACAAGGTATACGAGACCGCGATCAAGAACTTGTCGGCCCGGACGGACCTCAAGATTACCAGGCAGGATGCCAGGAGGATGATGGTGCAATTCACCAACGGCATCCAGGTGGCGAGCTTGCAAGCCACGCCGCTAGGCGACAAGATCACGCAACTGGTCATCGCATCGAGTCTGACGGCGGCGCAGCCCAGCTCGACCTCGCTGGTAGTGGAAGGTGTGCTGCACGTTTGTAAGGAGATGGGAGTCGAGTGCACTCTCCAGGAGCAATGAGAGAGTGCCCCACCCTTTCGTCGGATGGTGCCCCAACCCATTCTCGCCGTTTGCGAATGAGCGGGAATGATGCCCCACTCTTTAGCTGGCGGGAATGGCGCATGGAGCGACTCTCCCACCCAACCAAAAGAAGGTTGGGTGGGGCGCCCGCTAACTCCCAAGGATGGCTACTGCCCGAGCTTGCTGTAATTCGAATTCGACATCGCCACCTGAAGCTGCTTTGCCGTGGCGTCGAGATTGATCTGCTGCGCATAGTTGGTGCCATCCGGGAGGCTTCCAAACTGCACCGCAAGCGTCACAATGTCCTTGGGGTTGTTTACGTAGGTATTGACGTTCAGACTCTGGGTTTTCTTCGTGGCCATGTCGAAGGAAACCGTCATCTGGTCGCCGGGCTGCGCGTAGTTCTTGAAGACCAACTGAGGAGCGCCGCCGCCCGGCACGATCGACACATTGTGGGCCTCGAAGGCCTTCTGCATGCGCTGGGCGCTCGGCGGCACGTACATGCTCAGCAGGCTTTGGACCTGCTGCATGTAGTCTTTGAGTTCGTCAGTCTTTTTCTCGACCACGCGCTCTTTCAGCCGGCCTTGACGGCCGCTCGGTTGCGGAGGCTCCCCCATCGGAACCTTCTGCACCTTTCCGTCGGGACCGTACGAGCATTGAAAGTTCTGTTGCGGTTTGGCCTCGCCCTTGTAGGTGATTTGCCGGGTCTCAACCCATTGGTATTGATGCAGTTTTTGCTTGTTTTCTGTGGCGGACCGCTTCAGGGCAGCCAGCTTCTGTTGCAGTTCGGGCGATCCACCACCCATTTGGGCGGGGACGGAATCGTCAGAGCCATCAGGATGATGAAGACCCCGGCCAGATTGTTCTTGGTTGCGGCGCCAGCAAATCTCCGGGCCATGTGTCCTGCTTTCATATGAATTCTCCTTTGAAATGTTGTCGCCGATCTACAAACAAGGTGCATGAATTTCTCGAAATTGGTTCTATTCGAGCGTCATCGGGATATCTTTGGTCTCGTCGCCCTCATGTGGGTGGAATCCCGCGTATTTCATCTTGCCATACCAGGCCCAGACCTCGGTCAAATAGTACTTGCCATGGCGCACTGCGAAAACCACCTTGGCGCTCTTTACTGGTTCACCGCTCTCCCCGAAAAACAGGTTCTGCACCGTTTTGCCATCGGCGCTGCGCAGTGTCGCAACGGGCGCCGATGCGGCTTCCAGAACGTATTGACCAGCCGGCAGCTTGGTCCCGCCCACATCAAACTCAAAGGGGACGGAGAATTTCCCTCGATGGGGCTCATCTTGGCCGAACCCGATCATACACAGAGTCAAAACCATGCCGCCAACAGCGATACAAAACAGCGCTCGATTTTTCTGCTTCAAGTAACCTCCTTACAGGATTCTTAAGTTTTCCAGTTCAGTCACCGGAAGTCGGCGGTGAACGAACCAGGAACCACTGCCACGTCTTGCTCAATTCTCTCCGGTTTCGTTTCCCAGGACAAAATCTTCAGGTCCAACACAAAGATCGAGTACAACACAGCACCATCAACCAGGTGATAAACATCGCGACCGTCAGTCCACCAATTTGTGCATAACAGAGCGGCTGCCAAAGCGGGCCGCCGTGCATCGCCAAAGGAAACAGCGCCAGCACCGTAGCGCCGACCGTTATCATCACCGGGCGCAGACGAATGATCCCGGCGTCGATCACGGCCTCTTCGAAGGGCTCTCCTCTGGCATGCATCTCCTCGATGAAGTCGAAGAGCACGATCACGTGGCTGACGATGACTCCGATGAGGCTGGCGATTCCGAGGAAGGCCATGAATCCGAACGAGGTGTGCATGATCCACAACGCAATGATAGCGCCGGCGACCCCGTAAGGTGCAGCGGCGAAAACCAGGATCGGCTTAATGGCGTTATTGAACCGGAACAGTAGAGCGAGGTAGATGCCTGCGACAGAAATCATCAACACCACAGCCAGGTTGCGGAAGCCAGTCTTCTGCTTGTCAAACTCTCCACCGATGGTCAGACGATAGCCCGGAGGCAGAGTCTTTTCCAGTTCCTTCAGCTTGGGCACAGCGACATTGGTGATCTCGGACGCAAGATGACCCGGTGCCGGAAAGGCGTAGATGGACATGGTGCGGAAGTGATCGAGACGGACGACGCGATCGGTGGCCATGCCGTTCTGGATGTCGGAGATCTGCACCAGCGGAATCTTGGTGTTGGCCGACTGCGAGTACACATAAAGGTTCTGGATGTCGGAGAGCCGCGCTCGCTCATCCATTTTGAGACGCGCCACGACTGGAATGTTCTTGTCGCCATCCTGGAGCGACGTCACCGGCACGCCGCTCATTGCACTTGTCGCAGAATTTGCCACGTCCATGTTGCTGATGCCCGCCAGGTTGGCGCGGTCGGGATCGACGACCAGGCTGACCTGCGCGCTTTCCGCGTCCCACTCGTTGCGAACGCGTACGGCTTCTGGAGCGGACTGAAGCACGTCCATCACCTGCGAGGCAATATGCCGCATCGTCTGGATGTCTTGCGTGCTGCCTGCCGTTCCGACGTCGGCGTCACTGATGACGCGAACCTCGACCGGATAATTCACCGGGTTGGTCTGAAGCTGGCGGAAGTCAACACGTACGCCGGGGAGGGAAGCGGAGAGAATCGGCTGAGTCTGGTCGACGAAGGCGGGTGTGATGTCCTTGTTGTTCAACTCCACCAGTACTTCGGCGTAGTTGAGTTGCTGCGCCTGCGGCGACAAGGAGAACCAGAAACGCGGGCTGCCGCCTCCAACCCACGTGGTCACATAGCGCAAGGTCTTGTCCGGGTGCTGCTTGCCCCACAAATCTGCTTGCTGGCGGATGATTCGTTCGACCTGTTGCGCGGCCTGGTTGGTTGCGTCAAAGTTGGCGTCGTTCGGCAGCCACACGTCGGCGTAGGACCAATACTGGACGTCGTCAGGGAAGAACGACGTCCTCAACTGGGTGAAGAAGAATGCGCCCAGCAGCAGGAAAGCCAGCGAGCCAATGGCGACCTTCCAGCGATGTTCAATGGCGAACTTGGCGACCCGCGCGTACTGGCCGGTGAAGCCCGTCGTGCGGCGCACCTCGATCGGCGCTTCCGGCTTCTTGTCGGGACGCAGGATGTAATAGCCCGGCAGCGGGATGAAGGTCATGGACGCCAGTCGCGAGGCGACCAGGGCACACGTCATCACGATCGGCAAGCTATAAAGAAATTCGCCAGTATTTCCGGTGACGAGCAGGAATGGGAGATAGGCGACGATATTGGTGATCGTCGCGTACAGAATGGCAGTCGCAATCTTGGTGGGGCCAAGCCAGGGCGCTATGAGGCGCGGCTGTCCCTCGGCCAGCATTCGCTTGATGGAATCGCCAGCCACGACCGGGTCATCCACCAGCAACCCCAACGCGATAATCAGCGACGCGACGGAAACCTGCTGGATGTCGATGCCGAGCAGATAGATGAAGCCGAACGTCAGGGCCAGTCTGATGGGGATGGAGATTGCCATCAGCAGCGCCGAACGCCACTCCCAGAAGCCGATCAGCGAAACGATCACCACCAGGCCGATAGCTTCGTAGAGCGCGTCCATGAAGAGATTGATTTGCTCTTTCACCTGGACCGGCTGGTCCGAGGTGTGGACCATGATCAGGTCGTCGGGCAGATATTGCTTAACGCTCCTGAGCTTCTCCTGAAGGTGGCGGCCGAAGAGGTCAATCTGCTGGCCGTCACGCATGTAAACGGCCAGCGTCACAACGCGGCTCCGGATCCATTTCCCGCTGGCATCACGCCAATTGAGGTAATTCAGATAACTCGGCGGACTTTGATAACCACGCGAGATGTCCACCAGGTCGCGCAGATAGACAGGGCTGTTGGAGGATGAAACGCCAATGATGACGTCGCCAATATCCTGGGCCGAGCCGAACAATCCGGAAGGATTGATGGTCAGGTTTTTCGGCCCGACTTCGAGCTCTCCCGCAGGCAGGTGATGTTCTGGGCGCCGAGAACGTCCTTTAGCTTCGACGGATCGTAGCCGTATTGTGCCAGGCGCTGCTGCGAGTAATCGAGGTAGATTTGTTCCGCCAGAACGCCCGAGCGTGAGACCTTCGAGGTTTCGGGAACGCCTGCAGCGTCCGCTGGATGAGCTCGGTGAGATAAAGCGATTCACAACCGGTGAAAGCGCGAGCATCTTCCGATGGGTTTAGTGGCAAAGCTTTTGGTATGCGGGAACACTCTAACATGAACCGCCAAATTTTCGAGTCGTCATTTCAGTGTCGACAGCGTGACATCGGCGAGGCAAATGTTCTTACCGGCAGAGATGGTCTATTCTTGCCGGGAAGGCGGATCAGGCCATGAAGATCATCCCGGCGAGTGACTCATCGTTGCTGGTTGTCTTTGGGAATGCGATCTCGCCTGAGCTCCACGAGCGGGTGATCGCGCTGTTTCATGCCTTCCAAGCTCGACATGAGCCGCGGATTCGCAACCTCCATCCGGGATATGCGTCGCTGCTCATTGATTTCGATCCGCTGCGGTTGTCCCATGAAGAGCTGACGTCGGACGTTCAACAACTGGCAAGCACCCATTATTCCGCGACTGGCAGCGACGCCAACGTTGTTACCATTCCCGTCTGCTATGACGTCGAGTTTGGTCCCGATCTCTCCGAGGTCGCGCAGCAGGCCAAGCTTCCAACGGAAGAGGTCATCCGATTGCATTCCTCGCCTACCTATCTTGTATATTTCCTCGGATTCTCTCCGGGATTCGTCTATCTCGGTGGGTTGCCGGAAATCCTGCATACACCAAGACTCGCAACGCCCCGCCCCTCGATTGCAGGCGGGAGTGTTGGGATTGCCGGCAGTCAGACGGGCATCTACCCGGTGGATTCTCCGGGAGGCTGGAAGCTGATTGGACGAACGCCGGTGCGAATGTTCGATTCCGAAGCAACGCCGCCAACTCGCTTGCAACCGGGAGACAGGATGAAGTTTTCTGCGATTGATCGCGGAACGTTCGACGAAATGATGCAATCACGCTAGGGAGCAGCTGCATGGCGATTCGGATCGCAAAGCCGGGGTTCTTTACAACTGTGCAGGATTTTGGGCGCTACGGTTATGCTCACCTCGGTATTTCTCCCGCCGGAGCTGCCGACTCATTGTCGTTCCGGATAGCTAACCTTCTCGTGGGCAACGAAGAGAACGTACCCGCGCTGGAGATGACGCTGCTCGGTGCATCGCTGGAATTCGACGAGGGTGCCATTGTCGCAATCACGGGCGCAAGTTGCGAATGTAAAGCCGGCACTGATGCGACCCCTGCCAACACTGCGGTCGAGCTTCCGGCAGGAGCCATCCTAAAATGCGGGAGCATGCCGACCGGAGTTCGATGCTATCTAGCCGTCCAGGGTGGGTTCGACGTCCCGCTAGTTATGGGCAGCGCCTCAACGCACGTGGGCGGTTGCTTTGGAGGATTCCACGGGCGCAGACTGCAGAATGGCGACGTGCTGCAGGTTCGCAAGTCCGGCCCGTCCCGCGTACGTTCCTTGCGTCTGGGCGCGCTGGACTCGCTACGCGGTCAGGTATCGCTGCGCGTCACCAAAGGTGCACAGCAGGAGTGGTTCGGCCCGGAGGCGTTCGAGAAGTTGTTCTCCTGCGCGTACATTGTCAGCGAGCAGTCGGACCGCACTGGCCTGCGGCTGAAGGGAGAAGTGGTGCGGCCACGCGAGCAATCGCAACTGCTGACCGATGGCATCCCGCTCGGCGCCATTCAGGTACCGCAGGATGGACAGCCGATCATTTTGTTCGTCGATCAACAGACCACCGGCGGATATCCCAAGATCGCGAATGTGATTGCAGCTGATATGCACCGCGTCGGCCAAATTCGACCTCGCGACGAGGTACGATTCGTCGAAATTTCGATCGCGGAGGCGGTCCAAGCGTTACGAGAGCAAGAACAATGGCTACAGGAGATTTTCAAATGAGCGATCTTTATGTGGATGTCAATGCCGATTTGGGTGAGTCCGAGGAATCGTTGGCTAATGGAACAGATTTCGAGCTGATGCGGTACATCACGTCGGCAAATGTCGCTTGCGGCGGACATGCCGGCACAGAACAAACCATGCAGCAAACGCTGGTCGCCGCTCACAAGTTGAACGTGGCAGTAGGCGCGCACCCGGGCTATCCGGACCGCGCGAACTTTGGACGTATTGAGTCGCAACTTCCGCCGGCAGAGATCGAAGCTTCTGTACGCGATCAGATTGCTGCGCTCTTGAAAGTGGCGGAGTCGATGGACGTGCATCTGGTGCACGTCAAGCCGCACGGCGCGCTGTATCATGCGGCCAATAAGAACCGTGAGGTCGCGCTGGCAATAGGTCGCGCCGTCATGGCCATCAATCCGCAACTGATCATGGTCGGGCAGGCTGGATCTTCGTCTCTAGATGTCTGGCACTCGATGGGATTGCGGTGCGCCACTGAAGCATTTGCCGATCGCGCTTACGAGCCGGACGGCACTCTACGCAAGCGGAAATTATCTGGCGCACTGCTCGACGATCCCGCGCGCGCCGCGCAGCAAGCTCTAGACATCGCCGCTCGGCACAAAGTCGTTGCCACCGACGGATCTGAAATACCGGTTATGGCAGAAACAATCTGTATCCATTCCGACACGCCGGGTAGCGTAGCCATCGCTCGCGAAGTGAATCAGCGGCTCAAGGCAGCAGGCGTGCGCGTGCAGGGCTTGTCGTGATGGGCGGTTGTGAGCTTCTCGATGTTCTATAGGTTGGGAGGCGAAATAATCTGCTCGCTGCCATCAGGGAAGAAGACCTTCACGCTAGGCGGGCCACAGGCGCGCCACTTCCCTGCGAGCAGTTCCAGCGGCATATCGTGACCGGGATAAAGACGCGTTCCCAGTTGCTTCAGCTTGGCAATGGATTGGCGTGCCAAGCCGGCATCCCAGACTGGAGGAGCCATGGGGCCGTCCAGGTCCCAGCGGCTTTTCAGGGCGTCGCCGCAGAGGATTTCCTTGCCCATCGACAGCGCAATGCACCCTGGCGTATGTCCCGGCACATGTATGACTTGGACGCCATCCTCTAAAGCAGTTTCAGAGGAAATCAAGCGCAGCCGGCCGCGCTCCCGCAACATCGGCGTGTTATATCGGAGCACAGCCCCGTCGGCCTCGCGGGAATCCGCATATGCGATCTCGCGCTCATGCACGATGATTTCGGCATTGGGGAAGAGGTCCCAGTTGGCCGCGTGATCGAAGTGCAGATGGCTCAGCACCACGAAATCCATATCTTCGGGAGCGACGCTGAGCTTTGTCAGCAAGTTGATGACGGTGGCGCGCTCGTTGTAACCGGCGGTGTCGAAAAGCAGCCGTCTCCCGCTTGCGGCGGTCACAAGGTAGCAACCGCTCCATCCAAGGAAGCCACGGCTGCTTTTCCCGGGAAAGCCACTGAGCAGCATTTCGATTTGTGCCATAGACCTCTTCCTATCTGACGCTGCGAGTTATCCGCCAGCTACACTGGTCGTGCTTCCGCGGGTCGGGCTGGAGCCGTACAGCCGCGTCGGGTTCTCGACTAGAATGCGCCGCCGCATTTCAGAGTCGGGCGCCCATAGGGCGAGCAGATCCAGCAGCTCGTCATCCTTGGGAATGGCTCCACTCACGGAAGGATGCGGCCAGTCACTGCCCCAGACCATGCGCGAAGCATCAGCCTCGATCAACGCGCGCGCAAAGGGAACAGCATCATGGTAGGGATAAGGCCCGGCTGAAATCCTGTAGGCTCCCGAGAGTTTGACCCAGCAGCGGCCTTCTCGCACCAGTTGCAGCAGGATTTGAAAGCCGGAATGTTCAATGCCTGCCGACGTGGGCATGTGTCCCATGTGGTCAACGACAATCTGCACCGGCAGTTGCCGAAGACGCGGCGCAAGTTCAACCAAATCGCGGCAATCGAGTAGCAACTGCAGATGCCAGCCGAGCGGCACAATCGCGTGCGCCAATTGCTCGAGTGCGTCGAGCGTCAATCCGCCTCTGAAAAGCACGTTGACGCGCACGCCGCGGAAGCCGGCAGAGTGCAAGCGTTCCAGTTCCTGCGCGCTCACTGTGGGGTCTACGACGGCCACACCCCGCCATGAACCGCCCGCGGCGACCACCGAGTCGAGCGTGCAGCGATTGTCGGTTCCATACACGCTGGGTTGCACGATTACTGCGTGCGCGATACCAAGCGCTGCAAGCATTTGGCGATATGCGGCGAGACTGGCCTCCGGCGGCGTGAAGCTTCGGTTAGGAGTGAAAGGATATTGTTCCACCGGTCCGAAGATGTGCGCGTGGCAGTCCCAAGCCGCTGGCGGCGTCGAATGGATCGGCGTGCCGGGATCAGGGTTCGGCCCCTGGCAGAACGGAATCGAGTTTCCTCCCAACTGCTCATTCATAGACCCGCAGCTCTTTTCCTCTGGTCTCAGGCAGCAGGAGCACGGCCAAGATCATGACCAGGTAGGCGGCCACGGCAAACGCGGAGATGGCATGTCCCAGGGTGATGCGAGCGCTGAGATAGCCGACGAGCGTCGGAAACAGCGCGCCAACGCCGCGTCCAAAGTTATACGAGAAGCCTTGACCGGAGCCGCGCAACCGGCTGGGAAACAGTTCCGTGAAGAATGCGCCGACCGGACTGAACGAACCCGACGCGAAGAAGCCGAGCGGGAACCCCAGCACCAGCATCACCGAGTTGCTGATGGGCAGATAGGTGTACGCCGTTACCGTCAGAAAGGAGCAGACTGCAAAGAGTATCAGCGTCCGCTTGCGACCCAGGCGATCAGCCAGCCACGCGCTGATCATGTAGCCGACAAACGAACCCACAATCACAACGAACAGATAACCGCCGGTGTTGAGCACCGACAGGCCGCGCGCCGTCTTCAGGAATGTGGGCAACCACGTGGTGATGGCGTAATAACCACCTTGTACGCCAGTCGCCAACAACGCGGTGAGAAATGTGATTTTCAACATCGCTGGGCTGAAGATTTCCAGGAAATGGCTCCCCTCGCCGAGCTTGACCTCGCGCGCGCGTGTCTGACTGAACACTTCGGGCTCGGGAACGTTGCGCCGGATATAGAAGACCAGCAGCGCCGGAAGAATGCCGATCCAGAACATGGCGCGCCAGGCAGTTGCGGCGGGCAGCACGGAGAAGAGCACCGTATAGCAGATTGCCGCGATGCCCCACCCGACGGCCCATCCACCTTGCACGGTGCCGACAGCCTTGCCGCGGTGCTGCGCGCGGATGGCTTCGCCCATCAGCACTGAGCCGACGGCCCACTCTCCGCCGAAGCCCAGGCCTTGCAGCCCGCGCGTCATCAGCAGTTGCCAGAACGAGTTGGTGAAGCCGCTGAGGAACGTGAAGAACGCGAACCACACGATGGTGATCTGCAGGATGCGTGCGCGGCCGAAGCGGTCCGCGAGCAATCCAGCCAGCCACCCCCCAACGGCGGAAATCAGCAGAGCGACCGTACCCAGCAGGCCCGCTTGTCCTTTACTCATGTGCCACGCTGCGAGCAGAGTGGGAATGATGAAGCTGTAGACCATCACGTCCATGCCGTCCAGCGCCCAGCCGCCGAAGGTCGCGATCAGCGTACTACGCTCCTGCTGCGTGAGATCGAGAATCCAAGATCGGGGGTTGGTGGGGGCTGCAACTGCAGGTTGGGTGATACTCATAAGGCCTCCTTGACTGGATACATAGTCTTGGGCGCCAAAAGCATTAATGGCGCTCATTGTAGACCTCAACCGACGATAAGTAACCAGTGAAGTAGGATTGCGTTGCTGGTTGTGATGGGTGTCACGGAGCAGAGCGTCATGAGTCACTGGAAGTTGTGCCCTGAGCGCGATAGTTAATCAAGTAAGAGCGAGCTATTCCGGCAGATGAAGTACATCGACGAGTATCGCGACGAGGAAATCGCACGCGCGCTGCTGGCCAGAATCGCGCAGCGCGTCACGCGCCATTGGGTGCTGATGGAAATCTGCGGCGGCCAGACGCATACCATCATGCGCTACGGTTTGGACGAACTGCTGCCCGGCGGTCTCGAACTGGTGCATGGGCCCGGCTGTCCGGTGTGCGTGACGCCCCTGGAGTTGATCGATAAGGCGATCGCTCTGGCCTCGCGGCCTGAGGTCGTCCTTGTTTCCTATGGCGACATGTTGCGCGTGCCCGGCTCGCATTCCGATCTGTTGCGGACGAAGGCTTCGGGCGGCGATGTTCGTATCGCCTATTCGCCGATGGAAGCGGTGAAGATCGCGCAAGCGAGTCCGCAGCACAAAGTGGTGTTCTTCGCCATAGGCTTTGAAACGACGGCGCCCGCCAACGCAATGGCGGTGTGGGAGGCCAAGCGCCTGGGGCTGAAGAATTTCTCGATGCTGGGGTCGCATGTGCTGGTGCCGCCGGCCATCCGGCTGTTGTTGAGCCAGCCTAGTAATCGGGTGCAGGGCTTCATCGCTCCGGGGCATGTTTGCGCTGTAGTGGGGCACGGGGATTACGAGAAACTGGCGCGCGAATTCCACGTGCCCATCGTCATCGGAGGTTTCGAGCCTTTGGACTTGCTGGAAGCCGTGTTCATGCTGGTGCAGCAACTGGAAGAGGGCCGGGCCGAACTCGAGAACCAATACGTTCGCACCGTGCCGCGGAGCGGAAACGTGCTGGCACAGAAGGTCATGCGCGAAGTATTCGACGTCTGCGACCGCAAATGGCGCGGCATAGGTTCCATCGCGGCCAGTGGATACCGCCTGCGCCCGGAGTTCGCAGCCTTCGATGCTGAGCAGGTGTTTGGAATGGAGGAGGGAGGCGTCGAAGAACCGTCAGAGTGTATCAGCGCGCTGGTGCTGCAAGGCCAGGGAAAGCCGACCGACTGCTCCGCGTTTGCCACGCGTTGCACACCGGAAAATCCGCTGGGCGCGCCTATGGTTTCAGCTGAGGGAGCGTGCGCTGCGTACTACCAATACCGGCGGCACCCGCGTTAGGGAGATGCAATGGCCGAAGCTAAATCTTTTGAATTAGCGTGTCCGCTGCCGCTGGGCTCCCATGATCATGTGTTACTCGGCCACGGCAGTGGAGGCAAGCTGTCGGCCGAACTGGTGCAGCAAGTCTTCCTGCCCGCCTTCAACAATCAGGCATTGGCGAGGCTGGATGATCAGGCCATCGTAAGCGTGAACGGATGCAAGCTGGCCTTCACCACAGATTCATTCGTCGTCAAGCCGCTGTTCTTTCCCGGCGGCGACATTGGCTCGCTGGCGGTGCACGGCACGGTCAACGATCTTGCCATGGGAGGCGCGCAGCCTCTGTATCTGAGTGCAGCGTTCATCATTGAAGAAGGCCTGCCGATGGACACGCTGCGCCGCGTAGTGAATTCCCTGCGCAACGCTGCAGCGGAGGCCGGCGTTCAGGTGGTTACCGGCGACACCAAAGTTGTCGAAAGGGGCAGCGGGGACGAGCTGTTCATCAATACATCGGGCATTGGAGTGGTGGCCGAGGGCGTACAGCTTTCTGCCAATCAGGCGCGCCCTGGTGACGTGGTGTTGCTCAGCGGCTCCATTGGCGAACATGGCATCTGCATCCTGGCGCAACGGGAAGGCCTGAAGTTCGAGACAACGTTGGAAAGCGACAGCGCCGCGTTGCATACATTAGTTGCGGCCATGCTCCAAGTGCCGGGAAGCATCCGCTGCATGCGTGATCCCACGCGTGGAGGACTGTCGAGCGCGCTCAACGAGATTGCGGCGCAATCGCGAGTAGGCATCGCCCTGAACGAAACTGCCATAAAAGTGCGGGAGGAAGTGCAAGGAGCGTGCGAGATGCTGGGCCTTGATCCGCTCTACGTGGCCAACGAGGGCAAGCTGATCGCCATCGTGGAACCGGTGGCCGCGGAACATATGCTGGAAGCCATGCGCGCGCATCCGCTCGGCCATGACGCGCAGATCATCGGCACCGTGACTGAGAAGCATCCTGGGCTGGTCACAATTCGATCGACTTTGGGCACAACGCGCATCGTGGATATGCTCGCCGGCGACCAGTTGCCGCGCATCTGCTGAGACGCTCCACCGAAATAAGGTATCCTTGCCCACGCGTGCTGTCATGCTGGTGCGGAAGGCCATCGAAGTCTCTGGAATCGTGCAGGGTGTCGGCTTCCGGCCATATGTCTATCGCCTCGCCGGAGAGCGGCAGCTGGCCGGCAACATCTGTAACACCGCTGCGGGGGTCAGCATCGAGGTGCAGGGTCCGCCCGCGGCAGTGGACGATTTCCTTGCGCGCTTGCCCGCGGAGGCGCCGCCACTCGCACGCATCACCGGTATGGCGGTCCGGGAAATCCCCTGCAATGGCGACAGCGAGTTCCGCATCGTCACCACTCATCGTGGCGAGCCGGTAAGCACGCTGATCTCTCCCGATGTCGCCGTCTGCACCGACTGCTTGCGCGAGATGTTCGATCCCGCCGACCGCCGTTATCGCTATCCGTTCATCAACTGCACCAATTGCGGCCCACGCTTCACCATCGTGCGCAACGTTCCGTACGACCGGCCGTTCACTTCGATGGCCGTGTTCACGATGTGCCCAACCTGCCACGGGGAGTATGAGGACCCGCTCAACCGGCGCTTCCACGCGCAACCTAATGCCTGTTGGGAATGCGGGCCGCAGGTTGAGTTGTGGAACTTGGAAGGGAAGCGGATCGAGGCTGCTGATCCAATCGCAGAAACACTCGTTCGCCTGCAGCGTGGTGACGTAGTCGCCGTCAAGGGCTTGGGCGGATTCCATCTTGCGTGCGACCCTACCAACACCGTTGTGGTAAGAACTTTGCGCGAGCGCAAGCGGCGCATCGAGAAGCCGTTCGCCGTCATGACGCCGGATCTCAGCGCGGCGGAGCAGTTCTGCAAAGTGGACGATGCGGCGCGCCAGTTGCTACTCAGCCCGCAACGGCCGATCGTGTTATTGCGACGCCGCGAGGAGACCCTGATTGCCGATGACGTTGCGCCGTTCAATCGCTATTTGGGAGTGTTCCTGCCGTACACGCCGTTGCACCATCTGCTGTTTGCGGGCGGTCGTTTTACGGCGTTGGTTATGACCAGCGCCAACCTCAGCGAGGAGCCGATATGCATCACCAACGACGAAGCGGTGCGTAGGTTGCGCGGGCTGGCTGACTGCTTTCTCGTCCACAACCGCGATATCCTGCTGCGCTGTGATGATTCCGTAACCCGCGTCTCTGGCGGGCGGCCGCGGCAATTGCGCCGTTCGCGCGGATTTGTTCCAGTGCCCGTATTCCTGCGCGAAGATGGGCCATCGGTGTTGGCCGTCGGAGGCGAACTGAAGAACACTATCTGCCTGACCAAAGGTCGTCACGCTTTCCTCTCGCAACACATCGGCGACCTCGAGAACGCCGAGAGTTACAGTTTTTTCGAAGAGGCCATCGAACACCTGCAGCGCATTCTGGAAATCACGCCGTTAGCCATCGCTTACGATCTGCATCCCAATTACTTTTCGACTCGGTGGGCACTGGCGCAGTCCGAGTTGCCGCAGACTGGGGTGCAGCACCATCATGCGCACATCGCAAGCTGCATGGCAGAGAACCATTTGGAAGGCCGCGTTATCGGTTTGGCGCTTGACGGTACAGGCTATGGCACCGATGGCCGTATCTGGGGAGGGGAAGTGCTGCTGGCGGACTACGGCGGCTTTGAGCGAGCAGCGCACCTCGCCTATGTCCCTCTGCCGGGCGGGGAGGCGGCAATCCGCGAGCCGTGGCGCATGGCTCTGTCGTATCTGGTGCGCCACTTTGGGAGCGATTTCGTGAGTGGGCTTCCGTTCGTCGGCGACGTCCCTCAGCAGAAGCTCAATGTGCTGTTTCGCATGATGGAACAGGGCATCAACTCGCCGCTGACTTCCAGTTGCGGCCGGCTGTTCGACGCCGTTGCGGCCCTGGCAGGAATTCGCCGCCAGGTGAACTACGAAGCGCAGGCGGCCATTGAGTTGGAGATGGCGATCGGCAGCTCGTGCGACGAGAGCGCTTATCCGTTCGAGTTGATCGCCGACGCCGACGGCTGGACTATCGACACGCGAGGACTTTTTGAAGCGCTGTTATGCGATGTCAGTCAAGACATTTCTGTCTGCGACATCAGCCGCCGTTTCCACAACGGGCTGGTGGAGGTGCTTTGCGATGTCGCCACCCGCCTACGCCAGTCCTCGGGGCTGGAGCGTGTTTGCCTGAGTGGAGGAACCTTCCTGAACGTGTACCTGTTCGAGCGCCTCTGCAATCGTCTGAGGAGAGCAGGCTTTCAGGTGTTTACCCACAGCGAAGTTCCCGCAGGCGATGGAGGATTAAGTCTGGGACAAGCGTTGGTCGCTGCGCGAGCGCTTGATCGCCCGTAAGCAAGTTGAGAATTACTCCTGTTTCTGTTGCAAACCTCTGCGAAAGCGGCCTCAGCTGACCCACAAACTGAATTCCGCCAAAGACGTATTGCGCCTACATCCCACGTGCGATGTGCAAGCTCGGCCCTCGCAGTAATGTGTATGCATTGGCGCTCTTGTCGCGCGAAACAAATTCTTACGTAAGCGCCAAGAGATAGAGGATGGGGACAATGCCCGCAACAGACATACCAACGTGGTATCACTGCAATACATACAGCGCTGACGCAGCCTGCGAACACTGCTCGGGCGTCATTCGTCACGAAGATTGGTGCATCACACGCAACGACGTTGTTTCCTACGCATATGAGGCCGTTCTGGATGCCGGCAAGTTGAGCCTCGCAGATCACCTTACCCTTGACGCGCTGGGAGTCGTGTGGCCGGATAAAGTCTGCGGCGGAAGCTGCAAAGCGCTGGCACCTGCAACGGTTGGATGAACGAGATTTCTGCGAGATAGAGTGCTTGTTGCCCGCCCGGAATGGCAGGCATGGACGTGAATAGTCTTCGCTAGAGTGCCCCTCGTAGCTGTCCGATACAATGTATCTGACATATGATCGGGCAAATCGTCTCTCATTATCGGATACTGGAGAAGCTCGGCAAGGGCGGGATGGGCGTCGTGTACAAAGCTGAGGACACGACACTTGGCCGCACCGTTGCTATCAAGTTTCTGCCGGAAGGCGTCGCGGACGACGCCGTTGCCCTCGAACGGTTTCATCGTGAGGCCCGCGCGGCTTCCGCACTGAATCATCCCAACATCGTTACGGTACACGAAATCGGGGAAACCGAGTCCGGTTCGTTCCTGGTCATGGAGTGGATACAGGGCGAGACGCTGCGCAGCCGCATGAAGCGGAGCGTTGACCTGGCTACCGTGATTGATTTCGGGGTCCAAGTGGCTCGCGCGCTAAAGATTGCCCATCAAGCCGGCATCATCCATCGTGATATCAAGCCTGAAAACATCATGGTTCGATCGGACGGCTACCTGAAGCTGGTGGATTTCGGGCTGGCCCGTGTGGGCATCACTCCCGACGATAAGACGGTTTCGATGGGAATCACGAAGGAAGGCAGTTGGATGGGGACCATCGACTACTTTTCTCCTGAACAGGCGCGCGCTGAGCCCCTGGAATGGGGCAGCGACATTTTCTCGCTGGGTATCGTGCTGTACGAAGCGGCCACCGGGGTGCACCCGTTCTACTCTGGTGGTTCGCCATTCAGCACGGCGAACGGAATTCTCTCGCAGGACCCTATTCCACCAACACGAATCAACCCCGGAATCCCGGCGCCGTTTGAGCGCCTCGTGCTGTCCATGTTGCAGAAGGACGCGCGACTTCGTCCCTCGGCGGCTGACGTGGAGCAGGTGTTGAGTAGTCTTGGCACGTCGACATCGGCGCTAGACAATGTCTTTTTGAAAACTCCGGACCGTCACACGGTTGGCCGCGGCCAGCAATTACAGGAATTGCATGCAGCGTTAAACCAGGTTGCCGCGGGACGAGGTTCTTTGGTGTGCATATCGGGCGAAGCCGGCATTGGCAAAAGCACGCTGGTCGAAGAATTCCTCGCCTCACTGATCCTCAACGGACAGTCCTGCAGTGTCGGTCGCGGCCGATGCTCGGAGCGTCTTGCTGACGGAGAAGCGTATTTGCCGATCCTCGAAGCGCTGGACAGCTTGCTGCATTCAGGCAATGCCGATTCCGTCAGTCGGATCATGAAGACACTGGCGCCGAGCTGGTTTTTGGAACTGGCGCCGATTCAGCAGCAAGACTCTTCCATGATTCGGCTTGCCGACTCCAAAGCGACTTCGCAGGAACGTTTGAAGCGGGAATTCGTCGGCTTTCTGCAAGAGCTCTGTCGGCATCGTCCGCTGCTTCTGTTTCTGGAGGATGTCCACTGGATTGACACGTCAACCGTCGACCTGCTGGCGTATATCACCACTCGCTTTGAATCTCTGCCTCTGCTGGTTGTGGTCACTTATCGAGCAGGCGAGATGGTCGAACGCATGCATCCATTCCTGCAGCTCAAGCTGGACCTGGAAGCGCGTGGAAGTTGCCGCGAATTGAGCCTGCAGTATTTGAGTAAAGCGGATGTGGAAAGTTATCTGGCACTTGAATTTTCCGAGCACCGTTTACCGGCATCGTTTACAGAATTTCTGTGGCAACGCACAGAAGGAAACCCCTTGTTCATGGTGGACCTGGTGCGGGACCTGCGCGATCGGAAGATCATTGTTCAAGACCAGGGCCGCTGGATTCTTTCGCAGCCCATCGAGGAGATCGGCAACGATCTGCCGGCATCTGTCCGCAGCATGGTTCAGCGCAAGATCGACAGCCTCAGCGAGCAGGACCGACGGCTGTTGCAGGCGGCCAGCGTGGAAGGCGCTGAATTTCATTCGGTGGTCCTGGCCGCAGCAATCTCCGCCGATCCCGCCGAGGTGGAAGAACGCCTGGAGGATATCGAGCGAGTGCATTTCTTCGTGCAGAGAATTGGGGAGAAGGAATTTCCCGACGGCACTCTCACCTTGCATCTCCGGTTTGTACACAGCCTCTATCAAAACGCGCTCTATGCGACGCTCAGCCCAACTCGTCGAACCGGTCTGAGTACTGCAACGGCCAACGCGCTGCTGCGGCTCCATCCCGACTCACGGGTCACCGTTGCTCACCAGCTCGCGCTCTTGTTTGAGTCAGCCCGCGATTTTTCCCGGGCCGCGGAATTCTTCCAGGTTGCCGCCGAGCGTGCGGCCGGTGTCTTTGCCAATCAGGAAGCTGCAATACTGGCGCGCAAAGGGCTGGAGATGCTCGCCAAGCTGCCGCAGTCTCCGGAGAAAACGCAGAAGGAGCTGGCCCTCCAGATTACTCTTGGGCCGGTTTTGGTCTCGACCAAGGGCTTCGCCAACGCGGAAGTTGCGCAGGTTTACACGCGAGCGAAAAAGTTATGCGCGGAGCTGGGCCAAAGTCCGCATTTGTTTCCGGTCTTATGGGGCCTCTGGAACTTCTACGAGGTCAAGGGGCAACTCGATACAGCTTTGCAGCTCGCGCAACAAATGCTTCAACTCGCGGAGGAATCGAAAGACGTCGCGCTGGTGCTGGAGGCAAACTATGCGCTCGGCGATACTCTGTTTTGGGCTGGAGACTTCGAGCGATCGCTCCAGCATGTCGAACAGGCCCTGAAGCTCTATGATCGGCCGAAACACCATTCGTTGGCGTTCGTGTATGGCGGATATGACCCAGCGGTCGCCTGTCTGGCTTACTCAGCGTGGGACCTCTGGATGCTTGGCTACCCCGACCAGGCGGTTGTCAGGAGCGACAAGAGCCTGGCATTGGCCGATGCTTTGCACCACCCCTTCAGCCGAGCCATTGCATTGTCGTTTGCAGCAATGCTGCACCATGCAAGGCACGACCCCGCCGCAACCCGGCAATTCGCTGAGCAGACCGTTGCCCTTTGTACAGAGCATGGGATCGCCATCTTCCTCGAGATGGGGAAGATCATGCTGGGATGGGCAAACAATCAGGAAAAGGAAGGTGGCGAGGGAATCGAGTTGATTCGGGAGGCGATCGCGGATTGGCGAGCTTCTGGGGCCGAGTTGGTGATCCCCCAATTCCAGCAGGTGCTGGCTGCCGCACTGGCGCAGTGCGGGTCTTATGAGGAGGCGCTGTTCGCGATTGAAGAGGCTCTGTCAGTGATTTCGAATACGGGCGATCGTTCCTTTGAGGCGGACTGCTGGCGCTGGAAAGGCGAACTGCTGTGGCGCAGTCTGGATGGGAGCGATTCGAGCCACCCAGAGGCCGAAGCCTGCCTGCATAAGGCGATTGCGATTGCCCGTCAACAGAAGGCAGTCTCGCTGGAACTGAGAGCGCACGTCCTCCTCAGTCCGTTGCTGGCGCGGAGAGGCGAAGTTGAAGTTGCGCATCAGTCGCTGGCGGAGGTTCATGGCAAGTTCAAAGAGGGTTTCGACACCCACGACCTCAAGCATGCCAAGCAGGTCCTGGAGGAGCTCTGGGGGCACGCACAAGCTGCTGGAAAAAATACAGGATGAGCCGAATACGCGTCCTGGTCTGCGGCAGCAACTACGGCCGGGCTTACATTACCGCACTCGCACGCAACCCGCGCAGATATCAACTAGCCGGGATTCTCGGGCAAGGTAGCTCTCGTTCTCAGCAGGTAGCCGCAGCAAACGGTGTTCCGCTGTACTGCTCGACCGAGGAACTCCCTGACAACATCGATTTTGCATGCGCGGCCATGAGTTCGGCAGCATGGCCGGTCGTGCTGCAACTCATTCGGCGAGGGATTCACGTTCTCTGCGAACACCCGCATCCGGCCGGCGCGCTGAAGAAGGTGCTTGCTCTGGCGCGAAAACACAACGTGCAATTCGCCGTGAACGGCCATTTTGCGAGTCTGTCGGCTCCAAAGGCTTTCATTCAACATTGCCGGCGGGCCTGCAAGCTAGCCAGCCCAGGGCTTATCGAAGTGCTGGCTACCGAGCGGTCGCTCTATGGGGTGCTGGACATTCTTATGTCCGCGGTCGGTGGCGTGGAGCCGCTTCAGGTTCGCGCCTTGACTCACCGCGCAAAGTTTGTCCTGCTGGAGGGAACGCTTGGGAAGGTACCGCTTCGCGTCTCCGTGCAGGTGTCGGGCAAGAAGGGCAGCGGCCGATTGGCGGATGGAAGTCCTGGTTATCTGCTGGACCAGCGTCTCACCGTAATGTTTCCTGCTGGATTATTGACGCTGCTTTCGATGGCGGGGCCTGTGGTTTGGAATAGCACCCCTGCGCATGTATTGGGAAACGATACTCCGCTGTGGACTGTGCTTTGCGATCAGGCACTGCACACCGTTGCCGATTTACGGGAGCAAAGAATCGGCGCAAACATCGAAGCGCTGAATTCCATTCGCCGATCCATCCTGGGACATGGAACACCCGAAAGACAGCAGCACCAGCACATCCTTCAGGTCAGCGAGGCTTGGGAGTCGATCGGGAGGCAGCTTTCTTCCGCTTGACCGGTTTTGGCCGGAGCGCCTCCAGCAAGGCACTTCCTCGTGGCGTCCCCAAGCCCACTTTCGGCGCCCAAGCGGCTCCGGAACGACCAACCGGCTCGGTTCCTCTGCGGCACTGCTCTTGATAAAGCAAGGGGGTCAGGTGTCCGACGGTAGTCTTTAGTTTCTCGTTGAGCAAGGCGGCCAGGCTTGCCCACAGCGGAGCGACCGCGCTGGTGCCGCAACCTGGAACATGGATACCGCCGATGATCATCTCGTAGCCTGTCTGCACATCGGCCTTGCCGGCCACGTCGGGAACGACCCTTCCACCTCTGTTCCCGGCGTAAGCGGCCTCTAACTGCCAGTTCGGCGCATGGAACACAGAGCTCTCGCCGTACCCGCTCTCTTCCTTATGACCCGCGACCACCTCGTGCCACACAGTTTCGGTTGGCTTCTTGCCAGCCGCCTGCCGGAGGATAGTACCGCCGCAAGCCAACACATGGGGACTGGAAGCAGGGAAGTAAGCTTGCGGCTCACCAGCGCGCTTGGATCCATCTCCGTCATCGCCGGAAGAGCAGACGATCGTGACGCCCATCAACGCCGCTGCCTGAAACATCAGGTCCATCTCTTCGGCCAGAACGCGCGAGATCAGCCTCTCCGGGGCACCCCAACTGCACGAGATCACGGTCGGTTTGTATTTTGTATCATGAAGCGCAGCGTTGAATGCTTCATACTTTCCACGCGCATTGTTGTGGGTGAAGTACACGACAATGCGCGCATTGTTCGCCCACGTGCCGACTAACTCAATATCCATCGTCGTTTCGACGGTCCACTCGACATTCTTCTCTGAGTTTTGTCTGACCTGCTTGTCAGGATGGGACACGCCTTTGGCATGGTGAAGACCGGCTGCGCCGCTCCTGGCCAGGGCATCGCGAATCGCCTTGGGATCGGCAGGATTGTTCCCTTGCCCCTCCACCTCAACAACCGTGATCTTGGGCTTGGGGAGTCCCAAGTGTTGGAAATAGGCGTCGAGGTCTGCTTCATGAAAGCCGCCTCCCAAAACGATAATGCCGATGGTTTGCCCCCGGCCAGTGCAGCCGTGCGGGAACTGGTACGTATTGGCGACGGTTCGGGGATCGACCAAATGCCGCCGCACTTGTACCCGAGAGGCTGCAGGGTGACCGTAGTGGGAACGCGCGCTGAAACCCATCACTGCCTGGATCACAGGCTTAAGCTCTGCTGGCACATGGATCGGAGCTATGTGCGATCGGTACACCCCATGATCCGGATCGTGTAGATGAACGAACTTCACATTGAAGGCACTGGACAGGTCGGCCAATTTTCCCTTCAGAACCAGGCGACGCTTCGGGTGGCTGATCACGGCAACCTCGAGATTGTGGTCGCCGGCGAACGCCGCGACCACCGCGAGGTCCTCCTCCGTAGCTCCGTATTGACGGGCGAACTTGTTGCGGTTGAAGTACTGTCGCTGATGCGGCAATTGCAGGGCCATGCGGTCCAGATGTTCACGCATGGTGTGATGAGGGGTGCGTGGCCGCAGAACGAGCGTTACTCGAGCCTGCTGGCCGAGGTCCACCGGCAAATCCAACACTTCGCCGCTTACGAAATGATCGATTTCGCGGACCGGAATGTATTGTTTCGAAGTCATGGGAGCACCTAGGGCTTTCTCAATCTCCAGAGCCTATAAGAATAGTCGCCTGTCGCCAAACCCGCACGAAGCGCTTCCACGCCTCTGTTTATGCGGGCGATCAACGACTGGTTCTCAACAGCGGCAAGCGCATTGAGCTGTTCAGAAATACTTCCTGCCAGTCCCATGGCCTGAAATACCTGTTCGCTGATATTCTCCTCTGCAATGATTTCCAGGGCAGAGTTCTTGAGCGCCTGCTCCCGAGCCTGCCAATCGAGTTCCAGGACATCCACGTTCCACAAGTCAGCGAAGCAGAATAGACCCGGTTTCTTCAGTACCCGTGCTACTTCAGCCACGAACTTGTCAAACTCGCTATAACAATGCGACGACTCGAGGTTCAGAATGACGTCGAAGCACGAGTCGGCAAACGGTAGCTGTTGAGCATCGCCGGCAAGAAACTCGACCCGCTTCAAATCAGGGTTCTCCCGAGCCAGGGCCAGGTTGGGAGTGCAGAGATCCAACCCAACAACTCGTGCCGCCTTGGAATACCGGGAGAGGTAGCAGCAATTTCCTCCTCGGCCGCAACCGACTTCCAGAACGGCTTTGCCGTGCAGGTCAACACCTGCCAGTAGATGCTTTACGAGGTTGAGGTGGTGACGGTATCGAGCATGGGCGGGAAGGATCCATGAGTCGTCAAGGCCCGGTTCCCAGAAGCCATAATTGAAAAACAAAAGATCAGGTTGCGGGATGTTCTCCGCAACCGATTCATAGATTCCATTCATTGATGTGCGGGCGAAGCCAACGAAGAAGAACTCAAAAACCAGGTGCTTCCGAAAACGCACCACTGGCGGGATCGTCGTCGTCTGGTTTCTGTTTCGACCAACGTTCCTTCAGTACGCTTCTGAGGTCTTCACGGGTAACCTCGTATCCGTGGTCCTTCGCCACCTTGATGATATGTTCCGAGGCTTCATTTACCTTCTTGCGGAGGACCTCATCCTTCTGAAGATGCTCTACGAAGTTCTTGGCGTGTTCTTTCGACATAAATCTCCTATCCTTCGACGGTAGCGGTACAAGGGATTCGTTAGTAAGCCTATACGGCAGGTACCCGGAAAACAAGTCAAAGAATTAAGTGTTTGGGGTTCAGCTCGGCCTCGGCCTTTTGTTTGGCAAGCCAGCCTATCTGAACAGGCAGAGTATAAAGCCGGCCGTCAGCGAATCGCGCCCACCAACTGCGCATGCCAGGCACGACCACCTTGACGACCGGCATGCCCACGTCCTGCCGAGTCTGGTTCACAACCAGCATCTCTAAACCCCAGGATTGCACCCGCTCGACACAGGAAGACAGATTCTGCTTGGATTCTTCTGCTGCCTGTTTAGCGAAGCCCGGGCAAGTGGTCGCTGGCAGCTCATCATTCGCCGTTAGGAAAGATGTGTCGGCTTGGCCGTTTTCAGCGCATAGAAAACAACCAGGATCGCGACCAGAAAGAATGCTTGGCAGAAACTGGTTCATTTCCGTGAGCGCTTTTAGCAGCGCTACTTGCGGATCGAAGTGAGCGCCAAAACCAAGGATGTAATCGTCTTGGGGTGGGTCCTCTGAGCGAGACAACGCGGCGAAAGTCGGAATGTCTCTCTGGACGGTGATATCCAGGGCTTCTACTGAGCGCCCGATCGCCAGATAGGAATTACGAACAGCAGCCGCGCACGGCGAACCGAAGCTTTCGATGTCCACCCGCGGTCGCCGCACCCGGTTGTACCACCAAATGGAAACACACTCTCGCTCGACCAGTTCCAGAAAGCCATGCAGGATCGCTTCGTCCGGGTCATTCCCAGCGGCGTTTCCATTGGAATCGGGGCGGCAGAAGTCGTGTGTCGGGTCGAAAGGATATCCAAAGTAGCAGTAGGCCGCTGGCAGATACATTACCCTTTGCCGCGTGAGCGACCACGCTGGTGACCAAGCGATGGTGAGTTCTGCGTCGAACCGTTGGGGCACCCAGTTATAACCGCCCTCGCGCTGGTTCCATCGGTCCCGGTTGTGGTACTGCGATTCACTGAAAAGAGTCAGTGCATCCGGGTGAATTGCTTCATCGGCAACCTCCGAGTAGCGCGCCACACGTCGTGGTTCGTCACCGCGGAATATACCGGAGTGCCGTTCGAGCGCCTCGCAGAGGCAGCTCACCTTTGCCTGGAGAGCGCTGTCGCCTGCACCGCAGACCGTGGCGGAGATTGCTCGCTCTGCGCTATGGGCGGCGATGCAGAACTCCTGTTTTAGTTGACCACGGCACACATGGAACGGAGCTTCCCACGGGAACGCATATTCGTGCAGGGCCGCAAGGGCGCCAGACCGTTCGTCCAGAAACCTTGCGTATTTGCGAAGGGTCTCCTGCAGAGGAGGCCGTCTGTGGGCGTCATTCGCCCCTGGCTTCTCGCTTTTGGCTTCGGGCTCTGCCTTCTTCATGCTGTCATCCCCAGCTTTCATGCTGTCATCCCCAGCGAAGACTTTACTCCGAGCCGAGGGCCCCTTGTGGTGGCAGTATTCATACCGATATAAGCTATCGCAAGATTTGGTTTCCAGTGGTTGCAATCGAGAGTAGAATTTCGTATCCGTTCAGGTTTGCAGCCCTGCCGAGTGAACCCTGCGCCCGCACTCGACATCACGGATGCCGCGGGAATAGGAGCTTGCCACAATGAACGCACACTCATCGGATTCAGGCCTTGGAGCTTTCCTTGGCGCACGGGATTTTCTCCTGCAACACCGCAATGATTATGAAATTGCCCGCGACCAGTTCCGCTGGCCGCAGTTGACTTATTTCAACTGGGCATTGGATTACTTCGATGGCTATTCCCGCGGGAACAACAAGCCCGCATTGTGGATCGTGGACGAGGATGGCTCCGAGCTAAAACTGAGCTATGAGCAAATGTCGCGCCGCTCTAATCAGGTGGCGAATTTTCTACGGAAGCATCGTGTGGCTCGGGGAGATCGCATCATCGTCATGCTGCCCAACGTAGTGGCGATGTGGGAAGTCATGCTCGCTGCCGTGAAATTGGGCGCGGTCGTGATTCCAGCGGCCACTCTGCTGACGCCCGACGATCTTAAGGACCGTCTTACCCGAGGACAGGCTCGCCATGTGATTACAAACGCTGCGTACACCGACAGGTTTTCTGGGCTGGCGGGCAGTTATTCGCGCATCGTCGTCGACGAAGCAGCGAACGGGTGGTCGCTTTACTCGGATGCATACCAAGAAAAGCAAAGTTTCGAGCCCGACGCTCAGACGAATGCCACCGATCCCGTTCTGCTGTACTTTACGTCCGGGACCACAGCCCAGCCGAAACTCGTATTGCACACGCACCAAAGCTATCCCGTCGGGCACCTGGCTACCATGTACTGGGTTGGCTTGCGCCCCGACGATGTCCACCTCAACATCAGCTCTCCGGGTTGGGCCAAGCACGCCTGGAGCAGCTTCTTTGCTCCGTGGAATGCGGGCGCAACCATCTTCGTGCACAACTACGCGCGGTTTGATGCCAAGAAGACTCTGGAGGTGGTTTCCCGCTGCGAAGTCACCACGCTGTGCGCGCCACCAACCGTATGGCGACTGCTGGTGCTGGAAGACTTGGGCGCATATCCCGTCAAGTTCAAAGAACTGGTGGGCGCGGGAGAGCCACTCAATCCGGAGATCATCGAGAAAGTCAGGCAGGCGTGGGGCTTGACCATCCGCGACGGCTTCGGACAGACCGAAACCGTGCTGGTAATTGGCAACTTCCCGGGCCAGACCGTCAAACCCGGTTCCGCAGGTGTCGCCACTCCGGGACACGACATCGTTTTGCTGAACGCGGAGGGAAAGGAATCTGCCGACGGTGAGATTTGTATCCGGCTGAACCCCGCGCCGATCAGTTTGATGGCCGGCTACGTAGATGACCCGGAGCGAACAGCAAATGTCATGGAGGGCGGGTACTATCACACCGGCGACATTGCCAGTCGCGATGCCGATGGCTATTACACCTACGTCGGCCGGTCTGATGATGTGTTCAAGTCCTCGGACTATCGGCTCAGTCCTTTCGAATTGGAGAGCGCGCTGATTGAGCATCCTGCGATCGCGGAAGCCGCTGTAGTGCCGGCGCCGGACGCAATCCGTTGGAATGTTCCTAAGGCGTACATTACATTGAAGCCCGGCTTGCATCCTTCAAAAGAGGTGGCGCAAGAGATTTTTGAATTCATCCGCAAGCGCCTGGGGCCCTACAAACGGATTCGCCGCATTGAATTCGCGGAGCTGCCAAAAACAATTTCCGGCAAGATACGCCGGACTCAACTGCGGTCCGTGGAGAAGACCGAGAGACCGGTGGAAGCACGGCGCGAGTTCGAGTATTGGGAAGAGGATTTCCTAGAGTCGAAGTAGAGCGTCGAACGAGAGCCGTTAACTATCGTCGACCACTGCTTTGGGAGACCGGTCCCACGATAGTGCCGAGCCCAACAATTCAGTAGGAGATTGTCAGCAGATCCTCACCTTTCATCATTTATGATGTCTTTACCCAGATGGATTAAGGATGTGGGTACACCTGCTGAAGGAATAGTGTAGCTCTGGATGAGAGTCCTCTCCGGTATCTGCCGACGACTGACTCCCTTATCAGTGATCTTTTGCTCTGCGCTGGCGCTCGGCTGCGATAACCTTGCAACCGGACAGACGCTTTGGATTCGCCTCAGCGCCCCGGTTTCTTCGTACAGTTCCAAGCCGGGCGATGCCGTCCACGCCGTTCTCACCGAAGCCGTGACCTGCGACAACGAGGTGCTTTTTCCGGTCGGCACCAACATCGACGGAGTCGTACACTCGGTTCGCAAGGTTGGATGGGGAATCTATCACGAGACCGCTGCCTTGGACATCCGGTTCGATCATGCCGCGGTAACGCAAGGCGAGCCGCTGCCTATCTCAGCCTCTGTTGCGGAAGTCGAGAATGCCCGCGAGCAAGTTAACAAAGGCGTCATACAGGGAATTCGCAGCAGCGATACGCCCCAGGGCCGAATCAATAGCCGCCTGAAGCATCTGCCTACGTACAACCCTTATTCGGACATGGGGCTGATCGTGTACAAGGCGACTTTTCCCATCTTCCCGGAACCGGAGATCTACTTTCCGGCTGGGACCGACATGCGTCTCAGGCTGACGAATCCAGTTCATTCGCTGCCTGTGGCGACGGCTCTACCGGTCGAAAGCATGGCAGAAACCAGTGAGGAACTGGACGTTGAGCGAATGGCCCCCTCGCTTCCGTGGCGCTCGACCACGGTGAAGCTGGTGGATGCCGATGTGGTGAATCTCGCCTTCGTGGGTTCGCGCGAACAGGTCGAGGCCGCGTTCCAGCAGGCCGGCTGGAGCACCAGCGATCCCTTCAGCAAGCGCTCATTTGTGCGTACCTTCTACGCATTCCTTAACAACAGCAGCTACGACCAGGCCCCGATGAAAACGTTGCTCCTCGATGGCAAGCCTGCCGACCTGAACTGGCAAAAGAGCCTGAACAGCTACAACCGCCGCGACCATCTCCGCATTTGGCAGTGGTCCGAGACGTCGGATTCCGAGATCGTTTGGCTGAGTTCCTCAACCCATGACACCCGAGCGACTCTCTCGGTTAAGCATCACCAGTTCGTGCATCACATTGCGCCCGATATCGACGACGAACGCAGCACGGTGATTCGTGATCTCGAGCTGGCGGGTTGCGTGGCGTCGGTTCACCTTGTGCCCCGGCCCGGTGTCTCGAACTTTACCCAGAACGCCAACGGGGACACCGTGCGCACGGACGGAGACTTGGCCATCGTGCAGCTAAAGGAATGTGAGCCGGTTGTGCCGGGGCTGCCTGCGACGACCGCAGGAACTAATTTTAGGGCGGGGAATCACATCTTCCGTTACATCCGCAAGCAGATTCTCACTTTCCGTAGCGACATCTGGCGTGCCAATATTATTTATGGCGCGTATGATTTGGCGCGAATGACCATCGAAACCTTTCGGCATCACTCCGTTCCGCCACCTACCCAGCAGGCGCAGGCAGACGCCAAGGCCCTCCAGATGGAGGGATCGCAATAGCGACGCTCGTCGCGCATGCAAGATCTGCAATTCAATCAGGCAGCACTTTGCCTAGCGTTTCTGTTCCGAAGGGAATTACCAGCAGGCCGATCGCAAATGCAATCGCCGTGAAGGCGACAGGATAGCCGGGAGTTCCCATTCGACTGACCAGCGCGCCGACCCCGAGATTCGCTCCTGCGGCAATGAAGCGTCCGAACGAAGTGGTGAACGCGAAGGCCGTGGCGCGCACTGTGGTCCCGTACTGCTCCGGCAACCACAGACTGAAGACCGCGAAGTTGCCGCCAAAAAAGCCCAAAAAGAACAGCACGGCGATGAACGGATGGAGTCCCTGTTGCAGGTAGAACGCCCAGCCAAAGCTGAGCAGGATGCAGATGAACATGCCGAGGAAATAGAAAGCCAGTGTGCGCTTGCGGCCAAAGCGTTCGGCCAGTAGTGGGACCGCAAGGCATCCCAGGATGGTACCCAGCGAGAGCAAGCCCATGCCGAAGGACGACATGCGCACGGCCTGCGGCTGCAACATGCCCGCCCGTTTTGCCAGGTTGATGATCGCCGTGGGGGCATAAACTGCACCCGACCACAGGCCGCAGATAGCCGAGGCCAGCAGGACGGTGTTGACCAGCGTGCGCCGGGTGTAGGGAGCGCTGAAGATCTTTCGCAGGGAAGACAGTCCACCGGTGGCTTTCACCTTGGCTTTTTGTTGCCAGCGCTGGGGTTCCTTGACCCGGAGCAGCACAATGAAAGCCACGACGACAGGGGTCAGGCCGCACCAGAACATGGCACGCCAGCCATAGTGCGCGCCCACACTGTAGTTGAGGGCCGAAGCCAGAAAGAAGCCCGCGTAATAGCCAGTCTGCAGATATCCGGCGCCCATCTTGCGGCGGTCTTCCGGCCAAGCCTCAGCGACATAGGTTCCCGCCAACGCCCATTCGCCGCCAATTCCAATGCCAGCTAGCAACCGGAATAACCCCAATTGCCACACCGTTTGCGACAACGCGGCGGCGCCGGTGAAGATTGCGTAAACAAAGATTGTGGCGGCGAGCACTCGCGTGCGGCCAAACTTGTCGGCAATCGGACCCCAAATTAACGCCAGACCCCATCCCACCAGGAAGAGCGCGAACAGGATGGATCCCGTGGATGCTACCGCTGCCGGAGTGGCCTTGATGCCCGACTTCGGAAGTAGTTCAGTGAGCGCCGGACTGAGAACGAGCGCATAGATCACAGAATCCATGCCATCCAGGGTCCAGCCGGTCCATGCACCCCAGAATCCGGTGATTTGCTGGCGGTTGAGTTTGGTGTGAACGGTTGGTCGTAAAAGAGTCGCTGCTTCGTTGGCCATGGTGTCCTCCTTGCAGTAAGGCGCGAGCGCGAAAGACACCCCAAACTCAGATTCGGGAGCCGCGAAAAGAACTCGCGTCTCCCGCGAGGGAACCCAAACAGCCAGCGCTCACGCCACGATGCGCATAGATTGCTGGGCGTGGGCAGAAGCATAACACGCCATGTCAAGTAACAGGCGGTTGGTCGGTGCCGAGCTTGAGCACGAACATTGCCGCCACAGCCGGCTTCATCACCTTTCCCATCGCGTTGCGCGGAAGAGCGTCCAGAACGAGGAGCCGCGACGGGATCTTGTGTGCAGCGAGTAGCGCCCTGGCCCAAGCTCGAAGGGACGGCAGATCGAGCGCACCGCCATCCTTCAGCACCACGGCCGCTGCAACGCGCTCGCCCCACTCGGGATCCGGCACTCCCACCACAGCACACTCGGCAACGACAGGATGTTCGCGTAGCGCTTCCTCAATCTCAAGCGCTGAGACCTTGTGACCGCCCGTCTTGAGGATGTCGATATTCGTGCGTCCCAGGATGCGATAGACGCCATCTTCGATGACGGCCGTATCGCCGGTGCGAAACCAGCCATCACGAAAAGCGTTCCGCGTCGCGTCCGGCTTGCCCCAATATTCCGTGAAGACGCTCGGTCCGCGAACTTCAATCTCGCCCGGTGTGCCCGGGGCCACCGCTTCGCCGCTCTCGCTGACAAGCTGCACCTCGACGCCGGGCAATGGCGTCCCGACGCTGCCAGGGATGCGCTCGCCTCGGAGCGGGTTCGACAACGCCATGCCGATCTCGGTCATCCCGTAGCGCTCCAGGAGGGTATGGCCGCTGATCTCCTTCCAGCGCTCGAGCGTGCTAACCGGCAACGCTGCCGAGCCTGACACCATCAGCCGCAACTTTGCGCAAGCCTGGCTGAGTACCGCGCGTCGCTCAGGTGAAGCCGGGTCCCAGGCAGCGATGAGCCTCACATACACCGTGGGAACCGCCATAAAGAGGGTCAGGCGGTTGCTGGAGATGCGCTCCCAAACTGCATTTGCGTCGAAGCGCGGCAGCATCTCGCAAGCCGCGCCTGACCAGAGTGCACAGGAAACAACGTTGATGATCCCGTGTACGTGATGGAGCGGCAAACACAGCAAGATACGATCGTCAGCCGACCACTCCCATGCCTCAACCAGGCTGGTGATTTGCGCTGCAGTGTTGGCGTGGGTTGTGACCACGCCCTTGGGGCGACTGGTCGTGCCACTGGTGTAGAGAATCATGGCGCGCCGCGCACTGTCGATGTCAGGCAATGTTGCCGTCTGGTGCGCCAGGGCTTCGTCACAGGACAGCGCCCGGACGCCGCGGACCGCAGCGATTGGCGCCAGCAGTGTGTCCGCCAGAGCGTCAAACACCAATGCCGATGCCTTGCTGTCGTCGATAAAGTATTCCAGCTCAGACCTGGTAGAACCGAGCGGTAACGGTACCGCTATGCCTCCCGCCCGCCAGATGCCCCACTGCACCGCTGCCCACGCAAAACCCGGCGTGACCAGAAATGCCACGCGCTCTTCCTGAAGGTCGTCGCGGCTATTCAGCAGCGAGGCAGCTACGCGCGAAGACGCGTTAAGCAGGTCGTTGTAGGTGAAGAATCCCTGCGAGTCGACAATGGCCGTGCGTCCGCCGTGCTGCGCAGCGCGAGCGCTGATGGCGAGAATGCTGGGTGCTGTCCGCATACGGCAGAATTTACGTCGTCTGGGCTGAGTTGTCTAGCTTTGGCTATTTCCTTAGGCGATGGTAACGAAGCCGAAATGGTTGTCGGTGTGGCTTCGTCCCACAAGAAGAACCCCTAGTCGGGAAGGGGGCTAGGGCGGCTGTTTGTAGCTTTGGCGGGGCAAACCTGGCGCATGTTCTAGCTCAACCGTTCTATTGCACGGGTTGCGACCTGGTAAACACCGCGCTGTGTTCGGGCGCAAGATTTTCGATCAGGACTTGGTTCCTTTCCGGCGAGAACTTTGCTCCACGACGCCCGACGCCAGTGTTTTCGCTGGTGAAGTAGTAGGTGAAAGTGTCCTCGTTCCAATGTGTTAGTTCGTAGTAGCTTCCCCGCGGCGGAAGTCGCAGGATAAGCCGACCATCCTCGACAGAAACTTCCAGCGTCCCGAAGTACTCATTCGTGTAGTTGCCCACATATGCGCTGAACGGTTTGGCGGGAGTGGAACTCTTTAGCGGCGCCAGCGTGGCGTAGTTCGTCGAAGCATCCTGAGTCTCTGCGATCATTTGTGAGAAGACCTTAGCTATGCCCCTTCTGAATCCATTCGATCCGCCGGGCGACCTTGTGATCTGATGCGATATCGAAGATGACATTCATCACCTGTGTGTCGAACAGAACCTTGACGCCCTGCTGACGCAGCCATGTGGTCAGCGGCAGAACGAGAGATTCATACTGGTTGTACTTGGTGAACTTTAGAGTACTGAAGTCAGGCAGACCATCAATGTGGTGAATGAAGCGCTGAACATAGAGTTTCATCTCCAGTGCGCTATGCCATTCTTCGAAGGCAAACATCGTTCGCCAATAGAGCCAGAAATTCGAGTCGAAGAAATCCTCACCGAAAACTTCGTTGATTCGCTTATCGTAGAGCTGTTCCGGAAGCGAAAGAACAAGATCGACAATCTCCCTTCGCGCTTTTGATGTGAGCGTGAAGTTCATGCCGGTCTTCGCATCCTGACCTCGCTCGATTGTGGCTCGCTGCAGCGAACGGTTTGGATCGTCTTTATTGAGCCAGTAAAACTCGTCGAGTACCGAAGCACCTTCGATCTCCAGGGAAGGAATCGATCGGTAGAGATCCCAGAGACACTCGAAGTGGTCCTCCATCTCGCGGCCACCGCGGATCAGCCAGCCGGTCTCTGCATTTCCGGCGCCGTCCAGTGCGCCACCTCCAATAGTCGACGCCTCTAGAATCGTGATGCGATCGCCTGCCATATGGCCATCGCGGACGAGAAACGCGGCAGCTGCCAGTGAAGCCAGACCGCCGCCCACGAGATAAGCGGATTTGGTCTCAATATTTGCAGGCTTACGCGGACGTGCAAATGCTTCGTAGTTGCCCTTGCTGTAATACATCATCGTCTCCTGTTGTTCTGCTACCGCTTCAATCTAAGTATCCGCTGTTTCACTCGTCAGATATTTTGCGCGCCGAAGAGAGGGAGGAGTCTAAGCAGCGGCAATCAACCGCGCTCTGAGGATCCCGCATCCATAATGGCACATCGAAGGTGTTGAGAGCTTGTAGGTCGTCGTGCAAGACGCAACCCGAAGCGATCAGTGGGCCTCGCGACTCAGACCCGAGATCCCGCAACACAGAGTTCGTATACCTCAAATCACAACTGACCCTCAACAAATCCTCAGGTACCCGAAGGAGGGTGCCTCGCCATGCCAACTGAAGATACAGTGACATCTCTCTCGGGCCTGGATGTGACAAAGCTTCTTCCAGAGCTTGAAGTCCCGTTTTCACTCGACCAAGTCCGGTGGCGGGTTACCAACACAACCAACGACAAGAAGCGCGGTCAGATCGTGCCGTACGCTGATTCCCGCGCCTACACTGACCGGCTGAACGCGCTCTTCACGCCACAAGGCTGGACCCGTGAGTACAAGGTCGAGACGATGAGCAATATCACCCGCGTAAAGAAGGGCGAAAGCATCGTCTCGGGTAAGGTCCTAGTCACCTGCACGGTCACGATCCTTGGCATTGGGTCGCATTCAGGCACCGGCGAAGAATGGGCCGACGACGATAACGGCATGACGTCAGCCGATGCGCAGGCATTCAAGCGGGCCAGTTCGTGCTTTGGTCTTGGCCGGTATTTCTACGATATCCAAGCCGTTTGGGTTGATCTGGACCAGAACCGCCAGCCGGTGAGAACACCCGCGCTGTCAGCCTGGGCGCTTCCGGAGAATTGGCGCAAAGGAATGCGGCCTTCGGGTAGGAATACCAACCAGCGCCGCTGCAGCCGCCAACGGCGCAAATGGACGAAGCCAAGCCAACGGGCACAGCTCTCCAAGGGTTTCCGGCAATGGCCACACTCACGCCGGAGACAGCAAAGCCAGCGCGAGCGGAGGCAACGGCGACGACCTCGACGCGCGCATTCTGTGCCTGGAAAAGACCGTCGGCACAGTGTTGTACTGCAACATCCTGCGCGAGTACGGACGGGTCAATCAGCCGAAGTTGATCCGCGATCCCGCCGTTAAGCGGAATGTTCTACAGATGCTGGAGTCAGTTGCGCGCGGGATCGATCGTTTGGAAGCAGTCACAAAGAGGCTCGATCCGAAGACTGTTGCGGCGTTGCTCGCTAAGCTCCAAGCCCCTCCTCTCGGCGAGATTTCTGACCTGAGGATGTTGCAACACGTCGTCTTCGGACTCGAAGAACTCGCGGGTTCTGACCAACACCACGCAGCCTAATCATCACCACGAAAAACGCAGGGCACACGGAATCCGTGTGCCCTGCGCTGTCTGAACGCAACCAGAAATGGCGTCCATAACCAAATCTTCCACGACAAACAAACGGAGTCGGCAACGTGTCTATCAAGGCAGTCGTACACATTTCCCAGGTTCGCGGCGGCTCGCAAGCGCGAATTATGCTGGCCGATGACGGCAAGAAACATGTTACGAAGCTGATGGGCAACCCACAGTGCACCAGAGTGCTGGCCAATGACTATTTGGCATGCCGACTGGCGCGGATGATCGGGCTCGGCGTGCCAGAACCGGTCATTATTCTCGTGGATGAAAAGACAATCCTTGAGCAGCAAATTATCTTCATCCTCGCCGGCCGGGCGGTCGCTGTGCGGCCTGGGCTTCAGTTTGGTTCCGCCCTGGTAACCGGAAAGGTCTTGGACTGGCTGCCAGGGACAATGCTTGGGCGGGTCAGGAATTTGAGGGAGTTTGCTGGTCTGCTCGCCTTCGACAAGTGGACCGGCAATGCCGATGGCCGACAATACAACGCGAAATTCATAGATTTTGGATACTGCTTCAACGCTGGAGAATGGAGTTTTCCCGACGCGCCGCTGCGGGGAGTGTACGGACTCAATGATGTCTACGAGCGGATCGGATCGTGGGATGACTTCGCTCCATGGTTGCCGCGAATTGAACGATTCTCTCCAAAGCAGTTGCGCAGCATCACGGACGAGATCCCTTGCGAGTGGTACGGCGAACACGACGAGCTGCAACACTTGCTGGATTGCTTGGAGCGCCGCAACAAAGTCCGTCGGTTAATCGAAGACTTCAGGACTTCCAGCAGAAACCCTTTTCCGAATTGGAACGTGACCACTTCGCCGCCCGCCACAGAGTACCTGAGTTCAGCTACCTGTTGACCAGTGCCATCATGTGAGGAGCATATCGTTCGCCAGCTGCCACATCAGGTGGAAAGATGCTATCCAATTGATTAACCTGAGCAGCCGACAGCGCGATGTCCACCGCTGCAGCATTCTCTTCGAGGTACTTGCGGCGCTTCGTCCCGGGAATCGGAACCAGGTCTTCACCTTTGGATAGAACCCAGGCGAGCGCGAGCTGGCTGGGCGTAGCGCCAACGGCGAACGCCAGTTCCTTCACTTTGTTAACCAATTCCAGGTTGAGGGCGAAGTTCTCTCCCTGAAAGCGCGGACTTTGGCGACGGTAGTCGTCAGCATCGAAATCTTCGGGGCTGGTGATCATTCCGGTGAGGAAGCCTCGTCCCAAGGGGCTGTAGGGTACGAAGCCGATGCCTAATCTGCGGCACGTGGGCAGCACCTCAGGTTCGGGGTCGCGGGTCCAGAGCGAATACTCCGATTGCACAGCGGTAATGGGATGGACGCTGTGGGCACGCTCGATGGTCCGGGGTGAAGCTTCGGACAATCCGATGTGGCGGATCTTGCCCTCGCGCACCAAGTCCGCAAGCGCGCCTACAGTGTCCTCAATCGGTGTATTGGGATCGACTCGGTGCTGGTAATAGAGGTCAACATGGTCTACATCGAGACGCTTCAAGCTGCCCTCGATTGCCTTTCGAACATACTCAGGCCTGCCGTTGACGCCGCGAAGATTTGAATTGGCCGGATCGCGCACGATGCCAAACTTCGTGGCGAGGAACACCTGATCGCGCTTGCCCTTGATCGTCCGCCCAACAAGTTCTTCGTTCGTATGCGGCCCGTACACGTCGGACGTGTCGAGGAAGTTGATGCCAACTTCCAACGCGCGGTGAATCGTGGCGATCGATTCCGCGTCGTCTCGGCCGGAATAGAACTCGCTCATTCCCATGCATCCGAGCCCGATGGCGGAGACCATAGGACCGTTACTGCCAAGGCGTCGTGTCTTCATATCTCAGAATTATCCTCTCGCGCCAAGCTGCGGGCCGGCTGTATGCGAGCAGACTCCACATGTCCTCGGAGATCGAAACATGTCCCGCCCGTTTTCCAGAATCAAACTGGGGTACTACCCATTACCAATCGAGGAGGCCCGAAACATCCGCGCCTTGCTCTTGGCATCCGCGCCATATGCGGCCATCGATCCCTGTATCGGAGACGGCACCGCTCTGCTGGAGATCACAAGCGGCACTGGCGCCCATCTGGCAGGAATCGATCTGGATGCCGAAGCCGCCAAACGTAATGGCGTTACCACCGTCCACGGCAGCGCGTTTGAGTGCCGGGTGTTGGCGGAATCCTGCTCGCTCCTGTATCTTAACCCGCCCTGCGACAGCGAGTTTGGACCGCACAGTAATAAGAGGATGGAACTGGTGTTCCTGGAACACTGTTATCGGTGGGTGACCAGCGAAGGCCTGCTGGTGTTCGTGGTCCGGCTCCGGCGGTCGGAACATGCGCACGTCTAGTGACAAGCCAGTTTGATCGGATCTGCATCTTTCGACTCGAACATCCGGAGTCCGTCCGTTTCAATCAGGTCGTGGTGTTAGGCAGACGAAAGAAAGCGAATTTGCGCGGCGAGCCCGTGGGAGCGGATGGTTTGCTCAGGATTGCGTACAAGCCACATCTGCTCCCTGTGCTCAACCAAGAGGTTGTGGAGCGTTATGCCATTCCACCGTCGTCGCCCGCGTCCATTACTTACACGGGGTTGCCGTTGGATTCGATTGAGGATGCGCTGCAGCGCTCTGTTGCAATGCAGAATGCCCGTGGCATTCTGGTACGCAAACAGCAGAAGATGAGCGGGCGGCCTGTCACTCCGCTTCATAAAGGCCACGTTGGTCTGCTGGCTTGCAGCGGCATGCTGAACGGTTTCTTCGGGGAAGGCGAGACGCGGCATATCGCCCACTGGCGCTCGGTCAAGTATGTGGACGAGTCCAATGAGGAAGGTGAAGCCGAAGGGGAAACCATCATTCGCAAACGCGAACGCTTCAGTCACGAACTAACCCCTGCCTACGAGAGTGGCCACATCGTTGAACTCAAGGAGACCAAGCAGCATCAACCACCCTATGAAGTTAATTCGTAATCGCGGGGTACCTCTGCGCCCTCGTGTGGTCGTGCTTTCTCCCGCCAGCCTGATATAAAGAGGATCTCCGATGGCACTAAGCTTCGAATGGGACAAACGCAAAGCAGAGTCGAACCTCAGAGCGCACGGCGTGTCTTTTCGTGAGGCCACCACGGTGTTCGCCGACCCGCTGTCGATCACGATCTCCGATCCCGATCATTCCTCTATAGAAATGCGCTTTCTCGACATCGGTCTTTCCTGCTTCGGGCGCCTGCTCGTGGTATCGTACACGGAGCGGCCAACAAAATCCGCCTTATAAGTGCGCGAATAGCTGCTCGCAATGAGCGAAAGCAATATGAAGAAACAAAATAAGAGCAAGGCGCGTAGTTTCGACCAAATGCGTCCCGAGTACGATTTCAGCAAAGGCGTGCGCGGCAAACATGCTGCGCGCTATGCAGCCGGTTCTAACGTTGTCGTCTTAGCACCAGACGTAGCTAGCCAATTCCAGACCGCAGACGACGTAAATGAAACCTTGCGGGCAATCGCGAACTTGATGGAACACCGCAGGAGCCGCAGGAAACAGCAAACAGCTTAGCAGCAAGCAGCAACAAAGCTCGGTGGCTGCGTAGGGAAGCACGCTCGGCCTCGCCACTGCTGTCAACTTGTGCGCATCACGTCTCGAAAAATGATCCTTCATGGCACACCGACTTCCTCGCCCCGTGGTCTTATCCGTCCTGGAACTCGAATCTCAAATCCGTGGCCTGACAAATAGCATCCCGCAAAACTTGGGCTGACCGGTACTCCTTGATGGCAGGCCGAGTAAGTGATATTGTAATTGTGTACACATACGTACACAGTGAGCCTGAGGCATGGAAGCCTTGAAGGTCGGGATTCGCGAATTTCGAGAGAAGCTGGCTAGCTATCTGCTGGAGAGCGACGTGCCTGTGGCGATCACTCGTCACGGCGATACCGTTGGCTACTACATTCCTGCCCGACATAAACGGGCGGAGACGGAACGAGCGGCCCTCAAAGAAGCCGCCTCTCGCTTGCAGCAAGTGCTTGCCGCCGAAGGGATTTCCGAGGATGAGATTCTTTCAGACTTGAAGCGCTCGCACAAGACGAGCGGGACGCGAACGACTGGGGCATCCAGCGACATCCGTCCGACGCGGAAAAAGAGCAACTAAAGCCTGAACGGTCATCGATTTCGTGGAAACTGCGCCCGAAGCTTGCCAAGCATGGGTCTGTGGCCTATGCTGTGGCATAGGCTAGAGAGGTGGGTATGGGTCCGGAACGACATGTGAAGCTCTTCAAGAATGGCAGAAACCAGGCAGTCAGGATCCCTCGTGAATTCGAACTCCCTGGCGAGGACGCCATAATCCGCAAAGAAGGCGACCGGCTTATCATCGAGCCCACTCCACCCAAGTCGCTGCTCGCGGTACTAGCAAGCTTGAGGACCATCGACGAGGACTTTCCTCCGATTTCCGATCTACCTCCCAATCCGGTTGATCTCTGATGCGCTATCTACTCGACAGCAATATCGTTTCCGACCTGGTCCGCAACCCGCAAGGCCGCGCAGCACAACACATCCGAAAGATCGGAGAAGCCAAGGTCTGCACGAGCATCATCGTTGTTGCGGAATTGCGTTATGGCGCAGCCAAGAAACAGTCCGCTCGACTGACGGCACAGCTGCAAGCAGTACTCGGTGCGCTTGAGGTTTTGCCCTTGGAAGCGCCTGCCGATACCACCTACGGGGCGCTGCGTGCCCAGCTTGAAAAGGCGGGTCGGCCAATTGGCGCCAATGATCTACTAATTGCTGCACAGACATTAGCCCTTGGTTACACCATCGTCACCGACAACGAGAAGGAGTTCGCGCAGATCAAAGATCTTCCTCGAGAGAATTGGCTGCGCCACAACTGAGATCCATTCTCCGGTCGTTTTACACGTCGTTGGACTAGATCACCAGAACTTCTCATCGTATCCCTTACGGATCCACTAACATTGCGAGTTCTTGATCCCGTAGAAGGATCAAGGACTGCTGCGGGAGACCTTCTTGCCATGAAAAACGCCCACGAGCGTTTCGGCGAACTCGTTTATCGCCGCCGTTCAGAAAAGACGGCAACCAACCTTCGCGTTTTCCTAGACGCCTTTGTAGGAGAAGACCGAGGCAAAGCCCACTTGGTCTCAGTGGTTGGCGGCGACGTGGAGATTGGTGCTCTGGCTGCGGCATTTGCCAATGGCGACTCATTCACCGTCGAAGATCCTTGCGATGAAGAGAGCATCGTCTCGCTGGGCGAGAAGCCGCTGTGCTTCCGGGGCTCCATCGTAGTTCCGGGCCGGAAGCGGCCGCTGAGACATCTTGTGAGCTGCTCGCAGGAATTATCGGACACCACCTCCGATGGGAAGCTGCTCCTGATCAGCGACGACCATTTGTTCATCTGGTCTTCACTGGTGCGTCATTACGGCTTGCCGGCCA